>Ga0066256_1001155_pt2 | contig 33619 bp, 38 predicted proteins | sample ThiBio_1000_biof_FD_87107 | JGI IMG/M metagenome (GOLD analysis project Ga0066256, IMG submission 87107) | Wastewater bioreactor microbial communities from Cape Town, South Africa - Thiocy_expt_1000_biof (version 2) | ecosystem: Engineered > Bioreactor > Thiocyanate-remediating >... | reverse complement strand
GGTTGGCTGTGTTGTTATTTTTTTTTTTTCAAGCAGAAGACGGCATACGAGATCGTGATGTGACTGGAGTTCAGACGTGTGCTCTTCCGATCTGATCCGGCCGGCATCTGGCTGACGGCCGGATCGGTGGTCAGGAACTTGATCTTGGCTTCGGGCTTGTCGAGCTCCCAGCGGTTGCGGTCGAGCCTGGCCACGACGATCACGTCCGGGTTGGAGGCGATGATGCCCTCCCAGCCGAGTGTCGGCCATTCGGCCTCCGTCTTGATGGCGCTTTCACCGCCCAGCACGTCGGCGATGAAGCCCGACGCGCCGTTCTGGCCGCCGAGATAGGCGTCTGCCGAGGGAGACTGGCTGGAGAACCAGAAGACGTAGGAAAGCTTCTTGTCGTCCTTCGAGACGGCGGCGCGCAACGCGGCTTCGCGTTTCTTCAGGTCGCCGATCAGCGCCTGGCCGCGATCGGCGATGTCGAAGATCTGCGAGAGTTCGTCGATCTCCTTGTAGAGAAGGTCCATGCTCCACAAATGATCGCGGCTGCCGTACTGATCCTTCACCTTGTCGGGGCTGAGGCAGGTGCTGGGCGAGAGATAGGTGGGAACGCCGACCTTCTCGAAATCCTCGCGTTTGGCGACCTTGCTGGTCGGGCCGAGCAGGCTCGGCAGGGCGGCCGCCACGAAATCGGGCTCCTGCGCCAGGATGGATTCGAAGGTCGGAAACTCGACGGTCAGCAGCTTGACCTTGGCATTGGCGTCGGCGAGCTGCGGCAGGACCTTGCTCGGCCAGAAGGCGGTTCCCGCCATCCTGTCTTCGAGACCCAGCAGCAACATGATCTCGGCGCTGTTCTGGCCAAGCCCGATAGCGCGCTCCGGCGCCTTGGTGAAGGTGACCTTCGCGCCGCAATTTTCCAGCGTGAGCGGATAGGTCGTGGAGGCGGCCGAAGCCGGGGCCGCTGTCAGGCCAAGTACGGCGCACAGGCCTGCAAATGCCAACAATCGCTTCATTTCGATCCATCTCCTGTTTTGGCGGCCGATCAGACCGTCATAGCCTCCGTCCTATAATCACCGAACAGGACCTTAAACAAGAGATTTATTATCAACTTTAATCAACAAGACCCCAACTTTCGTTTTTCCGCGGGCGACCGTTTCTGATCCTTTCGGGCGACGACGTAGAAGTCGCTTTCCGACGAGAAAGACACGTTCACGGCAGGGACCTTACAAGGTGGTGGCGAACGAGCCTGGCATGCGCTTCGGCGGCGACCGTTTTGCCGATTGTTGGGCGCCGGAAACGCGCGGCCACGCCAACGAGGTCGATCTCAGGGGGGCGTTGAAATATGCGCTCGATCGCGAGACCATCCTCGGTGGCTTCGGCAAGGTCGGGAACGACACGCCGGTCATGAACGCCTATCTGCACTTAACTATTGGCTGCGGCACTGGGCATGGAGAGCGACCATAGGGTTCCGATGTTTTCTGAAGGCAACAGCTTGATCTCGCCGCCGTAAAGCTCGACAAGCTCCTTGACGATCGTCAGTCCGAAGCCGTCTCCGGGGATGGTTTCGTCTAGGCGCTTTCCTGGAAGAAACACCTCTGCAACGTTGGTATTCGCAATGCCCGCTCCGTCGTCCGCGATCGTGAGGACGATATTGGCACCCTCCCTCCGCGCCGAGATATCGACAGTGGTACGCGCCCATTTGAACGCGTTGTCGATCAGATTGCCGAGGATTTCGTCGAGATCCTCGGCCGCGCAGGCGACATTGAGATCAATTGGGATGTCGGCCTGCGCCTGGCGAGCGCGATCGGCATAGACGCGGGACAAGACCAGCAGGAGGACGGCGAACCGTGGGTTGATCGGTGTTGAAGGGGTGCTGGAGCACGGCGTTCATATAGGCGGGCGCGAAGCGTGCCACCGGGGTCATTGGCAGGGTCTAGTGCTACGGAAAGGCTTGCAACCGGCGTTTTCAGGGCGTGTGCGAGATTTGCAAAATGAAGCCGCGTTTGAGCGAGCCGCTCCGCGTTCTGGTCGATCAGTCGATTGATTTCGCGCGTGACCGGCTTGAGTTCCACCACATCGGCATTGGATACGCTCTCGCGGGTTCCGGCGGAGATAGCCGAGAGATCGGATGTCAGTTGGCGAAGCGGGTACAGGCCATACCGCACTTGCCAGAAAATACCGGCGACAAGGCTGGCACCCAGAAGGGTCATGACAGGGATGAGCCACATCAATGCCCGACGGGCGGGCGAAACGAGCGCCGAGCGAGGTGCCGTAACTGTAATGTCGACGGTTTTTTCGCCGACGATTGCCTTGGCCGTCCGTGAATACAACGTTTCGCCATGAAAGGCCGTTTTGTCGAGCGTTTGCGGCTCGCCGCTCAGGGTATGCCGCCAGTCGAAAGGACGTGGCGGATTGTCAACGGATGCGCCCGCGAGCGAGCGTGAGGTGATTTTGACGCCGCTGCCCAGAACCTGCCAGTACCATCCGGATCCTTGCCGATCAAAAGGTGGCCCGTCCATCGCGGCGTTGAGCACGACGTCGCCGTTCGCGCCGGCAGACAGTGCACCAAGCAAACCGTCAATCTGGGTATCGAGCCGTTGGTCGATCTGCTCACGAACGACGGATGCAACAATGAGGTAAAGGATCGCTGCCGCCACAAGCATGGTCGCGCTGACGAACACGATTGAGAAGGTAATCAACCGTCTCGATATCGAAGGCTGGCGATCGTGCAGGACAGGCGTCATGACGCTGCCGTCAACATGTAGCCGCGGCCGCGAATGGTCTCGATGTGCTCCGCGCCAATCTTCCTGCGAAGCCGCGCGACAATGACTTCGATGGAATTGGAATCGACGTCCGCATCGCCGTCATACACGCGTTCGATCAGCTCACGCCGATCCACGACGATCTCTTTTCGAAGAATGAGGCACGAGAGCACACGCCATTCCAGGGCTGTCAGTTTCAGCGGTAAACCGTCGTAGTCGAAGGTGCCGAGCTGGGCGTCGAAGACCAGGGGACCGCAAGCGATCCTTGAGGCGGCATGCCCGTTGGAGCGGCGCACGAGCGCGCGCAACCGCAGCACCAATTCCTCGACCTTGAAAGGCTTCGTCAGGAAATCATCCGCGCCGGCCTTGAAACTCTCGACCTTGTCCGGCCAGCCGTCCCGCGCTGTTAGGATCAGGACCGGCAAATTGCGCTCGGCAGATCGCCAGGATTTTAGAACGGAGACACCGTCCATCTTCGGCAGCCCGAGGTCGAGGACCGCCGCGTCATAGAGCTCGGTCAGCCCCAGATGCTCGGCGTCCTCGCCGTTTCGGGCGATATCGACCACAAAGCTCTCGGCTTTAAGGCTTGCGGCGATCCGCTTTGAAAGATCGGAATCGTCTTCGACGAGAAGCACACGCATGTCTGATCCACCCATGGGAATGCCTGACGTCTATACGCGGCAGGCTTAACTCAAGCTGAACCGTGACGTTCAGGGTAGCGGTGGCAGGTGACTGATAAAACCCTCTCCAGTCAACAAAAGGAGACGACGATGTCAGTTTTGGAAGACAACGGTACTATGAAGCCGCACGAGACCGCCGTGGAACCGGGCCTGTTCGTCCCATCGCACAAGAACCGTGAACGAAAGGCGGCGACCTTCGGCGTTCTGGCTGTGGTGGTCCTTGCGCTGGGAGCCGCCGCCGGCGCCGGGGCGGTGACGCTCACAAGACCAAGCCTCGAGCTTGCGCCGATGACGCCTGTCGCCATTTCGGCCATGACGGATTTCTCGCTCGTCACCGTTAAAGGCAAGGTGGCGGAGGTGTTCGGCAACAAGTTTATCGTTCAGGACGATAGCGGTCGCGCTCTCGTTGAAACCGGCCCTGCGGGCAGCAATGGAAAACTGGTCGCCGCCAACGAGACCGTGAGCGTCCAAGGCCGATTTGAGGATGGTTTTCTCCACGCGAGCTACATCGTCCGCCAGGACGGGAGCATCGAAGCGCTTGGTCCGGTCGGCGGACCGCCGCATCGGCGTGGGCTGTTGGAAGAGATGCTGCGGCATGTGACGCCGTAGGTCGCTAGGCACTTTGCCGCCTTCGGTTTCACTCCGCAACTTTCTGCCTGAAATAGCGGGATGCGTCGGGAACCAACAAGCCCGACGTATCATTACCGGCGGCCAATTCAGCAGTCGCTCAATCAAGCGAGGACGCCCGCATGCAATCTTTACCCTCAAAGGGTCTTTCCGATCGGTCGCTGGTCGCTCTGGCGGTCCTCAACTTCTTCCTCGCCGATGCACGTGACGGTCTTGGTCCCTTTCTGGATGGGTTCCTGGCGACCAAGGGATGGTCGGTGATGACGCTTGGCTTCATCGCGACCTTGGGCGGTGTGCTCGGCATGATCGCGACCCCTCTGTTCGGTGCTTGGGTCGATGCATCCCGACACAAGCGCATGCTGATCATTGTACCCGTGGTGCTCGTCACGGCAGCGGCGCTCTGGACCCTCGCCATTCCGGATGGTGCCTCAGTTTTCGGCGGGCAATCCGCAACAGCAATCGTCGGGGCCGTCATCGGGCCGGCACTTATGGGGCTGACCCTTGGTCTGGTCGGCGAGCGCCGGTTTCCCGAGCAGGTCTCTCGAAACGAATTCTGGAATCACCTCGGCAATGTCGTTTCGCTCGCGGGCATTTACCTTGCGACCGTGACGTTCGGTCTCACCGGAATAGTCGCACTGATGGTCCTGACGGCCGCCGCGGCGATTGCTGCCGTGCTGGCGATCGACCCGCGCCGGATCGACCATGCTGTGGCAAGAGGCCTCAGCCATGACGATGGTACGCCTGGCCCATCGGGCTATTCTGTGCTTGCCGGGAGCAAAGGGCTGATCCTCCTTGCCGTCATGCTGATGATTTTCCACTTTGGCAACGCGCCGATCAGCCGCCTGATTGCCCAGAACTTCTCGCTCCAGCTCGGCACGCCGTTTCGCACCACGGCGATCATAACTGGTGTGGCGCAGTTGTCGATGATCGTGATGGCCTTCTCCGCCCCCTATCTGATCCGGCGTTTCGGCCTGGCGGCCGTGTTTGTCGCAGCGCTTTTGGCATTGCCCATACGCGGTGCGATTGCCGGCTCCTTCACCTCCTACGCCTCCATCTTCCCGGTGCAGATACTCGATGGGATCGGGGCGGGGCTGATTGGAATTGCGACGCCGATCGCGGCGGAACGAATCTTGTCGGGGACTGGCCGATTCAATGTCGGCCTTGCAGCGGTCATGACAGTTCAAGGGATAGGGGCATCACTGAGCAACGTCGTGGCCGGGTGGCTCACAGAGACGGGCGGGTACAGCCTTGCTTACTGGGTGCACGGCGGGGTCGCGGCGATCGCACTCGCGGCGTTCCTTGCCGCACACAAAAGCATTGCGCCAGCCGGGGCGAGTGATAGTCAGGACGCACCTTATGTGGCGGCAACGCCCGACTTCTCGAAATGACCTGAAGAGACCCTCATGAACGCCACAACAATGACCTGGGTGATCGCCGGGATGACGGCACTCGGCGTGATCACGCGGCCGTTTTCCTTGCCGGAGGCTGTCTGGGCCGTACTCGGCGCCCTCCTGTTGCTGGCGCTGGGATTGATCGGGATTCCCGAAGCCTGGACGGGTGTGGTCAACGGCCTCGACGTCTATCTCTTTCTCATCGGCATGATGCTGTTGTCCGAGGTTGCGCGTCGCGAAGGGCTTTTCGACTGGTTGGCCTCGGTCGCGACCTCCCATGCGAAGGGGTCACCCGCCCGCCTGTTCGTCCTGATCTATTGCGTTGGAATCGTCGTGACGGTGTTCCTGTCAAACGACGCCACGGCCGTCGTCCTCACGCCGGCCGTTTATGCGGCCTGCCGCGCGGCAAAGGTCGGGGACCCCATGCCCTACCTTCTCATTTGCGCCTTCATCGCCAACGCCGCAAGCTTTGTGCTGCCGATCTCCAATCCGGCCAATCTCGTGATTTTCGGTGGCGGAGCGATGCCGCCGCTGTGGCAATGGCTGGCGACCTTCACGCTACCTTCCGTTGTTTCGATCGTCGTGACATTCCTGACGCTCTATTGGACGCAACGCCGTGTCATCGCCGCCGACCGGGTGGCGGCCGACATAGAGGAAGTTCAACTGACGACGACCGCCAAGCTTGCGGCTCTCGGGCTATGCGGCACCGCAGTCTTGCTTCTTGCGGCTTCCGCCCTGAACCTCGATCTCGGCCTTCCGACATTCGTGTCAGGCTGCCTTACGACGGTGGCGATCCTGCTTTTGACGCGGCAGAGCCCTGCCGGCGCTCTGAAGGACATTTCCTGGAATGTTCTGCCACTGGTGGCAGGTCTGTTCATCGTTGTCGAAGCCTTAAACCGGACGGGCTTGATCGATCATCTCGCGCGCCACCTGTCCGAAGGTGCCGCGAATGCCTCCCTGCAAACCGCGGCAGCGGCCGGCACGATCGTGGCGCTGGCCTCCAACCTCGTCAACAACCTCCCGGCGGGACTGGTTGCCGGCAGCGCGGTTCAGGCGGCGGATGTGCCCGACAAGATTGCCGGCGCAGTGCTCATTGGCGTCGATCTCGGCCCCAATCTCTCGATCACTGGATCTCTTGCAACGATATTGTGGCTGAGCGCGATGCGTCGCGAAGGGCTGCGCATCGGTGCCTGGAGCTTTCTGAAGATCGGCGTCGTGGTGATGACCCCGGCCTTGATCCTGTCCCTTGCCGTCCTCATCCTTCAGTAAGGTCGCCTGACTCGCTCTTCCGGTTGGCGCTGATTTTTCACGCCGAACTGAACCGGCCCAGCTTCGCGTAAAAACCAACGATCCGTTACCGCATAATTTTCTCGAACTGAAACCCCTCGCCGCCCACAGGATCGTCTGATCCGGGGTGGTGTGAGTCAGGATGAAGCGCGTGGAAGAACGCGATGATCTTGAAGCCGCACTTGTTGACGTAAAAGTGGATGTTTCTCTTCCGAAAATAGGGCGTATGCGTCTGCCATGTGATGGTCTGCGGATAGCGTGCTTCGATGGCAAGCCAGGCCTTGTGACCCAAACCATGCCCGTGCTCGCCGACCTTCAGGAAGAACAGGTCGAGTGTGTTGTGATGGGTCTCTTGATCAATGGTTACCACCGCACCGCCGACATTTTCGCCGTCGCGGAGAATGCGCAATGCAACGGTTCCGGGAGCGTTGATCGATTTGTCGAGATCTTCGTCGGAAGGAATGGGGCCGTTTGACAGTTCCCCGAATTCCTCGATAACCGCGATGGCGAAAGCCTCCTGAAGGTCTTTCTTGAACTCAGCGAGATCGTTCGGATCTGCGACGGCGAGGCTTACATTGTGACTGGTCATGACTTCTCTCAGATTGTTCGAGGCGCGGATAGGTCTCATCGGATGGCGGCGCGCGTTTCCGCGCCATCCTTTAAGAAACTCGACCCCCGGGTGGCATCGATTGACGCCTCTGAGGTTAGCAACTGGGGTTTGAAGTTATGCGGCGGGCGCGTGCCGGAAAGACGCGACCATCCTCGCGTGCCGTGCGTGGCAAGCTGCATACTAGGAGACGGACCTTCCGAGAGCAATCTCGAACATGGCGCCGCCTTTATTGGAAGGCGCGTAGCGGACCTTGCCGCCATGCGCCTCCACGATGGCGCGAACCACCGACAGACCAAGGCCATTTCCGCCTTTTTCCAGAGAATGGGATTTCGTACCCCTCCGGAAGGGTTCGAAAGCCGAAGAGGCGATATCTGCGTCGAGCCCTGGACCCTCGTCGGTGACCCGCAGTATCACCTGATCACTCTCCACCTGCAGACTGATCTCAACGTCGCCGCGCACGGCATATCGGCGGGCGTTATTGACGAGCGCGAGGAGTACTTGACGGATCCGCATGGCATCGACGGACACCAGAGCATCGGAAAGATGAAGCCGAAGTTCAAAGCCGTCCTGCTTCAATTCCTGTTCGAGCACTCCAGCTAGCCGCTCGATCTCATCCTTGAGCCTTGTGGGCTGAAGATGGAGATCGAGGTGTCCGCTGTCGGCCAACGTCACCGTGCGCAGGTCCTCAACAAGCCTGGCAAGAGCGTCGACCTGTTGAACCAACGCATGGAGGGACTTTTCGTCGGGCTCAAAGACGCCATCGATCATGCCCTGCAGGCGACCCTTCAGGATCGTCAGAGGAGTGCGCAATTCGTGAGCGATCGTGGCATTCCAGAGCGTCATGTCGGACGCCATATCCTGCAGACGCTGGGCCATGGCATTGAAATCTTCGACAAGAAGGGCCGTCTCGCCAAGGGACTGATCTCCGGGAATGGCGCGGGCCGAAAGGTCGCCGTCCTTGATGCGCCTGGCGCTCTTTGCCAGCGATTCCAACGGCTCGAGGATGCGTCGCGCAAGCCTAATCGACGCTATCACTGCAACGAGCACCGCGATGAAGATAAGGACGGCCAGAATCATTAAATCGAAGCCCGTCAACCAATTGTCGGTATCTTCGGACCACGGAGAGAAATAGAAAAGGATGCTGAAAGCGAGGTAGGTGCCGAAAAAGACCAGCAATCCGGCGGCCACGGTGACGGACGCCATGGCGAGCAGGATCTGCCGGCTAAGCCCCTTCATAAGCATCATCGATCAACTGCCAGACGGTACCCGATACCTCTGATACTGATCAGCATGCCTTCGCCTCCAGCCTGTTCGAGTTTCTTGCGCAGTTTGCTTAGATGACTGTCGATGGTCCGATCCAATGCATCCGAACCAGGCAGGCATGCATCGACAAGCTCGCTTCGCGAGAAGGCCTTGGTGGGGGTTCTGGCTAGATGCGTGAGGAGTCTGAACTCGGTCAAAGTCAGCGGAAGGGTAACAGGCACGCCGTTTTTCGCAATCGTCGCCTGATAGCCATCGAGATCGATCGTCAAGTTTCCGGCGCGGATCATAGCGCCTTCCTGGCGCAGGCCGGCGCGCCTCAGCACGGCTTTTGCTCGCGCGACAACCTCGATCGGATTGAACGGCTTCACGATATAGTCGTCCGCACCGATCCGCAGCCCCTGTAGACGGTCGACGTCTTCATCCAGGGCTGTGATCATGATGACGGGGGTGCGGCCCCGCCTTTGAATTTCGGCGAGAAGCTCCCACCCGTCCAGTCGCGGCATGGTGATATCCGCCAGAACAATATCGGGCTTTAACGAGCGGTGTAGGTCAAGTGCAACCTGCCCGTCGCGTGCGTGCACCGTGCGAAAGCCCTCACGGGTAAAATAAGCCTCAAGAATACCGGCGATCTCAGTATCGTCTTCGGCGATCAAAACAAGTTCTGCCATGGTTATCGCACTCCTTGCGACTTCAATGCCACTGAACCGTATTGGCGTCGAGTGCGCACGCGCCGCCTCCATGTGATCGCAACACAACCTCCACAAAGTGCCAATCCAATGATCGTAGAACCTGGCCAACAAGCTCTTGCTCATGAAGATGGATAGTTACCCAAATGCATATCGTAGCGCGTCTGTGGATATTCTGCCTGTTGTGCGTACCTCTGTTGCTTTTAATCGCCTGCAGTGATCAGCCGACTGCCGGGGAGGGGGAAGTCGCCAAGACACATGCCGCCCGTGTCAGCGTCATGACGATCCAGTCGCAAGCGGTCACGATCTACGATGAGCTACCTGGGCGTGTCAGTGCTTTCCGCACGGCAGAGATTCGGGCGCAGGTGAGCGGTATCATCCAGAAAAAACTCTTCCAGGAAGGAGCCTTCGTGGAGAACGATACGCTGCTCTACCAGATTGACCCGGCACCTTTCACTGCGGATGTCGATGCGGCTGCGGCCGTGCTTGCGCGTGCTGAAGCTGAATTTGTGAATGCAAAGGTAAAATTCGAGCGCGCCAAGCTTCTCTCAGTTCAGAAGATCACAAGCGACGAAGCCCTCAACAATGCGACCGCGGCCTTCGCCCAGGCAAAGGCGAGTGTTGCAGAAGCCAAAGCCAATCTGGCACGGCGAAAACTGGAACTGTCCTACGCCACCATCCGGAGCCCGATCAGCGGTACAATCGGGCAAACCTTCATGACGGAAGGCGGACTTGCTTCTTCCTCCGCAACCGCACCGCTTGCGGTGGTTCAACAGATCGATCAGGTCTACGTGGATGTCCGTCAATCCTCCATGAGCCTGGAAAGTCTGCGCGAAACAGCGTCCGGAGCGGGGATGAGCGATCCGGAAGAACTGCCGGTCGGGATCAAAACCGTAACGGGCAAGGTTTACGGCCATGTCGGAAAAGTGATCTTCTCCGACATCACGGTCGATGGCGCCACGGGTAGCCTTGGGATCCGGATACTTGTCCCCAATCCCGAGCAGCAACTGCTGCCGGGCATGTTCATCCGTGCGATGGTGCCGCGTGAGGTTTACCCGGCTGCATTTCTGGTGCCGCAAGAGGCGGTTACACGCGACCCGGCGGGAAGACCGGAACTCATCGTCGTCTCCGCGGACAAAACCGGCACGCGGCGGATTGTCGAACTGGGACCGGTCATCGACGGGCAGTACCTCGTGAAAAGCGGTCTTTCGGCTGGCGAAACCGTCGTCGTGCTGGGGCAGGAGCGGGTCCAGGATGGACAACCGCTTGAGACGTCGCCGGCGCAATCTTCCAGCCAGACGCAGAATTAAGGAGCGGATGATGCCGCAGTTCTTCATCGACCGGCCGGTCTTCGCCTGGGTCATCGCGATCATGATCGTCATTGCCGGGCTGATCGCCATTCCACAATTACCCGTGTCGCGCTTCCCCACCATTGCCCCGCCGAGCGTATCCATCTACGCCACCTATACAGGAGCCACCCCCCAGGTCATCAATGACAGCGTCACCAGCCTGATCGAGCGCGAAATCTCGGGCGCGAAGAACGTCCTGTATTTCGATTCGTCCGCAGACTCGTCCGGGTCCACAACCATCACCGTGACATTCAAGCCCGGAACCGATCCCGAACTGGCGCAAGTGGATATCCAAAACAGGTTGAAGGTCGTGGAGCCGCGGCTGCCCGAGCCGGTACGGCGGGCCGGGCTCTCCGTGGAAGCCGCGTCCTCGGGCTTCCTGATGATTGTTTCCGTCAAATCGACGGACGGAACCATCGATGCGCTCAGGCTCGATGACTATCTGGTCCGCAACATCGCTCCGGAGCTTAAGCGTGTGGCCGGCGTCGGCCGCGTCCAGTCGTTCGGTTCGGAAGCGGCCATGCGGATATGGGTGGATCCAATGCGGTTGCTGGCGCACTCAATCTCGATGGCCGAGGTGACACAGGCGATCCAGTCCCAGAACATCCAGGTCACGCCAGGACGCTTGGGCGATACCCCGACAGTTCCCGGGCAGAAAGTCAGTGTGCCGCTCAACGTCACGGGCCAGCTTCAGACGCCTGAAGAGTTTGCCGAGGTCACTATCCGATCAAGCCCGGAAAAACTTGAGGGGTTATATCGCGGGATTTCCTCGGCTTGTTGATCCCCACAGCAGCGCAACGAGCGCCAGATTGGCGAGGGCAAGCGCAGCCAGCATGATTAGGGTCTGGTCTGCCCCGGCGACGGAAAGCAGAAGTGCGCCCACGGTCGGCCCGACCGCTTGGGCGATGAGGCCCGGTCGCGCCAACCTTCCCATGATCGGCGCATAGCGTGCGGGACCGAACAGGGCGAGCGGAAGCGCCCCCTTAGCTATAGAAAAGATGCCATTGCCAGCGCCGTAGAGGACGAGCGATAGCCCGATGACGGGGAAGCCGGAGGCGAGCATTGTCATTCCTGCCGCCCCCAAAGCCGTAGCGATTGCGAGCGTCCAGAACGGATGATGCCGCCCGCCGCTCACCATTTCACCGATACGGCCGGCGACTTGCGCCGGACCAATCAGCGCCCCGAGTGCAACCGCCTCGGCCAGCGAGAAGCCGCGTTGCTGCAACAGGGTCAGCAGATGCACCGAAACGATGGTGACGCCTAGACCGGCCAGAACCATGATCGCCATCATGGTCAGATAGGCCCGGCGTTCGTGACCATACAGCGCCAAGCGTGGTGTTTCGCGCACGCCGCCGAGAGGCTTAGGCTTGCCGTTGCGCGGCAGAACAAGGACCACGAGTGGCAGGCAGATCGTGAGGTGAATCGCGGCATAGGCGGCGCATGTTCCCCGCCATCCCCAATGCTCCAGAAACAGAGCCGATAGTGGCCAGCAGACCGTGCTTGCGAAGCCGCCCCACAGCGTCAGGGTGGTGATGGCGGATCGCGCCGAATGGCCGTAATAGCCGCTGAGCGTTGCGAAGGCGGCATCATAGAGGCCCGCCCCCATGCCGAGGCCGAGCACGACCCATCCGGCGACAAACACCCACAGGGACGGCGCGACCGCAAGGATGACGAGGCCAGCGGCAAGGAGCAGACACGCGACCGTCAGGACAGGCCGCCCGCCATGCTGGCCAATGGCATCGCCCACGCGCGGAGATACGATGCCGGCGGCGAGCAGGCCGATGGAGAGCGCGCCGACGATCCACGCCAGCGGCCAGCCGGTATCAGCCGCGATTGGCGCGGCGAGGACCGCCAGCAGATAGTAGGAGCTGCCCCACGCGAATATCTGCACGACGCCGAGCGCGGAAATGATCGGCCAGCGGGGGCCGGCAAGAAGCTGATTTGCGGATGCCGGCACTTCGTTCATGGTGGATCAGCGTTCCGCCTCTACAGGAGCGGCGCGGCGGCTGCCGCGCTCATACCAGCCTTTCGAGCGATTCACGATCCAGACGACCGAGAGCATGACCGGCACCTCGATCAGCACCCCGACCACGGTTGCGAGCGCGGCCCCGGAATGGAAGCCGAACAGGCTTATGGCGGCGGCAACCGCCAGCTCGAAGAAGTTGGATGCACCGATCAGCGCCGAGGGACCGGCAACGCAATGCTGTTCCCCCACGGCCCGGGTGAGCAGATAGGCCAGCCCCGAGTTGAAATAGACCTGAATCAGGATCGGGACCGCCAGCAGGGCAATGACGAGCGGTTGCGCGATGATCTGTTCGCCTTGGAAGCCGAATAGCAGCACCAGCGTCACCAGCAGGGCCACCAGCGACAGCGGCCCGAGCTTCACCAGCAGCGCGGCGAGCGCAGAAGCGCCGCCCGTCGCAAGGAGCCGTCGCCGGACGATTTGCGCGACGATCACCGGAATGACGATGTAGAGCACGACCGAGAGGACCAGCGTTCCCCACGGCACGGTGATGGCGGACAGGGCAAGCAGCAGGCCGACAATCGGCGCGAAAGCGACCACCATGATAGCGTCGTTGAGCGCGACCTGACTCAGCGTGAAATGCGGCTCGTCCTTGGTGAGATTGGACCAGACGAACACCATGGCCGTGCAGGGTGCGGCGGCGAGGATGATAAGGCCGGCGATATAGCTGTCGATCTGATCGGCCGGCAGGTGGGGCCGGAACAGCCAGCCGATGAACAGCCAGCCGAGCAGCGCCATGGAAAAGGGCTTGATTGCCCAATTGATGAACAGCGTCACGCCGATGCCGCGCCAGTGCCGGCCGACTTCACCGAGGGCGGCGAAGTCGATCTTGAGCAGCATGGGAATGACCATGAGCCAGATCAGCACCGCGACCGGCAGATTGACCTTGGCAATTTCGAGAGCACCGACAGCGTGAAACACGCCGGGAAACCAATGCCCGAGGGCGATGCCGACGACGATGCAGAGGGCCACCCAAAGGGTGAGGTAGCGTTCAAAGGTGGACATGGGATTTCCTTACGCCGTCGCCACGCGGCGGCCGTGTTCGTCAATCACCCGCCCGCCATCCTCTTTCACGAACTCGCCCCGTTGTAGTGGCAACAGATCAAGCACCGCTTCGGATGGTCGGCAGAGCTTCACCCCTTTGGGGCTGACGACGAGAGGGCGATTAATCAGGATCGGGTGCGCCATCATCGCGTCGAGCAAGGCGTCATCGGTCAATTCAGGATCGGCAAGGGCGAGGTCGGCATAGGGTGTTCCTATTTCCCGCAAGATCGAGCGGGCCGACAGGCCGGCGCGCTCGATGAGCTGCAAGAGCAGCGCTCGCGAGGGCGGGGTTTTCAGATATTCGATGATATGAGGCTCAACACCTGCGTTACGGATCAGACCAAGGGTATTCCGCGACGTGCCGCAATCGGGGTTGTGGTAGATAATAACATCCATGTCTCGCCTCATGCCGCGCTGCCGCGCGGCGAGCTTGCGCCTTCGGACTGGCCGATTTCGACAAGGCGGGTGCGCAGCGTCGATTTGTCGAGGCTGGAAACGGGAAGTGCCGCGAAAGCTCCGATCCGGTTGCGGAGATAGCGGAACGCGCCCACGAACGCCGTTTGCCGGGCAATCTCCGGGCCTTCGACGGCGGCAGGGTCTTCGATCCCCCAATGCGCTGTCATAGGCTGGCCCGGCCAGACCGGACAGGTTTCGCCGGCCGCGTTGTCGCAAACGGTGAACACGAAATCCATGACCGGAGCGTCAGCCCCGGCAAATTCGTCCCATGCCTTCGAGCGCAAGCCCTCGGTGGGATAGTCGAAGTTCGCCAGCGTCGTGATGGCGAGCGGGTTCACTTCGCCCTTGGGCTGGCTTCCGGCCGAATACGCGCGGAAGCGGCCCGCGCCATCCTTGTTCAGGATGCTTTCGGCGAGGATCGAGCGGGCGGAATTGCCGGTGCAGAGGAACAGGACATTGAAGATGCGTTCGGGTGCGGTGTGGTCAAGCATGGGTGGCGTCCTTGGCGGGTTCACAACAGGCGACGAGCTTGTTCACGACCGGGCTGCACACGGCCGGATGGCCTTGGCAGCAGTCGCGCATGAGAAATTCGAGCAGACCGGACAGCGCCGGATAGGAGGCGCTGTAGATGATCGAGCGGCCGTCGCGGCGGGACTCGACGAGGCCGGATTGTTCAAGGTGGCTAAGGTGGAAGGACATGCGCGACGAGGATGCGCCGTCCATCGCTTCGCCGATTGCGCCGGCCGGCATCCCATCCGGCCCGGCCGTGACCAGCAGGCGCACGATACGCAGCCGGGTTTCCTGCGAGAGCGCCGCGAACGCGGAGAGGGCTTGCTTTTCATCCATGATCGTCTCAATATCTCAAGAGTCGTTGAAACATGGATATACGGACATGAACGTTCACGCCAGCCCCCTAAAGACGGATTTTCAGGATGACGCCTCCCTCGGGGCATTCCTCGATGCTTTGGAAGCGCACGGCGACAAGGCCCTTGTCCTCGCCTACGGCGACGGGCGGCAGGTGCAGGCCGGCTATCATGTCACCGAAGTTAAGGCCGGTTCCTTCATCACGCTCGATTGCGGCGGCAACCCCGATGCGTGGCGGGAAACCGTGTTACAGGTCGAGGACATTCCGGCAACCGAACGCAGCGCGCCCATGACCGTCGCCAAGTTCCAGTCGATCTTGGGAACGGTCGGCAGCAGGGTCCAACTCGACAGGGACGCCCGATTGACTTGGGAAGTAAGCCGTCCCGGCAATCCGATGCAGGTCTATGATGTGGCCGGCGTCGAGATCAAAAGCGACCGGGCGATTGTGCAGTTCAGCCCGCGCCCGGCGATCTGCAAGCCAAGGCATCGTGCGCAGCAGGCCGGAGCGCCTGCCTGTTGCAGATAGCCTCACGCCTTGTTGGCTGCCGCCTGCTCCAGAATCTTCCGATAGCCCTCACGCGATAGCCATTGCGCGCGTTCGAGATGGCTTTGCCAGCAACGATAGGTCCGAAATTCGTCTCCGAGCGGATCGCGGTGCAGCACGATCCGCGCGACTTCCTTCCAGTCCGCGCCCTCTGCGTTTGCGTCGAGAAGACGCCAATAGGTGACGTGGTGCCGTTCATCATAGACGGTAATGGTGTCGCCGGTCGGCGCTTCGTCGTCCACATCGGGATCGAGTTCGACAGGAACCCGCATAGTCATTCCCCGTATCCGAAAGAGCTTGTCTGCGGTGCGCCCCCGCAAACGATTCTCTCTGACTCTTGGTGATCGGGGAGTTAGTAACCGTCACGAAACGGCCCCATGGCCTTTAGCTCGGAAAGCCTGTTGTATACGCCACAGGCTCCCCGACCATAGGTCAAGGAGTTGGTGCCGTTCTGGCTGGCACCGGCCATCCGTGAGGGGTTACTACGCCCCAGAGCAGCGCGTCTGCTCCACCCACAATCTTAGCCGAGCTGCGCGCGAATGTCTTTGCCTATTCGGCGGGGCAGGCAACGAGCCGCTAAAATCCCTCATCTATTGACGGCGCACCGCCCCGAAGGGGGGTGCCGTCAGCGCATAGGCGCAAATGCGGCACGCTACGCGCCGCCGATCCCTCGCCATGGTTCGCCACAGTCCGCTGCCGCCTCCGGCAGCCCATTCCCGACTGGAGGTTATCCATGCCCAACCCGCTTGCGGGCCTGCCGCCGCGCCTGCTGCGCACCAAGGAAGCCGCCCGCTTCCTCGGCATATCCATCCGCACCCTTGAGAAGCATCGCACCTATGGCACCGGGCCGACCTATCGCAAGGTCGGCGGGCGAGTCCTCTACACCGTCCGCGATCTGGAAGACTGGAGCGCGGCGGGCGAGCGCAAATCCACCCGCGACAAAACCGCCGGCACCGTCTTTCCGGCGCGTCCGCTTACGCCCGAAGAACGGGGCGACTGCTAGATGCTGCGCGAGGACGATCACGACCCCGCGCACCCTACCGAGGACAGCGAGCGCAGCCGCCTAGACCCCTTCGTGGTCGCAACGGGCGACGCGCCGCCGCGCGACCAGCGCGACTTGATGGAACGGCCGTTCTTCTCGCTGGCGAAGACCCCGCGCACCAAGCCGATTCTCTACAAGGCCGCCGACATAGAGGTGCAGGTGTTCGGGATGCCCGAGCACGGGATGGCGACCATATGGGACGCCGATGTGCTGATATGGGCGGCCTCGCAGATCGTCGCGGCCGAGAACAACGGCCTCACCACGTCGCGCTTTGTCCGGTTTACGCCCTACCATCTGTTGCGCGCCATCGGGCGGCCGACCGGCAATCACCAATACCGGCTTCTGAAAGCCGCGCTGGCGCGGCTGCAATCGACCGTCATTGCAACCACCATCCGCAACGGCCCGCATTGGCGTCGCCGGCAATTCTCATGGATCAACGAGTGGGAGGAAATGACGACGCGCGCCGGCCGCGTCGAGGGCATGGAGTTCGTCCTGCCCGAATGGTTCTACAACAGCGTCATCGACCGTTCGCTGGTCCTGACCATCGACCCGGCCTATTTCCGGCTGACTGGCGGCATCGAGCGATGGCTTTACCGCGTCGCCAGAAAGCACGCCGGGCACCAGCACCATGGCTGGATTTTCGAGGTCGCGCACCTTCATCAGAAATCCGGCAGCCTCGCGCGGCCGTCCGACTTCGCGCTCGACCTGCGCCGGATCGCGGCCCGCCAGCAGCTCCCCGGCTACCTGCTCCAGATCGAGCGGGAAGACGGCCGCGAGCTGCTGCGCATCTGCCCCGAAAGCCTGTCAACAGGCACTGTTGATAACCCTGTTAATGCCATCGGCAGATCAGGCGCACGAGGTATCGGCACATCAGGCGCAGCACTATCGGCACATCAGGCGCACGAACCGCAGCTAACGCTTTGGCCTGAAACGCGGAATCCGACCGCTATCTTATCTAACAGAGAATCTAACTCTTTTTCTTTGACGCGCGCGCACGCGAAGCGTGGTGCCGGTTCTGCCCGAAGGGGCGAGCCATGACGGCCGCGCTCGACGCGCTGCGCCCGCGCAGCCCCCAGCACATCACCGGAGACGAACAATGACCCGTCGCGCCCACCGCAGCGCGCACGGCCGTCCGCTGCCGGACGGGCCTGCGCCCTTCACAACATTGGTCGAGTTGACCTTCGAGAAACGCAAGGTCGAGCACTGGATACGCTTCGGCCGCAAGAGCTACGAGCAGATCATCGACCGCCGCCGCAGCGTCGTCGGCTTCGCGCCGGGCAGCGTCTTTGCCTTCGTGCGATGGGCGAAAGGCGAGCACGGCACTGTCGTTTCGCGCATCGACATTGTGCGCGCCATCTGTCGCGGCGAGCCGTTCCAGACATTGCCGTTCGTTCGACCCGGCGGCGAAATCCTCTTGCGCCTCGACGGCTGGCCCAAGGTGCAGCGCGCGCTTGCAGCCATCGACGCCGTGGATGCACTCGGCCTCGATCCGGCCGATGCCTCGCCGGATCACTGGCGGCACGTCCACAACCGTTTGTCCGCCAATCTGGAGCCGCACGCCTACACGCCCGAGCGACATGCCGCTTGGCTTCATCGCCGAAGGATCGACCCATGACGCGCCGCCGCACCCTCACGGTGACGGTGCTCGCTGTCATCGGCATCGCCGCCGCAAGCGCCGTCGAGACGCCGACGAAACTCATATGGAACGCCACCGCCAGCGCGCCGGTCGGGTTCTACACCGTCGAGCCGGCCGACCGGATCGACGTGCCCGAGCTGGTCGCCGTCATGCCGCCCGAACCGCTCGCCGGCTTCATGGTCGAGCGCGGCTATATCGCGCGAGGCGTCCCGCTCTTGAAGCGCGTCTTGGGTCTGCCGGGGCAGCAGGTTTGCCGCGCCGGCCGCACCATCACGGTTGACAGGATCGAGATGGGCGAGGCGCTGGAGCGCGATAGCCTCGGCCGCGATCTGCCCATCTGGCAGGGCTGCCGCGTCATCGGCGGCGACCAGCTTTTCCTCATGAATTGGGAAGTCCGCGACAGCCTCGACGGCCGGTATTTCGGACCCATCCCCGCAGCTTCCGTCATCGGCCGAGCGGTCCCGCTCTGGACCGATGAGGAAGGCGTCGGCCGCTACGAGTGGCGCGCGCCGACCCACTGAAACCACCCCCCGAAAACCAACCGCAGGAGATTTCCCATGGCAGAGATAGGCACCTTCACCCGCACCGAAACCGGCTATGCGGGAGAGCTTCATTCGTTCGGCCTCCACGAAAAGCTGTTCATCGTCCCGGCCAAGCCCAGCGACGTGAAGAACGCGCCCGATTACCGCCTGCGCCTCGACAGCGAGGACGGGCCGGACGCAGGCCCCGCATGGAAAGACTCCAGCGAGAACGCTGGCGACTTCGTGTCGATGCGATTGGAGGGACCGATCTTTCCGTTCCCGATCCGCGCCAAGCTGTTCCAGTCCAACGACGATCCTTCGGTCTGGACCCTGCGTTGGAAGCACCTCCGGAAGATCGAGGACGAGGAATGACGGCCGCGCGCGTCCGGCCCGCCATCCGGTCAAAGATCGGCATCCCTTTGTTCGCGGAAAAGCCGTCTCATCCCTTCGTCCCGCTCGGCGACCAGACGGCCGGCGCGCGCAGCGAAGGTCAGGGGCGGCCATCGGCCGGCGCTTGCGCCTTGCCCTTGACCGCAGCGAGCACGCTGGCAGGCTGGCGGCGAAGCGGAGACAGGCCGGCATGGCATTGTGCCGTCCTGCTGCTGGCGGGGGCGCTTTCCGTCTGCATCGGATCGGGCGTCGCTGTCGCGCAATCCATGCCAGTCGAGCGTCCGGCCGCCGCCCATCCCTATGCGGCGCACATCGCCGAGGCGTCGCAGCGTTTCGGCATCCCCGAGCACTGGATTCGCGCCGTGCTGCGCGCCGAGAGTGCGGGCGACGTGCGCGCCGAGAGTGCGGGCGACGTGCGCGCCGTATCGTCGGCTGGGGCGATGGGGTTGATGCAGGTGATGCCCGACACATGGGCGGGCTTGCGTGTCCGTTACCAGCTCGGCCGCGATCCCTATGACCCACGCGACAACATCCTCGCAGGCACCGCCTATCTGCGCGAAATGTTCGACCGCTACGGCAATGTCGGCGCGATGCTTGCGGCCTATAACGCCGGCCCCGGCCGCTATGACGAGCACCGCGCGACGGGCCGACCGCTTCCCGCCGAGACACGCGCCTATGTCGCCGCGCTCGCCCCGATCCTCGGCGGCGCGGCTCCATCGGATGCGCCGTTGCAAACACCGGCGCCGCCGCCCGATTGGCGCGAGGCACCGCTGTTCGTCATGCGCCCGGCCGACACGCGGGCTGCCGCCGCGCCGCCGTCCGAGGTGCAATCAGGCGACGGCCGCGCTGCCGTTCCGGCGCGCGACCCCGCCCGCGTGGAGCCGCAGGACGGCAGCATTTTCGTGGCGAGCGCCAGCGACGGAGGAACACCATGAAGGCGGCGTTCCCGCGCTCGGCGACGCTGGTTTCGACATCCGGTCGGGCAGGTTTGCGCCCGGCTGGATTCTTGGCAGGAAGGGCAGAAAAGACAGAAAGGGCGGAGGGCAAGATTAAAGAAGACGGCACCATATCGGGCCGCTTCTGGAAATTATTGTTGTCTGCACACTGGTTAGGTGGCCGGTTCCGGCACCATGGTTTTGAGGGGCCGCGTGCCGTGATTTTGCGCAAAGCCTTGGCTTTGCAGGGTTTCGAGCGGCACCATAGGCCCATATCGGCCTGTTTTCGGCGGTTTTGGCTAGAGTCGCGCCCATGAGCGCCGACGACGAAAACCGCTTCCGTCCAAAGCCCGGCCGCATCCGATCCGACACGCAGAAGGCCGGGAGACCCAAGAGCTTTTTCACGCAGGTCAAGAAGATCACCCGGCAGCATCAGGCAGCCGCCTCCCGCGATCCTTCCATGCCGTCATCCGCCCGCCCGTCATCGCCGGGGCGGTCCCGCGCCGTGGTCGCCAGCGGCAAGGGCGTGAAGCGCGGCCGGGGCGCGAGCTTCGTGCGCGCCCGCAACATCTCCGGCCAATGGCATCATCGCCAGCCCGGCAGCCGCCGCGTGATCGTTAAGCAGCGCAGCGTCCGCGCCGCGTGGAAGGGCGGACGCGCCCGCGCGCATCTGCGCTATGTCCAGCGCGACGGCACGTCACGCGACGGCGAGCGCGGCCGGCTCTATTCGGCGACCGAGGACCGCGCCGATGGCGACGCCTTCCTTGACCGCGGCAAGGATGACCGCCATCAATTCAGATTCATCGTCTCGCCCGAGGACGGCGCGGAGCTGTCGGACCTCACGGCCTACACCCGCGATTTCATGCAGCAAGTGGAAGCCGACCTCGGCACGAAACTCGATTGGGTAGCCGTCAATCACTACAACACCGGCCATCCCCATGTGCATATTGTCGTCAACGGCCGCGACGATACCGGCGGGGATCTGGTCATCAACGGCGACTACCTTTCGGCCGGCCTGCGCGAGCGCGCCAGCGAGCTTGCCAGTCTGGAACTCGGCCCCGTCACCGAGATCGAGCAGACCCGCAAGCTGTCGGCCGAAATCGACCAAGATCGTTTCACCCGGATCGACCGCGCCATGGTCGAGGAAGCCGATGCCCGTTTCCTCGACCTGCGCCATGAACCGGCAGAGCCGAGGCGGCAGTTCGAGCGGACGCTACGCCTGCGCCGGCTCGGCAAGCTGGAGAAGATGGGGCTGGCGACCGAGCACGCGCCCGCCATTTGGGAATTGAGCAAGAACATGGAGCCGGCCCTGCGCGAGCTGGGCGAGCGCGGCGACATTATCCGCACCATGCAGAAGGCGCTCGGCCCGCAGGGAGGCGAGCGCGATCCCATGAGCTTCCAAATGCATGACGGAGCGCCCGAGACGTCCATTTTTGGCCGCGTCGTGGACAAGCATCTGTCCGACGAGTTGGGCGAGGACCTGACAATCGTAGTGGACGGGATCGACGGGCGGACGCACCACATCGCCGGCATCGCGCCCGAGCGGCTGGAGGATGCCCGCATTGGCAGTATCATAGAGATCGGCCCGGCCGAAGCGGCAGCCCGGCCGTCTGACCGCACCATCACGGCCATGGCTGAGAACGGCATCTACCGGCCGAGCCGTCATCTGGAGCAGGCGAAGTTCGAGGGCCGCGTTCCGGGCGGTGACTATGAGGGCTATGTCGATGCCCATGTCCGGCGACTGGAGGCATTGCGCCGCGCCGGGATCGTCGAAAGGATCGACGCAGACCAATGGCGCATCCCCGATGATCTGGTCAGCCGCGCCGCCGCCTATGACGCCGGCCGTGACCGGCAGGCCAGCGTTCGCGTCCTTTCCCCGGTCGATCTAGGCAAGCAGATCGGATCGGACGGCGCGACATGGCTGGACCGGCGATTGGTCCATGGCGAAACGGCCGACCTTGCGCCGGCCGGCTTCGGCCAGCAGGTGCGCGAGGCGATGGACCATCGCCGCGAGCATCACATCGAACAGGGCGACGCCAGCCGAGCGCGGGACGGCCGCGTGTTCTACCGACGCAGCCTTCTCGCCACGCTGCGCGAGCGGGAGGTTGCCCGCGTCGGTGCGGAGATGGTGGAAAGCAAAGGGCTGCCGTTCCGTGCCGTCACAGATGGCGAGAACATCAGCGGCAAGTTCACCGGCACCGTCCAGCTATCGAGCGGCAAGTTCGCCGTGGTCGAGAAATCCCATGAGTTCACGCTTGTCCCGTGGCGGCCGGTCATCGACCGCCAGCTCGGCCGCAAGGTTATGGGCATCGTGCAGGGCGGTTCGGTGTCGTGGCAGTTAGGGAGGCAGCGGGGGTTGGGGCTAAGCCTCTAATCTGTTGTAGATGAACGCAGCCGCTCGAAACCAGCGATGAGGCTGTCGAGTCCGAAGTTGAACGCAGCATCCATGCCGTCTGTTTCCAACTCGTGAAACAGATCGTGCAGGAAGGACGACGGTGCTTGCTCGGACACATCTGGCCTGTCCGGAACTCTCTCATCGGCATCAGATGCCTGCTGCTCGAGAACGGAACCGACCACATAGTGACTAACCGCCCGGAGCGCCCAAACGGCGCGCTTCGGACCAAAGCCCGCCGAGCAGAGAAAGCGTATTTGCGTCTCGGCGGTGCCAAAATTCGGTTCTGCCGGTCGAGTGCCAGCATGGATACGCGCGCCGTCGCGATAAGAGAGCAACGCCGTTCTGAAGCTCAGGGCGTTCTCTTTCAGGAACACCCGCCAGTCCTCATCGCCTTCGGGTAGTGAGCGGGTGTGGCGTTCCGCCAGCATCGCCTCCGCCAATGCGTCAAGCAGCGCTCGCTTGTTCTGGAAATGCCAGTAAAGCGCAGGCTGCTGAACCTTGAGACGTTCAGCGAGCTTCCGCGTCGTCAGGCTGTCCATGCCAACCTCGTTCAACAGCTCCAGCGCTGCCGCGATCACGGTGCCCTTGTCCAGTTTGGTCATTCACGTTCCTTCGCCAGTGCTTGACAACTTATCACCGATAAGTTCTATGTCCATATCCTTATCGTTGATAAAGTCGCTCGCATTGAGCGACGCTGGAGTTTCAGGTGCGCAGCTCTGCCATCATTGCCCTGCTGATCGTGGGGCTCGACGCCATGGGTCTCGGCCTCATCATGCCCGTCCTTCCGATGCTTCTGCGTGAGCTTGTGCCAGCAGAGCAGGTCGCCGGTCACTATGGTGCCTTGCTGTCGCTCTATGCGTTGATGCAGGTCGTCTTCGCACCCGTGCTTGGACAGCTTTCGGATTCTTACGGTCGGCGTCCGGTGCTTCTGGCTTCCCTTGCGGGAGCCGCAGTCGATTACGCGATTATGGCATCAGCGCCGGTCTTATGGGTGCTCTATATCGGCCGACTCGTCTCCGGCATCACGGGCGCAACCGGAGCTGTAGCTGCCTCAACCATTGCCGATTCGACGGGGGAAGGTTCTCGCGCACGCTGGTTCGGCTACATGGGGGCCTGTTATGGGGCGGGCATGATTGCCGGGCCAGCACTTGGTGGCATGCTCGGTGGTATCTCTGCTCATGCCCCATTTATCGCCGCCGCCCTTCTCAACGGGTTCGCGTTCCTGCTTGCCTGCATTTTCCTCAGGGAGACCCGTCGCGGTCATGGCAAGACCGGAAAGCCGGTTCGTATCCAACCATTTGTTCTATTCCGGCTGGACGATGTGTTGCGTGGGTTGACTGCTCTTTTCGCCGTTTTCTTCATTATTCAACTGATCGGTCAGGTGCCTGCGGCCCTATGGGTTATATATGGCGAGGACCGTTTTCAGTGGAACACCGCGACCGTTGGTTTGTCGCTCGCGGCGTTTGGGGCAACACATGCGATCTTCCAAGCGTTTGTTACCGGCCCGCTTTCAAGCCGGCTTGGAGAGCGGCGCACGCTACTGTTTGGCATGGCTGCGGATGCGACTGGCTTCGTTCTTCTGGCTTTTGCCACGCAGGGATGGATGGTGTTCCCGATTCTGTTGCTGCTTGCCGCCGGGGGTGTTGGCATGCCGGCCTTGCAGGCAATGCTCTCAAACAATGTCAGCAGTAACAAGCAAGGGGCTTTGCAGGGAACGCTAACGAGCCTTACCAATCTAAGCTCTATCGCAGGACCGCTTGGCTTCACAGCACTCTATTCTGCCACCGCCGGAGCATGGAACGGTTGGGTTTGGATTGTCGGCGCGATCCTATATTTAATATGTCTGCCAATACTACGCAGACCATCCGCAACTTCATTGTGATTTAGTCATGGTGAATTGGCATGCGTAGACTTAGGAGAAATGACGGATTAAATCTGTTGAGCAATCATCTCCTTTCGGGGCGAGTTCCAATGATGACCTTAGTTCACACTCTCGCTGTCGCCGAATATCTCAACTTCCGTCACGCCGCCAATGCGCTCGGCGTTGCACAGTCCAGCGTCAGCGCCCGCGTGAAGGCACTGGAAGAAGACCTCGGCATCCTCTTGTTCGAGCGTCATGCGCGCGGCGTTCGGCTGACCGAGGCCGGACGCCATTTCGTCGAGCGGATAGCCGTAGGTATTGACCAACTCGACCATGCGGTGAAAACCGCCGGCATGGCGGCAGCCGGAGAAAGCGGCCGGCTTCGTATCGGTATCCATGCCCTGATTCCGCATAGCTTCCTCGCAAAGCTGATCGGCCAATACCGCAAGGATTACCCCGATGTTGAAGTCGAGATCGCCGAAGGCCCGGCCCGTGAAGCGGTGGTGCAGCTTCGCGCCGGCAGGTTGGACGTGGCGTTCGTCGCGGGCACGCCCCAACCACCCGACTGCCATTCCCGTCGCACATGGACCGAACCGCTCTTGGCGGTGCTACCGGAACGGCATCCGCTCGCCAAGCGGTCAGCCGTCACATGGCCCGATTTGGCAGGCGAGACGTTCCTTGTCCGGCATGGCGGCACTGGACCGCAGGTTCATAGCCATATCGTGCTACGCCATGCCGAGCGCTGGCCTGCGCCGTCGATCCTGCGCTTCGACGTGGGGCGTGGCACCCTTTTGTCTTTGGTCGGACAGGGCTTTGGCATCACCATCGTCGGCGCGGCCACGGCGCTGTTGCCGACAAACGGCATTGTCTTTTTGCCCTTCGCCGACGAGCCGGAGCCGGTCGCCTTCTCGGCTGTCTGGTCGCCGTCCAATCGCAGCGCGGCGCTTCGCAACCTACTCAGCCTCGCCAACGACATGGGCCGGAAGATATGCATGGACTACCGTTCGATACTACCACGGATAGCGAAGGCGTGAGCGACAAGTCCACCGGCACCGTACAATTATCCAGCAGCCAGTTCGCTGTGGTTGAAAAGAGCCATAAATGCACCCTTGTCCCGTGGCGGCCGGTCATCAACCGCCAGCTCAGCAGCGAGGTCTGCGCGGGCAGATAGGACCGGCGCTATAGGATCAATGCTCTATTCGACCTTCCTCTCAAAAGCGTTATAGCGAACCGAAGTGTTTGCGGAAGCACAGTCCGGGACTGTTACTGCCATCGCCGGAAAGCGACACTTGCATTAACACCGCCAAAGCCGAATCCGTTGGAAATGGCATGTTCCATGAGAATGGGCCGCGCAGATTGGCGAACGAGGTCGATACCAGCGGCAACAGGATCGGGGGTTTCTAAATTTCTCGTTGGGGGAGCAATTTGATCGCGCAAAGCGAGCACCGTGAAGATTGCCTCAATACCGCCTGCGGCACCAAGTAGGTGCCCCGTAGCCGATTTCGTGGCGCTTACAACCACATCATGATTGCCGAACACGGATTTTATCGCGGCAATTTCTCCTCGATCTCCTACGGGGGTGGAGGTGGAATGTGCGTTCAAATGTTGAATATCGATTGGTTTCAACCCAGCACTGTGGAGTGCAATTTCCATCGCACGGGCCGCGCCTCGGCCGTCCTCTGGACCGGCAGTCATATGATGTGCATCGGCGCTTGTGCCGTATCCCACCAATTCCGCTATGGGCTTGGCACCCCGAGCGAGGGCATGTTCTAATTCTTCTATGACGATCAGACCCGCCCCTTCAGACATTACGAAACCATCGCGCTCGGTGTCGAACGGCCTCGACGCCAGTTCCGGGGTAGTATTGTAGCCGGTGGATAGTGCTCGCGCGGCGGCAAATGCCCCGAGACTAACCTTGTCAATACAAGCTTCTGCTCCGCCGCACAGAGCGATATCCGCCTCGTTGGAGCGTATCAGCCGCGCGGCGTCGCCGATGGCCTGAACGCTGGCAGCGCAGGCGGTTACAGGCGTGCCAATTGGGCCTGTAAATCCATACCTAATGGTAGCCTGTCCTGCCGCGAGGTTGGCGAGGAACGATGGCACGGTAAAGGGTGAGAGCCTCCGTGCTCCCCGTGTATCCGTTATGCGAACTGCCGAAGCGATTGCAGGAAACCCGCCTATACCAGAGGCGATAATTGTCGCCGTGCGCTCACGTTCGTAGTCGCTCGTGGGATGCCATCCCGCCGTTTCAAGAGCCTCCTTCGCGGCCGCAAGTGCAAACAGAATGAAGCGATCCATTTTTCGTTGATCCTTTGCGTCAACGATCAAATCGGGATCGAAACCGGCTTCGGAATCTTCAATCTGGCTAGGAACGATTCCCCCGATTTTCACCGGCAGATCGTTGGAGATTTCATCGGGCAAACTCCTAATTCCCGATTTCCCGTCAAGGAGTCTTTTCCAGCTTATTTCAATGCCAGAACCAAGAGGGCCAATTAAACCCATGCCGGTTACAACAATTCGGCGCATTGGATTATTCCGTTTCTTTTCCTGAGCTTATTCGCTTCACGCGGTTTATTACGCGCATCGTTTCCTCTGTTGCCGCTGGGCCTGCTAGAAGAACGGTGTTTTCAGGAGTGATTTTTTCTCCAGTATTCGCATCGACCATGATGGCGTTTCGTTCCCTACCGGTTTCCCTGTCGCCGAGCCGCATGGCTATCTCATTGGGCGCAAGGTTCCGGTTCCCCCATGCGAACAGGGCGATTGCGACTGGATAGAAATCTCGCCCCTTGTCGGTAAGGACGTATTCAAATCGAGGCGGATGATCATTGTATCGTTGCCTTTCAAACAGTCCTTCCGCCGTAAGATGCTTCAACCGCCTCGCCAAAATGTTTGCAGAAATTCCGAGGTTTTTCTCGAATTCATCGAATTTTCCAAGCCCTTGGAAGGCGTCTCGCAGGATCAAGATGCTCCACCAGTCACCGACGCTTTCCAGCGCTCGGGCTGCGGGACACTCGAATGACAGAAAGCTTGTTCGTTGCATGACACATCCATAATGGTGTAACTTCCATCATGCAAGTAACTTGTGCGTAGCAGGCGACATAGAGGGAGGGGGCAATCCATGCGTCATTCTAAGGAAGCCAAGCAACTGCTTCCGCTGCGGCGCGCAATGAAGCACTGTAGTGGCATTTGAGCGATGCGACGGCGGCGATCAGCAACGATGAATGGTTGCCCATGGGGCGTGCCGACCACGCTCGGATCGCGTATCCCCCTCGCATCGCTGATCCAGACGCTTGCCGTCGCCGAATATCTGAACTTCCGCCACGCGGCCAATGCGCTCGGCGTGGCGCAATCCAGCGTCAGCGCCCGCGTGAAGGCGCTGGAAGAGGACCTTGGCATCCTCCTGTTCGAGCGTCACGCGCGCGGCGTCCGACTGACCGAGGCCGGACACCACTTCGTCGAGCGGATCGCGGCCGGCGTCGATCAACTGGACCATGCGGTAAAGACGGCCGGCATGGCGGCGGCGGGAGAATGCGGCCGCTTGCGTATCGGTATCCATGCCCTGATTCCGGGCAGCTTCCCCGCCGAACTGATCGGGCAGTATCGGGAAGGCCATCCCGGCATCGAGGTTGAGATTGCCGAAGGCACGGCACGCGAAGCGGTCATGCAGCTTCGCGCCAACCAACTGGACGTGGCGTTCGTAGCGGGTGCGCCCGAACTGCCGGACTGCCATTCCCGGCGCATATGGACCGAAACATTGATGGCCGTATTGCCGGAGGGGCATTGCCTTGCTGGACAGCAGGCAATTACTTGGGCCGATCTGACGGGAGAAACGTTCCTTGTGCGTCATGGTGGCACCGGCCCGCAGGTTCACGACCATATCGTCCTGCGCTCGGCCGGGCGCTGGCCTTCGCCGTCGATCCAGCGTTTCGATGTAGGGCGAGGCACGCTGTTATCTATGGTTGGACAGGGCTTCGGCATCACCATCGTCGGAGCAGCCACGGCGCTACTGCCGACTACCGGCATCGTCTTCCTGCCCTTTGCCGATGAGCCAGAGCCGGTTGCCTTTACCGCCGTCTGGTCGCCATTCAGCCGCAGCGCCGCGTTGAAAAACCTGCTCAACCTTGCAAACAATATAAGGCGTTTCGGCGATTCGCCCGGCCAGTTGCGCAGCGGCGATCACCCGGCTGGGTGTCGGTGAAGGCAACCCGTCCTATTTGCCGCCGATAGTATCCGGCAGCCCTCCGGCATCCTCTTTCCTGTTGCCCGTCCCGATTTTGCCTACTCTCTGATCGGCTCCGTCTCTTTTACCGACTGGAGCCTGCATTGCGCGGAGGCCGAATCCTTTGGGGTCAGATCGCTGTCGTCTTCACCATCGTTCTGGTGATGACGTGGGCGGCGACGCAATGGACGGCGTTCCGCCTCGGCTTCCAGCCGCAGCTTGGAGCACCGTGGTTCGAGCTGGTGGGGCTGCCGATCTACTATCCCCCGGCCTTCTTCTGGTGGTGGTTTTCGTTCGACGCCTATGCGCCCACGATCTTTGTCGAGGGCGCGATCATCGCCACGTCTGGCGGCATCCTTGCCATTGCCGCCGCCATCCTCATGTCGATCATCCGGGCACGGGAGGCGCGCAACGTCGCCACCTACGGATCGGCACGATGGGCCGAGGATCAGGAAATCCGCAATGCCGGACTGCTCGACCCCGATGGCGTCGTGCTCGGCCGATACGACAGGAACTATCTGCGCCATGACGGCCCCGAGCATGTCCTATGCTTCGCCCCGACGCGCAGCGGCAAAGGTGTCGGGCTGGTGGTGCCTACGCTGCTGACGTGGCCCGCATCCGCCATCGTCCACGACATAAAAGGCGAGAACTGGACTCTGACAGCGGGCTTTCGCGCGAAGCATGGTCGCGTCCTGCTGTTTGATCCGACCAATGCCAGATCGTCCGCCTACAACCCGTTGCTGGAGGTCAGGCAAGGGGAATGGGAAGTCAGGGACGTGCAGAATATCGCGGATATTCTGGTCGATCCCGAAGGCAGCCTCGACAAGCGCAATCATTGGGAAAAGACCAGCCACAGCCTGCTGGTCGGCGCGATTCTGCATGTTCTCTATGCGGAGAAGGACAAGACGCTGGCGGGCGTCGCCAACTTCCTGTCCGACCCGCGCCGTCCGGTCGAGTCCACCTTGCGCGCCATGATGGACACGCCGCATCTCGGCGAGGCGGGCGTTCATCCGGTCATTGCCTCATCCGCCCGCGAGCTGTTGAACAAATCCGAGAATGAACGGTCGGGCGTGCTCTCCACGGCCATGTCCTTTCTCGGCCTCTACCGCGATCCCGTGGTGGCGCGGGTGACGGCGCGATGCGACTGGCGCATTGCCGATCTGGTCGGCAGCCGCCAGCCCGTCACGCTCTATCTGGTCGTGCCGCCGTCCGACATTAACCGCACCAAGCCGCTCATCCGCCTGATCCTCAACCAGATCGGCAGGCGGTTGACTGAGGAATTGACCACCTCCGGCAAGCGCCATCGCTTGCTGTTGATGCTCGACGAGTTTCCGGCATTGGGCAGGTTGGATTTTTTCGAGTCCGCCTTGGCCTTCATGGCGGGCTACGGAATCAAAGGCTTTTTGATCGCGCAGAGCCTCAATCAGATCGAACGCGCCTATGGGCCGAACAACGCGATCCTCGACAACTGCCATGTCCGCGTCAGCTTCGCCACGAACGACGAGCGCACCGCCAAGCGGGTAAGCGACGCACTCGGCACCGCAACCGAGCTGCGCGACTCCACCAACTACGCAGGGCACCGCCTAGCACCGTGGTTAGGGCACTTGATGGTGTCACGGCAGGAGACGGCGCGGCCGCTGCTCACGCCGGGCGAAATCATGCAGCTTCCGCCCACCGATGAAATCGTGATGGTCGCGGGCACACCGCCGATCCGGGCCACCAAAGCCCGCTATTTCGAGGATGCGCGGTTTCAGGAACGCATCCTGACCCCGCCCGATCTGGTGGCCGCAGCGGGGGCGGGGGGCGATCCGGCCAATGCCGGCATCCGCCGCGAGCCGGAATTGCCCGAGCATGAGGAAATCGTCGCCCCGCCGCCGTCGCCCGAACAGGAGTTCGAGTTTGTGGACGACGAGCCGGACGTTGACGCGGCCAAGGCCCGCGCCATGCGCCAGCGCATGAGGATGGTGGCGCGGCAGGTGGCGATGAACCCCGATGATGGAATTGACCTTTAAGGACACGCCCATGGCAACCAGAACCCGCCTGAATCTCTATTTCGACCCCGCGCTCATTCCGCAGATCGAGGCGATGGCGCTGCGCCGCTCGGTGGCGCTACGCCGCAATGTCTCAAAATCCGCAATCGTGGAGGCGGCGGTCATGTCCTATCTGTCCGGCGATGCCGACGACCAGCTTGAAGCCGCCATGTCTCGCCGCTTGGATAAACTCGGCCGCCAGATCGACACGCTCGACCTAGATCTCGCCGTCCTCGGCGAGACGGTCGCGCAGTTCATCCATTTCTGGATGACCATCACGCCGCCGCTTACGGGAGCCGCACAATCCGCTGCCCGCGCCAAAGGCGCGGAGCGGTTCGAGGGCTTCATGCAGAATCTCGGCCGGCGTCTGGCGACGGGTGACAGGTTCCTCAAAGAGCTGTCGCGTGACCTCGACTCACTTCCCGACGATCCGGTGCCAGACGAGGCACAAACCAACGGCGATCAAGAGTAAGTATTCGGACCCATCCTATTTACCGCCGTTCGCCGCCGATCACCGCACGCAGCTAGATACTTGTTGAACCGGCCCAATTCCGGGCTTTCTTAATCGACCCCGATCCGGGGATCGCCTGTCGCGCCCCATGAAGAAACGGGGCCGACATGACCACCAACCACCAAAAGCCGGAAGCCATTGCGCGCGGCGCACGCATGTTGCGCACCGCGCTTGGCCCCGCCATCGCCCGGCTGCTCGAAGACCCGGCCGTGGTCGAGGTGATGCTGAACCCGGACGGGCGGTTGTGGATCGACCGCCTGTCCGAAGGGCTTTCCGACACGGGCGAGCGCCTGTCCGCCGCCGATGGCGAACGCATCGTGCGGCTGGTCGCGCATCATGTCGGCGCGGAGGTTCACGCCCGCAGCCCGCGCGTCTCGGCCGAACTGCCGGAGAGCGGGGAGAGGTTCGAAGGGCTATTGCCGCCCGTGGTCGCCGCCCCGACCTTTGCCATCCGCAAGCCCGCCGTCGCGGTGTTCACGCTCGACGACTATGTGGCGGCAGGCATCATGTCTGCCGATCAGGCCGCAACGCTGCGCGAAGCCGTCGCAGCCCGCGCAAATATCCTTGTCGCTGGCGGCACCAGCACCGGCAAGACCACGCTGACCAACGCGCTGCTCGCCGAGGTGGCGAAGACGCAGGATCGCGTCGTCATCATCGAGGACACGCGCGAGCTGCAATGCGCTGCGCCCAACCTTGTCGCCATGCGGACGAAAGACGGAGTGGCGACGCTTTCCGATCTGGTCCGTTCCTCGCTGCGCCTGCGCCCGGATCGCATCCCCATCGGCGAGGTGCGCGGCTCCGAAGCCCTCGACCTGCTCAAAGCGTGGGGCACCGGCCATCCGGGCGGGATCGGCACCATCCATGCCGGCACCGGCATCGGCGCGCTTCGTCGCCTTGAACAGCTCATCCAAGAGGCTGTCGTCACCGTCCCCCGCGCGCTGATCGCGGAAACCATCGACCTTGTTGCGGTCCTTTCCGGGCGCGGTTCCGCGCGCCGGCTTGCCGAGCTTGCCCGCGTCGAAGGGCTGGGGCCGGACGGCGACTACCGCATCACCCCCGCAATCCCCACCAGCACAGGAGAATCTTCATGATCCGCACGATTTCGCGCGGCTATCGCCGCATGGCGACCGCCGCATCCGCCGTCGCCATCAGTCTCATGCTCGCCCCGGCCGCCCATGCGTCCGGTTCGTCGATGCCGTGGGAACAGCCCTTGCAGCAAATCCTCCAGTCCATCGAGGGGCCAGTCGCCAAGATCATCGCCGTCATCATCATCATCGTGACCGGCTTAACCCTCGCCTTTGGCGACACCAGCGGCGGTTTCCGTCGCCTGATCCAGATCGTGTTCGGCCTGTCCATCGCCTTCGCGGCGTCGAGCTTCTTCCTGTCGTTCTTCTCGTTCGGCGGCGGGGCGCTCGTTTGATGGCGGGCGGCCTCGAACAGCTCGACGCGGTGCCGGGCTTCACGGTCCCGGTCCATCGTGCGCTGACCGAGCATATCCTGCTCGGCGGCGCACCGCGCTCCATCGCCATCATGAACGGAACGCTGGCCGGGGCCGTGGGCCTCGGCCTGCGCCTTTGGCTGGTCGGCATCGCCATCTGGGCCATCGGCCATTTCGCGGCCGTATGGGCGGCGAAGCGCGATCCCCAATTCGTCGAGGTCGGACGGCGGCATCTCCGCATCCCCGGCCATCTGGCGGTGTGAGGGCGCGACCATGATGAATCTTGCCGAATACCGCCGCACCGCCACCCGGCTTGCCGACTATCTGCCATGGGCCGCGCTGGTCGGCTCCGGCGTCGTCTTGAATAAGGACGGGAGTTTCCAGCGCACCGCGAAATTTCGCGGTCCCGATCTGGATTCCGCCGTCGCCGCCGAGCTGGTCGCCGTCGCCGGCCGCATCAACAACGCGGTGCGCCGCCTAGGCTCCGGCTGGAGCATCTTCGTCGAGGCGCAGCGCAGCGAGGCCGCGACCTATCCCGACAGCACGTTTCCCGATCCCGCATCGGCGCTAGTCGATGCGGAGCGGAAAGCCGGTTTCGAGGAAGCGGGCGCGCATTTCGTGTCCGGCTACTTCCTGACCTTCCTCTGGCTGCCCCCGGCCGAGGAAGCCGCCCGAACCGAGGCATGGCTCTACGAGGGCCGCGAGAAAGCGGGCGTGGATCCGTGGGAACTGCTGCGCGGCTTCATCGACCGCACCGACCGCGTGCTGGCCTTGCTCGACGGCTTCATGCCCGAGTGCCGTTGGATGGATGACGGCGCGACGCTGACCTATCTCCATTCCACCATTTCGACCAACCGCCATCGCGTGCGCGTGCCCGAGGTGCCCATGCACCTCGACGCGCTGCTCGCCGACCAGCCGTTGACCGGCGGGCTGGAGCCGCGCCTTGGCGACGCGCATCTGCGCGTGCTGACCATCGTGGGATTCCCGACCGCGACGACGCCGGGCCTGGTCGACGAAATGAACCGACTACCGTGCCCCTACAGGCGGAACACCCGCGCGACCCGGCTCGA
>Ga0066256_1001412_pt1 | contig 33671 bp, 34 predicted proteins | sample ThiBio_1000_biof_FD_87107 | JGI IMG/M metagenome (GOLD analysis project Ga0066256, IMG submission 87107) | Wastewater bioreactor microbial communities from Cape Town, South Africa - Thiocy_expt_1000_biof (version 2) | ecosystem: Engineered > Bioreactor > Thiocyanate-remediating >... | reverse complement strand
CAGATGGCAGAGGTGGCGCTCGTACCGGTCGGCGGGCCGCTCGGTCGGCGTGCGCAGCACGCTGGCCATGAGGCGGATGGCGCGGCTGCGCTGCAGCTTGCGCAGGCCGTCCTCGTTGCAGACGATGGCCGCCGCCGCGCCGTCGCCGATCGGGGCGCACATCGGCAGGGTGAGCGGCCAGGAGATGGTGCGCGCCGCCAGCACCTCGTCGATGGTCAGCGGATACTGGAACTGGGCCAGAGGGTTGCGCGTGGAATGGACGTGGTTCTTGGCGGCGACCGCGGCGATCTGCCGCTGCGTGGTGCCGAAGCGCTCCATGTGCAGGCGCGCGAGGCTGGCGTAGATGTCCATGAAGACGCTGCGCTGCCCCGGCTCCTGGGTGCCGGCCGGCGGCTTCACCGACGGCGCCAGCCCCTGCAGCAGGGCCAGCTGGTCCTCCCGGTTGTGCACGTCGAAGGCGCCGTCGAAGACGCTGAAGCTCTTTTCCTTGTCCGGCGAGAACAGCTTGTCCACGCCCACCGCCAGGCAGATGTCGCCTTCGCCGGCGGCGACGTACAGCTGCGCCGCGTTGAGCGCGGTGCTGGAACTGGCGCAGGCGTTCTCGACGTTGGTCACCGGGATGCCGGTGATGCCCATGGCCTTCAGCGCCACTTCGCCGGCCACCATGTGCTGGCCTTCGATGACGCCCTGCCCAGCGGTGGCGAAATAGGCGGCCTGGATCAGTTCGCGGCCGCAGCTGGCGTCCGCGAGGGCTTCTTCGACCGCGGCGCGCACCAGATCCTTGACGCTCTTGTCCGGGTGCTTGGTGAAATGGGTGATGCCGACGCCGACGATGTAGAGGTTCTGTTTGCTCATTGTGCCGCTCCGGTAGTGATGAGGTTTTCGACGAGTTGCCGCTGATCCTTCAGCTCGGCCGAGGTGCCGGACCAGACGACCTGGCCGTGGTCGAGCACGTACTGGCGGTGCGCGAGCTTCATCGGCACCTTGAGGTTCTGTTCGACGAGGACGATGCCGGTGCCCTGGCGGTGGACGTGGGCGAACACCTCGACCAGCTGGTCGACGATCAGGGGCGCCAGCCCCTCGGTGGGTTCGTCGAGCAGCAGGATGCGCGGGTTGCCGAGCAGGGCGCGGGCGATCGCCAGCATCTGCTGCTCGCCGCCGGAGAGCTGGTCGCCGCCGAAGTCGATGCGCTCGCCCAGGCGCGGAAAGACCTCCAGCACCCGGGCCTCGGTCCAGTAGCCGGGCTGGTGGGCGACGGCGCCGATGCGCAGGTTTTCGCGCACCGTCAGGTTGGGGAAGATGCGCCGGGTGTCGGGCACCAGGGCGACGCCCTGGCGGGCGATCTGCTCCACCGAAAGGCGCGAGATGTCGCGTTCGCCGAACACCCGCCGCCCCGCCACCAGCGGCAGCAGGCCGACGAGGGTCTTCAGCGTGGTGGATTTGCCGGCGCCGTTGCGCCCGACGATGGCGACGATCTCGTGCAGCCCGACCTCGATGGAGATGTCCTCCAGGGCCAGGGCGTGGCCGTACTTGACGCTGGCGTGTTCGAGCGCGATCACGATTCTTCCTCCCCGAGATAAACCGAGCGCACGGTGGCGTCGTTGCGGATCTGCTCCGGGGCGCCGACGGCGATCACCCGGCCGTTGCTCATCACCACGATCTCTTCGGAGAGCGACATGATGGCGTCCATGTTGTGCTCGATCAGCAGCACCGTGCGCCCGGCCGACACGGCCTTGATCAGGCGCGTCGAGCTGGCGATCTCGTGCTGGCCGACGCCGGCCAGCGGCTCGTCGAGGAGCAGGATGCGCGGGTCCGGCATCAGCGTGATGCCCAGCTCCAGCGCCCGCTGCAGGCCGTAGGAGAGGGTCCCGGCGATGTCGTCGCGGCGCGCGCTCAGCCCGGTCAGTTCGAGCATGGCGTCGATGTCGCCGGCCAGACGGCGCTCGTAGCGCGGCGCGATCCAGAACGGCTGGAAGCGCGAGTGCTTGATCTGGGCGGCGATGCGCAGATTGTCGAGCACCGTCATCTCGGCAAAGATCTTGGTGATCTGGAAGCTGCGCCCGATGCCCAGGTGGGCGCGCTCGTGCGGCGGCGTGCGGGTGATGTCGGCGCCGAAGCAGTGGATGCTGCCGCGATGGCGCATCTGCCGCCCGGCGAGGACGTTGAGCAGGGTGGTCTTGCCCGCGCCGTTGGGGCCGATCAGACCGTAGATGCGGCCCTGCGCGAAGCTGTGGCTGACGTCGTCGATCGCGTTCAGGGCGCCGTAACTCACCGTCACGCCGTCGCATTTGAGGGCGATGTCGCTCATGAGATTCTCCCGTCGCGCCGGGCCGCTTTATCCCGCCACTGCCCGTAGCGCTCCTGCAGTTCGCCGACGATGCCCTTGGGGAAGAACAGCGTGGCGAGGATGAAGATCAGGCCGAGGATGCCGTACCAGTACTGCGTCCAGCCGCTCAGCCATTCCTTGAGCACCTCGAAGGCGAGCACGCCGATCACCGGCCCCCACAGGGTGCCGGCGCCGCCGAGCAGGGTCATGATGATGACGTCGCCCGAGGTGGTCCAATGCAGCATCTGCGGGTTCACGTACATCAGCAGCGAGGCCAGCAGCGCCCCGGCGAGGCCGCTGATGCCGCCGGAGACGATGAAGGTGATCTGCTTGTAGCGATGCACGTCGAAGCCCAGCTGCTCGGCCCGCGTCTCGTTCTGGCGGATGCCGGCGATGACCCGGCCGAAGGGCGAGCGGCGCAGCACCACCACCGCCGCCATGACCAGGGCGAACACCGCCAGCACGTACCAGTAGAAGAGGGTCGAATCGAAGAAATCGATGCCCCCCAGACCGGGCCGCGCCACGCCGGGCAGGCCGTCGGCGCCGCCCGTCCAGGCGCGCAGCTTGGAGTCGGCGAGGATGTAGAGCAGCTGCGACAGCGCCAGCGTGACCAGGGCGAAGAAGATGCCTGAGACGCGCAGCGCGAAGAAGCTGAACAGCCAGGCGCAGAGGGCGCCGGCGACGATCGCAAGGCTCACCCCGGCGCAGAACGGCAGCCCCCACATCTGGGTCGCCAGGGCCAGCGCGTAGCCGCCCAGGCCGAGGAAGCTGGCGTGGCCGAAGGAGACCATGCCGAGCAGTCCGAAGACGAAGTCGAAGCCGATGGCGAAGACCGCCCAGATCATCACCAGGGTCGCCAGGTTGAGCATGAAGTCGCTGGGGCCGGTGAAAGGCAGCAGCAGGGCGATGGCCGCCAGGGGCAGCCCGAGCCACAGGTCGAAACGGGAGGCGTTCATGCGGACCTCGTTGCGCGGAAGAAGAGCCCTTGGGGCCGGGTGAGCAGGGTCGCGATGAGCAGCGAGAAGGTCAGGATATCCACCCAGCTCGGCATGTAGGAGTAGCCGATGGCGCGTACCAGACCGATCAGCAGCGAGGCCGCGACGGCGCCGCGGATGTTGCCGAGGCCGCCGAGGATGACGACGATGAAGCAGTCGATGATGGTGTTGGTGGCCATGCCCAGCTCGATCGGGAAGAGCGGCGCGGCGATCGCGCCGGCCACGCCGGCCAGCCCGGAGCCGAGGGCGAACACGGCCATGCGCACCGACGCCACCGGCAGGCCGAGCAGGCGGACCATCTCGCCGTCGCTGCTGGCGGCGCGCACGAGCATGCCGAAGGTGCTCTTTTCGATGAGCAGGAAGAGGCCGCCGGAAACCAGCGCGCCGAAGCCGATGACGAACAGGCGGTAGACCGGGATGGTGCTGCCGAACATGTCCACCGTGCCGGCCAGCGCCGGCGGCATGGTCGATTCCTGATAGCCGAGGCCCCAGACGACCTTGACGACTTCGCTGATGACCAGGATCACGCCGAAGGTCAGGATCAGCTGGTAGAAGTGCGGCCGGTCGTAGAGCGGGCGCAGAGCCAGGCGCTCAATCAGAGCGCCGGCCAGCGCCACCAGCACGGTGGCGCCGATCAAGCCGGCGACGAAGGAGCCGGTGTGGCGCCCGATGTCGAAGGCGATGTAGGCGCCGAGCATGTACAGCGCGCCGTGGGCGAAGTTGATCACGCCCAGCATGCCGAAGATGAGGGTCAGCCCCGAGGCGAGCAGGAACAGCAGCATCCCCAGGCTGAGCCCGATGATGAGGGTAGACATGAGTATCTCCGCAGAGGACGGGCGAGCGCCTCCCGGGAGGGCGGCCGGGCCGCCTCCGGGGGACTCCCTCCATCGGTATCGGTGGCCGGCACGCGCGGCGCCGGCGGGAAACCCGGCCCCGGGAGCGGCGCTCGGGCGCTAGGCCGGAGACGCCGCCCGCGGGCGGACGGGGTCAGCGCTCAGGGCTGACAGGGGTCGAAGACGGCGTTCGGCGGAAACACCTTGGCGATCTTCATGGTGTAGGCCGGCGCCGGCGCGACGCCCTTCTCGACCACGCCCCACAGGCCGTCCTGCATCGCCTGATGGTCGCAGGCGCGCATCGCCTTGCGTCCTTCCACCGAGTTCTCGCGGACGCTGTTCTCGAAGGCGGTCACCCACTTCTCCTTGTCCCAGGAGCCGGTCTGCTCGACCGTATCGAGCCACCAGGACATGCCGTCGTAGGCTTCGCCGGCGGCGCTGGAGGGCAGCTCGTTGTACTTCTTGCGGAAGGCTTCGACGAACTTGTGGTTGGCCGGATTATCGACGCTGAAGTGATAGCGCACGCCGGAATAGACGCCGATGGACGCCGGCCCCACGCCCGCCGCCATGGTTTCGTCGGCGATCACCGGCCCGAATATCTTGCGCGTCTTGCCGAGATCCACCTGGCCGGCCTGCTTGACCATGGTCACGGCGTCGGAGCCGGTCATGAACAGCGCCACGCCGTCGGCGTTGGAACGGGCGATCTTGTCCACGATCGAGGAGTAGTCGCGGTTGCCCAGCGGCGCGAAGTCGGCGCCGACGATCTCGACGCCGGCCTTCTCCGCCTCGCGGCGGTACCACTCCCAGCTGTCGCGGGTGGCCTGATAGTCGGCGGTGACGCCGTAGATGCGCTTGAGCTTCTGCTCCTTGGTGAAGCTGAGCGCCATGCGCTGCTCCATGCCCAGCGTGTTCGAGGTGCGGAAGGTGTAGCGCGAACCGTGCGGCACGGTGATCTTGTCGTCGGCGGACATGGTCACCAGGTGGGGAATCTTGCGCTGCTTGGCGATGTTCATGATGGCGATGCTGGAGGCCGAACTGACCGCGCCGAAGATGACCTGCACGCCTTCGGAGATCAGCCGGGTGGTCTTCTGCACCGCCGGCTGGGGCTTCGTCTCGTCGTCCTCCCAGATGACCTGGATCGGCTTGCCGAGAACCTTGCCGCCGCGCTGCTCGATGGCGACCTCGACGCCCTTGCGCATGTCCTCGCCGAAGATGCCGTAGGTGCCGGACAGGGACACCACGCCGCCGATCTTGAACTTGTCCGGATCGGCCGCCTGGGCGCTGCCCGCGAACAGCAGGGAAACGGCCAATGCGCCCAGCAAGCGGCCCGGACGGGTCTTGATACGAGTAACCATAATTGTCTCCTCTGTTTTTTAGGTATGCCACGCTGATATCTCAGTGAAGCTGTCTGATATATTAGCGACGCTTTCCCGCATGCGCAACCAGTTTTACAAATAGGAATTCCGCGCGCCATCCCGGGCAAAAACGATGCCGCCGCGACGCGCCAAGCCCTTGAAACGGCTGGTTATAAAGAACGGACGGGAGCATTTCGATACGAAAGGAACTCCGGAGAGCGCTTGCCTGTCCTCCGACAAGGGAGTGAATGCCGTACCAACACAGATGTGCCGGAGGCGACTCATGAATACGGCCTTATCCGATCCTTCGAGCACGCTTCTCGGGAGTCTTCCCGGCCTGCTGCCGACGCTCGAAGCGCTTTACAAGGATGTCCATGCGCATCCGGAACTGTCGATGCAGGAGAAACGCACGGCGGGTCTGGCGGAGAAGCATCTCCGGGACAACGGGTACGAGGTGACCGCCGGTTTGGGCAGAACGGGGGTCGTCGGTCTGTTGCGCAACGGCGAAGGCCCCACGGTCATGCTACGTGCCGACATGGATGCGCTCCCCGTCCGGGAAGCGAGCGGCGTCGATTATGCGAGCACCGTCATGGCCACGGATGCCGCGGGAAATACCGTGCCGGTGGCGCATGCCTGCGGCCACGACATGCACGTGGCCTGGCTTGTGGGCGCGGCGTCGCTGTTCGCACAACGGCGCGATGCCTGGCGCGGTACGCTGATGGTGGTTTTCCAGCCGGGCGAAGAGACGGCGCAAGGCGCGCGGGCCATGATCGACGACGGTCTGTTCACGCGCTTTCCCAAGCCCGATGTCGTGCTCGGCCAGCATGTCATGGTCGGCCCCGCGGGTACCGTCGCGGGCAGCGCCGGGCCAATCACCTCCGCCGCCGACAGTCTGCAAATCCGCCTGTTCGGGCGCGGGGCGCATGGCTCGATGCCGCAAGCCAGCATCGATCCGATCGTCATGGCCGCGGCGATCGTCCTGCGCCTGCAAACCGTCGTTTCCCGCGAAGTGGCCGCCACCGACGCCGCAGTGCTCACCGTCGGGGTATTGCAGGCAGGGACCAAGGAAAACGTGATCCCGGACGAGGCCATCATCAAGCTGAACATCCGGACCTTCGACGAAGGGGTGCGCAAGCACGTGCTTGCGGCAATCGAACGGATCGTCAACGCCGAAGCGCAGGCTTCCGGCGCGCCGCGACCGCCCGAGATCACCTCGCTGGATCGCTATCCCCTCAACGTCAATGACAAACAGGCCAGCGACCGCATTGCGGAAGCCCTGCGCCGCCATTTCCCGCCCGACCGCGTCCGCCACACCGGACCGGCGCCGGCGAGCGAGGACTTCGGCTGCTTCGGGAGCGAATGGAACACGCCATCGGTATACTGGTTCGTCGGCGGGACCGACCCCGACACCTATGCAAAAGCCAAGGCGGCGGGACGGATCAACGACCTGCCGGTCAATCACAGCCCCTTTTTCGCCCCCGTCATCCATCCGACCCTGCAGACAGGCGTCGAAGCCATGGTCGCGGGCGCGCTGGCCTGGCTGGCCAAATGAAGGACCGATCAAACGCTCCAACGCCCCGACAGGACGTTTTCCGATGCCGCTGATCCCCGTTCTCGAACAGAAGGCGATTCACGAACTTCTGCTGGTTCTCGACCTGGCGGGCACCTTCGTCTTCGCGACCAGCGGCGCGATGCTGGGCGTCCGCCGCAATCTCGACATCTTCGGAATTCTGGTCCTGTCTTTCGCGGCATCGAGTGCGGGGGGAATCGCGCGCGACCTGTTGATCGGCGCCGTCCCGCCCGCCGCGATCCGCGACTGGCGTTACCTTGCGGTGGCCCTTGCCGCCGGCTTGCTGGCTTTTTTCTGGTCTTCGCTGTTCGTGCGCCTGCGCGCCGCGATACTGGTCTTCGATGCGGCGGGTCTTGCGCTCTTTGCCGTCGCCGGCACACAAAAGGCGCTGGCCTACGGACTGAACCCGCTGATGGCAGCCCTGCTGGGCATGTTGACCGGCATCGGCGGAGGCATTGTGCGCGACCTGCTCGTCGCCCGGACGCCCGCTGTGCTTCGGACCGACCTCTACGCCCTGGCAGCGCTCGCCGGCGCGGCGCTCGTCGTCATCGGACACGCACTGACCTTGCCGCCAATCCCGACCGCGATTGCCGGCGCCGCTGTCTGTTTCGGGCTTCGACTGATGGCGATCCGGCACGGCTGGAACCTGCCAGTCCCTCGGCCCCTCGAAAGCGGAGACGAGAGAAGCGAGCGTGATTGACGGCCGCGGCACATCCGTAGTCAGCCGATGACGAACAGTCCGAGTCGTCAGGCCGAAGTTCGGCCAAACCGGCCGTCGATGCCGATGAATCAAGCGGTCGGTTTAGCCTCCCGACCGCAGCCCTTGATTCCCCGAACAGAATCGCGGATAGCCAGACAATTCCGGCGGATTCGGCGTTCCACGAGTCGCGCAATGAGACAATCCGCGGCATGGCATCCACTCCCTACCAGCCGCCCGCGCACCGAGGCCTTTCCCTGCTCTATCTCTCGGAGCAGCTACTCGTCGTCGACAAGCCCAGCGGCTTGCTGAGCGTACCGGGGCGCCACCCCGGCAAGGAGGACTGCCTGTCGCGCCGGGTACAGGCCGAGTTTCCCGACGCGATGATCGTTCATCGCCTGGACATGGGCACCTCGGGCATCGTCGTCATGGGGCGCGGAGCCAAGGCGCAGCGGGAGCTTAGCATCCAGTTCCAGGAGCGCAGGGTGCGCAAGCGCTACCAGGCCCTGGTCGATGGGCGCTGGACGGCTGCCGCAACAGGCGAGATCGCGTTGCCCATCGGCGTCGACGAGGCCAGTCACCCCAAACAGAAAGTCGATCACGCCACGAGCCGGCCGTGCCTGACCCGCTATTGCGTACTCGACAACGGCGCCGTACCTGCGGTTTCGCGCATCGAGCTCGAGCCCGTCACCGGACGTTCGCACCAGTTGCGGGTTCACATGGAAGCGATGGGGCATCCCATCCTCGGCGACGACTTCTACGGCACGCCGGCATCCTGCGCCAAGGCAGAGCGCCTGATGCTGCACGCCTGCCTGCTCGAATTCGACCATCCTGAAACGGGCGCGCTGCTGCGCATCGAATGCCCGCCGCCTTTCTGATCGTTGCCAACCGTGGCAACGTTGGCTTTCGGAACGCCTGCTTTCCTGAGCAATAAACGACGGGACCCGGCCATAACCGGTTTCTCAAAATTACGCTCCACAGCAGGCGCTCGCCCTTACCTGTCCCCTGTTTCCTGGGACTTTCGTAGTTGTAGTAAATTTCGATGGAGCACGTCAGTTCGCGACCTGGCGCAACTCCGCTGTCAAGTAGCCTTAATCTCGCGGGTGAGGTAAGCAAACGCATGAAAACTCAGTACTACACCGCTTCAAGCGTTGATGGGTTTATCGCCACCGAAGATGACTCGTTGGAGTGGCTGTTTCCACTTGGCGATCTGAATGACTCAAGCTATCCAAGTTTCATTGCCGAGGTGGGCGCGCTGGCGATGGGGTCGTCCACCTACGAATGGATGCTCCGCAACGCTGACAAGGTTGCAGCAGAAACCGGGGCATCTTGGCCGTACACCCAGCCTGCCTGGGTGTTCAGCAGTCGCCAGCTCCCAGCAGTTGAAAGTTCCGACGTCAGGTTCGTTAAAGGCGATGTGCGCGAGGTTCACAGAGAGATGTGCTTGGCCGCCGGGGCAAAGAATATCTGGATTGTGGGAGGCGGAGACTTGGCGGGGCAGTTCCATGATGCAGGTCTTCTGGATGAACTCATCATCCAGATTGGCTCCGTTACCCTGGGCAGAGGCAAGCCAGTCTTTCCGCGCCGGGTCTTAAGTCCAACCCTGCGCCTTGTTTCAGTTCGCCAGATGGGCGTTGGCATGGCTGAATTGCGATACGAGGTTGAAAAATAGCACCGCCCAACGAACAGCCTGGTTTAAACGGCGAAAGGCTGCTTCCAGCCGGAAGCTAGTTCCGCTTCGGGCACGATGTCGACGTAGCTAGTCTGTGAAAGCAGTCGTTCAACTCCTCGAGTTACCCATGGCTGGTCTGCATTCGGAACCGGCCATTTTTCATAGAGAGGTCTCCGTCGGCTTTGCCCGAGAAGCAGAAGCTCCATAAACGCAAAGCCCGGCAAAAACCGGGCTTTGTTCATTCATCGCCTGACAGACTCCATTGTTTCCGATCGCGCTACCAGTTCGGCTCCCGCTCCGGCGTCGCCGTGATCTTGTGGATCGAGAGGTCGGCGCCGTTGTATTCCTCTTCCTGATCGAGGCGCAGGCCGACGGCTTTCTTGAGCAGGCCGTAGACGCAGCCGCCGCCGACCAGCGCGACGACGATGGCGAGCAAGGTCATCAGCAGTTGCGGCATGAAGGCGACGCCGCCGAGGCCGCCGAGCGCCTTCTGTCCGAAGATGCCGGCAGCGATGCCGCCCCAGGCGCCGCACAGGCCGTGCAGCGGCCAGACGCCGAGCACGTCGTCGATCTTCCAGCGGTTCTGCGTGAGCGTGAACATGGTGACGAAGAGGCCGCCGGCGACGCCGCCGACGACCAGCGCGCCGATCGGGTGCATCAGGTCGGAGCCGGCGCAGATGGCGACGAGACCGGCGAGCGGGCCGTTGTGCACGAAACCGGGGTCGTTCTTGCCGAGCACCAGCGCGACGAGCGTGCCGCCGACCATGGCCATCAGGGAGTTGAGGGCGACCAGGCCGGAAACCTTGTCCACCGTCTGCGCGCTCATCACGTTGAAGCCGAACCAGCCGACGGTGAGGATCCACGCGCCGAGCGCGAGGAAGGGGATAGACGACGGCGGATGCGCCGAAAGGCGTCCCTCCTTGGTGTAGCGGCCGTGCCGCGCGCCGAGCAGGAGCACGGCGGGCAGCGCGATCCAGCCGCCCATGGCATGCACGACGATGGAGCCGGCGAAGTCGTGGAACTCCTCGCCGAAGCTCGCCTTCAGCCAGGCCTGCACGCCGAAGGCCTGATTCCAGGCGATGCCCTCGAAGAAGGGATAGACGAAGCCTACGATCAGGAAGGTCGCGGCGAGCTGCGGGTTGAAGCGCGCGCGCTCGGCGATGCCGCCCGAGATGATGGCCGGGATGGCGGCGGCGAAGGTGAGCAGGAAGAAGAACTTGGTCAGCTCGTAGCCGTTGTGCGCGGCCAGCGTTTCGGCGCCGGAGAAGAAATGCACGCCGTAGGCGATGCCGTAGCCGACGAAGAAGTAGGCGATCGTCGACACGCCGAAGTCGGTGAGGATCTTGACCAGGGCATTGACCTGGTTCTTCTTGCGGACGGTACCGAGTTCGAGAAAGGCGAAGCCCGCATGCATGGCCAGCACCATGATGGCGCCGAGCAGGATGAAGAGAACGTCGTTACCGGTTTTGAGCGCTTCCATGATGCCTCCTGATATTCGTACAGGAGGCCAACAGCAAGAAGCATTCCATTCGCAAGGCGGGTGCGCGTCCCTGCAAGTTCAATGACTTGCCGCAGGCATCGGGAAGCGCAGGCACCGCAACGGTGCATTCCGGCGGCGCACGCCCCATCGTGGGGCCGTACGCGCACCACGGCGCGGCGCCCCGCCTATTTTGGTGCGGCGCCCGGCGGCAGGAGCACCCACATCTGGCCCGACTGCTTCATGCGCCCGGCCTGGTTGCCCGCTTCGGCGCCGAAGCCCCAGAAGAAGTCGGCGCGCACGACGCCGCGGATGGCGCCGCCGGTGTCCTGCGCGAGCATCAGGCGGTTGAGCGGCGCGGCCGAGTTCGGCTGCGTCGTGGCGAGGAAGACCGGCGCGCCGAGCGGCACATGGCGCGGGTCGACGGCGATGCTGCGGCCCGGCGAGAGCGGCACGCCGAGCGCGCCGAGCGGGCCGTCCGGCTCGCCGTTCTTCGGCGCGGCGACGGGCATCTCGCGGAAGAAGACGTAGCTCGGGTTGGCGTTGAGCAGCTCGTTGAGCTTCGCCGGATTGGCGCGCGCCCAGGCCTGGATGCCCTGCATCGACGCCTGTTCGAGCTTGAGTTCGCCGCGCTCGACGAGGAGGCGGCCGACCGACTGGTAGGGATGGCCGTTCTGGTCGGCGTAGCCGACGCGCACCATGCTGCCGTCGGGCAGCTTGACCCGCCCGGAACCCTGGATCTGCAGGAAGAAGAGTTCGACGGCGTCGTCCACCCAGAGCAGCACGCGGTCGGCGTAGTTCTTTTCGCGCTCGACGATCTCGGCGCGCGAATAGTAGGGGACGACCTTGTTGCCCTGCAGGCGCCCGCGCAGGCGCATGTTCTTCAGCTCCGGCAGCACGTCGCCGAGCTCGATGGTCAGCAGGTCGCCCGGCACGCCGAGCACCGGCTCGCGGTAGGCGCTGCCGCGCGTGCGCGCGCCGCGCAGCAGCGGTTCGTAATAGCCGGTGACCATGCCGCTCGTGCTGCCGTCCGGGTTGGTCAGCAGATACGGCTCGAAGCGCGACTCGAAGAAGCGGCGCAGCGCGGCGGGGCTGCGCGCGGCGCCGTCGAGCGTCTTCGCCTCGTCGCAGGCCGGGCGCCACAGGGGCCACTGCGTCCTGCCGGCGAGCCCGCGGCAGGACTGCAGGAAGGCCGGCCAGGCGGCGCTCGCGTCGTCGTCGCCCCAGCCCGGCAGATCGCTCCAGTTCGCCGCCTGCATGGGCTTGGCCGGCGGCGCGGCGGGCGTCGGCGCGGCGACGGCGGGACACTGCGCGCAGGCCGGACAGGGCGCGCACGCGGCGGGCGCCGCTTCGCGGACGGGCGCCTTGCCGGTCGTCGAGCAGGCGCCGAGGAAAAGCGCGGCGAACAGGGCAAACGGGGAAATCGGCGCCATCCGGCGCGGCATTTGGAGTTTGGGCATGCTTTGGCTAGAGTGCGGGGTTCTCGATCCGTTGAAGTATACCGCCTGATGACCGACCCCATTCCGCAACTGGCCAGCTTTCTCGCCCGCGCCGAGCAACTGCTCGAACGCCTCGAACCGCTGCTGCCGCCCGCCCGCCGCGAACCCGACTGGAAAGCCGCCCGGGCCTTCCGCTGGCGCAAGAGCGGCCACGCCGGCTACCTGCAGGCGCTGCCCCGGCTGCCGGCGATCCGCCTGCGTGACCTGCGCGACATCGACGACCAGAAGGCACGCATCGACGCCAACACGCGCCAGTTCGTCGCCGGCCAGCCGGCCAACAACGTGCTGCTCACCGGCGCGCGCGGCTCGGGCAAATCCTCGCTGATCAAGGCGCTGCTCAACGAATACGGCAAGCGCGGCCTGCGCCTGATCGAGGTCGACAAGAACGACCTCGTCGACCTGGCGGACATCGTCGAACTGCTCGAAGGCCGCCCGGAACGCTTCGTGATCTTCTGCGACGACCTTTCCTTCGACGCCGGCGACGCCACCTACAAGGCGCTCAAGGTCGTGCTCGACGGCTCGCTGGCGGCGGCGCCCGACAACGTGCTGATCTACGCGACCTCGAACCGCCGCCACCTGATGCCCGAATACTTCGAGGAAAACCTCGAAAGCCAGCGCGTCCGCGACGAAATCCACCCCGGCGAGGCGATCGAGGAAAAAATCTCGCTCTCCGAGCGCTTCGGCCTGTGGATTTCCTTCTACCCCTTCGATCAGGATGCCTACCTGAACATCGTCGCGCACTGGCTCAAATCCTTCGGCTGCGGCGCCGCCGAAATCGCCGGCGCCGAGCGCGAAGCGCTCAACTGGGCGCTCATGCGCGGCTCGCGCAGCGGCCGCGTCGCCTGGCAGTTCGCCAAGGACTGGGCCGGCTCGCACGCGCCGGCGGCCGCGGCGCAGAACGCCCGCGGCCCGCGCGGCAAATGACCAAGATCGTCGAGGTCGCCGCCGCCGTCATGCTGCGCGGCGGGGAAAGCGGCGAGGAAGAATTTCTCCTCGCGCAGCGCCCCGAGGGCAAGGTCTACGCCGGCTACTGGGAGTTTCCCGGCGGCAAGGTCGAGCCGGGCGAAAGCGTGCGCGACGCGCTGGTGCGCGAACTGCAGGAAGAACTCGGCATCGCCGTCACCGCCGCGACGCCCTGGCTGACGCGCGAATTCACCTACCCGCACGCGACGGTGCGCCTCAACTTCTGGCGCGTCACCGCCTGGGACGGCGAGATCGGCATCACGGCACCGCTCGAACACAGCGCCGTCGACTGGCTGCGCTGCGCCGACGCCTGGGCGGCGCCCTCGGTAGCGCCGATCCTGCCGGCCAACGACCCCATTCTGAAGGCGCTCGCACTGCCGGCCGTGATGGCCATCACCAATTCGCAGGAGACCGGCGAGGACGCCGAACTCGAACGCCTGTCGGCCGCCGTCGGTCGCGGCCTCCGCCTCTTCCAGATTCGCGACAAGACGCTGCCGGCGGCCGAACGCGCGTGGTTCGCGCAAACGGCGATGGAAATGCTGCGCAACAGCGGCGCACTCGTCGTAGTCAATGAAGACGGCGACGACAGCACGCTAACGCGGCGCGTCGGCGCGCACGGCGTGCATCTATCGGCGGCCGCCCTGCGCGCCTGCGACGCACGCCCCGACCAGACCTGGGTCGGCGCCTCCTGCCACGACGCGGCCGAACTCGCGCGCGCCGCGCGGCTCGGCCTCGACTACGTCCTGCTCGGCCCGGTGCTGCCGACGCCGACGCACCCCGGACGCGCCGGACTCGGCTGGGAGGAATTCGGAAGGCTCGCGGCGGCTTCGCCGCTGCCGGTCTTCGCGCTCGGCGGGATGCGCCCCGAGATGCTGGAAACGGCGCGCCGGCACGGCGCGCACGGCATCGCCCTGATGCGCGGCTGGTAGGCCCGCGCATCGCAGGCAGGCCAGGCGACGCAAGGATGCCGTTCGGCCAGGAATAAAGGCCGCGTTCCCGAGGCAGGAAAGCGGCCTTTTTATCGTCCCGTGCGCCGGCTCAGCCCATGAACTCCCGCGGCCGCCAGGCAGACGAACGGCAGCGGTCGCAACGGTGACGCCGCCGGCGGGGAAGCGATGGCGACAATCGGGAGGTTCGGGGAAAGCGGAGCGCGCGACGCTCAACAAACCGGAGCCCGGCGGCGCCGGAAACGCCGAGCGCAGACTACGAGCCTTCCGGCGGCTCGGCGAGCGGATCGGTCTTTTCTTCCTGCACCGGAACGCGGTACGACTCGGACGCCCAGGCGCCGAGGTCGATCATCTTGCAGCGTTCGGAGCAGAAGGGGCGCCACTTGTTCTCGGCGCTCCACGGCGATTCGCCGCCGCACTGCGGGCAGCGCACCATGCGTACAGGCTTGTTCATCAGGAGCCTACAGGTTGCAGAAGACCATGTCGAAATCGACATCGCTGTCGACGTGACGCGGCTTGCCTTCGCCCTCGGGGCGCGAGTAGCGGATGTTCAGCGCGTATTTGTTGGCGCTGATCTCGGGAATGAAGGGCGCCTGCACGTGCAGCGAGACGCGCACCATCTGGGCGCCGCTGCCGCCCAGCATCATCTGGAACAGACCGCCTTTCGCCACGTGGTGCTCGGGCCGGCCGCTGGCGCGCAGCAGGCGCAGCACGATGGTCAGGCCGTCGCGCAGCGGCAGCAGCGGCTTCAGCCAGCCGCCCAGCGCGTCGCGTCTATGCTCGGGCGCGTGGTGCAGCCAGTAGTGGTAGGACGGCAGGTCGAACTCGCAGACGCCGCCGGGAATCGCGGCGCGGCTGCGGATGCTCATCAGCCACTCGTTCTCGCGCAGGTACTGGCCGATCTTGCCGGTCATCGCCAGCAGCGCGGCCGACGCCTGCTCGATTTCGTAGAGCGCGCCGGACAGGGCTTCTTCGGAAATGTCGGGGTTGTTGCGGTAGGCCAGCAGGGTCTGGCGCTGGCGTTCGAGTTCCTGGATCAGGTCGAGCTTGAGGTCGGCGCGGCCGGCCACTTCGAGGATTTCGAACATCGTGACCAGCGCGATGTGGTGTTCATGCGTGCCGTCGAGCTGCATGAAGTAGGCGGCTTTCTCGAACAAATCCTCCAGACGCAGCAGGGTGCGTATGCGTTCGTTGAAGGGGTATTCGTAAGTGATCACGCCGCCGCCGCTGGGTTTATGGATTCAGAATCGGGAAAATGCGATGATTCTGAATCATTTGCATCAAAATCTCAACAGTTTGCCTTAACTTTGATCATAGCCATTTCGAGATAGGTGCGGTGCAGCTTTTCGACCTGCGGGACGAGCGATTCCAAGCCGCCATCATTGCACACGATGTCGTCGGCGACGGCCCGCCGCGCCGCGCGCGTCGCCTGCGTCGCCATGATCGCGCGCACCTCGTCGGCGCTCAGGCCGCTGCGCGCCATGACGCGCTCCACCTGGACCGTTTCGGCGCAATCGACGACGAGGATGCGGTCGACCCGCGCACGGTAGCCGTCGACGCCGGCCTCGACGAGCAGCGGGACGGCCAGCAGGACGTAGGGGGCGGCGTGCGCCGCGGCGCAGCGCGCGTCGCTCTCGGCGCGGATCAGCGGATGCAGGATGGCTTCCAGACGCGCCTTGCTGGCCGGATCGTCGAACACGCGCCGGCGCATCGCGGCGCGGTCGAGAGCGCCGTCGGCGCGCATCACGTCCGGCCCGAAAGCCGCCGCGATGGCCGGCATGGCGCGGCCTTCCGGCCCGGTCAGCTCGTGCGCGATGCGGTCGGTGTCGACCAGCGCGGCGCCGCGTTCGGCGAACAGATCGGCGACCGTGCTCTTGCCGCTGCCGATGCCGCCGGTCAGGCCGACGACGAAGCTCACGACTTGCGTCCCGCGCAAGCCGCCTCCTTCGCCTCCGGCAAGAGCGCGGCGACGGCGGCGCGCACGGCATCGACCTGCGCGCCGGGGCCGCTGGCTTCGAGCGCGGCCCGCGCCGGCTCGCCGTTGCGCTCGCCGACCCGGGCCGAACGCACGCCCTTGGCGCGCAGCGCGTCGAGGCGCTCGCGCGCGGCCGCCTCGGTGGAAAAGATGCCGAGCGAGATCGCCAGCCGCTGCGGGCCGGCGTCCTGCACGATGAAATACTCGGGGACCGACAGGCGCTTCAGTTCGCCGGCCTTCTTCTCGGCCTCCTGCTTGTTCGCCAGCGGCGGGATGTAGACCCAGTAGCTGGCGTGGCCGGACACCGGGGTGCGCAGCGTCGCCGTCTTGAAGGCGGCGAACTTCTCGGCCAGCAGGCGTTCGACGCGCTCGGCGTCGGCCGGGACGAGGCCTGCCCACTGCAGGCAGACGGAGCTTTCCCCGAAATCGGCCGCTTTCTCGGCCGCCTTCTCGGCCGTTTTCTCAACCATTTTCTCGGCGGCTTTTTCCGGCGCGACCGCCGGCGCTTCCTGGCCGCTCTCGGGCGCCGGCGGCTCGCCGCGCCCGACGATGCGCAGACGCTCGGGCTGCAGCTGCTGCTCGAGGCGCACCGCGTCGGGACTGCCGCTGCCGCCGAGATAGCCCTGCGCCCAGGCCAGGAAGAGCAGGTTGCCGAGGACGAGCAGGAAGATCAGCGCGCGCATGGCCGGAATCACCCGAACTTCGGCAGGTGCTGCAGCGACGTCGCAATGGCTTCGGCCGGGTAGTCGAAGTTCTCGAGTTCGCCGGCGAAGTAGCGGTCGTAGGCGGCCATGTCGAAGTGGCCGTGGCCGGTGAGGTTGAAGAAGATCGTCTTGGCCTCGCCGCTCGCCTTGCAGCGCAGCGCCTCGTCGATCGCGGCGCGGATCGCGTGATTCGACTCGGGCGCCGGGATGATGCCCTCGGCGCGCGCGAACATGACGCCGGCCTCGAAGGTGGCGAGCTGCGGCACGGCGACAGCCTCGATCAGACCCTCGTGGTAGAGCTGCGAGACGAGCGCCGACGCGCCGTGGTAGCGCAGGCCGCCGGCGTGGATGCCGGGCGGCATGAAGTCGTGGCCGAGCGTGTACATCTTCATCATCGGCGTGAAGCCCGAGGCGTCGCCGAAATCGTAGGCGTAGACGCCCTTGGTCAGCGACGGGCACGACGTCGGCTCGACGGCGACGAGGCGCACCGGCTTGCCGTTGCGCCCGCCGGCGGCGTTGTCGGCGACGAAGGGGAAGGCCGCGCCGGCGAAGGAGGAACCGCCGCCGCACGGGGCGAAGACGACGTCCGGCCAGTCGCCGGCCTTCTCGAACTGCTTCTTCGCTTCCTGGCCGATGATCGTCTGGTGCAGGGCGACGTGGTTGAGCACCGAGCCAAGCGCGTAGTTGGTGTCGGGACGCGACGCCGCCTCCTCGACCGCCTCGGAGATGGCGATGCCGAGCGAGCCCTGATTGTCGGCGTCCTTCGCCAGCAGGTCGCGGCCGGTCTGCGTCATGCTCGACGGGCTGGCGATCACCTCGGCGCCCCAGGTCTGCATCATCGAGCGGCGGAAGGGCTTCTGCTGGTAGCTGACCTTGACCATGTAGACGCGCACGTCGATGCCGAACATCTGCCCGGCGAAGGCGATCGACGAGCCCCACTGGCCGGCGCCGGTCTCGGTGGTCAGGCGGCGGATGCCGGCCTCGCGGTTGTAGTAGGCCTGCGGCACGGCCGAGTTCGGCTTGTGCGAGCCGGCCGGCGAGACGCCTTCGTTCTTGTAGTAGAGCTTGGCCGGCGTGCCGAGCATCTGCTCCAGGCGGCGGGCGCGGATCAGCGGCGACGGACGCCACAGGCGGTAGATCTCGCGCACCGGCTCGGGAATCGGAATCCAGCGTTCGGCCGACATTTCCTGTTCGAGGATCGCCATCGGGAAGATCGCCGCCATCTTCTCAGGCGGCACCGGTTGGCCGTCCGGGCCGAGCGGCGGCGCCGGCGGCGTCGGCAGGTCGGCGACGACGTTGTACCAGTGGGTCGGAATTTCCGACTGATCGAGAACGAAACGCAGCGAATCCATGAAATCTCCCTGAAACTTCTTATTGGTTTATGGCAAAGCGGAAAGTATAGCCCCGCTCAGATTGCGCCGGCGTAACGCCGCAGGCCTTCGAGCACGAGATTGTCGACGCGGCACAGCGGCAGGTCGAGACGGTCGGCGAGCAGCGGCGCGGCGCCGCCGGTCAGCAGGCAGGGCGCGCCGGCCGGCAGCTGGCGGTACAGGCGCTCGATGGCGCCGGCCTGGGCGTGCAGGCAGCCGCTGACGATGGCGTCCTGCGTGTTGCGCGGCGGCTCGGCGTAGCGCCCCTCGGCGAACGGCAGCTGGGCGGTGTTGCCGGCCAGCGCACGGCGCATCAGTTCGTAGCCGGGCAGGATCGCGCCGCCCTGGAAGACGCCGTCGGCGTCGAGCAGATCGACCGTGGTCGCCGTCCCCGCGCTGACCACGAGGCAGGCGCCGGCAACCAGCCCGCGCGCGCCGATCAGCGCCGCCCAGCGGTCGGCGCCGAGCGTCTCCGGGCATTCGTAGCGATTCTCGACGCCGCAGGCGGCGGCGCTCGCGCGCAGCCAGCGCACCGGCCCACGCTGCGTCGCGAAGCAGGCGTTCAGCGCGCTTTCGACCGCCGCGCCGGCAACGTTGCAGACGGCGAGCGGCGCCTCCTGCGGCCAGGCAGCGGCGAGCCCGGCCAGGCTTTCAGCCGCTGCGGTGTCGAGTGCGCCCTGCGCCAGCCAGGCGCGACCGTCGTGCACGCCCCACTTGATGCGCGTATTGCCAGCGTCGACGGCGATCACGGTATTCATGCGGCGCGCAGCGAGAGATCGCCGGACAGGCAGCGCTCGATGCCGGCGGCGGTTTCGACGAGCAGGGCGCCGTCGGCATCGGCGCCGCGGCAAACGCCCTCCTTCTCGACGCGACCGTCGTGCAGCAGACGCACCGGCGCGTCCTGCCAGGCGTTGCGCGCCTGCCATTCGTCGCGCAGGGCGGCGAAGCCGCCGCGGCCGAAACGGTCGAGCACGTCGGCCAGTTCGATCAGCAGGCGGGCGAGCAGGTCGTGGCGCTCGGGCAGCTCCGGCAGTGCCTGCGCCAGCCCCGCCGCCGGGTAGGCCAGATCGGCCGCCGGCACGGCCGGCGCCCGCAGGTTGAGGCCGATCCCGATCACCGCGAGCATGCTGTGCCGCTCGCCCTGCAGTTCGACGAGGATGCCGCCGAGCTTGGCGTGCCGCTGCGCATCGAGATGCAGGACGTCGTTCGGCCACTTGAGCGCGACGCCCGCCGCGCCGCAGGCTTCGAGCGCGCGCGCGACGGCGACGCCGACCGCCAGCGAGAGGCCGGACAGGCGCTCGACGCCGCCGTCGAAGCGCCAGAGCAGCGAAAAGGTCAGGCTGGATTCGGGGTCGGACTGCCAGTGGCGGCCGCGCCGGCCGCGTCCCGCCGTCTGCCGGTCGGCGACCAGCACGCTGCCGGCCGGCGCGCCGCGCGCCGCGCGTTCGAGCAGCAGGGTGCTGGTCGATTCGCACTCGGCGAGCGCGTCGACGTCGAAACGCCCGCGCGCGGCGGCGAGCAGGCCTTGCAGGCGGACGGGGTCGATCAGGGTGGAAGTCATCGCGGTGGACGGGGAAAATGGCGGAACGCCGCCATTATCGCCGAAACACGGCGCCCAGGCCGGCCAAGCCAAATCAAGCCGGTACCGGCTCAGGCCGGCTCGTCGCCAGCGTTCTCGGCGCCGCTGCCGTCGAGCTTGAGTTCCTGTATCTTGCGCGTGATGGTGTTGCGCCCGATGCCGAGCGCCAGCGAGGCCTCGATGCGGCGCCCGTTCGAATGCGCCAGCGCGCGCGAGATGAGGACGCGCTCGAAGGCCTGCGCGAGCTTTTCGTGCACCTGGCCGGCGTCGCTCGCCAGCATGCGGTCGACCTCGGCGGCGAGCGCGCTCTCCCAGTCGGAAACGGCGGGCGGCGGCGCCGCCGATTCGCGCAACTCGGGCGGCAGGTCGGCCAGTTCGACGAGCTGGCCCGGCGCCATCACCGTCAGCCAATGGCAGAGGTTCTCGAGCTGGCGCACGTTGCCCGGGAAGTCGAGCGCAGAGAGGTATCTGAGCGCCGCATCGGAAAAGCGCTTGGCCTCGACGCCGAGTTCCTGCGCGCTCTTCTGCAGGAAATGCCGGGCCAGGATGGGAATATCCTCGCGCCGTTCGCGCAGGCTCGGCAGGCGCACGCGGATGACGTTGAGGCGGTGGAAGAGGTCTTCGCGGAACAGCCCCTCCTTGACTCGCGTTTCGAGATTCTGGTGCGTCGCGGCGATGATGCGCACGTTGGCCTTGAGCGGCGAATGGCCGCCGACGCGGTAGTAGTGGCCGTCCGACAGGACGCGCAGCAGGCGCGTCTGCAGTTCGGCCGGCATGTCGCCGATTTCGTCGAGGAAGAGCGTGCCGCCCTCGGCCTGCTCGAAGCGCCCGCGACGCTGCGCGGCGGCGCCGGTGAAGGCGCCGCGCTCGTGCCCGAAGAGTTCGGATTCGAGCAGATCCTTGGGAATCGCCGCCGTGTTGATCGCGATGAAGGGCTTGTCGGCGCGCGGGCTGTGGCGGTGCAGGGCGCGCGCCACGAGTTCCTTGCCGGCGCCCGACTCGCCGGTGATCATCACCGTCGCGTGCGACTGGCTGAGTCGGCCGATGGCGCGAAACACCTCCTGCATGGCCGGCGCCTGGCCGAGGATTTCAGGCGTCAGTTCGACTTCTTCCGATGCACCAGTCTGGTGCGAACTTTCGTCGATCGCGCGGCGGATCAGCTCCAGCGCCTGATCGACGTCGAAGGGTTTCGGCAGATATTCGAAGGCGCCGCCCTGGAAGGCGGCGACCGCGCTTTCCAGATCGGAATAGGCGGTCATGATGATCACCGGCAGTGCGGGGAAGCGCGCCTTCACCTGCTGCAGCAGGTCGAGCCCGGACTGGCCGGGCATCCGGATGTCGGACAGCAGCACCTGCGGCGCCTCGCCGCCGGCATCGAGCAGCGCCAGCGCTTCGTTGGCCGAGGCGAAGCTCTTGAACGGGATCTGCTCGCGCGCCAGGGTCTTTTCCAGCACCCAGCGGATAGATCTATCGTCGTCGACGATCCAGACGGGTTTCATCGTTTTCTCAACTCACTAACAAAGCGGATACGAAACCGTCAGCAAGAAGCCTGCCATCAGGCGGCGCCGAGCGGCATGCGGATCGTGAAACAGGTGTAGCCCGGCCGGCTCTCGCACTCGATCGTCCCCTGGTGCTGCTGGACGAAGCTCTGCGCCAGCGTCAGCCCGAGCCCGCTGCCGCCTTCGCGGCCGGAGACCAGCGGGTAGAACATGCGCTCGCGGATGTCGTCGGGAATGCCCGGGCCGTTGTCGATCACCTGCAGTTCGAGCGCCAGGCGGTGGCGGCGCTTGACCAGCGTGACCTGGCGCGCGGCGCGCGTGCGCAGGACGATTTCCCCGTTCCCCGCAGCCGCGGCGTCCGGCTGCGCCATGATCGCCTGCGCGGCGTTGCGGGCGATGTTGAGGATGGCCTGGATCAGCTGCTCGCGGTCGCCGATCAGGTCGGGCAGGCTGGTGTCGTAGTCGCGCCGCACCTTGAGCGTCTGCGGGAATTCGGCAGTGAGCAGGCTGCGCACGCGTTCGAGGATTTCGTGGATGTTGACCGGCCCCGGCTGCATCGCCCGGTGCGGCGACAGCAGGCGCTGCATGAGGTCCTGAAGACGGTCGGCTTCCTTGATGATGACCTGCGTGTACTCGCGCAGGCCCGGATTGTTCAGTTCATGTTCGAGCAGCTGCGCGGCGCCGCGGATGCCGCCGAGGGGGTTCTTGATTTCGTGCGCGAGGTTGCGGATCAGCTCGCGGTTGGCCTGCTGCTGCTGGATCAGCCGCTCTTCGCGGGTCGCCTTGAGTTGCTGGTCGATCGGCCACAGCTCGACGAGCAGGGCGGCGTCCGGCGCGTCGGTGGGGTTGACCGTGCAGTTGAGGTGCAGCGTTTCGCCGTCGCCACGCGGCAGTTCGATGTTCTGCCCGGTGTAGCTCCAGCCGTGCCGGCGCGCGTTGTCGAGCGCCGACTGCAGCGCCGGCGGACAGGCCAGCACGCGGTCCAGCGGCCGCCCGGCGAGCACCTTGAGGCTGGCGGCGAGCAGGTTCTCGGCCGCCGAGTTCATGTAGCGGATGGCGAGCCGCTCGTCGAGCAGGACGACCGACGACGACAGCAGATCGAGTCCGCCGTAGCGGTTGAGCGCGGGATCGGTCATGCACATCGCCTGAAAGGACCGCGCCGCGCGTCAGCGCAGGTTGGAGATTTCCTTGCGGATCGCCTCGAGGTTGCGCTCGTGCAGCGCCGCCTTGTCCTTGTAGGGCTGCAGGCGGTCGAGCACGCGCTGGTAGTTGCGCTCGTCGCCGCTGCGCACCGCCTCCTGCTGGGCGAGTTCGCCGCGCGCCTGTTCGAGGTTCTTCTGCTCGGCCGCCAGTTCGCTTTCCAGGATGCGCCGCCGGTCGTTGTCGCGCGCCTTCTGGGCGTTGTCGTCGACGCGCGGAAAAGTCGTCGGAGTCGGCGTCTTGGCCGCCGACCTGGGCGCCGGCGTGGCGTTCACCGGATCGAGCATGAGCTTCTTGCAGTCCTTGGTCGGCACGTTGGAATAGGTCACGTGGCCGTCGCCGCCGGTGCATTTGTAGATGTCGGCGCGCGCCGCCGGCGCAGCCAGCGCGAGCAGGACGAAGGAGAGAAGCGGGGCAAGGAGCGGAAGTCGGGGTTTCATCGCAATCCTGTTCATCTGTCGTGGCAATGGTATTGACTGACTCAACTATAACAAACGCGAACGGTCCGCTACGACGGTACGGGAATGCAAAAAAAAAGGACGGGCGCGCCCGTCCTTTTGGCCTGCGGGCCGCTTAGCAGCTGTAGTACAGATCGAATTCGACCGGGTGGGTCGTCATGCGGATCTTGTTGACTTCGTCCATCTTCAGGTCGATGTAGGCATCGATCCAGTCGCTGGAGAAGACGCCGCCGCGGGTCAGGAAGTCGCGATCCTTGTCGAGCGCGGCCAGCGCTTCGTCGAGCGAGGCGCAGACGGTCGGGATCTTGGCGTCTTCTTCCGGCGGCAGGTCGTACAGGTTCTTGTCGGCCGGATCGCCGGGGTGGATCTTGTTCTGGATGCCGTCGAGGCCGGCCATCAGCAGCGCGGCGAAGCACAGGTACGGGTTGGCGATCGGATCCGGGAAGCGGGTCTCGATGCGGCGTGCCTTGTCGGAAGCGACGTGCGGCACGCGGATCGAGGCCGAGCGGTTCTTCGCCGAATAGGCCAGCTTGACCGGGGCTTCGTAGTGCGGCACGAGGCGCTTGTACGAGTTGGTGCCGGGGTTGGTGATCGCGTTCAGCGCCTTGGCGTGCTTGATGATGCCGCCGATGTAGTAGAGCGCGGTTTCGGACAGGCCGGCGTAGCCGTTGCCGGCGAACAGGTTCTTGCCGTCCTTCCAGATCGACTGGTGCACGTGCATGCCCGAGCCGTTGTCGCCGACGATGGGCTTCGGCATGAAGGTGGCGGTCTTGCCGTACTGGTGCGCGACGTTATGCACGACGTACTTGAGCATCTGCGTCCAGTCGGCGCGCTTGACCAGCGTGCTGAACACGGTGCCGATTTCGCACTGGCCGGCGGTCGCGACTTCGTGGTGGTGCACTTCGACCGGCACGCCGATCGATTCGAGCGTCAGCACCATGGCCGAGCGGATGTCGTGCAGGCTGTCGACCGGCGGCACGGGGAAGTAGCCGCCCTTGACGGTCGGACGGTGGCCGGAGCCGCCGCCGCCTTCGACCTTCTCGCCGGAGGTCCAGGCGGCCTCTTGCGAGTAGATCTTGACGTTGCAGCCGGACATGTCGACGTTCCACTCGACGGAGTCGAAGATGAAGAATTCGGGTTCCGGGCCGAAGTAGGCGGTGTCGCCGATGCCGGTCGACTTCAGGTAGGCTTCGGCGCGCTTGGCGATCGAGCGCGGGTCGCGGTCGTAGCCGCGGCCGTCGGCCGGATCGACGACGTCGCAGGACAGGACCAGCGTGACTTCGTCGAAGAAGGGGTCGATGTAGGCGGTGCCCGGATCCGGCATCAGCAGCATGTCGGAAGCCTGGATGCCCTTCCAGCCGGCGATCGAGGAGCCGTCGAAGGCGTGGCCTTCCTCGAACTTGTCTTCGTCGAAATGCGAGACCGGCACGGTGACGTGCTGTTCCTTGCCGCGGGTATCGGTGAAGCGGAAATCGACGAACTTGACGTCGTTTTCCTTGACCATCTTGATAACGTCTTGTGGGCTTGCCATGTGCAAAGTCTCCTAAGCAGGTGCCGGCGTACCGGCGAGATTCGAAAATCGGTGCCTGGGGTTGAGCAGAAATCGTGCCAATCCCTGCGCGGCGAACGAAACATTGTGCCACAAGGGATTTTCCTTTTCCCGTGGATTTTGCGCCGCACCATCGCGGTGCGTCAGGCCGGATAACGCACCATATTGGTGCATCGGCACCGCTTCCGCACCTCGGCGGGACGCCGGCAAGTGCTTTATACTTAGGGTTCGTCCAGCCTCGTCTTTCGTCCCCATGGGAAAACTGACCGACCTTCTCAATCTCGCCCAGGCCCGCGCCAGCGAATTCAAGCTGCCCTACGCCGGCGCCCTGACGCCGCAGGAAGCGTGCGCTGTCTGGCAGCTGGCACCGGGGGCGAAGCTCGTCGACGTGCGCACGCGCGCCGAATGGGACTGGGTCGGCCGCATTCCCGATGCGCTCGAGATCGAGTGGATGAGCTATCCGGGCAACCGGGCCAATCCGCATTTCCTCGCGCAGCTCAAGCAACAGGTCGATCCGGAAGCGCTCGTGCTCTTCCTCTGCCGCAGCGGCGCGCGCTCGCACAACGCCGCGGCGCTCGCCGCCCAGGCCGGCTATCCCGAGTGCTACAACGTGCTCGAAGGTTTCGAGGGCGACAAGGACGCCAACGGCCAGCGCGGCAAGCTCGGCGGCTGGCGCCATGCCGGCCTGCCCTGGCACAACTGAACCTTCTTCAATACGGGCAGTCATCTGCCCATCCCGGTCTCGATTCGAGAAACATCCATGCCCACCGCGACGATCAGCTTCGACAAGTTCAACCAGATGCAGGACGACGCCTGCCATGAACGCATCCGCGCCGCGCGCGCGCGCCTCGGCAAGAAGGCCGTGCTGCTCTGCCACCACTACCAGCGCGCCGACGTCTACCAGTACGCCGACCTGACTGGCGACTCGCTGAAGCTGTCGCGCCTCGCCTCGCAGACCGACGCCGAGTTCATCGTCTTCTGCGGCGTGCACTTCATGGCCGAAGTCGCCGACATCATGTCCAAGCCCTACCAGATCGCCGTCCTGCCCGACCTCGCGGCCGGCTGTTCGATGGCCGACATGGCCAATCTGGCCAAGGTCGAGCGCTGCTGGCGCGAGCTGAACGAGGTGCTGAACGCCGACGAGCAGGTGACGCCGGTCACCTACATCAACTCGGCGGCCGACCTCAAGGCCTTCTGCGGCGAGCGCGGCGGCATCGTGTGCACCTCGTCGAACGCCGGCAAGATCGCGCAGTGGGCGTTCGCGCGGCGCGAGAAGATACTCTTCTTCCCCGACCAGCACCTCGGGCGCTGGACCGGCGCGCAGATGGGCATTCCGCTCGACGAAATGATGGTCTGGGACCCCGACCTCGAATACGGCGGCCTGACCCCCGACCAGATCCGCAAGGCCAAGCTGCTGCTGTGGAAGGGCCACTGCTCGGTGCACCAGATGTTCCAGCCGGCGCACATCCTGAAGTTCCGCAACCAGTACCCGGACGGCCTCGTCATCTCGCACCCGGAGTGCAGCTACGAAGTCTGCCGCCAGTCGGACCACGTCGGCTCGACCGAGTACATCGTGAAGACGATCAAGGAGGCCGCCCCGAACACGCGCTGGCTGGTCGGCACCGAACTCAACCTGGTGAACCGTCTGGCCGAGGAAGTGAAATCCGAGGGCAAGATCGTCCAGTTCATGGCGCCGACCGTCTGCATGTGCTCGACGATGCAGCGCATCGACCCGCAGCACCTGGCGTGGACGCTGGAGAACCTCGCCGACGGCAAGATCGTCAACCAGATCAAGGTGCCCGAACACGAAGCCGGCCTCGCCAAACTCGCACTGGAGAGGATGCTCGCAGTATCCTGAGCGGCATGAGCCAGCCCACGCTGCATATCGCGACCTACAACATCCACAAGGGTTTCTCGCAGTTCAACCGGCACATGATGGTGCACGAGCTGCGGGAGCGCCTGCGCAGCCTCGGCCCCGACATCGTCTTCCTGCAGGAGGTGCAGGGCCTCCACCTGCGCCACGCCGAGCGCCTGCACGACTGGCCCGGCGAGGCCCAGCACGAGTTCCTCGCCGCCGACGTCTGGCAGTCCTCCGCCTACGGCCGCAACGTCATCTACGACCACGGCCACCACGGCAACGCGATTCTCTCGCGCTTCCCCATCGTGCATGCGCACAACCAGGACGTCACCCACCTGCGCTTCGAGCGGCGCGGGCTGCTGCACTGCGCGGTCAGCCTGCCGGGGATGGCGCAGACGGTGCACTGCGTGTGCGTCCATCTCTCGCTGTTCGGCCGCTCGCGCCGGCGCCAGATGGAAGCGCTCGCCGCCTACGTCGAGGAATTCGCCGACCCCGGCGCGCCCCTCATCATCGCCGGCGACTTCAACGACTGGCGCAACCGCGCCGACAACCTGCTGGCGCACCGTCTGGGCATAACCGAAGTGTTCTGCGGCGGCGGCGGACGGCCGGTGAAGAGCTTCCCGGCCGGACTGCCGCTCTTCCGCCTCGACCGCATCTACGTGCGCGGTTTCCGCATCGAGTGCGCCGACGTGCATTTCGGCGCGCCGTGGTCCTCGATCTCCGACCACGCCGCGCTGTCCGCACGTCTCGTCCCGCATGCCCGCTGAGTTCCTGCCCGGCAACCGCCTGACCCTGCTCAACAGCGGCGCGGAGTACTTCCCGGCGCTGATCGCCGCGATCGAGGGCGCATGCCATGAAATCCATCTCGAAAGCTACATCTTCGAGGACGACTGCACCGGACGCGCGGTCGCCGCCGCGCTGGCGCTGGCCGCCCGGCGCGGCGTCACGGTGCGCGTGCTGGTCGACGGCTTCGGCGCGCGCGACTTCCCCGACACCCTGATGCCAGCGCTGCTCGAAGCCGGCGTCCAGGCCATGGTCTACCGCCCCGACATCGCCCGTTTCCAGCTGCGCCGCCACCGCTTGCGCCGCCTGCACCGCAAGCTCGCGACGATCGACGGGCGCATCGGTTTCGTCGGCGGCATCAACGTGATCGACGACCGCAACACGCCGCACCAGACGCCGCCGCGCTACGACTACGCGGTACGCGTCGAGGGGCCGTTGCTCGTCCCCATCCAGCGCGCCATGCGCCGCCTGTGGGAAATCGTCGTCTGGGCGAACCTGCGGCGGCGCTACCGCATCACCCAGATCATCCGCGGCGACGCCGGCCCCGACGGCCGGCAGACGGCGGCCTTCCTCGTGCGCAACAACATCCGCCACCGGCACGACATCGAGGACGCCTACCTCGACGCGATCGCCAAGGCGCGCGAAAGCATCCTGATCGCCAACGCCTATTTCCTGCCCGGCCGGCGCTTCCGCAGCGCGCTGCGCGACGCGGCCGCGCGCGGCGTCGCCGTCACCATCCTGCTCCAGGGGCGCGTCGAATACCGGCTGCTGCACTACGCGACGCAGGCGCTGTACGGCAGGATGCTCGGCGCCGGCATCCGCATCTTCGAATACCGGCGCAGCTTCCTGCACGCCAAGGTCGCGGTGATCGACAGCCGCTGGGCGACGGTCGGCTCGTCGAACATCGACCCCTTCAGCCTGCTGCTCGCCAAGGAAGCCAACCTCGTCGTGCTCGACGAAGGCTTCGCGCGCGAGCTGCGCGACAGCCTCGGGCAAGCCATGCTGGACGGCGCCCAGGAACTGCCGCCCGAGCACTGGCTCCACCTGCCCTGGCATGCGCGCCTGCTGCGCCGGCTGAGCTACAACCTGGTGCGTATCGCCATCGGCATCGCCGGCTACGGCGGCAAGCACTAGGGCGCGGCGGCGTCGATGCCGGCATGCGCCGTGTCGGCGACACAGGCGCCTTCCGGCGCAGTCTCCTTTGCGCCGCCGGCGACCGCTCGGGCCGCTACGAACGTGCCCTAATCGGGAATTTTCCCGCGCAGCGCCGGGACGCGCGCCATCGACCACTGCGCGATGGCCCACGGCCAGAACTCGGCGAGCGGCGCGGAGGCCATTTCCGCCGGCACCGCATGCCCGAGGAAGCGCAGGGCCGCCGCCAGCGCGCCGCTGCCGGCATTGACGTCGAGCGCCGCGGCCAGCGTCTGCTTGGACAGTTTTTCCCCGGCGGCGTTGGTCGCGACCGGGAGGTGCGCGTAGCGCGGCACGGCGACGCCCAGCCGCTGTTGCAGCCAGATCTGGCGCGGCGTCGAGGCAAGCAGGTCGGCGCCGCGCACGACGTCGGTCACGCCCTGCGCATCGTCGTCGACGACGACCGCGAGCTGATAGGCCCAGGGTCCGTCGGCGCGGCGCACGACGAAGTCGCCCACCTGTTCGTCGAGACGATCGCAACGCGCGCCCGCGCGCCGGTCGATCCAGCGAACAGGCGTGGCGTCCACCCGCACGCGCCACGCCCGTGCGCTACGGCCCGCCGGCATCCCGTGCCGGCACGTCCCCGGATACGGCACCTCGCCGCGTACGAGCGTCTCGCCGCGATGCGTGATCGAGTCGGCGATCTCGCGCCGGGTGCACGCGCACGGATAGACGTGGCCGGCGGCCGCGAGCCGCTCGAAAGCCTGCCGGTACGTGTCGCCGCGCCGGCTCTGGAAGACGATCCCGCCGTCGTGCCGGAAGCCGAGCCGTGCGAGCGTGTCGATGATCGCGCCCGCGGCACCGGGCATCTCGCGCGGCGCATCCAGATCCTCGATGCGCAGCAGCCATCGTCCGTGCCGCGCGCGCGCGTCGAGGCAGCTGGCCAGCGCGGCAACGAGCGAGCCGGCGTGCAGCGGGCCGGTGGGCGAGGGCGCGAATCGGCCCACGTACGCACTTCGATCGACGGCGGGCATCGGGTTGCATTGTATTCGGCGAGCCGCGCCCGGGCAGCGCATTACACTGGCCGGATCCGATCGGGAGACGACGATGATCGAGATCCGACGCAGCGGCGAACGCGGCAGCGCCGATCACGGATGGCTGAAGACGCTGCACAGCTTTTCCTTCGCCGATTACTACGACCCGCGCCACATGGGCTTCGGCGCGCTGCGCGTGATCAACGAGGACCGCGTCGCGCCGGGCACCGGCTTCGGCACGCACGGCCATCGCGACATGGAGATCATCACCTACGTGCTCGAAGGCGCGCTCGCGCATCGCGACAGCCTGGGCAACGGCTCGGTGATCCGGCCGGGCGACGTGCAGCGCATGAGCGCCGGCACCGGCGTGCAGCATTCGGAGTACAACCACGAGAAGCAGGGCGTCACGCATTTCCTGCAGATCTGGATCGAGCCGGCGCAGCGCGGCATCGCGCCCGGCTACGAGCAGCGGCATTTCGACGAGATGCGCAGGCGCGGACGCCTGCAGCCGATCGCTGCACCCGATGCGCGCGAAGGCGCGCTGACGATCCATCAGGACGCCATCGTGTATGCGGGGCTGTTCGACGGCGGCGAGAGCGTCGCCCTCGCGATCGGCAGCGGGCGCCGTCTCTATGCGCACCTCGTTCGCGGCCGGCTGCACGTCAACGGCCAGGCGCTCGAAGCGGGGGATGCGGCGAGCTTCACCGAGGAGACCGCGTTCGTCTTCGATCGCGGCCAGGACGCCGAAGCGCTCGTCTTCGACCTGGCCTGACATGAGCCGGGTCGCGATCCCGTACCACTCGGGATACGATCACACGAAGCGGTCCACGAAGGCGCCGCTTCGTTCGCGCCCCACCGAGGTGCGTAGCATCACGTCTCGCGCATCACGTCGACGGCTGGACGGCGCTCCCCATACGATCGTTTTCGGCGCGCCCACCTGCATGAGCGGACCATCGACGCCGCTCAAGACCTTCGCCGGCGACAAGCTTTCGACGCTGAACTACTTCTTCACGCTGGAGGTGCAGCATGGGATGATCTGGGCCGTGAAATAGCGGGTATCTATGCAGGTATCGTCGCTGTGGGATAGCGGAAGCGGCCTTGATCCCGGCGCTCCCTGACGAGGGCAGGGTAGATTGGCGCATGACGGGATTGGGGCGATTGCTTTCGCTGCGAGCCTTGCCTTTGATGGAAGGCTTCAGAGCTGAAGCGGGGCGGCCGGTCTGAGCTGCGCACGAGCAAGGGAAGGCGAAGCTGATCAATGGCAACACGACGGGCGGCGGTGGGTGATCAGGCGAGGCGAAGCCGCGCGGCGGGTGCAAAGCGTAGGGCAGCTGACGCAAGCGGCGTAGAGGCTGTCATTGAAGGCATCGATGCCTCTGACCCAGCGAATATCGAACTCGTCTTTGGTTTCGTCGGACCTACAGGGATCGACCTGAGCAAAGTGGGCGATGTGCTGCGCACTCAGCTGCGAGCGGTCCAATACGATGTCGTGGAGGTTCGCCTTAGCGAGTTGATCACGACCTATCTCGGGAAGTCGCACAACTTCCCGAACGAGTACGAGCGGATCAAGACGCTCATGGACCGCGGCACGTGGCTGAGGGAGGAATCGAAACAGCCCGACATCGTGGCCCGTTTGGGCATTGCCGCTATCCGCGAGTCGCGGGAGCAGAGGACCAAAGATGTTCGAAAGCCTGCGAAGCGATTGGCCTACTTCGTGCGCTCTTTCAAGCGTCCAGAGGAAGTCGAGATCTTCCGACAGGTCTACGGAAAGGCCTTCACACTGATCTCGGTGTACGCGTCTAGGGCATGGCGCCTGCAGTTTCTGAAAAAGTTGCTTGCCCCCTCGATTGGCGCAGATCGGTCGAAGGCGGAGGAGCATGCGACAGAGTTGATCGGACGGGACTACGAAGAAGAGGGCCGCAAGCTCGGCCAGCGCGTCGGAAAGACCTTCCCGCTGGCCGACTACTTCGTAACCAGCGAGTCAAGACCGGATCTCGAGCGTCAACTTAAGCGACTCGTTCAGCTCACCTTTGGGAATCCGTACGTCTCACCGACGAAAGACGAGCAGGCCATGTTTTTTGCGAAAGCGGCGGCACTGCGATCACTCGACTTGTCCAGGCAGGTGGGGGCAGCAATTGTGTGTCCAGACGGCGAGATTCTTTCCACCGGCTGCAATGAAGTGCCGCGATTCGGCGGCGGTCTCTACTGGGCCGATGACAACGGGCGCATGCGCGACTTCGAGAGAGGTAGCGATTCGAACGTCGATATCAAGCGCGAAATCGTGGAAGACGCGTTCGACCGCATGCAACGCAGGAAGGGACTGCTTGGAATGGCGGCACAGCGAAGGACAAGCACGGACTTGGCACGTGATGCGCTCTTTGCTGAGGGAGCCTATCTTCGAGACGCCCAGTTGTTCGATGTGATCGAGTTCGGCCGTGCGGTCCATGCCGAGATGGCTGCGATCACGCATGCCGCGAGGTCAGGTGTCCGGTTGCAGGATGCGCGTCTTTTCTGCACGACGTTCCCGTGCCATATCTGTGCTAGGCACATCGTTGCCGCCGGTATTCGCGACGTGGTCTTCATCGAGCCGTACGAGAAGAGCCGGACCGCGGAGCTTTACAGCGACTCCATCAGCGTCGAGCCGGCAGAGCCGTCCCCGAGCAGAGTCAACTTCCGCGCGTTCGTCGGAGTTGCGCCGAGACGGTACATGGAATTTTTCGAGAGCTTCGGTGTGCGGAAGTCTCCGGACGGTAAGATCAAAAATGTTGACGAGATCGCGGCGACGCCTCGCATCCGACGGCTCGTTTTCACCTACACTTTTGCCGAGGCGTTTGTGGTTGGTGAAACCTCGCCTCCTCCGAGCCCTACTCGAGTAAGGAGCATTGCATGAAGCAGCAATATAAGTCGTTCATGGGGCAATTCCAAGCCGCTCGCCAAGAAGTGGCTCAGTTGAAAAGCTGGATGGGGGAGTCGGCCAAGGTCGCTACCTTGACCTTCCCCACGACCAGCGCGACTACAAAGACGAGTCAGCGCACACCGACAAGTCAAAAGAAGAAATCCTGACGCCGAGTTCAAAGCGCCCCACTGCGGGGCGCTTTCATGTGGCGACCGCGGCCACGCATGTCACACGCCAAGTGCCGAGCAGTTGGAGTCGCCAGATGCGCGTAGCCTTCAGCGACGCTGTATTAGCCCGCCCGCATCACGCAAATCGGTCGAACCGGATGGCATCGAGCCAGGCACCGAGGTCGCCGAAGACGCGCCTGCGCCCCGGCTCGCTCTCGTTGAACAGCTCATGCCACAGGCCTTCGTAGACGCGCTCGTCGACGCGTCCGGGCGGGGCGCGCTGTGCGAAGCGGCGGCTTCCCGCCGGTGAGACGAGCCGGTCGTCGCCGGCGACGAGCAGCAGCGTCGGTACGGCGAGCATCGCGGCGCGCTCGATCGCGTCGCGCGCGCCGTCGACGATGAACCGAGCCAGCCGCGCGGTGATGCGATCGTGCACGAGGGGATCTTCGCGGTATGCGTGGCCGACCGCGACATCGGGCGCGAGCCGCGACATCGTCGCGAGCAGCAGCTTCTGCCCGAGGCTCAGCGTCGGATCGAGCGCCGGCGACGACAGCACGAGCGCAGCGACCGTCTCCGGGTGCGCGAGCGCGTAACGAAGCGCCACCAGCCCGCCCATGCTGTGCCCTACGAGCAGGATCGGCGCGCTCGCGGTCGAATCGACGATCGCCGCCAGATCGTCGACGAGGTTTTCGGAGCGGCGCAGCGCGCCGCGGGCACCATCGGAGCGGCCGTGGCCGCGATGATCGAAGGCGACGACGTCGAAGCCGCGTCGTGCGAGGAACTCGGCGACGTTGCGCTGCCTCGCCGCGTGTTCGCCGAGCCCGTGTACGACCACCGCGCGTGCGCCGCCGGGACAGCGCCAGCGCAGGCCGCGCAGCACGGCGCGATCGGGGCGCGTCAGCTCGATCGTCTGCGGAGCGGGCGCCGGCGACGCCGATATCCCGGTCATGCTCGCACCGTGGTCGATGTGTCGTTCACGCCGGCATCAGATCCATGGCGGGGCCCACGTCGCAGCACTCACACCGGCGCGGCGCGCGTCGCCGGCGCCGCCGCCCTGCGCCCGAGCAGCGCATTGACGACGAGCGCGCCGAGCACGACGAGTCCGCCCTGCAGCGTGGCCGCGGAAATCGCCTC
>Ga0066256_1001045_pt1 | contig 33705 bp, 33 predicted proteins | sample ThiBio_1000_biof_FD_87107 | JGI IMG/M metagenome (GOLD analysis project Ga0066256, IMG submission 87107) | Wastewater bioreactor microbial communities from Cape Town, South Africa - Thiocy_expt_1000_biof (version 2) | ecosystem: Engineered > Bioreactor > Thiocyanate-remediating >... | reverse complement strand
TTGCCCGCCGGGTTCCTGCGAAGCGATGATCCTGGCCGTGGGGCACCGGGCATTCACTGACATCCGTTTTGAGGATTATAAAGCCCGAAACACCGTGATTTATGACGCGAAATCCGTCATTGATAAGCGGCTGGTGGACGGTAGGTTATAGCCTGTCCGCCCGGATGACCGGTCGGACGGGCCTGCCGGCAGTGGAGGCAAAAGCTTAAACTATTAAAAACGAGGGGCTAATGGTAAGCTTCTACACAAACGAGGGGCAAACCGTAGCTGCAGGAATATAGGGTGTACAAATCGTTAAAAAAGATTTATTGACAAACCCACACTACAATTTTTTTATAGGTTTTTTATCCCGCAAATGTTAGTTTTGCGCGCAGATATCGGCTCAATCCTCATCAACTCATAACAGGAAATTTACTGGACCTCAAAATCAAATCAATCTATGACCCTGAAAAAGATATTTACTGTTGGCTTGCTGGTATTGCTGCTGACTGTTTTTGTTACGGACGGGCTTAAAGCACAGTCTGATTATTCCAAGGTAAACGTAAGCACTCTCAGCGATGCACAGGTGAAACAGGTGATGCAGCGCGGCGATGAAATGGGCTATACCGATGCCCAGCTTATACAGGCCATGAAGACGCAGGGCCTTAGCGACGAGCAGGGCGCTGAATTGATAGCAAGGATGCAAAAAATCAGGACGGACAGCGGCAAAAGTACCGCGCCTGCAGAAACATCCACTACAAGGTCAGTAACGGAGCCGGTAACAGAAACGGTACCCGATGCACCCAAATCAAGAATCTTCGGCGCCGACCTGTTCAACAACGGCTCCATCACTTTTGAACCGAATATGAATATGGCCACGCCAAAAGGCTATATCATCGGCCCCGGCGATGAACTGTTGCTGGACCTGACGGGGGATAATGAAGACAGCTACAAGTTGCGCGTATCGCCCGAAGGGTTTATTTCGATGGAATACGTTGGGAGAGTTTCTGTTGGGGGGCTGACGATTGATCAGGCAACTTCAAAAATCCGGTCGGCCATGGGCCGCACGTATCCCGCATTGAGGAGCGGCCGCTCGCAGATTGCGCTGAACCTCGGCAATATCCGCAGTATCAAAGTGATCATTAACGGAGAGGTGAACAAACCCGGTACCTATACCCTGCCCTCTTTAGCCACCGTTTTCAATGCCTTATATGCTTCGGGCGGCCCCAACGAAAGGGGATCTTTCCGCCAGATACAGGTGATCCGCAATAACCTGGTAGTGAGTACGATTGATATTTATGATTTTTTGGTGAAAGGGTTCCAGACCGGCAATATCCGCCTGCAGGATCAGGACGTGATTCACGTACCGGTGTTTACCACCCGCGTGGACGTGGTGGGTGAAGTGAAACGCCCGGCGATCTTTGAAGTGCTGCCACATGAAACCTTTTCGGAGGTACTGAAATTTGCCGGGGGCTTCTCCGATGCCGCTTATTCGGCGCGTATCAAAGTGGTGCAAACAACGCCCACGGAAAGAAAGATTTTATCAGTACCTGCCGCAGAATTCGACAGCTATTATCCCAAAAACGGGGACCTGATCACAGTGGAGCCGATCCTGGACCGCTATGAAAATAAAGTGGAGATCAGCGGCGCGGTGTTCCGCCCGGGTGTGTTTGAATTAACGCAGGGCCTCACTTTATCGCAACTCATCAAACAGGCGGAGGGCCTGCGCGAGGACGCTTTCCGCAGCAGGGGCTATATCATCCGCCTGAACCCGGACAACACCACTTCGGTAGTGCCGTTTGATTTGGCCGAAGTATTGCGCAACCCCTCGGCAGATATTAAGATGCAGCGGGAAGACCTGGTGCAGATCTCATCAATCTTTGATTTAAGGGAGGAATATAATGTGAGCATTGGCGGCGAAGTGCGCAACCCGGGCACTTTCGGTTATGCCGATAATATGACGGTGAAAGACCTGGTGCAAATGGCAGGCGGCTTCAAGGAAGGCGCCACCAACAAAAGGGTGGAAGTATCACGCCGGATCCGGGGTACCGACCTGACCCAAAAATCGGCCCCCACGGCCGAGGTATTCACCATTAATATCGACAGTACCCTGGGCCTTGCCGGTAATGAATTTTTACTCAAGCCCTTTGATATTGTTTCGGTGCGTTCGGAGGAGGGCTTTACCCTGCAGCAGCAGATAAGGATTGAAGGGGAGGTATTATACCCCGGTATTTATACCGTAAACTATAAAAACGAAAGAATTTCCGACATCATTAAAAGGGCCGGCGGCCTTACGGCATTCGCCTTCCCCGAAGGCGCTTCTTTGAAAAGGCCGGGCGCTGATGCCTCCAAAAGCAAGAACCTGGTGAACGATAAGGAGGAAGATGAACTGAACAGGTTAAACCTGAGAAGGCTTGCGCAGGCCGGCGCGAAGGACAGCAGCAGGATCATCGTTGAACAGATCGAGAAATCGGACCTCGTAGGTATTGACCTCGAAAGGATACTGAAAAGCCCCCAGTCGCGGCAGGACCTGATTGTGGAAGACGGCGATATCATTCGCATCCCGCGCCTGTTACAAACCGTAAAAGTATCCGGGGAAGTGCTGAAACCTAACAGCGTGGTATATGTACCGGGCAAAACTTTTGATTATTATATTACCGCGGCAGGAGGCTTTACAGAGCGGGCGCTGAAACGGCGGGCTTTCGTTACCTATGCCAACGGTTCGGTAAAAGGCACCAAAATGTCTTTGTTTGCCCGCAACCACCCTCCGGTAAAACCGGGTTCCGAAATAGCCGTGCCGCAAAGGGCAGAAAGGGAAAAAATGAGTACCCAGGCCTGGGTGGGTATTGGTACGGCGGTTGCCACGCTGGCGGCGCTGGTGATCTCCATTATAAAATAAGCCCATGGAACAAACTACGCAAACAATAACAGTAGCAAAACAGGAGGATGAAGTTTCCCTGCGGGATATGATCCTCAATTTTCAAAAATGGGCAAAATACCTGTTGTCCAAATGGTATCTGATACTCGCCTTTGGAATATTGGGCGCCGGTATCGGCTACTGGTACGCCGCCTCCAAAAAACCGGTGTACACCGCTACCACCACTTTCGTACTGGAAACCGGTGAAAAAGGAGGGCTGGGCCAGTATGCCGGGCTGGCTTCCATGGTGGGCATTGATATTGGTGGCGGTGGCGGTGACTTGTTCCAGGGGGATAATATCATGGAGCTGTATAAATCCCGTACCATGATCGAACGCAGCCTTCTTTCGCCGGTGGCGGAATCCGGCAATAACGAGTTGCTGATCCACCGCTATATTGCCTTCAACGGCCTGAGGAAAAAATGGAAGGATAAGGCAGAGCTGCGCAATATCAGCTTTACACCCGCTAACAAATACGCCGGCGCACGGGAACAATTGCTGCACGACAGTATCATGGGTATAGTAGTAAAGGATATCAATAAAAACTACCTCACCGTAGCCAAGCCGGATAAAAAACTCAGCATTGTAAAAGTGGACGTAAAAGCAAAGGATGAACTTTTTGCCAAAGCTTTTAACGAGCAGTTAGTGGCTCGGGTAAATGACTTTTACATCACCACCAAAACAAAAAAATCCCTGGAGAATGTGGCTATTTTACAGCGCAAGGCCGACTCGGTACGGTGGGTGATGACGGGAGCCATTTACCGGGCGGCCAGGGTGGTGGACGCCACGCCCAACCTGAACCCCACCCGGCAGGCGCAGCGGGCGGCACCGGTGCAAAGCGCTCAGGTGAGTGCGGAAGTGAATAAAGAAGTTTTACCGGAACTGATCAAGAACCTGGAACTAAGCAAGATATCTCTGAGTAAGGACACCCCGCTGATACAGGTGGTGGATGAGCCGGTATTGCCGCTGAACATCGACAGGATTAGTAAGTTAAAAGCGGTAATAATTGGTGGGATGTTATTGGGAATACTCAGCATAGTAATTTTGTGGTCGAGAAAAACAATAAAAAATTTGGTACGAAATGAAAGTTTATAATATTGCAATAATTGGCTTGGGTTATGTAGGGTTGCCTCTGGCAATTGAATTTAGTAAAAAGTATTCAGTTTTGGGGTTTGATAATAATGCGGAAAGAATAAATGAACTTCGACAACAAAAAGATCGCACTGGCGAAGCAAATTTGGAGGAGTTAAGCCAAGCAGTTGAAAACGGACTCGTTTTCTCCAATACGGTTGAAGAATTACGTGACTGTAATGTCTATATAGTGACGGTTCCAACGCCGATTAATCAATTTAAATCACCCGATTTGACCCCGCTTTTAACAGCATCGAGAATGTTAGGCGGATTAATAAAGAAAGGAGACATTATTATTTATGAATCTACCGTGTATCCCGGCTGTACGGAGGAAGATTGCGTACCCGTATTGGAAGCATATTCAGGGTTGACATTTAATAAAGATTTCTTTTGTGGTTATTCACCGGAAAGGATAAATCCGGGAGATAAGATAAATACCTTAACAAAAATAAAAAAAGTCACTTCGGGTTCTACACCTGAAATTGCTGAAGTCGTGGACGCACTATACGCCAGTATCATTTCAGCCGGAACACACAAAGCTCCCAGTATCAAGGTTGCAGAGGCGAGTAAAGCGATAGAAAATGCCCAGCGAGATGTAAATATATCCTTTGTGAATGAATTGGCGCTTATTTTCGACCGGATGGGTATAGATACATCCGACGTAATTGAGGCTGCTGGTACCAAATGGAATTTTTTAAAGTATAAACCGGGGTTGGTTGGTGGACATTGTATAGGAGTTGATCCTTATTATCTGGCACATAAGGCGCAATCGCTCGGTTATCACCCTCAGGTTATTCTTTCAGGTAGGAGGGTAAACGACAACATGGGAATGTTTGTGGCTAATAAAGTCGTCAAGCTGATGATTCAGAAGGGTCATAAAATACAGGGGGCCAAGGCACTGATTTTAGGAATTACATTTAAAGAAAACTGTCCGGATATCCGCAATTCGAGAATCATCGATATTTATCACGAGCTTCAACAGTTTGGACTTAATGTTGATATTTATGACCCACACGCGGATAGTAAGGAGGTTAAACTAGAATATGATATTGATCTTACCCACGAGTTGTACGCGCGGTACGATTCAATTATATTGGCGGTTAGCCATTCTGAGGTTTTGGAGATTGATTTTAACCGACTCAAAAAAGGCAGTAACACAATGATTTTTTATACTAAATCTTTTTTTGCTCGAAACATAGTAGATGGAAGATTGTAGCATTGAATTTTTATGACCAACGGACAGAAAATTGTTTGAAAATACAATATAAATATTTTTTAGAAATCTTTAATTAAGTAAAATGGTTCCTTTAGTAAAAACAAACATTCCCTCCAAGGAGGAACTAATGCCTTTTCTTGAAAAGATATTATATAGTGGATATGTTGCGCAAGGCGAGCAAGTAGACTGTTTTGAAAAGGACTTTAACCGATATATTGGTGGCAATCACTCCCTTTCATTAAATTCAGGAACATCCGCATTGCATATAGCATTGATTTTGGCAGGTGTTGAAGAAGGTAGTGAAGTAATATCAACAGCATTGACTGCTGAGCCTACCAACGTAGCAATAAAAATGGTCGGAGCCAAAATTAGATATGCGGATATAGATATCGACACGGGTTCCATTTGTCCCCAATCAATTACAGAAAATATAAATGCGAATACAAAAGCTATAATGGTGGTTGATTATGCTGGTATTCCAGTAAATGTACCTGAAATACAAAAAATTTCAAAAAAATATGATTTGCCAGTTATTCATGATGCCGCCCATTCTTTAGGGGCTAAATTCAATGGACAAAAAACAGGAAACCACTTTTCATATACTGTTTTTTCTTTTCAGGCAATTAAGCACCTTACAACAATTGACGGAGGGATGTTGCAAATAACCTCAAAGGAAGAATTTGAGAAGGCTAAGCTTATCCGATGGTTTGGAATTGATAAAAAGCTTACGCGACTTGAAAATAATATCCGATTTCAGGGTTATAAGTATCATATGAACAATGTAAATGCAGCGATAGGTCTTGTTCAACTAAAAAGCATAGAGAAGATTATTGATATTTACATTGATAATGGTAAGTTTTACGATGCGGAATTGCAAAATATTGCTGGACTAAATTTATTGAATTATTATCCGGGGAGTGAGCCTTCGTATTGGTTATACACTTTATTAGTTGAAAATAAGGAAGATTTTATTAGAAAGCTTTCTGAAGGTGGTATCATGGCCTCGGAATTGCATAAAAGAAATGATCGTCACGATTATCTGAATGATTTCAATCAGAAACTACCCCGATTAGATCGATTTTACGATAAAATGGTGCACATCCCATGCGGATGGTGGGTGGACAATGAAATTCGGGAGAGAATTGTTAATACTATTAAACAGGGATGGTAATGGAACCTTTATTTAAGCCTTATATGCCGGCGAATGTTTTAGATGATTTAAATGAAATATTGTATTCCGGCAAACTTGCTTTCGGTAAATGGGGAAATAAATTCGAATCGGAACTTTGCACTTACCTGGGGACAGCAAATGCAATAGTTGTTAATTCCTATTCATCGGCGATAAATATCACTCTTAGCGTATTAAACATACATCAGGACGATGAAATTATTATGTCTCCAATGTGCTGCCTCCAGTCAAGCCAGCCTCTGGCGGCTAAAGGAATTAGAATTATTTGGGCTGATATAGATCCTACAACAGGAACTCTGTGTCCAGAAAGTGTAAAGAAAAAAATCACTAAAAGGACAAAGGCTATCTTCCATAATCAACATTTAGGTTATGTCGGTTATATAGATGAGATTAATCAAATAGGAAAAGAATTTGGAATTTTTATAATTGATGATTGTGTGGATGGCATGGGAGAGGTATACAAGGGCAAGAAAGTAGGAAACTGCGGGAGTGATGCTACCGTAATGTCCTTTCATGCGGTTCGATTACCCAATGCTATAGAAGGTGGCGCAATTAGTTTTAAAAATGAAGAACATACGCTAAAGGCAAAAATCGCCCGCGATTTGGGAATAGAGAGAAATTTATTCAGAAACGAGAATGGAGAAATAAATGAAAAATATGATGTTTCAACGGTGGGTTATGGCGCAACTTTAAATGAGATCAATTCATATATTGCTTATCGGCAGATGGAGAATTTTGACATGTTATTGGGAAAACAAAGACGGAACGCAGAGGTATGGGTAGAAAAAATACTAACTAATAATACTGAATGCATACCATTAAAACTTGTACCTGATAGCGAACCAATTTTTTGGGTTTTCGGAATGTTAACTTCCAAAAAGGATGAAATTATCAAATTTTTCAGAGATAAGGGGTATTATGCTTCGGGAGTTCATTTAAACAATAACAGATATTCCGTTTTTAAAACTATGGAGGAACTCCCGGGTGTTTCTGATTTCTATTCCAAGTTCGTTGGCATTCCAAGTGGATGGTGGCTTAATAAAATCGAGTTTGCGAACTGAGGTAAAATACTAACTTCCCGTTTAACAATATTTTTTGAATAAGGAATTATTGCTCAATCTTTTTTAACAAAAAGATTATAAAGGCGATTGCTACATTCAACAGTAGCGTGAACGTCGAGTATTTGCGCGGCATTTCAGACCTTTAGTCAAAATTTTTAGCTCCCGTAGCGGTTGGTGGGTAAAAAATATAGAGGAATATGAAAATTGATGTGACCCAACATTGTGATATTGATGTAAATTTATTGAAGAATATTATCGAAATAAAATCTGTGGCCTGGCCATATAGTGTGGCCAATCAAATTAAATGGCTGAGCACCAACCTTAAGACCAGCGATTTTCACGTTTTGTTAAATGATCACGGGTCTTACGTTGCGTATTTAAATCTTATTCATATTGATATTCTGATTGATGAAATTTCTAAACCTGCGCTGGGCTTGGGAAATGTTTGTGCTAAAGAAAGAGGTAAGAATTACGGAACAGAACTAATGAAAAGCACAAACGATTTTTTGTTGGAAAATAAAAGGCCCGGACTCCTCTTTTGTAAAGAAGAAACAATTGGTTTTTATAGTAAATGTGATTGGGAAGTCATTCCAAAAGCTAAAATAAAGGTTTCTTTTGATAGCCCAAAGATTGCTGCAATGAGTTTTAATTTGGGGAATCAATATTCCAAAATAAATTATTGCGGCGTTTCTTTTTGAATTATAGCTCAGTTCCTCAGTCTTGCGGTCGTAGATTGTAGCATCTTTTTTGGTTATCTCTGTTATTTGTGCTTATTCATTTTAAACTTCTATATTGGAAAAGCAAGTTTTGAAAAAAAGCGTTATCCGTTTTAGCTAGGCAAATTTTTTAAATGATCAGCATTTTCAAGAAAATTTTTAGGGTGCTTTCTGAAATACATCATTCTGTTCTACTAATTCTTCCGCAAGCATTCAGCAAGTTTAGGGTTCAAAGCTACAGACGGAGAGGTAGTTATATACACCCCACAGTTATTCTGTCTCCTAACGTTAGAATTACGGGTAAATTTACTATTGAAGAGGGAAGCTCAATCGCTCAAAATTGCACTATATCAGGCGAATCTGTTGGAATTTTCGTAGGAAAGAATGTTATGATAGCCCCAAATGTAGTTATAGTCGCGTTTAATCATGGAATCAATCTGACTAGTATGCCAATGAGCATGCAGGATTATGAAGAAGCAAAGGTGATTATTGAAGATGATGTTTGGATTGGAGCGAATTGTACAATTGGAATGGGAATTACAATTGGTACAGGGTCTGTTATTGGTGCTAATTCTTTCGTTAATAGAGACGTAAAACCTTATAGTATCATGGGCGGCGTACCCGCTAAATTAATAGGGAGTAGAAAGAAATAGGTTAAATGAAAAGAAATATTTTTGCCAATTTCATTGGAAAATTTTGGAGTATTTTATCTAATTTTTTATTTGTTCCTCTTTATATTAAGTATCTAGGTTTTGAAAGTTATTCCATAATAAGTTTTACATTAATAATCGCTGGGGTTTTAGCTGTATTAGATGGAGGTTTGACAGCTACATTATCTCGTGAGTTTGCAAGAACTGATAATTCTGACTCCGAGAAATTTCGAATATTCAAAACCCTTGAAACTATATACTTAATTCTTATTGGCCTTATAATAATAGTATTTCTTCTACTTTCAAATTTCATAGCCAATAACTGGTTAAATCTAAGAACATTTGAACCATACAAAATATCATTGTTTATCAAAATAATTAGTTTTGATATTGGATTTCAACTATTATTTCGTTTCTATTTGGGAGGTCTGTTGGGTCTTGAAAAGCAAATTCATGCGAATTTTTTTCAAATCTGTTGGGGGATATTGCGAAACGGCCTTGTTGTTATTGTAATTATGCTTAATCATTCTCTTGAACTATTTTTTTATTGGCAAACTTTTTCTACAGTAATTTCTACAGTACTATTAAAAATATATTTTGAAAAAACTTTAACAGGCAGGCCTTTCTTCAAAATTGGCCTTAGAGTAGAAAAAGAAATAATTAAAAAGGTTTGGAAATTTGCGGTGGGGATGATGCTAATTTCACTCATATCAGCCCTGAATACACAATTGGACAAAATCGCGATTAGCAAATTATTATCTATAGAAAATCTTGGATATTACACTCTTGCCGTCTCTTTAGCCCAGGTGTTGGTGGTTTTAACTAATCCTATTGCTACAACTTTATTGCCTCGGTTCACCGCATACTTTTCATCAAAACAGCTAAATAGAGTTATTGAACTATTTCGAAAAATAGGAGTGGCAACTTCTATTTTTATTTTTAGTTTTACGGCTGTTTTATTTTTTTTCTCAAAAGAATTGATATGGATATGGACAGGGGATATGAAATTAGCTCAAAGGTCATTTATGTATTTGCCCGTTATTGCAATATCTATGTCGATGTTAAGTATAGTTTCAATACCTTATACGATATCTATCGCTAATGGTTATACGAAGCTGAATAATTTATTAGGAGTAGTAAGTTTGTTCGTTACTTTGCCTGGATACTGGATCGCGACTAAATACTATGGAGCAATAGGTGCCGCTTTTGTTTTTTGCTTTGTTCAAACACTGACAACTTTTGTTTACTTATATTTTATCAATAAGAAATTTTTAAAATTAAAAATTGTTAAGGAAATATACCTACAACAAATTATCATCCCTTTACTGCTTGCATTTTTTATTGTATTTGTGCTTTCTAAAATACCTAATATTTTTACAGGCAATAGAATTTTATCCTTGCTTTGGATAAGTTTAATAAGCATTTTTACCTTAATTATAAGCAGTTTCATTCTTTTTCCATTTAGGGATATAAAGCGATTATTAGCCGTAAAGAAAATAACATTATAAATATGAAGACGGGTACATTTTGTGGTAACGATAATTCGCTTATCTAGTGATAGAAGGTTTAGAAGCTAATCATTATCCTTAACATTTTCATTAAAACAAATCACAATACCATGGTGCTCAGCGTTTTTATGCATTTGTTTTTCAAGCTCCACTTTTTTTGAAAATGATAGATTGTTGTGATTTTTTCGGATTGAAATAAACCTTGTAACAACTCTGGCGATATCGCTGTTAATTCTATTGCTAATTAAAGAAATAAGGTTCCCATTACCAGAAAAGAAGTAATATTATATCGATGGATCCTCTTTTAAGTATTATAGTTCCTACCAAGAACCGGTATTACACGCTCAAATTTTTAGCAGAGTATTTTTATCAAATACCATCGCAGCAGATTGAATTGGTGATCCAGGACAACAGCGAAAAAGGATCGGAGCAAGTAGATTTTATGCAATTTCTAAAAGCATTGAGTGATAATAGAATACGCTATTTTTATTCAAATGAAAACCTGTCTGTTATTGAAAATTCAGATCTTGCTGTATTAAACGCACGAGGAGAATATATAAGCTTTATTGGCGATGATGATATTTTTAGTAAGTATATAATTGAATTTGCTGCTTATCTTAAAAAACAAAGTATTGACGCCGCTCTACCAGTAAAGGCGTCCTATTCCTGGCCGGATGTTCATTACAGGGTATATAAAAACAGAATGCAGGGTCAATTGACGGAAACAAAAGTTTCCGGAAAAACAGAAACAGTGAATATAGAATCTGTGCTAAGGAAAGTTTTGAAAACAGGCGGCACTGAGATTTTCAATTTACCTCGTTTATACCACGGTATTGTCAAACATGATATTCTCAGAAAAGTGTATGCAAAATCAGGATCGTTTTTTCCCGGGCCAAGTCCGGATATGGCAAATGCGATCGCGCTATGTAAATTTGTAAAAACCTATATAATTGTTGATCTGCCATATATAGTTTCCGGTCATTCGTCATCAAGTACAGGTGGCCAGGGCGCGGCAGGAAGGCATATCGGTGAAATTAAAGATATAAAACATCTGCCGGGCAACACTGCTGAAATATGGACATTTGGTGTCCCTTTTTATTGGTCGGGGAATACAATTTATGCAGAATCTGTATTACAATCGGTTAGGAGAATGACAATGGAGAATGAACTCGTTAGCTTTAATTATAACTATTTGTATGCCACCTGCCTAGTGTACGATAGGGGGTATAAGCACAAAATAACAGGAACAATAAAGCAAAGCAAAGGCAGGATTTCAGATATCTCATATCTAAAGATATATTATTATTGTTGTGCCATTTGGACAAAACGTATCGTTTTTCATTTAAAAAATAATATTTTGCCCTTATTAAAGAAATTCTTGAAACTTAAGAATGACCGAATATTTCAACAAGATACTATTGCAGATGTGGCATATCTGAATGACGCGTTAATTGAGCAATATTTGAAGAGGGTTTAGGAATTTAAGAATCAATGAGAAAAACAAATGTATTTCTCAGCACATTTTCTTTTGTATTGTGCTTTATTGGTTATCCTTTGGTAACTACAATATTCTTGCCTGGAACATCAGACATAGAGGGAATATCTCAGTCTGTTACTATTCCTTATCGTGCCTTTGCACTCGGACTGATGCTTTTAGTTTTTTTTCTGAATATCAAGAAGCCTATCGCAGGAGGAACACTGGCTTTAAAAGTATTTTTATTTTATTGGGCCGCTCTTATACTGAGGATGATTTATGATATTTATTTGAGGGAGGATGTTTATTTAAAGGATACATCGCAACACTGGCTGTATGTATTTGGGATATGTTTACCTGCTATTTTCACTTTAATGCGAAGTAATATCTCCATTGATTTAAATAGAGCATTCAATTGGGTTTATTTTGGATTGGCTCTGACCTTAATTATTACTTTATTCTCCAACCAATCATTGTGGGTTGCTTCATCTTTGGCGGTAACCAGAGAAGATGCAAATTTAGCGTTAAATACGATAAGTTTTGGGCATCTGGGTACAACAGGATGTGTGCTCTCTCTGTATTTTCTTTTCGAGAAGAAGTCAGGCTCCTGGGTTAAAATCGTCATTTTTTTAGTAATAGGGCTGTCTGTTTTTTGTATGTTTAGAGCGGCCAGCCGCGGGCCAATACTCGCCCTTTTTGTAATACTATTTTTTTGGTTGTTTGCGAGAGGAAAGAATATTTTTTTTAATTTTCTCATGGTACTAGTACTGTTAGGGTTATTTGTTTTTTTTATTCAATACATATTAATATTAATTGAGAACATTGCTCCTGTATTGGCTGATAGGTTAAGAGAAACGATTTTTGAAGGAGGTGCCGGAGAGCGTGATGCCGGATATCAGGCTGCTATTGATGCATTTGTAAGGAATCCACTTTTCGGAGAGCAATTTGCAATATTTGTTGGTGACGGTACATATGCTTATTCTCATAATATAATTTTAGATTCTTTGATGGCAATGGGAGTATTTGGCGGGATAGTTATGCTTTTCATATTGGGAAGTGCTGTTTGGATCGCATTTAAGAATATACGGATCGGTTATAAATATTATTGGGTAAGCTTGATTTTAATTCAGCAGATAACATCCAATATGGTTTCGGGAACGTTTTATCAGGATCAGTTGTTGTCAGTCTTATTAACTTTCCATTTTCTTAATCAGAGCTCTCATAAGTGGACTTCAAAAGAAGTAGCTAATTTCAAGTTGCGGAATATTCACAGGTAATTTATGTGCAAGATTTAAGGTAAATACAACCCGAAACAGCTAATGATTGTCTGTAAATAATAGTTGGGTTGATGTTTTAAATTTTCAAAAAATATGTTGTTTTACAAGTTTTTTTTTATAGTTCTTTTATTAGTATTAAATACTTTTAACAGTATAGGGCAAGTTAAAAGTGCTAATACCAGCAGCGGGAAACCCATGTTATATATACAGCTTGAACCGTATGGAGAGGAGATGGACCGATTTATTAAAAGTAATAATATCCAACGGGTAAGGTTTTTGAACGAGGGGTTGTTTTTGAACGATTTTTACCAGGTTGATCGAGTAATGTTAAAAAAGCAAATAGCGACGGCTTTTCCGGAAAAGTACGAAAAGGGAGTTGCATATTTGGATATTGAATCTCCTTATTTCGAGAAGCTTCGAGATTTGGATTTGAATCATGCTGAGTTTAAAAGGGCATTAAAGTTGTATTTGGACATTTTAAACATTGCGAAGAATGAGAGGCCCAATGTAAAATGGGGGTATTATGGGATACCATTCACGACCTATTGGGAAAGAACACCTTCTTTTTATGATAAGAATTTTAAAATTTCTAAACTATTGACCGCTTGCGATATTTTTTTCCCGTCACTTTACACTTTTTATGAAAATAATGAAGTTCCAAAGGACGAGAATAAGAGATATGCAATTGAAAACACAACTGAATCGATTAAACTTGGCATCAGTTTCAAGAAACCTGTAATTCCATTCATTTGGCATAGATACCACCCAAGTAATCCGCGGGTTGGACTTAAAGTAATACCTGATGCAGAGTGGTTTGAAAATATTGAAAATATAGCGAGTGTTCAAGTTAATGGGAAAAAAGTAGACGGAATTTTATGGTGGGGTGCGGATCAATTTCTTTTTGATACCCATTCAAAAGCGGTTCATGACGAATTTAAAGGAACGAGCAAAGAATTTTCGATCCATAGTGATAGGATTTTGTCTAACAAAGCTAACAGGCTTCGTAGAGTTTTGAATAAATAGAAATAGCGGTTTTGGCATTTTTTTAAAAAAGAATCAATTTGGAAAACAACAAATTAAAAATTGTCCATTTATGCTTATCAAGTTTTTATATTGACAATTATTCTTATCAGGAGAATTTACTTCCTAAGTTTCATATGAAATTGGGGCATGACGTTACAGTGGTGGCATCTTTAGTTTCTTTTGACAACAACGGAATACCTTGTTTACTTTCTAGTTCAGGTGAATATTTCTCGAAGGAAGGATATAAAGTAATCAGATTAGATTATAAGCGGCCAAACTACAAGTTTAACAAGTTTGTGAGAATTTATGGTAACCTAATGCGTGTTCTGAAGAAAGAAAATCCTGATGTAATATTTATTCACGATTTTTCTTTTATGGATATTTTGAAGGTAATGCGGTTTGCGAAGAAAAACAGATTAAAAGTTTATATTGACTGTCATACGGATTACATAAATAGCGCGCGGTCGTGGGTGTCCAAGTATATTTTTCATCAAACTATCTGGCGGTGTATCGGCAAAAAAATAGCACCCTATGTGCAGATGTTTTACGGTGTAACACCTTTACGCTGTAGTTTTTTACGAGAAGCTTACAAAATTCCAGAAGATAAAATACAACTTTTGCCTTTGGGAATTGACGATGAGGTTTTTCAGCAGAAATTAAGCCAAGACATAAATGGTCAACTTAGGCAAAAATATGGTTTGGAGAAAAATAATTTCGTAATCGTGACTGGAGGAAAAATAGATATTTTAAAAAATATACATCTTGTATTGGAAGCCTTTAGGAAATTGAATGCACCCGGGGCTAAATTGGTTGTTTTTGGGGTGGTCGCACCTGATATTCGAGGATATATTGAAAGATTATTTAAATCTCCAAATATTATATTTGTTGGGTGGCTCTCCCCAGATGAAATATTGAATTTTTTTATCATGGCGGATTTAGTTATTTTTCCTGGTACGCATTCTGTATTATGGGAACAGGCTGCTGGGACTGGCACCCCCGTGATTTACAAATATTGGCCAGAGATGACTCACGTTGATATTGGAGGGAATTGTGTGTTTCTTATGGAGGATTCTATAGAGGAAATAGAATTCAGGCTTAAGCAGATGATAATGGAGCCCGCAACCTATAACAGAATGAAATCCATTGCCCAAGAAAAGGGTCTTTCATCGTTTGCTTATTCCGAAATAGCACGACGTTCAATAGCTAATTAAGATGATTAAAAGAGTAGAGTATTATTGGGCAAAGCTCCTTAAAAAAATAAGGTTTCGAGCGCTCGTAAATGTAGAATTACACCCAACATCGAAGGTATGTTCCGGGTCACAGTTAGTTAATGTTAAAATTGGAAAATATTCTGATATTGGATATGATTGTACGATTTTAGATACGACAATGGGCGCATTTTGTTCATTGGGAGCAAATATTATTATTGGTGGGGCTCCTCACTCTTTAGATTGGGTGTCAACGTCTCCTGTATTTAATAGGAATAAAGACCACTTAACAAAAAAGTTTGCTTATCATGAATTTTCCTTGAAAGGTGAAACAAGAATTGGGAACGATGTTTGGATTGCTAATAATGTTCTTATTAAAAAGGGAGTAACTATTGGCGATGGGGCAGTTATTGGTATGGGAAGTATTGTTACAAAAAATGTTGGACCCTATGAAATCTGGGCTGGGAATCCGGCCAGGCTCTTAAAAAAGCGATTTGATGATAAAATTATTGAAGGGCTTTTGGCGTTGAGATGGTGGGAATGGGATGACAGTGTAATTGAAAAAAATGGAGATGTATTTAACAGCATACAGAAGTTCGTAGAGAAGCATTATGAATATTTTAAATAAAACTAACCTCACGCCAATTCTTTTTGTTTAAATAGTTACGGGATATTATTTTTTTAGACGATGAGTGAATTTGAGAAGTTGTCGTTACAGCTTAGTGTTAACATTTTGGAAGAAGGGGTTTTGGAAGGGTAACTGTAGTTGAGAGAAGATAAAAAACGGTAAAATATCATTACCGTTGACAAAATTATAGGCCCTTTTAAAATGTTTCCTTTTGCATTTTAAATGACATGATACTATCTCGGTAAATAAATTTTTATAATCGTATCAATATTAAATCTGTATGGTAAAAATTGAAAATCGCCCTTATGAAATCTGTGTCAAAACGATAATGGATACCTCCGACCCTAATATTGTTTTCAATGAAAAGGGAGAAAGTGATTATTATACAAATTATAAAGAGAATATAGAACCGAATTGGCATACGGATGGAAGAGGTTACCGGGAGTTGATGAAAATTGCCGAAAAAATTAAGAAAACAAGTCGTAATAAAGATTTCGATTGCATCATAGGCCTCAGCGGCGGGTTGGATAGCTCTTATGCAGCCTATGTTGCAAAAGAAATTATGGGTATCAGGCCATTGATCTTTCATGTGGATGCGGGATGGAATACCGACAAAGCTGTGGGCAATATTGAGAAGCTGATCAATGGTCTTGGATTAGATCTTTTTACCGAGGTCATCAATTGGGAGGAAATGAAGGATTTACAGACTGCATTCCTGAAATCTCAAATAGCAGATCAGGACTTACCGCAGGATTATGCTTTTTTCTCGGCTCTTTACAAATTCGCCCGCAAGAACAAAATCAATTATGTTCTCACCGGCGGTAATTTTTCTACCGAATGCTGCAGAGAGCCGGAAGAATGGGGCGGCTTCCCGGGAATAGACCTGACGCTGGTAAAAGATATCCATGGAAAATTTGGCAAGCGGCCGTTAAAAACTTTTCCGCTTGTAGATATTTTATCCTATAAAATTTACTATAAATATATTTATGGGATGGAAGTTTTCAAGCCTTTGAACCTGGTTCCCTACGTGAAGAAAGATGCAGAAGCACTTCTTACTGAAAAGTTTGGCTGGGAGCCTTTTCAGCACAAACATCATGAATCCAGGTTCACAAGATTTTATGAAGATTACTGGCTGCCCCGGAAGTTTGGATATGAAAAAAGACGCGCGCATTTTTCAAGCCTGATATTAACCGGCCAAATGACAAGAAATGAAGCATTGGATAGAATTTCCCAGCCCGAACTTTCGGAAGAGTTCCTGCAAAAAGAGTTTGAGTATGTGGCGCACAAGCTGGATATGACAAAAGAAGAATTAGAAAAGATATTTAATGGAGAAAACAAGACTTTTCACGATTACAAAAGTAAAATAGGAGTTATTAAATTGGGGGCAAAGGCGATGCAGAAATTAGGATTAGAAAAAAGGCTTTTCAGATGATTACATTGATTGATTACGGAGTAGGGAACTTAAACGCTTTTTTAAACGTTTATAAAAGAGTTGACATACCGGCTAAAATTGCGAGAACAGCATCCGATTTAAGCGATGCGGAAAAAATCATCCTTCCGGGAGTCGGGCATTTTGATCATGCTATGAGGAAGCTCAATGCCTCTGGAATGCGGGATAAATTGGATGAACTGGTGTTACATAAAAAAGTACCGGTAATTGGCATCTGCGTGGGAATGCAAATGATGGCCAACTATAGTGAAGAAGGCGATGAAGAAGGATTAAAATGGATAGACGCCGGCGTAAAAAAATTTAATGAATCAAAGATTAAATATGTGACCAAGCTGCCACACATGGGCTGGAACGATGTGAAGCCTGTAAAAGACCTGAACCTGTTTAGAGGACTGGAAACTGATGCCATTTTTTACTTCCTGCACTCTTATTATTTTGAATGTAAAAATACCGATGACATCATGGCTGTTTCGGAATACGGTGTCGCGTTTACATCCGCCGCACATCATCAAAATCGGTACGGCATCCAATTCCATCCCGAAAAAAGCCATCATTACGGCGAAAAACTACTATATAATTTCTCACAATTGTAATACATGCTAAGGCCCCGAATTATCCCAAGCCTCCTGGTTCAGGACAACGGATTGGTAAAGACTTTTAATTTTAAGAATCCAAAATATGTGGGAGACCCGATCAACGCAGTAAAAATTTTTAATGAAAAGGAGGTTGACGAACTGGCTGTATTCGATATAGATGCAACGAGTAACGGAGTTGAACCTAACTACAGCCTGATTGAAAGATTGGCCAACCAATCGAGGATGCCCCTTTGTTATGGAGGTGGCGTAAAAACGGTCGAACAGGCACAGCGTATTTTCAGCCTTGGAATAGAAAAGATAGCATTAAGTTCGGCAGTATTAAAAACCCCGGAGCTTATTACAAGTATCGCTGAACGTGTGGGTTCGCAAAGCGTCATAGTGGTCCTGGATGTTAAGAAGAAAACTTTCGGGGGCTATGAAGTATACACCCATAACGGCAAAAAGTCAACCGGGATTAATCCAATTAAATTCGCTGAGGAAGCTCAAAAATTAGGAGCGGGAGAAATTATCATAAATTCAATTGACCAGGATGGTCTCATGAAGGGATATGATATGAATTTGATTGATAAAATAAGGAACGCAATTTCACTTCCCTTAACTGTTTTAGGTGGAGCGGGCTCTTTAGAGGATATCGCAAAGGTTATTGACCGGCATGGTATTATTGGGGTTGCGGCGGGAAGCCTTTTTGTTTTTAAAGGTGTTTACCGGGCTGTCTTAATTAACTATCCGACCAAAGAAGAAAAAGAAAAATTATATAAAAATTAGATTATGCAAATTCAAAATAAAACCCTTTTAATTACCGGCGGTACCGGTTCATTCGGCAATGCTGTGATGCAGCGCTTCCTAAACACGGATCATTTTAAAGAAATTCGCATTTTTAGCCGGGACGAAAAAAAACAGGATGATATGCGCATCCGGCTGAACAGCTCCAAACTCAAATTTTATATTGGCGATGTAAGGGATGCCCGCAGCGTAGAGCAGGTTGTGGAAGGTGTGGATTATATCTTTCATGCTGCTGCCCTGAAGCAGGTACCCTCCTGCGAATTCTTTCCCATAGAAGCGGTAAAGACAAATATTTTAGGTACGGATAACGTGCTTACCGCCGCACAGAAATACGAAGTGAAAAAAGTAGTAGTGCTCAGTACCGATAAGGCTGCCTATCCTATAAATGCCATGGGTATGAGCAAGGCTTTAATGGAGAAAGTGGCCATTGCAAAATCACGTAACCTGGATGACAATAAGACCATCTTTTGTGCCACGCGCTATGGTAACGTGATGGCATCGCGCGGGTCAGTAATTCCTTTATTTGTAAATCAAATAAAAGCGGAAAAACCTTTAACTATTACCGACCCTAATATGACCCGCTTCATGATGACGCTTGAAGATGCGGTTGACCTGGTGTTATTTGCCTTTGAACACGCAAAACAGGGAGACCTGTTTGTACAAAAAGCGCCCGGCGCCACCATTGAAACGCTCGCCAAAGCTTTGCTGGAAATGTACAATGGTAAATCTGAGATAAAGATCATCGGAACAAGGCATGGGGAAAAATTGTATGAAACCCTCGTCAATAAAGAAGACATGCTGAAGGCCGAAGACCTGGGCGATTATTACAGGATCCCTGCTGACAACCGCGACCTCAATTATGCCCAGTACTTTTCTGAAGGTGATACCAATGCAGGTTCTGTAGAAGAATACCACTCCCATAACACCCACCGCCTTGATGTGGAAGGGATGAAAACGCTCCTGAAAAAATTGCCACTGATCAGGGAGGATGTATTAGGTGAGGAGAATGTAAACCATTATCCGGCATAGCATTCAGTGATAAATAAAAAATATTGTCACATTGAGCCTGACGAAATGCGACAATATTCTATAAGTCTGAATTGAGATTAAGCGCTATAGTGAAGCTGCGGAATGAGTCGTTTATCGATGATAACTGTAAACCAATAAGCAGATTCTTCAGTTATGTTAGGCTCCATTCAGAATGACATTATTAGTTTTATGTCGACGTTGGTCTGGATGACGACTCAAGAATAAACTAATTACAAAAAATTTAATGCAACCTCAAATAATTAAAGGAGCCATTTCAATTGACGAAAGAGGTTCCATTAAACATAACAATGGGTTCGACCTGTCTGAAGTGTGCCGTATGTACCTCATACAAAACCGGGACACAGAATTTATACGGGGCTGGAAAGGCCACAGGATTGAAAAGCGCTGGTTTGTTGCGCTGAGTGGCAGTTTTACCATACGCATGGTTAAAATAGATAACTGGGAAAACCCCTCTCCGGGCGTTGCACAATTGGCTTTTACACTTTCGTCAGAAGTACCGGATGTGTTGTTTTCTCCCCCCGGTTACGCTACTGCGATACAGGCAAACGAAGACGGGGCGCAGCTTTTAACCCTGTCAGACTATTTGCTGGGGGCCACAAATGATGAACAGAATTACCCGGCTGATTATTTTAACTTTTAAAGCCTTTTCGACGGCCCCTTAGTGGTCGTCATTTCAACAAGCGACCGAAGGGAGCGAGGAGAAATCTTTTCACCCTTCCGATTCAGTACATAGCATTGTAACAGCAATTGATCGGGAAAAGGAGGTGAAGAAGTGGCGAAGAGAAAAGAAAGAAAGTTTAATAAATAGTAAAAACATAGAATGGCGTTTTTTGAATGATGAGGTGGGCAGAGATATTTATTCCTTACGATGTTAGCAGATTCCTCCCCGGCTTCGCGGGTGTCGGAATGACGCTCTGAAATTGTTTCTTTTAAAATTTACAAATATTCCCAATGATCAAAATTGGCATTACAGGGCAGGAAGGATTTGTGGGAACTCATTTATATAATACACTCGGGCTGTTACCAAATGAGTTTGAAAGGGTTCCGTATGATATTTCTTTTTTCAGCGACCCCGGGTTGCTCGAATCATTTGTAAGTGGTTGTGATGTGATCGTTCACCTGGCCGCGATGAACCGGCACCCGGATCCGCAGGTGATCTACGATACGAATATGGAGCTGGTACAAAAACTGATCGCTGCTTTAAAAAATACCGGTTCCAAAGCGCATATTTTATTTTCCTCCTCTTCTCAGGAAGAAAAAGATAACCTCTATGGTAAATCTAAAAAAGAAGGCAGAGAGATGCTATCAGACTGGGCGAAGGAATCCGGCGGTACATTTACAGGGTTAGTAATCCCGAATGTATTCGGGCCCTTCGGGCAGCCGAATTATAATTCCTTTATTGCAACATTCTGTCATAAGCTCACTCATGGTGAAACGCCAGAAATACACCAGGATGCGGAAGTGGACCTGATTTATGTAGGGGAATTAGTGAATGAAATTATCGGTCAGATAAGAGGCGGCAAAACCACCGAAGAATATAAAGTTCCCCATACATCGAGCAATAAAGTATCTGAAATATTATCGAAACTTAAGCATTTCAAAAAGTTATATTTTGATGCAGGTGAGATACCGGTACTGAACAATTCATTTGACCTGAACCTGTTCAATACCTTCCGTTGTTATTTTGACCTGCAGGATTATTTTCCCCGAAAGTTTACCCAGCACACTGATGCACGTGGCGCATTTACTGAAATCGTCCGTTTGGGCAGTGGCGGGCAGTGCTCTTTTTCAACAACGGTTCCCGGCGTCACCAGGGGTAACCATTACCACACACGTAAGATTGAGCGGTTCGCTGTGGTTAAAGGGAAAGCGCTGATACAATTAAGAAAAGTGGGAACGGATGCAATATTGAATTTTGAGCTGGATGGCTCTGCTCCGGCTTATGTGGACATGCCGGCCTGGTACACGCACAATATTAAAAATATCGGTACGGAAGAACTGTACACCATTTTCTGGATCAATGAACCGTATAACCCGGAAGATGCGGATACTTATTTTGAGGAAGTTTAAAAGGAAGGAAGAAACAAGTGAAAAGAAACAAGTAAAAAGAGACAAGTAAAAAGAGACAAGTAGAAAGAAACAAGTGAGAAGAAGCAAGTAGAAAGAAACAAGTAGAAAAGAATCAAGTAAAAAGAGACAAGTAGAAAAGAATCAAGTGAGAAGAAGCAAGTGAGAAGAAACAAGTAGAAAAGAAGCAAGAAACAAGTAAAAAGTAAAAAGAAGCAAGAAACAAGTGAGAAGAAGCAAGTAGAAAAGAAGCAAGAAACAAGTAAAAAGTAAAAAGAATCAAGAAACAAGTAAAAAGTAAAAAGAAGCAAGAAACAAGTGAGAAGAAGCAAGTGAGAAGAAACAAGTAGAAAAGAAGCAAGAAACAAGTAAAAAGTAAAAAGAATCAAGAAACAAGTAAAAAGTAAAAAGAATCAAGAAACAAGAATCAAGTGGGCGACCCGTTCTTTCACCTTTAACTTTTGCCTTGGCTCTTAAATCTTTCTCCTTGGCTCTTTTAACTTTCCCCTTGGCTCTTTAGCCTTTTCCTCTTGGCTCTTTTAACTTTCCCCTTGGCTCCTTCACCTTTCCCTTGGCTCCTTCACCTTTCCCTTGGCTCTTTTAAAATTTGTATTTTTGAAACCTAAATGGCGGATAAAGCATATATAACACCAAATGTTCTGAAATGGGCAAGAGAATCGGCAAGAATGACCGAAGAAATTGCTGCGGCCAAAGTTTCTGTAACAGTTAGCAGATTGAAGGAGTGGGAAGCGGGAACAAACCAGCCGACTATAAGGCAGGCACAAACACTTGCTAAAGCATATAAAAGACCTTTTGCTCTTTTCTTTTTACCCGATGTTCCGCGTGACTTCCATCCACTTCAGGACTTTAGGAAACCGGGCTCAAAACCTCTGACAACTTCTTCAATTTTTATTATCAGGGAAATCCAACAAAAGCAGGCATGGATTAGTGAGGCCTATTCAGAAAACCAGGAAGACAAATTAGCTTTTGTAGGTCGCTTTTCAATAAAAGATAACCCTCAAACTGTAGCAAAAGACATTCTTGGCACATTAAAAATAAATCCTGCATCCTATAAAACACGCAATCCAATTAAAGAATGGATTGATGCTGCAGAAACAAACGGAATTTTCGTTTCAAGGACAAGTTTTATTCATTCCAGACTAAAATTAGATTCGGAAGAATTACAAGGCTTTGCAATAGCTGACCAACATGCTCCATTCGTTTTCGTGAACTCTGATGATTGGAATGCACCTCAATTGTTTACACTTGTTCATGAGTTAGCGCATATTTGGATAGCTGAAACAGGTATTTCCAATGAAGTTGAACCCGACTTAAAACATAAAGACAAATTTCATCCGGTAGAATTGTTTTGCAATGAAGTTACAGCAAATGCACTGATGCCAAAAGAAATTGTTTTGAGTTTTGATACCACTTCCTTTCAAACATCCGAAGATGTTTTCAAAGCTGCAAAGCAATTAGGTGTAAGTTCATTTGCTCTCCTGCTTCGCGCATTAAATCTTAATATTATTTCAACGAAAGCATATCAGAAGCTAAAAAAACAGGCCGATACTGAGTATGCAGAATATTTAAAAAGAGAAGCAGAGAAAAAAGCCAAACAAAAGGAAAAGGATAAACGAGGCGGGCCAAATTACTTTTTGCTTCAACTAAACAGGAACAGCAGATTGTTTACTCAAACTGTTTTAGATGCATTTCGTGGTGGTTTTATTGAACCGACACTGGCCAGTCATCTGTTAAACGTTCAGGTAAATAAATTTCCAAAACTCGAATCACAATTATTTAGATGAGCACAGCGGCAAACAAATATTGTTTGGATGCCAACGTGTTAATTCAGGCATGGCAAAAATACTACAACCCAAAATTTTGCCCTGATTATTGGAAGATATTGACTGAGCTCGGCAAGAATGGAAAGATTTTTATTCCTGAATTGGTATATGAAGAAATCATTAGAACTGAAGATGACCTCTCAAAATGGTTGAAAGGAAGTAAAATCCCAATCAATAAAATAAACGAAACAGTTACAAAGCAACTCCGAAAAATTCTGGAGGGCTTTCCCCTGTTAGTTGACAATACAAAAGCCCGTTCGTTAGCTGACCCTTGGGTTATTGCTCATGCTTTTTACGAAAACGCAACGGTAGTTACAAAGGAAGAAAAAGTAACTGCATTAAATTCCAATAGAGTTAAAATTCCCAACGTTTGTGATAGCATGGGAATTAGATGGATAAACGACTTCCAATTTATTGACGAGTCAGGCATCAGATTTCAATGTTCCCTGAGTTAAATGAGAAGAAACAAGTGAGAAGAAACAAGTAAAAAGAATCAAGTGAGAAGAATCAAGTAGAAAGAATCAAGTAGAAAGAATCAAGAAACAAGTGAGAAGAAACAAGTGAGAAGAAACAAGTAAAAAGAATCAAGTAAAAAGAGACAAGTAGAAAAGAATCAAGTAAAAAGAAACAAGTGAGAAGAAACAAGTGAGAAGAAACAAGTAAAAAGAATCAAGTGAGAAGAATCAAGTGAGAAGAAACAAGTAAAAAGAATCAAGTGAAAAGAAACAAGTGAGAAGAAACAAGTGAAAAGAATCAAGTGAAAAGAAACAAGTGAGAAGAAACAAGTGAGAAGAAACAAGTAGAAAAGAAACAAGAATCAAGTGGGCGACCCGTTCTTTCACCTTTAACTTTTGCCTTGGCTCTTAAATCTTTCTCCTTGGCTCTTTTCACACTTTTCCCTTGGTTCTTTAAACTTCCCCTCTTGGTTCTTTAAACTTCCCCCTTGGCTCTTTAAACTTTCTCCTTGGCTCTTTAAACTTCCCCCCTTGGCTCTTTTCCCCACCTTGGCTCTTTCGCCTTTCCCTCTTGGCTCTTTAAAAAACCTTACAATGAAAAAATTAAAAGTCGTTACCGTCGTAGGCACAAGGCCTGAAATCATCAGGCTGTCAAGAGTTTTGGCGGCACTGGACAAATCTGAAGCCATTGAACATATCATTGTTCATACCGGACAGAATTATGATTACGAGCTTAATCAGATATTTTTTGAGGACCTCGAATTGCGCAGGCCTGATTATTTTTTAGAAGCGGCCGGTAAAACGGCAACGGAAACAGTAGGCAATATCCTTATAAAAATAGACCCCTTGCTGGAGGAATTAAAGCCGGATGCCTTTTTGGTATTGGGTGACACCAATAGTTGCTTATGCGCTATACCCGCCAAAAAAAGGCAGATACCGATCTTTCACATGGAAGCCGGCAACCGTTGTTTTGACCAGCGCGTGCCGGAAGAAACGAACCGGAAAATTGTGGATCATACGGCGGATATCAATTTAACGTATAGTGATATTGCACGGGAATATTTATTGCGCGAAGGGTTACCGGCAGACAGGGTGATAAAGACCGGTTCGCCAATGTTTGAAGTGTTGCATCATTATTTACCCCGGATCAAAAATTCTGATGTTTTATCGCGCCTTAGCCTTGAAGAAGGAAAATATTTCGTGGTTTCTTCGCACCGGGAGGAAAATATTAATTCCGATAAAAACTTTACAGGCCTGATAGATACATTGAATTCCATAGCTGAAAAATATCAGTATCCCGTTATCGTTTCCACGCACCCGCGCACCCGAAATATGATTGAAAAAAAGCAGGTTACCGTAAGGCCTGAAGTGCAGTTTTTAAAACCGTTGGGTTTTAATGATTACAATGCACTTCAGATGAATGCGTTTGCGGTATTATCTGACAGCGGTACCATTTCAGAGGAAAGTTCAATCCTTAATTTCCGGGCGCTGAATATCCGCGACGCCCACGAGCGGCCCGAAGCGATGGAAGAGGCGAGCGTGATGATGGTGGGCTTATCCACCGAAAGGATCATGCAGGGGCTGGTACAGTTGCAATACCAGCATGTGGGTGAGGAAAGGAACTTTCGAAAAGTAGCAGATTATTCAATGCCGAATGTATCGGAGAAAGTGGTTCGGATTATTTTAAGTTATACCGATTACGTCAACCGCGTGGTTTGGAGTAAATAGAAACAAAGCAAAAGGTGAAGGAAAGAATTTGGCTGGTCTCTGAAGTATTTTATCCGGATACGGATATTGCATCTGGCAATATTGCAACGGAAATTGCACGGAAATTTTCTGAAATATATGAGGTTCATGTAATTTGCGGTCCTAAAGATTATGGCGTTAAAACCGGAAATATAACTGACCATCTTGGTGAGGGCATTGTTTTTCACAGGTGGAAATATTTTAACTTCGATAAAAACCATAGCCTGAAAAGACTTATTCGGGTTATTGGCGTTTCTTTCGGATTGTTTATTTTGGGATTCAAAATCAAAAAGGGAGAAAAAGCTTTTGTCATCTCTAATCCGGCTTTTATTACACCCCTTTATGCATTTTTAAAATTCTTTAAAGACTTTAGATATATTCTTTTAATGCATGACGTTTTCCCTGAGAATCTTATTGCAGGGGAATATACAAAAGAAAGCAGCCTGGTATATAAAACCATCAAAAAACTATTCATCCGATCGCGGACGTCTGCTGAAAAAATAATTGTAATAGGCAGGGATATGAAAGCCCTGTTATTAAAGGGATTTCCATTGTATAGACATGATGATATACAAGTTATTCCGAATTGGGCCGATGTGGAAAATGTTGTCCCGGAACCTTTTTCGGGAAATGAAATCATTAGAAAGCTGCATTTGGAAGATAAAATTGTGACGCTTTTTGCCGGCAACCATGGCATTCTGCAAAATATTAGAAGTTTTTTATCCATTATTGAAAAGATTGAAAATCCGGTGTTACATTTTGTATTTGCTGGTGGTGGATCCGAGAAGCCGGTTTTGGAAAAATATGCGTCAGAAAAACGATTGAATAATGTGAGTTTTATACCAGCATTTCCACGGAAAGACCTGAATAAAATGATGAATGCCTGTCATATTGGTCTGGTTAGTTTAAGTGACCGGCTTTATGGTGTTGGAGTTCCTTCTAAATCCTATAATATTTTAGGAGCCGAAAAACCGATTCTCTTTTTGGGAAATAAAAACACGGAAATTCCGCAGTTTATTTTGGAAAATGGAATGGGTTGGGCGTTTAGTTATGCAGAAGCTGCTGCAATCATTGATTTTTTTAACCACCTTAATGTTACCTCGTTGGTTGAAGTAACCGAAAAAGGGAAAAAGGGGCGTGAAATAGTAGTTTCACAATGCAGCAAGGAAAGAGTTTTAGAAAAATTGACAAAATTTGTTTCAGGTATTTAAACTTTTTTAATAGCCCGGATCATTAACAATTCCCAAAACAAAACTTCCGTTCAAAGTGTTTAAGGATTTACCCAAGCGTAGTTTATAACTAATATCTTTTTATGTCAAAAACAGCATTGATCACCGGTATTACCGGTCAGGACGGCGCTTATTTAGCAGAGTATCTTTTAAAAAAGTGGCAACAACCGGCCAGGTCAATCATCGCCCGTTGTTCCCTGTTCCTCAGTAATTCCATCTGGCGGCTGCCTTTGGGTGTATCCTGCATGACCCCCTTTTAAAAAATTCAATTTTTTCGACAGGCGGTCATCGTTCTTCAAGCCTACAGCTGGGTGACACCGATAGAAAGCGTTGCAGCCCTTTGTACATGCAGGTTGAGCAGCGAAAGGTTTTCCTGCTGCTGTACCTGCAAAAATTTTTTTTCAATGCCCCGGGGGAGCGGGCCCTTTTTGCGGTTTTCCTGCCACAGCAGTTGCAGTTCCGTCCACTTTTCAGAAGCTTTGGGAGATAAATGACGGAAACCTTTTTCATACATTGAGATGGCGCTGCTCGATACTTTCAGCATCAGCGCCAGGTCCTGCCGGCTCAACCCGAGCTCTTTCCTGAATTTTTGCATAGCAGTATGTTTTATCGTTAGAAATTTTTTTGTGTGTCACTTTTTTTGTGTCACTTTTTTTTTGACACAAATTTTTTGACACAAATTTTTTTGACATTGTTCTGTATCACGTATTTTATCTGCAGAAACGCATCGGCTATAAAAACAGGTATTTCAATATTTACAAATTTGCCACCATGCTAAAGAACAGCCCCCAATATGGGAACGGGCCTGATCACGGTGCGCAGGGATCCAAGGTTATTGCCCATCGGTGGTTTTTTGAGAATGACAAAGATCAACGAACTCCCTCAAATATTAAACGTGATCAGGGGCGATATGAGTATTGTGGGGCCCCGGCCGTTAGTGGAAAAAGGGGTAAGCGCTTATCCCGAAAACATCAGGAACAAAATCTATGAATCGAAACCCGGTATCACGGGGATCGGTTCTGTGATTTTCCGCGATGAAGAGATGCTGTTAAGCAATACCAAGATGGATAAAACTGATTATTACAATAAGATGATTATGCCGTATAAGGGTGAATTGGAAATGTGGTATCATAAAAACAAAAGCCTTACTGTGGATTTTTGGATCATCTTTTTAACAGCCTGGGCGATTATCAACCCCAAAACAAAACTTCCGTTCAAAGTGTTTAAGGCTTTGCCGAAAAGGGAAATGTAATCCTTATGAAGCCTTATTAATTCTGATAAGGCTTCAAAGGGATTGTAAATAAAAATTCCTGTATTTAAAATTGTAGATTTGTAAGTACTATGTCAAAATCAAATACAGAACAACCACAGGGTGTTTTTTCATTTTTTGATGATGTTGAAAAAACTGATCCTCCAAAGCCGAAGCGTAACCCGTTGCGCCCGCCACAACAAATAGAAGCAGAAGAGGCGGTTGAGCAGCAGGATATAGCTGAGGCTCATTTGGAACCGCGTGAGCCGTTGCCGGTTCAGGAGGCGCCTGTTGAAGAAAGAACGGAGCAGCCGGCGGAAATAGTTCCTGTAGAGGAAACTGCTGAGCACATTGAGGAAGAGCCTCGCATCGTAGAAAAGTCTGAAGAAAAAAGAATAGTTGCCGAACCGGAAACCATACCCTATACCGATGAAAATGCGGTGCCCGTTGAAGAGCCCGTGGTGAAGAAGGGTGCCCGCGGCCGCCGTTCGGTAAAAGAAAATAGCGCTGCTGCGGATCTGATCGGGATTCCTGATGACGAGGAGCTTTTTAAAAAACAGTATTACAGCATGGGCGAGGTTACCACCATGTTCAACGAAAATCATTCGCTGATCCGGTATTGGGAGAGTGAATTTGATATTCTGAAACCTAAAAAAAACGGCAAAGGCGACAGGTTTTTCCGCCCCGTTGATGTAAAAAACCTGTATTTGATTTACGATCTGCTGCGCCGCCGCAAATTCACGATTGAAGGCGCGAGGGAATATTTAAAAAACAGTAAAAAAGCCGAAGAAAAGTTTACGGCTGTTCAGTCTTTGGAAAAAATAAAATCTTTCTTTTTGGAACTGAAAGCCAGTTTATAATCTATAAAAGCAACCTGACACGGTAGTCGGGCCATCCTCTCTGTGAAATTTGAATTATGAAGCGTTTATTATTGATTACGGTTTTGATTGGTGCCGCGTATTTTGTAAATGCCCAATCTTATCAAACTATTTTAGACAGGGACAGCAGCAAAATGTATGTTGGGTTAATTAATGAAAGCCTCTTAAAAAGCGACAGCGCTTATAATTGGTTTGCAAGGGCACAAAATATTTATAAACCCAAAGCGCCCGTTGTTAAAACATTTGCGGCAAACAAAGACAGTGTAAGTTTTATGGTAATTGTAGGTACCTGGTGCGAGGATTCTCACTATGTGATCCCGCGGTTTTTTTCAATTTTAGACTCAGCCGGATTTGACAGCGATAAAGTCACACTCGTTGCCGTTGACCGCACAAAAAAAGACAAAAACAATCTTACGAATGTTTTGAACGTAACCAATGTACCTACGATCATCGTTTACAAAAAAGGTAAAGAACTGGGCCGTGTTGTAGAATACGGCAAAACCGGCCGGTTTGATGAGGAGCTGGCGGCATTGCTTACAAAATCTTAGTTTCCGGTGGCGGTACAGGCTCCTGCGTATTGATGTTTACCTCCGTGCTTTTCCCTGCAACCTCTATTCCAAGTGTTTCTAAAAGTTGCAGCGCCTGAAGGTTTAAAGCTTGCTTTACCTTTTGATAGGAGCTGAACGGAATATTGCCGGTAAAGATTTCTGTAGTAACAACAATCGCCGTTGCCGTGATACCCGTTACAAATACCGATGAGTTCTGTATCTCACTATTTTTCACTATTTCAGTCAGGCCACTCACCAATTCCTGAACCTGACCGGGTTTGGTAGAGACCGCTATTTCTAATTTTAAAACATACCGGCGTTGCAAGGGATTAGAAAGATTATCAAGTATAGAGTCTGACATTTGTTTGTTAGGAACGGTAATGTAAGTTTTGTCATCAGAGCGGATGCGCGTGCTGCGCAGCCCAATCTTTTCAACCGTTCCCGAAATATTATTCACTTTTACCACATCGCCTGTGGTGAAGGGCTTGTCGAAAAATATTACGATCGAAGCAATAAAATTTTCTAGGTTTTCTTTTAATGCAAGCGCCACCGCGGCACCAACAATACTGAGGCCGGTTATAAGCCCTTTAATATCGTAATTGAAACAATATTTCAGTATCAGTAGAATAGCGAAGGCTGCCAGAAGCACTTTAATAAAATCTTTAAAAAAGAAAATGAGTTGGCTGCGCGAGCGGTGCGCATCACCGGCATACCGTTCCTTTACCATAATACCGATAAAAAACGTGACAATTATAGCTCCTTTGGCAATAATATCGAATAGCTCCTTTAGTGAAATGCGGTAAATTGAAAAATTCAATTCCTTGGGAAAAACAAGTTTATCCAATGCAATCACAATGATCAGCACCGCAAGAAACAAGCCCAGCGGTTTTGCCACTAGGGCGGTAAATGTTGGCTTGTCAATAGATTTCCAGCGCTGTTTGATGATACGGAAAATAAATCCCGCCACATAGTGCGCAATGAATTTTCTTGCCAACAACATGACTATAATAATAACCGCAACAATCAGGTATTGCCGCACGGTGTTGCCCAAAAAAACATCGTTCAAAAAATCATTCATAAAATATAAACCTTGTTCGCAAATGTAAGGCTAGAAAGCTGATTGATTCATTATTTGATACTTTTATCATCTTTCCCGTCGGGACGAATGATCATACGAAAGGCCTGATCTTTACTGAAATAAGCGCCAACCCAGTTGTATAAAGTACGCAGCCTGTTTCGGTAATTAACTAAAGACATCACGTGTACAAAAAGCCACACCAGCCATGCAAAAAAACCATCAAAATGTGTTTTTTTAGGAATATCTGCCACCGCTTTATTTCGGCCAATGATAGCCATCGAGCCTTTGTCATTATAAATGAAAGGTTGCCATGCTGCCGGTTGGTTCAAAAAATTCTTCCCCAGATTTTGCGCCTGCTGAATTGCTACCTGTGCCACCTGTGGGTGGCCATTGGGAAATACGGGATCACTGGTTTGCAGGCAGGTATCGCCAATGGCGTAAATATTTTCCGTTCCGTTCACTTTATTAAAAGCATCAGTCAATAACCTTCTTCCGCGCCCGAAACTTTCCTGTGGAATTCCCTCAAACGCTTTGGCAGCAACCCCTGCAGCCCAAATGAGGTTTTTGGTTTTGATTGAACTGCCATCGCTTAGTAACACCACATCATCCGAAAAGTCTTTTACGTTTACGTTCAGTTTGATATGTACGCCCAGTTTTTTCAGCGACTCATAAGTATATTTTTGCGATTTTTCTGACATGGGCGCCAATACCACAGGCGCTCCGTCAATCAGATAAATTTCGCCCAATCCCTGCCCTGTTAGTTCGGGATAGTCTTTGCGAATGATATTCTTTTTCATTTCTGCAAACATTCCTGAAAGCTCCACACCGGTTGGCCCTGCGCCCGCCACAACTATCGTGATCAATTTTCTTCTTTCTTCAATATCTGTCACACGGGTGGCTTCTTCAAGCCTTTGTAACAATATATTTCGCATGGCAAGCGCGTCGCTCAACGTTTTCATGGGAATGGCATTTCGCTTCACGTTCTCCATTCCAAAATAATTTGTTTCAGCCCCTGTCGCCAAAACCAAAATATCATAGTCCAGCTCACCATTTGATAACACAACTTTATTTTCACCGGGGATAATTTTCTTAAGCTCTCCCAAACGAAAAGAAATATTGTCGCGGGTTCTTAAAAAACGCCGCAACGGGTAACTGATGGCTGATGGCTCCAGAAAGCCGGTGGCCACCTGGTATAAAAGCGGCGGGAAAAAATTGTAATTATTGATGTCAACAAGCGTAGCGGTAATGCCGGGTTGTTTCTGCAATTTCATTGCGAGGCTTAGCCCTGCAAATCCACCGCCGATAACTACAATGTGTTTTTGTGGCTGGTTCATCTGAAAAGTTTATAATAATAACAGGTTTTGGGTTGAAGAGTTTAGATCACAAATTTAAACGCTATTATTCGTACGGCCGTTAAGAATAAAATGCATCCTTTTTTATGAGAAACAATTAACTTGCCACAAACTGCAAAGCCAATGTATTTGCCGAAAGTAATCTCAGGGACAAGCCTTTTAGGAAATTTATATCAGGAATTATCTTTTGAAGAAAAATTAGCTATTGTAAAAGCATATATTGATGCAACGCCCGGTATTGCTATGTTTGACAGTGCGGGGAAATACGGCGCCGGCCTTGCTTTGGAAGAATTGGGAAAATGTTTTGCGGAACTGGGCCTTGAAAAAAAAGACGTGTTAATCAGTAATAAACTTGCATGGGTACGAAAACACCTCACAACCGCCGAGCCAACTTTTGAGAAGGGAATTTGGGCCAATCTAAAATTTGACGCGGAACAGAAGATCAGCTACGAAGGAATTTTAGAGTGTTATGAACAGGGCAACAAATTACTGAATGGCTACGAAGCCCAATTTGTTTCGCTGCACGACCCCGATGAATACCTGGCGGCGGCCGCGAACGATGATGATTATAAGAAACGGCATGAGGATATTTTAGATGCGTACCGGGCTTTATCGGATTTAAAACAAAAAGGGGTCGTTCGGGCAATAGGCATTGGCGCGAAGGATTGGCGCACCATTCAGCAAATTGAAAAAGATGTGAAATTGGATTGGGTGATGCTTGCGAACAGCCTGACGATTTACAGCCATCCAAAAAACCTGATTGAGTTTGTAACCTATCTTTCGAAGAAAAATATTACGGTTATAAATTCTGCTGTGTTTCATGGCGGCTTTTTAATGGGCAGCAATTTTTTTAATTATATTGAACTGAGCAGGGAAAATCCCGAACATAAAAAATACTATCACTGGCGCAATAGCTTTTTCGCCGTGTGTAAAGAGTTCAATATTAAACCGGCGGCAGCGGCTATTGCTTTTGCAATAAATATTCCCGGGGTAAAAAGCGTTGCCCTAAACAGCAGTAATCCTAAAAGGGTTCGCGAGAATGTGCAAATGGCCGACGCGGGTTTACCTGATGCATTCTGGAAAAAATTAAAAGACCTTGAATTGATTGATAAAGACATTATAAGCCAACTTAGCTCAGCTGGTAGAGCATTTCATTCGTAATGAAAGGGTCGTCGGTTCGATTCCGATAGTTGGCTCAAAAAGCTACCGTGAAAAATAAATTTCCCCAAATTATATTCAGGGTTTGATGAATACGGTATCTTGTAATACAATTTTTATACTAGTGTTAAGTTAAATATATTATGACGCATGTCATTATCTTTGTGTAAAAAAGGCTAATGATACGTTATACAATTAAACTAACAAAGACAGAAGTGGATGAGCTGCATGCAATTATTAATAAGGG
>Ga0066256_1001406_pt1 | contig 33781 bp, 47 predicted proteins | sample ThiBio_1000_biof_FD_87107 | JGI IMG/M metagenome (GOLD analysis project Ga0066256, IMG submission 87107) | Wastewater bioreactor microbial communities from Cape Town, South Africa - Thiocy_expt_1000_biof (version 2) | ecosystem: Engineered > Bioreactor > Thiocyanate-remediating >... | reverse complement strand
TTTCTCCACCGCTTTAATTCATATTTCATGGGTTTGGTCTTTCACGTACTTCAAAGCATAGCCGTTTTGCTCAACTGCTTTGATGCATATCTCTGGGGTTTGGTCTTTCACGAACTGCAAGGCCTCGCCGTCATTTTCTACAGCTGCCATGCAGATTTCTGGGATCTGGTCTTTTACGTACTGTAATGCATTGGCGTTTGCCTCAACCGCTTCTGTGCAGATTTCGGGGGTTTGGTTTCGTACAAACTGCAAAGCCTCGCCGTTTTTCTCTACAGCTGCCATGCAGATTTCTGGAGTCTGATTATACACGTACCGCAAAGCATAACCGTTTTCTTCAACTGCTTTGATGCATATCTCTGGCGTTTTATCTTTCACGTACTGCAACGCATAACAGTTTTCTTCAACCGCTTTAATGCAGATTTCTGGGGTCTGCTCTTTCACGTATCGCAAAGCATATCCGTTTTGCTCAACTGCTTTGATGCAGATTTCTGGCGTTTGGTCTTTCACGTATTTCAAAGCATAGCCGTCTTTCTCCACCGCTTTGATGGCTTCTTCACCGCTAAGCGCGGCAATATCTGAAGCAGACGCGTTAAATCTTTTCAAAAATTCTCTTAGTTCCATTTTATTTCTCCATTATTAATTATTTCTCGTTATTATCAATGCAAACCACCTAGCGCATATCAAACAATCTCCTCAATCAAAAATTTAAAGACATCGTCCTTGGTAATTTTTACATCATTTGGTGCAATGTACTTTAACCAAACAAGCAACTTGACATCGCCGGGTATTCTTTTCCATCTACCGCTCTCATACCCACCACCGCGCTGACTTGATACCCCAACCCGACGGTAAAATACATCTTGTGATTCTCCACGCCCTAGACGAAGTTTTTTAAGCATATCCCCTGTGATTAAATTAACATCCATACTACCTCCTTTTTAATCCTCTTTAATCATAACACATATCGCGTAAGTTTCAAAGATTGTATTTATAAATAATAGAATATAAGTGTCATTTTGTTTCAAAATGTTATACGCCTCGCACCTATTTAATTCTTAGACTTGTTTTGCCTGTTACTAATTCAGCGCCAGGCACTTCTTTTCCATCTTTTAAGGCATTTTTTAAAGCTATTTTATTCGGTGAAATTTCTGTTTTGACACGCACATATTCGTCAGGCAATAAATTTTCATCTGTTATGCTAACCACCTCCTGCCCTTTTGCTAACGAAATACTAAACAAAGGGCACTCAATCTTTTTAATCCCGCTTGCTTCCATGTTGTAGCGAAGATATTCCTTGATGTTATTGCTTTTGTTTTGAATTGTTTTTTTCCTTTCCTGAAGCCGTTTAATTTCTGCGTCAATCTCTTTTGTGTCACCATCAAGCGCATGGCTGAATTTAACGATATTTACTGCCTTTTCGTTAAAATCTAATCCCATCGCGTCGAGTGTGTCTGATATAGCAAGTGCCATATTATCAGATTCAACATCATTAACCGCCTCTTGGAGTTGTTTAATACTGTCTGTCATCTCATATAGTGCCGTCATTTTTCATTCTCCAATTCGCCTTTGCGTTTATCTTTGATTTTAGTGATTTCAATAATCATAGATTCATCCCCTCTGTATTTAGCTTTTCTTGTTGATGTGACAAATAATCCTTGTAGCATAGACATATTGACTGCCTCTGCCATCTGTTTTTTTAATTTTCCCATTTCATCGATATATTTCTGTTTGATCTCAAGCGTTTTTGCGTCTTTATCTTCTGAGCGCTCAATTTCTGATTCTGCCGATCTTTGTTCGACATATGCTTGATCATCAAACTCGCCCATAAATACATCCGCTGTAAATCCAAGCATTGACAGTGCTTTTTTAATGGCGTCTGTAAGTGACTTTTTCGGTGCTTCAAAGTCAGTGCGCAAACCATATTTTGTTGACATTATATAAGGGGTGTGACCAAAGTACTCAACTTCATGTCTTTCACCATCAATTACATACCAAACCGAAACCAAGCAAGTGTGCATAACCTCCTTACCGATCTCCACGCCCTCGCCGTTAAATTTCATAGCGCCATCGTCAAAGCGCTCTTCTTTGATATCATAACCCCAACCCTTACCAACCGATCCAAAGACCTCCGTAGCGCGCTTAAATACATACATTGGCGTGATTGATGTTTGAGCCATGCCATTGACTTGACCGAATCGGGTATATTTTGGATCGGTTGCGGATACTTTATCCCAAATATACATGTTCTCATTTTCCATTGCTTACACCTTCTAAATAATCACTTATTTTTTTAATTGTGTCATACGTCGCGCTACCTCCATTCTTAATTCGTAAGACCGTTCGGTAATCAATGCCTACAGACCTTGCTACTTTTGATAAAACTCGATCCTGCAAAGCAGCATGTACTTCTTCTAATGTCATCATAACTACTCCTCCATATTTGCGTTAATTATTATTATACACACAAAACGGATAACGTAAAGTCATATAGCAAAAAATTAATATGTTAATAACTAATAACGTAATGCAATATAACAAAACGCGTTTGCAAGTACAATACTTGTAATGTAAAATTACAACTGGAAACATTAATTAAATTAACCAACCATGCTATTGAGGTCGTGGAAATGGATAACGGCACATCGATAAAGGATTAAAAATGAAAACACAAAAACAGCGGCTATTAGAGTACCTACAGGCACACAAAACTATTAACCCGATACAATCATGGACTGAACTAGGAATATACCGACTAGGTGCGCGTATCTTTGATTTAAAATCTGATGGTTTCGGTATTGTAACGCGTAGGGTAGAGGTGGTTAATAGATTTGGCGAAAAGTGCAAAGTTGCAGAATATTTTTTACCAAACGCTCTTTGTAACAACAATTCCGACAATTGCGGTTAAAACTATTGTCAAAACAACTTTTACGCCGTTTTTACCAAGGTCAGTGACCCATTCATTACTTGTGATTTTATCGTGCAACGACTGGATTTCCACGTCATGCTTATCAATTCGTGTATGTGCAGACTGTATCGCTTGCTGATTTATCTTATTCTCACCTAGCAAATCTACCGCAACTTTCATAGTGCTTTCTATTTTAGCGATTGACTGTGTGACATGATGATAGTCACGACGCATCTCTATGAGAGTTTCTCGTGTATCCTTGGAAATTTCTTCTAGGTTTGCCACTCTTGGCTCTAACTCACTTAACATCATTATCCCCATTAATATGCTTGTAATTATTATACACATAATCTATACAGGAATTAAGTCTAATTACTAATTCGTCTGCTTCTTTTCGTCTGCTAATAAGTCGCTTTGCAACGTCTTGAGAAACTTCGGATCTGCTTTGTCTTGTAGCATCTTTGGAATCGGCGTCATCTTTGGACAAGTGGCAGTTCTCACGGGTTTTGATGTACACCCGCTTAGTACGAGTCCTGACATTGTCAAGCATAACATCGGCATTTTCATTGAGTTTAAATATTTCATCTGTGTAACTCTCCTCTAACTTTTTCTGTTCAATTACAAGTTGGTTGTTCTTATTCTGCATTATAACTAATGCTTCATTGTAAGCTGCTTGCATCTCACGCTTTAAATCAGACTTTCCCGTGTAATACTTATATTCGCCATATCCAAAGACTCCAGAGATTAGTCCAATAAAGGCTGCTATGTATATGTGCTGTTTAGCTATCATCTGGCTTTCTCCCTGTCCTCATGTAGTCATTTATAAATTTAATTACAGCAAATAGCACGGCAGCGTATTGTACTAATGCCCATTCAGGTAAGTCAAAGACGCTAATTGTATTGTTAGTTGTAAACCACATGTGGAAAACATAGAACATGTACAAGACAAAACCCCCGAATAAACGGGGGAATACTCTAAGTTTATCTATGATATAGGCTAAGTCATCTATAGTCTCTTTGTTCATGGTCTGTATCCGTATAAACGAGAGTAACCAGATTCCTTCCCATCTAAATGCAACCAGCCGCCGTACTTGTTATCTGACCTTGTATAAGCTAATAACTCATATCTTGTTATTGCTGGATAATTATTCTGGTTAGTTAAAAGATACTCTAATGCTTCATCAAGGGTAATACCTACAAACTTTAAGTCAAAGGCATTACCATATCGGTGTTGTGATTTTATACTACCTACTTTTGATGAAGACTCTCTGAACCCGCTTTGACTATAGCTTCCATTCCAAAACCAGTTATTGATTAATACCGACTCACAATTAGTGTTTACCTTTAATTCAGACACAAACTTGTCTATGTCTTTTATAAGGTCTAAATTAAGTAGTTTTAATGATTGCTCTCCTAGTAATTCGTAAGCATTTTCGCTTACTAATTCCTGAATTATAAAGTTATTCAACCTCATTTTAAAAGCTCCATTGCTTTTTCGTAAGTTATATTAAGGTTATAGTGCGTAAGGCAAGTAGCGCAATATTCTAGCGGCCACCCATATTTTATGCTGATCTTATAAGCTTCGACCTCGTATGCCAACCTGTGCTTTTTACTTATCAAGTACAATAATGGCATGAACGGATTGCGCTTGAATTGTTTGCAATGCGTTTTCTCATGCTCTATTAAGCCCTTATCGTCTTTATGTTTTGTACCGATTAAGATAATACAACCGATTGTTAAACCAGCTCTAGTTTTAGGGAGTAGTTTTTCAGTATATAAAATCAAACCATAACTCCACCAAACTCTGCCATTAATGTATTATACATAGATACATAACCTCTTTCATCGGCTGCATAAGGTGCTTGATGGTTAAACTCTTTTATCTGTACTAACTCAGTAGTTTCTGGTTGTGCTGGTACATAATCCATGTCACCCTCAATGCCAACTGAGGCAACGGCTGGAATAACTTTATTTACACTAACAGTCACCAATGCGCTCCACCCTTCTTTTGATGAACCCCAAAGCCTTTCAATGCGAATAATTGCGTTTGGAATGTTAATGCCTTCTAAGCTGTAATCAGTTTTAATACTCATTGTTTTGATTCCTTTTATTTATGCCAATGTTAGAGATACTGATCTGACAACTCCATCAGTACCTTTCAGTTTTATTTTAACCTCTGTATTTGATGTTGCTTCCACTGTTAAGTCTCCATTATTTGTTGGGGTAGAAACTGTAGCTGGTTTAAATTGAATTGAGCCATTAACCTGTAACTTATCTACACCATTATCAGTAGTAGTACCTATTAAGTAATTACCTCCAGAACTTACTCTCGCTCTTTCTATATTATTAGTTTTAATCGCAAAAGGATCAGCACCTTGTGTACCTACGGTTTGAGAAGACGAACCAGTTATATCTGTGCTGCCTGTGTGGTAGATTTCCTTCCAATCTGTCCAGGTGGCATTTATTCTACACCGAAAAAACTTTCTAGGTATCTCTGTTGAAATTAATGTAGCAGTATGCTCAATATAATTATGAGATGATTGATTGTTGTTGACAAGCAAAGAATAAGCGCCTGTTGGCAGTCCTAAAGGAGTATGTAGATTGTTAGATCCTCCAATAAAATAAAGTCCTGAAATTAAAAAGTTATTGAAATCCCGACCTGTCGAATATTCATTACTTCTTGTGACACCTGTACCCATCCCGTAATCACCAACTTTAGTTAGCCTGTCCGCAGTAGTATCCGCAGGGGACGTGGTTACGTCATAAGTATATGCAGTACCAGCTTCGTTCGCCAAGCCTGAACCCGGAGAGTGAACGATTTGGTTAGCGTCTACACTAGCCGCGCTGGCCGCCGCAGCTGTTTCGCTGGCTTGCGCAGCATTTTTAGCAGCAATCGCTTGGTCTAGTATGTCCTGTGCGACTGATTGAGTAACACCACTTGCCGCCACTAATTCTAAGACATCTAGTGTCGCTGGAGTTGATGCGTCTATGACGCAATTCCCCAATAAAGTATTTGTTGAACCGAAACTTACTAATACTTTATACCCACCGTTATTTAGTGTTATTGAGTACTCACCATTAGCATCTGTTACAACGTTTGACGTTGTGCCAGTGATTAGTTCGCTATTGCCTAGGTTGCTATTAGCATTACTTGTAAATGTAAGTGTTGCATCTGCTATAACACCGTTGCTGGGGGTTACGAGTTTTCCTGTTACTGTTACCATAATTTTATCCTTTATCTTGGTTCCGCTGTTAATCCACCGCCAACTGAATATTGGTTGAGTATTGACATTGATCCATATGGTACGGTATACACCCCACACTCAGGTGGGATAAGTGCAGTCAAAGTACCAAAAGCTTCACTTGAACCGTTATACTGAAATATTCCAACCAAGTATGAGTCCGTTCCTCTCAATAAGTAAAGAAAAATGGAGTCGCCTTGATTCACACCACTTACAACTATTGTGTACCACACATAACCGTTTGTCCTATTCATCGCTGCGTAATTAGTATATGAGGTTAAATCTGGTGCTACATATATACCAGTTCCGCTCATTACATTTATTGCATTAACCGCTGTTGCATTGACCGTTGTTGCATTGACCGTTGTTGCATTGACCGTTGTTGCATTGACCGTTGTTGTATCGATATTTGGTGCATGGAGATTTGTTGCATATATCTCTGGTGCAGCGACCGTTGTTGCATTAACCGTTGTTGCATTGACCGTATCAACTGTTATTGAAGCGTATCCTGTATCTTCTTCATTTCTAAAGCTAAAGCTTGTACCACTTTCCAGCTTAATGGAGCCAGTATACCTGGCAGGCCTATGAAATGTTAAAGTCGGATTATAATCACTTCCATTTGGCACCTCAACCACTAGCCCCGCACCGAAACGAGATGAATCAGTCGCAACCGCTGTGATTCCATGTTCTCCTCTTAATCTACCGCCATTAACATGAAATTCACTGCTAACGATCAATATATTCTCTGTTTGGTGTACACTTAGTCTAACCGCATAGTCACTAGAGACATCGTTGTGAAAATCTAAGTACTGCCCTATTTCCATTACACCATCACCAGCAATATAGGCTATCTTGTCAGAAAATGTCGACCGTGTACCTATGCCAGTTTGCACCAATGATTTACCGCCTAATGTGTAGGCATTACCAGAATTTGCTGAATATGATACATTTATGCCATAAGATGGAGTCAAGTCTACCCATGTCGAGCCGTCCCACTTTTCCCATTTTGAACCTGTACTATTCCAGCGCTTAGTTCCTGTTACAACATTAGTTGCTGTGCTAGTTGCGCTGTCAAATTGTGTGGCGCAATCATCATCACGCCCTTTTATTAAATTCAATAAGTCTGACTTCAAGCTTGCTAAAGTCGGTAAATTCCAATCTGCCATTATTTATATCCCCTTGCTGACCAGTTAAAATTAACATTACCTAATGTATTACCGTTTAAATCATAGGTAATTACGTTAAAATCTGTATTATTGCCCGCTGTATGATCTAATAATATTATACTCGGTACGGTGCTATTTTGCGTTAGAATTATAGATTTAAGTGATGCAAAATGTTCATTAAAATAAACTGTTGCATGCCCTGCAGCGTCGGTAACACCGTCCCCATCATCATTTATTGTTTTCGCATATATCCTAATTGATATGGTTGTCAATTTGTATAGCTCTGACCCATTACCAGAATAATCAAAGGTAATTCTGACGCACCTAAAACCAACCATATTCACTATTTTAGCAGTCGAATTAGGCATTGTTACCCAATCAATAGCATCTGTTGAAAACTCCATTAGGAATGCTTCTGTAATATTACCTATTATTTCATCTGTTTCAGTAACTTGCACTCTTACCAAAGACTGGGTTATAAATCCAATATCAAAAACCTCTTGATACTGAGCCGTTAATGGCTCTGGCATTAGCCCATAGAGAAAGCCTGCGTTTATTTCATCTTGTATCGTGGCATATCCGTTACCTATCCAGTCTGATACTGTATCTGTAGTCGAAACTGGTAGCATTAAATTACCATTATCATCAATAACAGCGTTAGTTTTACTACCACTGAAATCGGATACAGTTTCTAGTCTTGAAGTGTAATCCCTCGGTGCGTCAACCTGTATAATTTGCGAAACGACATTGCTCACGTTCCCGACAATATCAACCGCTTTAATCTGATAATTATATGACCCCTGCAAAACCTCTTGTTGATATATGAATGCGGTTGATGATTCATTAACGACAACGCCATCTCTTAACAATATCACCTTGTCAGTTGGTAGAGTTCCTTTTGTCATTTCAACCTTAAAGGTGACATTATTATCAATTACTTGTGCGGTAAATCCGTTAACTATTGGTGGGTATATGGTAATGTCATATACTGAGTCATCTGGATTTGATCTTCTTCCAAAAACTGTAACGACATCTAATTTAAATTTATTAATCCCTGCAACCGCTGGTAAAAACATTACGTCAGCTTTTGTCTCGTAATAACCGACTTGAGTACCTGTCTGGTCAAACCTGTAAACATTGTAATGGGCAACTTCGATGGGTGTTTGATTGTCTATTGCTAGAGATACGGCATCCCATTTTATTTTCATCTGCCTGTCTTCAATGGTAACGGTCATATTAGTTGGAGGGTTTGGCTTGTCAACTACTTGATAAGCGGTAGGCGTATTTTGTAGCCCATCAATTTGCAAGTCACTTACCGCATAAACTACCGCACTGTAATCACCGACATCTTGAACTTCGACGTATATCGGTGACATGTTCGACTCAAACGTATAGACTTGAGCGCCCTTTGTTATCTTTGCCACATACTTATCAACAAGCCCACTGTTTAGCTCGTCAAAGTAAATATTCGCCTTTCCTTTACCAACAATATCTATATTTGTTATAGTAACCACACTCGGCTTGTCAAACGGGTTTGGCAATGTATTAACGCCCTGGCTTGGGTATTGGTTTTCATATTCAATTGAATAAATACGGTCATCATGCTCTTCTAGGGTGAATTTGATAATGCCATCTAACTGATACTCTTTAGACTCAACCCGAAACTCTTTGTCGGCGAACCCAAAATGATCTAACGTCACACCGACTATATCGCCTATGTTTAACCCGCCTGCACTCCAATTTGAATTTAATTCGACCACTTTATTGAACAATGATTTTTTAAGTATGTATTCCGCCGTCGCCTGCGCTTCTGCAAAGTTATTGCAAAAGTTTAGCTTTATGCGCTTTTCTTTCGATATTGAATCATCCCTCAATAATCTTACATCACTATCCCAACCTGCGAAAGGATAAACAATATTACTACTATCGTAAAAAACTGAATCTTCTTTGTAATTCTGGTCTGGGGAAATATAATCAGCCGTTACCGCATTTATTGCGTCCGTGCTTGATGCAGTTGATAGTTTTGCTGTACCGACTATATTAGATTCATTAAATGTATAAACTGCATCGCCTTGCCCCCTTAGACTTATAGCATAGACACCATTATCGTTCCTTATATCTGCTACCATTGATCTTAAAATGTCATCTCTATTATCTTGTATTTTACGCTTTGTATCTATAATTCCATTGAATGTATATCGTTTACGGCCTCCGACGTCTTCATCGCATAATGCTTCCGCATAATCGAAAGATGCAGTATCAATATTTTGCAACCCAACACCGTACCCGTCGTTTGTCATGTAGTCCCTTAAAGCTGCCGCTGGGTTTGATGTTTTCCCATTAACAATACAGTATAGTTGTGGCTCACCTTGATAAATATTTGAGTCGTATGAGAATCTAGCATAAACTGCTAGCACTCTTGAGAACTTCATTGCCGTCGTATATGTTGTGCACCCATTGTCAGTTGGATATGTTCCAAACCCATTTATGCCGTCAGAGACTTTAAAAATAACCTTATTGTTAAAACGTGTATTTTGATTTGTAGTGTTTGATGCAACATCATAAACCCATTCAGCATCCTTTCCTGATTGACCTTCGATATATATCTTTTCTATGCTTGCCCCGTCATGCTCACAAACAAAATAAAAACAATGCAAATGTTTATAGTCTTCTGATATTTCAAAATGCACTTTTTTCAGACCAACCTTTGCCTTGCCATAAACAATAGGCACAGCTATTGAAGTATCTAAGTTAGACTGGATTTGATACCCTTTGCTAGGAGGCAAAGAAAAAAGGTCATCAAAATAGCTTTTCAATCCTAGGGCTTTGGATATAGATGTCCCTAGAAGATTAAACCCGTCTAACACTCCTTCTGCTATATCGGAAACAGTAGAAACGACTGATTTACCTATATCAGATAACCCCTTGCTAATCGAATCAAAAACACTCATTGTTTAGAACCCTTTCCCCAAAAAACTGTTGCGTTAGCTTCTTTAATGTATTTCAAACATTCATCGTTAGGATCTATATTCCTTTGGTTCTCAGGAGTTAATAACCTAGCGTTTGTGTTGGTAATCCCACCAATCGCATCTGTAACCTCGGATATTAATAGCACTTCATTATCTTTACGTTCAATTCCTTCTTTGTGTATGTGGCCATTTAGCACCTTAGTGAATATAGGCGGTTCTTTTTCTTTATATACGCCAATGTACGCATTTACATTACTTCCTACCTGTCCGATAAAAGCGGCTATCATGGATGTCGTACCAATAATATTGATGGTCAATGAATAAGGTGTAGAACCAGTAGATTCTTTCAATCCACTTACCCCATCTAAATAGTTTTCGTGTTGCCAAATATTAACTCCATCATCATAATCATATGGTAACGTCGTCCATCTTACCGTATTACCGCTAGTTAGAATAAATTCTAAATTAAGTGCTACTCTATACCTATCAGTGTTTATTATGTCTAGCTGTTGTTGCGTAAACATTAGATAACCTCAAACATTGTTACATCAATTTTATTGGATAAAAAAGAGCTGTCAATAGTCAAAGGAATAGCCCCTTCATTGAATCTTACCGTAAATAAAGGGGTATCAAATATAACAATGTCATTAACATTTACGCTTTGAGTTAGTTCTGGATATACGGTTATTTGGGTTGGAGTGAATGACTTAACAATATACACTTTAGAATGATTGCCAAATCTAATATATGAACCGATATTAACAGAACCATGCTGGTTAATACTTACTGTATCACTTCCAGCCGCTGCTATAATAGATACACTACCATTGCTTTTATCTGGATTGGTTTTGTTAATGGGTAAATAAACTTGAAATTCTCCGTATGCGCCTCTTTGCGAAAATATGTGGCTCATTAACGCCATATACCCTTGCTCCTCCATAACTGCTATTGTTGCATCTATTTGCCACTTTTGCGACGCTATTGATTGCACAATATCCCTACCGTTTAAAGTGGTTTGTATGGTGTTAGGCTCAATAGATGATATTGATATGTTGCTAAATTCGCAAAAATCGTTTAATAGGGCCATTTTATGCTAAACCTCTTCTAATACCATTAACAATCAAAGGCATTCGCTCGACTATTAGGCGATCAAAGTCTTTGGTATCGGCAGCCGTTACGCTGATATTAACATTAACAGGCTTCTCATCCGTTACGATTGTCTTTACATGATTTTGCCTATTATTAAAAACATCATTTGGGTAAATTCTACCGTTTGTATTTGGCACAAACATCTCTCTACCTTTCTCACCAACTACGTATGGGGAGTTTGCTTGCACGTTACCACCCATCATTCTTGGTTGGTATTGTTGGCTTTGGATTTTAGCTATCTGCATAGCCCCTATTGCGCCTATCATCCACGCCGCCGCTATGTTTGTTGGGTATAATAATGCTGGGTTGGCAAGCGTATTCATAACCGCTAACCCTGTGCTGATTGCCGCCTGAGCAGACATTAGGTCTTTTTGTTGCTCAAACCCTTTTTTGGATGATGTGTCTTGCATAGATGCCAGCTGACCAAACATTTGCGCTGTTGTTGATAGCAATGTTGATGTACCTTGACCTTCTGGCGATGCTACCCAATTTGACAACGCGTTTTGTTCTTCGACATTAGATTTTTTGTAGCTTAACATTCTATCAAAAAATGCTTTCTTCTCTGCCTCTGTACGTTCATTCCATTTTTTTTCTATGAGAAATTTTTGCACTTGAAGATCAGTGAAGTTTTTTATCTCTTCTGTTCGGCTTTTTTGTACTAAGTCCTTCACATAATCATTTAACTCTTTGGTTTTTTTAAACTCTTCAACCGCGCTATCCATCATCCCTGAAGAGTCACCTTTTTTAGCATCATTCTTTAGCTTAACCATGGCATCCATGAATGATTTTTGTTCATCAAGCGTTAGTTTATTCCACCCCTTTTCCTTTAGTAATTTCGCCGCGCCATACGCATCAATGTTTGATATGTCTTTAAGACGGTGTTTTTGCATCTGGTCTATATAATGTTCAAACGGTGTTGTATCATTCTTTTTTTGTTTCGGATTGTCTTTACTTTCAGGTTCAATAGGGATCTCAAAGTCACTTGTTTGGTTTCTAAGCATATCTCTATAGGCATACAATTGCTTAATTTGGTTTTTACCTTCTTTTGTGTTGACAAAGTTTAGGCTGCTTTGCATTTCAGCCTCAACCTTTGCTAGCTCCTCTGCTATTAATTTCTTTTCTTTAAGCGCATTTAATTCATATTCACTTCCAAGGTCAAGTAACCCAGTCGCATCGGAATAATGTGCCGTCGAAAATCCAGCCATGGCAATAAGCGTTTTTTGCAAACCGTCTGCGTTATCCCATGCTTCTTTAATAAAGTCGGATATCCCTCTAAAGAAACCAGACACTTTGTTAAAAAGTTTGCTTACTATTCCTATCAACCCTTTTAGCTTGTCTTTAATTTTATTTAGGGCGGCCACCACTATCCTGAATTTGCTTCCTAAAATAATAAACGCAATAAGACCATAAGTTCCGATATTATTATCGACCCAAGTCTTAAACTCTTCTATTTTAATTTTAAAAGATAGAAAAAACGCATCAATCTCACTATCAAGGTAAGTGAAATCCCCACCTAATGACTTTATTATTGCGGAAAATCCTTTAAGCGCTGGTGAAAAGTCGTTTCTAATAAAATCTCCAAACCTCATTATGGCGCCCGTTAATTCATCTACCACCCCTTGTAATATTTGGTATCCGCCATTGTCTATAATTGCTTCTTTAGCTTCTATTACTGAGGTCTTAAGGTTATTTATTGAAGCTTGCAGCTTTGCTGTCGCCCTTTGTGAAGCGCCACCCCATTCTTTTTTAATTTGATTTGCCAGTTTTGGCACAAACTCGCTAGCAAGTAGTTCACCATTTTTCATCATCTTCATTAATTCGCCAGTCGTTACACCAATTGCACGTGCGCCGATACCTAGCGCATCTGGTAGATGGTCACCTAATTGCTGCTTAAGTTCTTCTGCCATAACAGTTCCCTTTGCCATCATCTGTTCAACTGCTTTTAATGCTAGATTGGTTGCCTCCGTACTAAGTCCCATAGCCACCGAACCTTCCAAGAACGCACTATAAACGTTATTTAACTCCTTACCTTGTAGGCCAGCTGATTTTGCTGCGACGGAAAACTTACCGTATGATTCGGTAATTGAATTAAGTGATGCGCCTGTTGATCTTGCTAAATCTTTGGCTTTTTCAAACTCATTATTGGCACCTGCTATAGAGCCAGTTGCAACATACATTTGATTTTTGAATTTGTCGATAGATATAGCCGTATCGCCAAGCGTTTTTGCACCGAAAGCTACAATAGCGGCTGTACCAGCTAATGACGCGGCGCTTATTTGCCCAAACGCGCTATTTACTTGACGTGCCATCCTAGCGGCGGATGTTCTTAGAGTTGAAAAAGAGCGTTTAACCTTACTATTATTTCGCGTGACATTATGTGCAACTCTTGATGATACTTTAGAGGCTTTGTCGTCTGCTGAATATTGAAGCCTAGCTACATATGTTAAATCGCTCATTATTTAATTCTCTCCATGCTCTTTTTTTGCTCTTCATGTTCAATTTCATAAAAAGATGCCCACCCAATCAATTCGGCAACTGACATTTTTGAGACATCTGTATAAGTCATGGATAAATCTTTGGCAAGGGCGAACTTAAAGTATAGCCCGCCATCTTGCCTTATTATTTTTTTACTTCATCAATCTCAGGCATTAAGTCGTCATCAATGCCACCCATTTCTGCAAAAATAAAATCAATTACCTTTGGGTCTACATTTCGCATAAGCGAACTTTTATCAGCATCAGCAAAAATACGTCTACCATCCTCGTCTAAACTGCGTAAAATAACAGTCTCAACTGCAGCGGACGACATTTCATCTTTAAATGCGTATGCCATAATTCTGTCCCGTTGCAACGAATTCATAGGTTTCCAGAATATTTTAACATCCCATTCCTTAACGTAAACTGACTTCATTTCACCGTTAATTTGCTCTAAGAAATGGTTTTTTGCCTTTTCTAATACCGTGTTTTTCATGTTTTATCCCTGCCTTTTAAATTAAACGCCTGATACTGCGCCTTTACCCGCAAATGATACGCTTGCGGTAATTACACTACCGATTGATGATGAAACGCTGTAACCAGTAACAATAACCGTACCTGTGTAAGTCGCAGGAAGCAATCCAGTTCCATCAGCATATAATTCAACTTCACCAATTGTACCGATTGGTACGCCTGCTGCCGTTGCATCAACATTAGTTACGTCATCAACTGAAATATTGATGTCGCAACTGCCGCTCCAAGATAACAATGATGTTAAGCTGTCTTTCCATCCGCCTGTGCCCATTGATGTGCTATCAGCTGTATCGGCTACTATGTCAAGCGACCAAGACGTAACTCCTGCAATCACCGCACCACCCAGCGTAACCTTACCACTATCCCCAACTAATTGTGTAGATGCCATTACTTTGTCTCCTTCTTGTTTGTTGCTGGCTTAACTTCTATAAACCCTCTGTCTAATAGTCTTTGGACTTGTGTCGCATCGACTTCTATAACTTGTTTACCTCTTTTCATTACCACCTTAGCCATTGTACACCTCCTTGTACTTAATATTAAAGGTTGACTGCCGTATAAATAACGGCTTTTGCATTTCTCTATTTACCATATTGGCAAACCTATCTAGTGTTATTTTGTAAACATTAGATACTTCATTAATAGCCCCGATAACAGCATTTTGTACTTCATACCTTTCGGTTTTATTGTGGCAAATAATATCAACTGTTAATGTTGCATCAACACGATAGTTTACTTTATCCCCCATGCTAAACGGTTCGCAATTGCCACTTTCAATATTAACAACCACTAAAGGGACATTTTTCAGGTCTTCAGGTGAAGGGTCAACATCGACAACTTTAGCAAGCCCAATTACTTTATTAGTGATAGCATCAACAATACATCCTTCTATATCCTGCTCTATCATATCAGTCCTCAAATAGCACTATAGTTACTAGCCCTGTGCCGTCTGGCTTGAACTCGCTTATTCTATACGCGACCCCGCTTTCCGACCTCGTAATAACCTCATTTTTAGCAAGGTTAGACGCATTAATTGCTGGCAATGTAATGGCTGGCGAATATGATGATATATCATACTCTCCATCAATGCTCGCATTTTTATCCTTGAAGATAGCAGTAAAAGACCCGATACCATCATGAACAAAATTCTCGCCAAAGTCGGCAAAGAACACGCCTATATCTTCTGTAAACATTACTTATTAGATGTCTTATTAGCTGTCTTATTAGATGTCTTATTAGCTGTCTTATTATCCGACTTTACAGGTTCGTCGATTTTCACGACTACCCCGCTAGCCTTCAAATAATCAAATCCTACCTGACCTTCATCATTAACAGATTCTCCAGCTTCATAATGTTTGCCGCCAATCCTAATTGGTCTAACTACCTTGTATTTCATATCTACCCCCAATATTAAGCAGTTGTAATATCTGTAACAGCTGAAAACGACTCTGGGTGTCTAACAGCAATATCACAATCTTGGAAGGCTGTAATTTCCAAGCCACCTTGTTTAGCATAAGTGTACGGGTCAACTACAATATCGATACCAGACCACAAACCGATCAACAGATCCTGAAAGTTTCCGAACAACATAGCTGAGCATACACCACTAGAAGTTCCCTTGGTTAAATTGGATGGGATTTGATTTGTGAATAATGCCTCATACCCAAGCAAATCGCTTCCTTCAAATAAGAACTCTCCAGAACCAGCATCTACCGTGTTTTTACGCATAGCACCTCTAACCGCCGAGTTTGTTATGAAACGTAAGTTACCCAAATCTGCGTTTGCGCTGGTAATTGCCGATTCAAGATCAATAACCGCATTTCTCGTAATAGCACCGCCGTTCACACCGATAGCCACCGAACCAATTCCAGTTGTATTTAATACGCCAGTCGGTTCTGCACCAGCACCAGAACCATTAAATGCCGCTCTGTCTAACTCTAAAGCTAGCGTCGTTGCTAATTCTCGCTGGATGAATGAATCAATCATTAGGTCAGACTGTAACTGCAATTTACGTGTGGCGTAAGTAGTACCACCTAGTGATTTAGGTGTCATATTAACTAGGTCAAACGCACCATCACTTGTAGTTAATTGTGCATCTTCAGCCACCCAATACCCTGTCGCACCACCTGTTTGGCGCGGGATTGAAATGTCGCCTTGCAAGCCGTTTAAGATATTCGCAATTTGCATAACGAATGATTTGTTGCGCAATAGGTCAATCATAGAGCCAGTCATTAAATCTGTGCTTACCGTGTTACCACCTGCGGTAGCTGTGCCAACCGACATAGCACGATTCATAACTTCGTAGGGAAGCATTAAGCCTCTGGCTTCTTTTCCTAGCTTGGCTTGTACGGCCCTTGATGCCTCGAACTCAAATGCCGCTGCTTCTTGAGCCTTAATATCTTTAGGATTAGCAAGTGCTTTAAACGCTCTAGCCAGGCTGAATCGCTTAGTTTCGTTTTCTGTCATGCCGATATTTTCATCTACATCGGTCGTAACTTTACGAACGTTATTCATTGAGCCTAATACCGCTTCCCTAAACTCTTCTAGTGTCTTACCATTTTCAATAAAGCTTCTAGCCATATCCGTTTTGCCGAATTTATCACCAATAGCTGAAATTTCAGTAACGCGGCTACGCTCTTTCTTTAATAGATCATGTGTTTCATCTGTTACGGTTACGCTGTTTACAGCTTTTTCATTAACTTCTTCATTCTTTGACATTTTACTATCCTCTTTTGAGTATGTTTTTACGTTTTCTAATGACCTTCCTACACCAATGTGCGGGTCTGCTGGGACTGTTACAATACTAATCTCAAATGGTTCTAAATCGGTCACCACAACCGTATCCCCACTTTCAACATAGTCACGTACATAGTACCCAAATGAAATTGACGTTAGAATCCCACCTCTTACGTCAGCTTCAATTTCCTTAGCCTTCTCGCTGCTAGCAAACTTAATTTGCGCCCTTGCGATGCCGTCAGCATCCACCCTAGCGTTTTTAACAACCCCAACATAATAATCGCGGTGGTGATTGAATAATACTTGGGCGTTGTTGTTTAAGCGTGACAAATCCATCCCTGACAAGTCCAGCACCTCAATAAACCCGCCCCTATTTACTGGATATTTACTGGCAAATGCTATCTCAATATTATTATCGTCATCACCACTAACGCTCATGGTTAGGCTTCTAACATGAACTGTATCCTTAATATTTAATTTATTTTTTAACGACATTTTCACCATCCTTAATGCTAATCCCCATTTCTTTCATTTTTTCATTTTCCTCTGCAATCTCGCTAAACACATCTTCTGGGTCACGCCCCCTGTCTTTGATTATCTCGCTTAACGATTTTGTATTCATATTGTAGGCATTCATGTTGGCCTTTTCGTCCTTGTCTGGATCAACCTTGAACCATCGTCTGGCGTGGAATGAGTGCGCCATAAACTTATCGAACTTGCTAAATGGTAACGCCTCTATTTTACCCAAAGATAAAGACATCGTAAGCCACTCGTCGAATAAGTCATTCATTAGCTTAATCAAACTTGCCTGCCATATTTTCCATGTCTCACGCGCCTCATTGGTTGACCCGCGATAAGATGATAAGTTTACTTTCTCCAAATCATCTGTTAAGTCAGCGTATGACATTCCCCACCCTGAAGCCAGCTTCCTAAGTTGTTGTTTCATAAAAACGGCTAGTTGCTCGTGTGGGTATTTTGGGTCATGTGGAACATAGTGCTTTCCAAATGGTAGTTCTTCTATTGAGCCAGCTTGAAACTCAGTAATAATACTACCATCATCAGCTTCATAATCTCCAGTATAATCACTCTCTACGGCTTCCGTGCTTTCAATAAAGCCCATCTTTGTTGCGCCGTGTCTGGCGGCTACTAATGCACTTTTCTCTATCTCGTTTATTTGGTGTATCGTATTAACTGATGACCATGTTTCAGGCGTCCCATGCGTCTGCCCGATATATTTCACCCTAAAATCATAGATGACGTCTTTAGCGGGTATTACCAAGTATTGTTGTCCTGTATTAGGAGAATGGTAATTACCAAAATACTGGTCTTTAATGTAATATTTAAGTGGCTTTCCCGTGTAATCAAACTCAATTCCACCGACAATCCTATTTTTACCAACTGATTCATTTAAATAAAGGTCTAAACGTGTATTGTCAATCGGTTGTATAGAGAACCCATACTTTCCAGCTTTTCTCCCACGGTGCTTTATCGCTAAAAATGACCCGTCAACAATGATAGATTGCACCCATAGGTGACATATTTCCAACATCGTCAATTCTTGGTTATAATCAATGTGCTTTCCATCACAAAAAGCTTTCCATTCTCTTTCTATGAATTTTCTGGCTAACACATCTGGCGACCCGTCGTTTTCAACTACTGTTGAGGCGAAAACAGGTGGGTGGTCTCCAACTACATTTCTTTGTGCTGATAATACAAACTTTCTTAGATAGTCGGAATTGTGATAAAGCGTTCTCGATCTAGCGCGTACCTTGAACAATGAAAAAATAACGTCTGCATTGCTTTCGGTGTTTGACACGCTTAAGTCTTTTAGCAACCTGTCTGAATACCCTGCGGAATCAATAATACTTGATCTGTGGTATTTTGCTCTACCTTCTCTTTTAGCTTCTTTTCTTTTACGGAAAAAATTAAACACTACCTAAACCCCACAAGTATTTTACCTGTAACTTTACCCTTATTTAGTCTTTCTTTTCTTAGTTCATTTGCGTACATTATTTTATATTTTTCATACCAAAGCATTAATTCATTAGGCGGGATTCTTGATAGCGCTCTGCCTTCAATCATATAATATATCTGATCCGAACCTGCTTTACCCTCGATCATAGCTTCTAGTGCATCAAGAACTTTCTTTACGTGGCTTCTATTGTCATGGCCTAATGGTAAGCTAGCAAAATCTACAACGTAAGTGACAATTCCGCTATCGAAATAGAACTTACGCCCAGTTGAATTTTCAACGGCAACTCCCTGATAACGATAGTCCCCCGGCTCGCCTTCTACTTCTGACTTAAATGTATAGCTTTCATCCGCATTGCTAACGACTTCCACACTATGACTAGATGATTCGCCAACAAAAGTGTAGGTCACTGCATGGGTGCTTGATGGGTAGAGATTTAACGTAAAATCGAACTCTAACCACTGTCCGATAACGACCTCATTATACTTAAACAATACGTTTTCCCCTTCTAGCGGCAATAACAAGTTTTCGGTAATTTATTTCATTATCACCGTTTTTATCTTTATTGTCAACGACTTCCATGTTTTTGTTCAAGTTGTTTGTCTCTTCTATAAAATGCCAGTTTGGCTGTAAAATTTCTACCGCTGCATAAGCGTAACATCTACAGTCGAATGCCTCATTCCTTTCTCTTATTTTTTTCCATATTTTTTTGATTGAGCCATTTAACGACCTCTTTTCTATCTCTCGTTCGGCAGTCATTTGTAAGAAAAACTCCTTATCAAGAGTATCAATAAAGTTAGCGTACCCGTTAGCGTCTGGTCTTTCAATTGATAACATCTCAGACACTTGTTTTTTTATCGCATCAGTACCAAGCGTGTACAAGTCAATCGTCCTTCCTTTTGCGGCTGTTGCTTTCGTTGGCTTATTTACGTGCGGGATTCCTTCTCCACCTCTACCTTTGATTGCATAATACCTACGACCACGATTGTTATATATCCACCGATATGTTTGCTTTGTGTGATGGCCGCCAGTGTCTATAGCCAAGGCATCAAACTTATATTTATCAAGTCTAGCGTCTAAGTCATTCCAAAATGTCGAGAAATTTGGGTCTCCGTGAACAACCTCATATCCAAGCGCCCAAGACTGTTTTTTCCTATTCCATCCAACAACTTCAAATTCAGCCCTGTTGTCTTGCATATCGACACCAAGCGTAATGATATGATAGCTATCATGATCCTCTTCTGTATATTTCCTTCTCCTTGTAAACAACCCTTCCATATTTATTTTTCTACCGTTTTCCTCCCATGGCTCACCATGAAATGTATTTACATGCACTCGCAAAGATGAATCACCTTTTTTCTTAGACGATAGAAAGTCCTCTACAATATCAGCATAAGTGACATACGGGGATAACCATGAGCCAATTTTAAATGATACTATATTATTATTATCAGGCTTCGCTGTCTCTTTCCATTCACCATTAGCGACCTGTTTTGCTTTGTATTTTTGCTCATTTTTTTTATGGCAATGTGGGCACTCCATAGCGGCTGTTTTAGGAATATGTTCGCCATCCTTCTTTTCCCAAACCATATATTCCCATTGCATATCAAACCATTTATTGCAGTGGTAGCACTGAATTTCATATACGGACTGAGTACCAGATAGATACCCTTTTTCAATTGCTGAACTTCCACTGATATTAGGCGTGGATACCATTATAATTTTTCTATTAGAAAAAGTTGCTGTTCTTCTCTTTGTCAACTCAGGTGCGCTGCCTTCTTTTGTAACTTCGTACCTATCGACTTCATCCATTAATAGCACACGTATAGGACGAGATGCCATTTGCGCTGGCGAGTTAGCCCCAATCATTGATAGTGCCCCACCCAAGAATGACTTTTGTAAAATTGTGTTAGCAGAACTTCTTGTCTTTGACATTGAAAATATATCGGACAACACCTTAGTGTCCCTAATCATAGGTGTTAATCTATCACGCGAAAATGTTTTAGCCATTGCCTCAGTCGGTTGAACAACTAATATTGGGCAGGGGTCATAATGAACAAAATAACCAATAATATTTAATATTAATTCCGTCTTACCAACTTGAGATGAAGACATGATAATGACATTCTCTATATTTGGATTTAACACCGCATCCATAATACCACGCATATACTCAGTTCTACTTGTTCTCCATCTGCCAGCTTCTGCCGAACTTTCAGCTGGTAACATTCTAAACTCGTCAGCCCACTCGGATATGGTCATTTTCCTTGGCGGCTTCAATGAACGCATAGCTTCTTGAACTATTTTTCTAGGTGTCATATTCAGACAATTCCTCTAATATTTGTCTTATCTCTGTTTCCATTTCATCCTCTATCAGTACAGCGTCAAGTAATTCTATAGCCCTAGGCGCCATTTTTTTTGGTACAAGTAGCATCCTTGTTTTTATTTTAGTTAATGCAGAAGTGAACTCGCTAAGTACCTCATCTTTTTCTACTAACTGGTTCTTTAGCTTTTTATTTATCATTTCTTGCTCTTCTGCTTTGAGCATATCTAGACGCTCTTTGTGTGTTCTCGGCTCTTCTAAGGATTTCTCAGCATTCTCTTTTTCTTTTAACGCCATTAACCCGCTATACACATCATAAATACGGTATTTTTTCCTTTTGCCATTACCTTCAATTTTTGATGGCTCTACATTAGCTTTGTTAATCTTATCTTTAAGGCTATTTGTAGCAATTCCAAAAACGGCACCAAGTTCAGTTACTGAATAATCCTCATACAGTCCATGCTTTTTACCCCTCATAGCATCCCTTTATATTGTTAGTTTATCTAATTTTATCATATACCTATACTATTGAATCTACATTTTGAATTTTTAAATTTTTTACTAGCGAAAAACCGCTTTTTTGTATTGTTCTAATCTATTAACCAAAGTATGAGCATTTTTACTAGGCAAGGACTGCGCGCGGCGTTTAACCTCCCTCGAGGCCCCAAGGTAGTACCTATTAGGATATGATTATATTAGAATATGCTTATATGCGGATATGCGGATATGCTGATATCACGGTATAGGGATATGCTTATATGATCATTTACTTATATTAAGATATTAGGATATTAAGTTATTATTGTATCCTGATTTATATCAAATGATATTAAATCGACGCTGCAGAAGCAGATGCAGGAACATGAACAGGAACAGGAACAGGAGAAGAAGAAGAAGCAGGAGCAGAAGCAGAAGCAGGAGCAGAAGCAGGAGCAGAAGCAGGAGCAGAAGCAAAAGCAGGAGAAGAAGAAACGGGCGGAGTGATGCGAATATTGTTTTTATTTTGAAGACATAAAAAAACCCGCTTTCGCGGGTGAAACAGCTCTGCAGCTGTTAAGACCGGTGCACTGCCGTTTTCTTCAACTGCTTTTCTAGAACACCAAAGCCGAAAGGATGTTATACGTATACGACATATAAGACGATGTACACGATGATGCTCATAACGATTGACCCTATAATATTTGACATATCATATCCCTAATAATTGATTTTGTGATTTGGTTTTTGCGCACGCGCGATAAGTTTTAAGTATATCGCTCCGCATCTTTTAAAAAATTCATGTATAAATTTTTCTTTTCCCCTCTCCGTAATTTTTTGCGCGTCTAGAAAGCCAAATCTTACCCCTACATCTATGATATCGTCGTTGTAAAAAGGCAGGTCAGTATTAACATCCGCAAGATATTCTGATATCGCTTTGCTTGTCAGTTCTCTAAATGATGATTTGACATCGCTTTCGAGCATGATCAACTTTTCTCTTTCGCTCCCCGTGCCTTGAATGCACGCGATCAGATATGCTTGCCACGCTTCTCTCCGGGTTTTCCTTAGATTTTCCATTTTTTTTCCCTTTTTTCTTTAACAAGAAAGACCAGTTACCTTTTTAAGCCTGCTTATTTCTTCCGCGAATTGAGATAGGTCTGCTTTTTTTGTCGCTTTTATCTTTTTAATCAAGTCCACTGTCTTTATCTCGTCGATTTCTTCAGGAAACTCAAACCCAATTTTTGATAAAAAGCTATTAATTCCGCTTTGACAAAAATTCATTTTTTTACTGACAAATTCTCGTGTAATGACTCTATGTATTCCCCTAGCTTGTTGTTCTCTTTTCTTTGTCGCTATTTTTTCGTTTAGACATTTTATTGCTAGCCGCGGGTTCTTGTCGTGATAAGTCGTGCCGCCTTTTACAGCGACGTAATCTTCTATTTGTCCTTTGATGATGTAGCGCTCATAGAGAAAAATTTTGTTTTCAGACTCGAGATTTTTTAACTCGATGTCTTTTACTCTCCTTGCCGAATGCAGCTTGTCTAGTGTAATCGCGCTTCTTTCTCTCTTTTCTTTTACGATGCCGTCGATTATGAGTAGTTTTGTCAGCCATTTCCCCCTAAAACTATCGATCGAGTGGGTTGTGCAACTAATCGCGTCACCCCGTTTTTTATAGATTTTGACTTCTATTTTTTCTCTTTCCCAAACCCCCCCATATTTGTTATGATACGACTTAGAGTAGCGCTCATTATCCCACGTTCCGTGTCCCTTTATATAAACCACATACATGCCCACATGGTAGTAGCCATCTTTTTTGCTGCACTCGATGCTCGATATAGATACTGATTGACACTCAAAAACCGCTTTTACTTTCGCTTCTGCCTCCGCTTTTTTTCTTTTCTCGATACGTCTTAGCGCTTCTTTCACAACTTTGTTGTTCCTTGCGCATCGCTGTTCCATAAAATTTTGTCGCGCTACAGTCTTTCTGTCGTTGTCTTCGTCTTTATATAAAGCAACTGTCGTGTTTTTCTTGCCTCTTCTGCAACCGACCAGGGACCAAACTCCTTTTCGGCTTCCTTTTGCGATTTTAATATGTGTTACTTTTGACGCTCGCACGCCTTTTATTGCAATCTCAACAATTGCGCCGATTTGGTCTCTTCTGAAAAGTACTTCATCTAGAGCGGATTGCGCTTCTGCTAGTAGCTCTGCTTTAAATAAATCGTCTGCACAAACTGTACCGGCAGTAGCACGGCCCTGAAATTCTGCTACCGATGCATCAATTTCGTTTGCATTTTTTTTGCTTAGTTCAATCTTCATTTTTTTCTCTCCATTTTTTTTTGTTTACTTTGCTTAGCCTTACGACTTAGATATAGTATAACTAACATTTTTATCGTATGCAACCTTTTTTATACTTTTTATCGACTTTTTTTACTTACCGTCAAAAACCGCTTGATCAACATAACGCATAGCGAGTATGCGATTTTTCACAGCTGCTAAACTTATCTGCAGTGTCTGCTCGCGCACAAATTGCAAAGCGAATCCGTCCTGCTTAACTGCAGCAAGACATATTTCGTGGGTCTGCTCTCTGACAAAACGCAAAGCGAAACCGTCCCTTTCTACAGCCGCAAGGCAGATTTCTGGCGTTTGGCTTCGCACAAACTCCAAAGCAAATGGGCGATTTTTTACAGCTGCCATGCAGATTTCTGGCGTTTGCTCGCGTACAAACTCTAGGGCGTTTCCTTCCTTTTCTACAGCTGCCATGCAGATTTCTGGCGTTTTCTCGCGTACATACCTCAAGTCATAGCCGTTACTCTTTACAGCATCTAGCGCGTCTTCGTCTCTTAAAAAGTGTGATCCTACATCAACCCGATTAGCTCCGTGTTTTTCCAAAAAGTCAGTAAGTTCCATTTTTTTTCTCCATTTTTTTTTGTTTACTTTGCTTAGTCTCTCGACTTACATATAGTGTAGCTTATCTATCTTCGGTATGCAACCTTTTTTTAACTTTTTATCGTCTTTTTTAAGATCCGCCCTACTCTTTTATTTGACGCGTGCGCGCGTATCACAATTTTATATACTTTTCAATGTTTTTTCCTTATTAGAACTTTCTAATATTAGGATTTCCTTATATTAGGATATTAGAATCTTATAATATTTAACATGATTTAGGATTATTACAAAAAAATCTAAATCGCTTTTGACTTTGGGATATTCTAAATCGCTTTTGACAAAATTTTAATGCCATTAAATTCTAAACGCCATTTGACGGGTTTATATCAGGTTATTTCTTTATTTCTTTATATATGATTATTTTATTTAGCTGTTTGCTATATAGGATATGTAAATTGCTTGAATGATAATATTTATTATTGTTTTTGTGATGGTATAGAAATATCTAAACGCCGTTTGACGACTATTCGCGGTATATTGACATGTTAATGAGTGACGGTAATATATGATGCTTTTAAATTCTCTTGGCTGAGTATATTCTTTGTTTTGTTAGCAACATAGTACAAATCTAACTAAAGCACTACTTAGATACAATATGGCAGGGCGGGAATTATATCTAAGCAGCACATAAACAATAATATATCACTTTCTCAAAAGACGCAATGCGGAACGGTGCATATTTCCTTTTAGTCTATTCTTAAAATTATTTAACAGCTTATCCCCATTGGCTTTGTGTATTTTTTCATAGTAGGTGAGTTTTTTCGTGTACATGCCCAATGGCTTTTGTATAAATAGAAGTTGATACCTATCTTTATCACCAATCTTCTTATTAAAATTCAAAAATGCATAAATAGTATTACCGCCACTTTTTGTCTTTATGACGGTGCCTTTGCCGCTAGGTTTTTCATTTTTTTTGCTGCCACCTATAATCATGCCATGCTTATTTACTGCTTTTCTTAAACCGCTTCTACTCTCTTTCCTTCCTCTTCTACCAAATACTTCACCAACACCCCCGGCGCCAGAAGTAGTGAACCTACTATTAGCACCCCCCCGGGCTTTATTCGGTTTTCCTGCTGCCTTTGAGTATATAGGTGTTATATTAGACTTAGTTCTACCGCCTTCCTGTTGACGTTTCGACCATGTATTTGCTTGTCCAGTGTAGGCTCCTGATGTTAAATCTCCTGTCTTTTTAAGTGGGTAATACACATCCCCATTCATTTTTGCATTACGCGCCCTAAAACCTGAACGCTGCCTTGCGCCAGTCCAGTTTGTTTTTACGGCAAACTTATTCTTTGCCTCTGCCTCCATGTCGTCCCTTGATTTATTTGCTGATACATCAAGCGCATACTTAGCAGCAAACCTAGCCTGACGATTTATTTCTCCCATCACTTTATTTATGCCGTTTGATTCAATGATTATTACATTCATTTTTTTTAATTTTCTCTTTTATATTTTCTGCATGATCAAGAAAATATTCACTTAGTTTCCGTTGCGTTTCAAGTCCGCATTTTCTATTTCTTTTCAATCTCCATATTGTTGTTTTGTGGATTCCTATTCTAGCGCCAACTTTCGCCAAATTATGCGATTCTAGTAACTCAATAATATCATTTAAACCAATCATTTCTTATCTCCTTTTTCATATTTCATCAAGAATAGATGGGTTGACATACCGCATCGCCAAAGTTTGCTTTTTTACAGCTGCTAAACAGATTTGGGGCGTTTGATCACGTACAAGCCGCAAAGCAAATCCGTTCTGTTCTACAGCTGCTAAACAGATTTCGTTGCTTTGCTCTCTAACAAACTCCAAAGCGTATCCTTCCCTTTCTACAGCCGCAAGGCAGATTTCTGGCGTTTGGCTTCGCACAAACTCCAAAGCAAATGGGCGATTTTTTACAGCAGCCATGCATATTTCATGGGTTTGATTTGATACGTATTGCAGCGCGTATCCTTCCTGCTTTACAGCATCTAGCGCGTCTTCGTCTCTTAAAAAGTGCGATCCTAAATCTCTTGGATTCGCTCCGTGGTTTTTTAAAACGTCTGTTAGTTTCATCATGTCTTATCTCCATTTTTTTACTTTCTTAGCCTTTCGACTTAAATACAGTATAGATGATTTCTTTCACGTTGGCAACCTTTTTTTAACTTTTTATCAAACACGCCAAGGTTCTACGTACTCAACACTGTATAGACATTGGCTTTTAATGTAGTCATTCCCGTCTTTGTCGGTTTGCGCACATGATGAATATACAACCCACTTTTCTCCGTGCTTAACGTGACAGACTTTTATACCAAGATGCGTATATTTTGCAAGGGTATCTCTGAGTTCTTCAATCGTCTTTGGGAAGCGCGACTCAAATGATTTTTTGACAGCATTTCGCTTTTCGTCTTCATGCAAAGCATTAAATCTTTCCTGTAGTCTATTCATTTGTTTCCTCTATGTAATATCTGACGATTAAGTCAATTTCTTTAGGATAAGGACGCTCATGTGTATTGATTAAATCTCTCAGTTCCTCACAACTATCGAGAGACCTTACCAATTCAATTTTTGTTTTTGCAGTTGACATCTTCTTAAGTGCTATTTCTTGTATAGCATTAGGTAGTTCATCAAACTTTTTCATTTATCTACCCGAATAATTTCAATAATTTCATAGTTCCTCTGAATGGCGTGTACATATGTCACGACGCAAATTTCATCATCTTTCTTGACAACTGCAAAGTCTTTTTTGTGTGCATCAGCCCGCATCTGTGCGATTTTAATTGCCTGTTCTACTTTCATTTTCTCTATCCCCTCGGTTTTTTAGCTTTTTTGAAAATAAAAAGAGTGCTTTCTTTTTTTTATCATCACTTAAGTCGATATAATCAAGAAATTCATTACATTCATGCATTATCAGATTATTAACAGCGTCTATATTGTGCTTTTTGTTTATAACGTCACTACACTGCATAGCCATTTCAATATACCCATCTTCGATAAATAGTTGCCTATGTGCTTTTAACAAATCCATCATGTTTGCAATGGATTCTTTAAAATACGTATGATCTTTTATTGCTGTTACCAAAGATTCGGCTGCAAAGTCTTTATCGTCTTCTATCAGGTTTAATGCATCTTGTTTTGTCATGCTGATTTAATTCCATTTTTAATCGTACCGAAAAAAGCAACATTCCATAAATATATCTCTTCTGTCGGTTTCGTGTCTGTTTCTGTCTCTGCTTTACACTTGTCTTGCTCTTCAAAGTTTTCTACAATGATTGATTTTACTTTTCGATACCCATATCTTACCTCACGGCTTATAGCTGCGATTGAATGCCCTTTTCTTCGCATCTCAATCACGATCTCACGCTTGGTTTTTTCTTCTTTTATTTCTCGGTAATTTTTGCTTGCTTTTATTCCCATCTTTTTTCTAAGAATACATATAGTTGATGGCGTTAGACCTGTTATCCTTGCTATCTCTGCACCACTAAGTTTTTCTTTTAAAATTATACTTTTGGCCTTTTCTCTTTTTAAGTCTTTTTCTGATATTGGCGTTAGTCCTAAAATTTTAAAATCGTTTCGGATGACGCTTTTAGGCACTCTGTATCTATTAGCAAAATACTCTACCGTTGGGGAGTCATTACCACATATTAACTTTATTTCGTCACGTCTTCTTTGTGCTTTTGTTTCTTTTTTCATTCTATTACCTCAACAGAGAAACCATCTTTTGTAAACTTAAAAATATAATCCATGCCTGGTATTAGCCCCATTGCTTCAAGAAATTCTGGCAACTCATTAGCAGTTACCCCCTTTGCATCTTCATACCAAATAAAAATTTTCTTAAACATGATGTTTATCCTTTGTTAAATTCTGTCTTTACTTAATTCTAGGTTGTATTTAACCAAATTAAATCACGCTTTCATAATCAAATGTTTTTATAGGTTATATTAGTTTTTTTAATCATTAATTCATCAATAGCTTTTTAAGATCATTTAGGCACTTTTTCCCTGACTCAATGTCCGCTTCTGACATGTAATTTTGTTGCTTTAAATTGTCCTCAAGCCTTAATATTGATGCCTGTTGCGGTATCGCATTTGGGTTTTTAATTTCTTCAAGGGTCAAATGTTGAAGCTGTGTTTTTGCATAATCTAATGCTATCTGCCCATTAAATACTGCTTGTCGAATAAATTCTTCCCTTTGGGTTTTGTCTGTGCCCATCGATAAAAACCATTTTGGCCTTTGGTTTCCAATCTCCTTTTGTTCTCGTACTGCTTCATCATACGCACGCTTAAATGCCCTGCTAGCGTCGTAATTCATTCCCTCCGAGTACAGTGGTTGCGCAATAGACCAAGCCTTCATCATAGCATCGTTCATTAAGCATGTTTTGCTTTCGTCTATAAGTGACGCTATCGCTTTAGAATAAGCCGTATCAGCGTCATCATAACCACCTTTTTCATAAGCAAGTATTGCTGATAAAGTTGGTTTTTTTCCTTTTTCTATCATGTCGTCAAGCGCATTAACAACCTCTTCACCGCTTAATCTGCCTTTTAGCTTCGCCAGATAGAATTGCTTATCCGTATCCGTTAAATCAATTCCTGTCATTTTCGCCGCGAATGCTAACGTATCCATAACCTTTTTTTCAGTGATTGCCATTTAAAAAGCCTCCGAATCGTTGTATTTTTTACTGTGTTGTGAGATTGAGTTTAAAAACTCTCCATCACGGTCTGCTTTGTAAGCTTGCGTCTTTGTTACCATTTGGCCGCTTTGAACTTGTATAAGCAGTGATTCACAATCTTGCAACATCGCTTCGATTGAGTGGGTTTTTTGTACATACCAGCTATTTTGGTGCATTGGATAATTTCTAGCTACAATTGAGGCGTTTTCTAATCCAATCCGTTCAATCATGTTTTTTAGCATACCGTTTATTTTTGCATTTCGTGCGGGGTTTATTTGATTGCCATATCTTTGACGCATTCCCTCAACATAGGAAGCAAAAATTATCGTTGTGGGGGCGGGCGGTTTTCCGCTCGCTGGAACCAAGTGACGGTTATCTTGATGGTTATTATTAAGTGACGGTTCACTTTCTTGTGAACTTCCTTCACTTTGGGTCGGGGGGGTTAGTGAATCTCCTTCACTACCCTTGTGAACTTTCTTCACTTTGGCTATAGGTGAACTTTCTTCACTTTGGCTGATTTTTACGCTGTGAACTTCCTTCATTTTGGCTCTTTGTTCGCTGTATGAATTTTCATAATATTTTGAGAAAATCATGGCATTTTGTGCGTCAAGTTGCGTAAGCGTTATTTCAGGGTAGATAAGATATTTGTTTGAACTTCTGCCACCTTTTGCCCTGCTTCTATACGCTCTTTTTAAATATCCATTTTCTACGAGTTTATCTATATTATTTATAATTGAACGTGTAGATAATCCGCACTTTTTAGCAAGGGTTTTTATTGATGGGTAACATGTACCAGATTCCCCTTCGTTGTCAGTCGCATTGTCTGCAATGGCAAGCATTATGAGTTTTTGGCTTGATTTTAGAGTTTGGTCGTCAAAGACCTTTGATATAAATTTGATGCTCATTTAATTTACCTAATTTATTTGATTAAAAGTAGGTAATACGACGAGAGTTTGATATAATGACACCCGTCGGCTTACCATGACCCGCCCCGCTAGAGTTTGCGCTCGATAATGCGGGGTTTTTTAATTATAACACTATTGCAATCAGCTTTTTAGCTATATCGAAATAATCAGAGTCTAACTAAATGCTTCCGATTCCAATGCCTTTAATTTTTCTATATCATCGCCTGAAATTAAATTCCTGTTTTTCCTTTTGGCTACAGGCATGGTTGTTTTTGATGATTAAGCGTCTAAAAATTCCGCTATTTGATCTTCATCGGGATAAAAACCATACAGTTTGTAAATCTTCCGGGATAAATAAGTTAATGCGCTTCTATTAAAATCTAGGCGTAAAGAATTTCGCATCATCAAGCCGTATAGTTCGGCATAGTCCCATTCATTTACAACAATTTCCATAATTACTGATGGATTAAAATAAGTTGAAAGATAATCCTCAGTCAGTTTAATTTTTTCTTCTTTCGTGTAATTAGGTTCATCCCAACTTGCTGGGTAAGGGTCGCCAAGTACCATGTGATTTTCCATTTTACCTCTCCAGTTATATGTTATAATATCACCTTAAGCCGATAAGTGTTTTAACTCCATTTTTCACTTTTCGGCTTTTTTTCCTTTCATTTTTATAACTACTCATTTGTACTACTTGATTGCGTTAAAAATATTTGCTCGATCTCTTAAGTACTTATTATACATATTTATTTAATTGTTTCAAACTTTATTTGGTAAATAGTTAAAAATATACTGGGTTAGGATAGTTCCCGCTTAAGTTTTCGTATTTGTTTTCGCCAATTTGCTTTAAGTTCGGCTATCTCGTCATCAGTGTACTTGTGCATGTCGTGGTGTGATTCGCAATAGCTTATTATCGCCTTGCCTTCAACTTCACCGAATCTATTAATCAAGCCTTTTTTATAGCCTTCTATATCGCCGCTCTCGTGCATATTGCACTTTACGTTGTGCTGCAAAAAAGTATTATTCCTGTCAAACCGAAGTTCTGGTTTTGCCTTGCGTGTTTTAAAATGACCGCACGCCCATACATCATTACCAAGAGGTTTCTGACAGCTTATGCAGTAAGGTTCGATACCCCGTTCCTTGAACCACTTAAACTCTTCTAGCCGCCTAAGTTCGTTAAATATCGGCTGAATATCAGACATTTTTTGCGCATAGGTTTTTATTTTCTGCTTAAGTTTTCGCGTCTCAACTCTAAACTCCTTATCCTCTTTTCTCTGTTTATCCAATTCCCTTTTCTTAGCCAACTCGATAGCGCAATCTACCGAACACACGACCTGAGTTATGTCATGTGGAGTGAAACTAGACTTGCATATTCTGCACGTTTTTTGGTTTATAGCTTTCATTACACCATCACGTTATAATGAGCAAACGCATCAAGTGCGGGATCATTCCATTTAACTTTGTGTTCGGCCCCGAATGAGTGAATAACTTCCATCAAGTCAGAAAATTCCGACTTTGACATTTTTGACGTGGATTGACCAAGCACAACAAAACCTCCATCAATTCCAAGTACGGTTTTCTGTCTTTTTAATGCTGCCGTAAAAACGTGCTTCCATTCTTCTGACGTTAATTTGTTTCCATGCCATACCACTTGCTGCTCAATGTCCTTAAGTGTAGCCCAAAGCCGCGCATTTTGGCTTAGGCTTCTTTTTTCTCGACTCAAAGTGATAACCACAGTTCCGTTTTTGAGACCTGCCAAGGCCATGTTACGGACGTTATCGAGAATGCGGTTAGTATCGCATTCTGGCATTAGTTTAAATTGAACCGTATATGACATGGTCAAAAAGGAACATCATCAACATTAAAATCATGCGGCGCGTATTGCGGTTGATTCGGTTGCTGGAAATTACTTACTTGCTGGTTGGCGCTTTGTACTTGAAGGCCTTGCTGGTTATCCTGCTTACCACCTAGCATTTGCATTACACCGTTAAAATCCAACACCACTTCTGTCGAATAACGATCTTGACCTGTGTTTTGATCTTGCCATTTACGGGTCTGCAATTTGCCTTCCAGATAGACTTGCGACCCTTTGGTTAAATATTTACCCGCTATTTCAGCCAGCTTGCCAAAAATCACGACTCGGTGCCATTCTGTTTTTTCTTGCTTTTGACCTGTTGCCTTGTCATTCCACTGCTCACTGGTTGCTACGCTCAAATTCGCAATGGCGTTGCCGTTTGCTGCATACTTAACTTCTGGATCACGTCCCAAAACTCCTACCAAGATTACTTTATTTACGCCTCTCATAACTACACACCTATAACATTAATAGTATTTACCACATCAAATGCCGATTCTTTCACGTACTGCAAGGCATCGCCGTTTTCTTCAACAGCTTTAATACAGATTTCGGGCGTTTGGTCTTTCACGTATTTCAACGCTAAGCCGTTTTGCTCAACTGCTTTGATGCAGATTTCAGGAGTTTGGTCTTTCACGTACTGCAACGCATAGCCGTCTTTCCCCACCGCTTTGATGCAGATTTCTGGCGTCTGTTCTTTCACGAACCACAAAGCATCGCCTTCTTTCTCTACCGCTTTAATGCAGATTTCGGGCGTTTGGTCTTTCACGTATGCCAAAGCGTAGCCGTTTTCTTCAACAGCTTTAATACAGATTTCGGGGGTTTGCTCTTTCACGTACTGCAACGCATAGCCGTCTTTCTCCACCGCTTTAATGCAGATTTCTGGCGTTTGGTCTTTCACGTATCCCAAAGCCTCGGCGTTTGCCTCAACAGCTTTAATGCAGATTTCTAGGGTCTGGTCTTTTACTACCCGCAGCGCATATCCGTTTTTCTCCACCGCTTTAATGCAGATTTCGGGGGTTTGGTCTTTCACTAACCACAAAGCATCGCCTTTTTTCTCTACCGCTTTAATGCAGATTTCAGGGGTTTGGTCTTTCACGAGACCCAAAGCCTCGTCGTTTTGCTCAACTGCTTTGATGCAGATTTCAGGGGTTTGCTCTTTCACGTATTTCAACGCTAAGCCGTTTTGCTCAACTGCTTTAATACAGATTTCTGGCGTCTGTTCTTTCACGTATGCCAAAGCATAGCCGTCTTTCTCCACCGCTTTGATGGCTTCTTCACCGCTAAGAGCGGCAATATCTGAAGCAGATGCGTTAAATCTTTTCAAAAATTCTCTTAGTTCCATTTTATTTCTCCGTTATAAATTAGTATTTACCACATCAAATGCCGATTCTTTCACGAACTGCAAGGCATTGCCGTTTTGCTCAACTGCTTTTATGCAGATTTCAGGGGTTTGGTCTTTCACGTATCGTAACGCATTACCGTCTT
>Ga0066256_1001403_pt1 | contig 33960 bp, 27 predicted proteins | sample ThiBio_1000_biof_FD_87107 | JGI IMG/M metagenome (GOLD analysis project Ga0066256, IMG submission 87107) | Wastewater bioreactor microbial communities from Cape Town, South Africa - Thiocy_expt_1000_biof (version 2) | ecosystem: Engineered > Bioreactor > Thiocyanate-remediating >... | reverse complement strand
GGTGGCGTGCATGCGTAAGCTTCTCGTAATCGCTAATGGCCTCATTAAAAAGAATGAATTATGGCAGAACATCCCAAATTATGCTTGACACTCTTCATAGAAGCACCCTCGCGAAAGCGGGAGGCCATAAAAATCCTGGGTTCCCGCATCAAGTGCGGGAAAGACAAAGAGGGTGTGTGGGAATGACAGAAGGGGGGCCTTGTCATCACCGCTCCTCCACCTATCACCCTCGTGCTCTTTTTCTCGTCATTCCCGTGAAAACGGGAAGCCATAAAAAGCCTGGATCCCGCATCAAGCCCCACTTTTTTTATTTCCGACAAACACGATGCTGTTAATCTTCAGCTTTGCCTTTTCCAACACCGTGATGCAGCTTAGAGGCCGGCGCCTTGCGACAATGATGCACAAACATCGTAAACGCTTCCATCGCGGTTGGGTTTGCTGGGTTTGGAACAAAACCATTCTTCAGGTCAAAAAGCTTGTCTTTTGTTGGCTTTAAAGGATTTTGTTCATCACTTTCATCGACGTATACCCCTTCTGCCAAAAGCAAGGCCTGCTTCTCTTCAGTAAGCTTACCATCTCTAGCATCAGCCAGGTTTTCTTCAATCAGCTTAGCTTTTTGAGCCTTAGCATCGTCCATAGCTTTTTGACGATGGGCCTTATTGGCTTCGCCATCCCCAAGATGTTTGACAACGGCCTCACATTGCTCCTTACGCCCCTTGTGGGCATTAATGACTTTAGCATAAAGCTTGCGCATACGATTGCTAATTTCCTTTGCTCTTGCCAGCTTCTCATTGTCAGAAGCTTCCTCAGCAAGCCATGGGTCTTGCAAAATGGCAGCATGGGTTGCTTTTTGCCCTTCATCAAACATGCAATAACGCGTGACGAAACCCGTTACTTCCTCTTCAGATTTTGCCTCAAATTCTTCCACACATTTGCCAATTTTGCTGTTAGGGCCTGCTTTCCCATCCAATTTATGCGGCGCTTTGGCTGCCTTGGCACGGTCTTCAATTGCTTTCATCCGATCCTTAACGGATGCAGGTGCACCATCAGCCTGCGCCTGAGACATAAGAACCAAAGATAAAAACGCGCTAAGCAGCGCAAAAGATAACTTCTTCATCAATTCCTCCCGATTTAAGATAACTTTTGCTAAAGACTAACATAATCCATATATTTTGGAATGAAATTTTATGGATCCAACGCTTACTTTTTAAGGTATGTGGCGATCACATCAGCTGCGCAGACACTTGGCATTTTACCTGTCGATGCTAAAAGCTCATCAATTTTGCTTAAATCATCAATCTGTCTTTGTCGAGCTGTCGTATCTTCCAACAAATAGGAAACCACCTCAGCTAACCGGCCTGGCTTACAGTTTTCTTGTAGTATTTCAGGAATCGACCTTTTCTTAAGTAAGATGTTGACCAAGCACACAAATGGGATCTTGATCAAGCGCTTCACCAGCCATGCCGTAAGAGTGTTGATGCGGTAGGCAATAACCATAGGCACCCGCGCCAGAGCCAGCTCTAGAGCAATTGTCCCTGAAGCCGCCAGCGCTGCTTGAGAGGATCGAAATGCCCCAACCTTTTCCTCCTGTGTGGATGTTACCACCGTAGAGGCAGGCCATCGGCGCGTCAAAGCCGCAAGCTCTTGGTGAAATTTAGGCAATGTTGGGATCACCACATGCAAACGGTTCACACGGTGGGACAACAGCCCAATTGTTTCCTCAAAAATAGGCATCAATTTGTTCAACTCTCCACGACGGCTTCCAGGCAGGACACACAAAAGTGGCACCCCTTCAGGAATAGCATGCTGCTTGCGAAAAACATTTGTATTTGATGTAAAATGATTAATTTCAACTAACGGATGCCCCACAAATGTGGCCTTCAGGCCATATTTTTCAAAATATGGCGGCTCAAACGGAAAGAGCGTTAAAATATGATCATACAGGTGAGAAATTTTCTTGGCTCGCTTCTGCCTCCAAGCCCAAACTGCAGGAGCCACATAATGAATGCATTTAGCACTCATATCTGCACCATATTTTTTCTTAAGGCGCTTAATCAGGGCAAAATGGAACCCTGGGGAATCAATAGTAATAATAACATCCGGCTTGCTCTCATGGATAAACTTGATGGTTTGATCGAGCCGTCTTTTAATGGCAAAAAGATGCGGAAGGACTTCAAGAAACCCCATCAAAGAAAGTTCTTCCATGGGAAAAAGGCTATCAAGCCCCTCGGCCTGCATTTGCGCGCCGCCAACCCCCACAAGCTCAAGCATCGGGTTTGCAGCCTTCAATTGCATCATTAACCGGGCACCTAAAAAATCCCCAGAAGCTTCTCCAGCCGAAATAAAAACCTTTCTCTTTTGAGCAATTTCTGCATTAGGCATGCTGGCCCTCAAGCTCAACCCCATAGATAAATACTCCCCGCTCGTTCGACCGTTGTATAAGGGTTTCTTTATCTATTATCAGACATTTTTTTGCCTCTAAGGCAATACCATTTAATTTATGATCCAAAATCAATTCTAAAGTGCGCAGACCAATAGTTGGCAGATCAATGCGTTGCTCTTGATTCGGTTTTGAAGCTTTCACCAGAACCCCGCCCTTACCAAGCCCCTTTACACGCTCGCGTGCAATTGGGATGCGTGAAAGCATCAAGTCAGTCCCTTCTACAGCCTCCACGGCCAAAACAATCCCCTGTTGCACAACCACACCTTGGCCAACATCCACGCTACCAAGTGTTTTCGCAACAATAAACGCGCGTCTAATATCTTCCATATCCTCAGGAGAAGGACTAGATTTGGTCATATTGCCATTGGAGGCTAAAATCCCCCCAATGATTTCATGCGCACCAACCACGCTAAATCCTTCTTTTTCAAGAAAGTCTATAAGCCCTTTGAGAATGCCATCATCCCCAAATGCTTTAACCCCTAAGGTTGCTAGCACCTCAGCCGCCTTAAAATCAGGACGCAGTTCAAGCCAGGAAGGCCTTCTCACACCACCCGCCATGACCAAACAAGTTATTCCTTGGGATTTCAAGATTTCGATGGATTTACCAACCGCTCCTATGCGATTCCAAGCGTGTGGAACATCTTTCAAAATGGCTGAGTCTGTTTGGTTTTCAAGAGCCAGAACAAAAAAGGGGCGGCCCTGGCTTTTACAAGCTTCAATCAGAAGCTTCGGCAAAAAGCCCTGGCCCGCAATAATTCCTATTTTGTGAGCAGCTATATCACCCATGCGATTCAACACCTACAGAATCAACCAAAAGAGCTATTATGAGTCTCACTCGTTGGGAAGGCATAACCCACACTTAGATTCAGCCTGCATGAACACAACAATCTCCATGACTCCCGGGCTAGCAGTGTAGGCAGCTTGTGTCGCCTCAATACGCTCCCCAACGGTTCCTTCCCCGGAAAATAATGTGCGATAGGCGCTGCGCAGTTCGTCAATGGATTCGCGGGAGAAGCCTCTCCTTTTAAGGCCAACAATGTTGAGCCCATTTAGGAAGGCTCTCTCTCCCTTCACTGCCCCATAAGGGATCACATCACCATCAACTGGTGACAACCCACCAATAATGGCATGACTGCCTATGCGCACTCGCTGATGAATACCTGCAAGCCCTCCAATTATCACAAAATTCCCTACCTCTACATGACCAGCCAATGTAGCATAGTTAGCCATTACAACATCATTACCCACAATACAATCATGAGCCACATGGACACCAGCCATAAACAAGCCACGGTCCCCAACCTTGGTGAGCATGTTGTCACCAGAAGTTCCTGGCTGCATCGTCACATATTCACGGATACGGTTATCCTCTCCAATAATCAGCTTGGAGTCTTCACCTTCATATTTCTTATCTTGCGGAATATGACCAATGGAAGCAAATGGGAAGATAACCGTGCGCGCGCCAATGACGGTTTGCCCTTCAATGCACACATGCGAAATAAGCTCTACTTCGTCATGTAACGTCACATTAGCCCCCACAACACAATACGGGCCAATTTTGACATTCTGACCGATTTTGGCTTTTGGATCCACGATAGCAGTTGGATGAATCATCACCATGGGCCCACCTTATGCCGCTGCTATCATCGCGGAAAATATCGCTTCCGCAACTACCTGATCATTCACCATAGCCACCCCCTCAAATTTCCATACATTAGCACGGGCACGCTGTTTTTGAACTTTCATACGCAAAACATCACCAGGCACCACAGGCTTGCGAAAACGTGCTTCATCAATGGTCATAAAATAAACTATCTTATTATTTTCCATATTTTGCATTGATTTTGTAACCAATACGCCTGCAGTCTGAGCCATTGCTTCAACAATAAGAACACCAGGCATAACGGGTCTTTGTGGAAAGTGCCCCTGGAAAAACCACTCGTTCATTGTCACATTTTTAATACCTATTCCAGATTCAGGGGCATTTACCTCTACAACTTTATCCAACAATAACATCGGAAAGCGATGCGGAATAAGCGCCTGAATCTCATCAATTAAGATATCAGTCGTTAAATTGGCTTCTGTCATGAAGACGATCCCTTTCGTTGTGAAACCATTCTTTGTAACATTACGGACTGCCGCCGCCATTGACCAATGGGAACAGCCGGAGAACCACCAACAATATCCCCAGCTGGGATATCGCGCATAACACCACCTTGAGCAGCTACAACCGCTCCATCACCAATGGAAAGATGGCCAGCAATGCCTGCCTGCCCTGCTAATGTTACAGCATTACCAAGCACCGTACTACCCGCAATCCCCACTTGGGATACAATGACACAGTTTTGTCCAACTTGAACATTGTGAGCTACTTGCACTAAATTATCTATCATCGTACCTTTGCCAATAACAGTATCTTCAAGGCTACCTCGATCGATAGCCGTGTTGGCACCAATAACAACGTCATCTTCTATGAATACTTGGCCAATTTGTAAGACTGGAACATGACCTTTTAGATAATCTCGATGGAAGCCAAACCCCGGCTGGCCAATGCGTGCGCCTGGGTCTATTCGCACCCTGTTGCCAATATCCGCACACTGGATTGTAACATGCGCTGCTATTTGGCAATCCTCGCCAATTGTCACGCCTTTTTCAATAACAGAATGGGATCCAATTTTGGTTCTTGGGCCTATCTTTGCTTGAGCCTTGATAACCACGTATGGATCAATAATACAGTCTGCACCTATTTGAGCTGAAGGCGCGATAACAGCGGTTGGGTGAATGCTGTCAGAAAGTTCCTGCGCATCAACATACATAGCGTTAAGCAGGAAAGCCAACGCACGATATGGCTCAGGCGACACAAGCCCCGCAACCCCATCAGGCAGAGAGGCAATATACTTTTCCTCAAGAATCACGGCAGCTGCTTTTGTTTTTTGTAAATGCTCTAGATACTGTGATGGATTGTTCAACACAGCAATATCTTCATGGGTTGCTTTTTCAAGCGTCGCTATCCCATTTATGGTTAGATTTGGATTCTGGCATTGATGAAGTGCTGCATTTGCAATAGACGCGGCTTCCTCTAAAGATAACTTCTTACAAACCTGAAAAAAACGTGGGTTATTCATGGTTGCCACCTTGGATCAACGATTGCGATTCGACACGTGCTTTGAACTGAACGATAGGTTCAACATTGATGGTCAATTTTGGTAATGTAACATTGAGTTCCTGAATAACTTGTGTGGTGATTTCCAGATTTTGCACAACATACATAACCTGAGCATGGTTAACCACGATATCGTATTTATTCTTGCCCGCAATTCCTTCGATAATCATAAGCACTGCTTTTTGAACCTTGGTTTTAGCCTCGCCAAAAACCTCATCCAAATATTCTTTTCGTTTCTGAAGCATTTCCTGCAATTGCGCAACTTCACGGTCATAGGCATGCCGATCGGCAATTAAACGATTTGAAGCAAGCTCCTTTTCACTATCAGACAAGGGAGCCTGGTTAAGTCGCTGAAGCTCTTGCGTCATCAACTGATCTGCCTCACGCAGCCTTTTCTCGATGGATGCGACAAAGGACTGATCTTTTTGAAGATGCTCGGAAAATTTCTTTTGAATTTCCTGAAAAGCTATGGATTGGTTCAACACTTCCAATGTATTTACCACGGCAATATTGCTAGCGGCGTGGAGGTTGATTACCCCCATCACCATCCAAATCACCACCCAAAATAAGCGCGCCAATTTCTTCAAACCTTCTTTCCTTTCTAGAAAGTTGTCCTAAAGCTGAAGAGAACAGGCTGACGTTTGTCAAACTTTTGGTAACGAGTAGCTCTTGCTATGTCCAAACGGATTGGTCCAAGTGGCGATGCCCAAGCAATACCAAAGCCAACAGAGGAGCGAACTTTGCTCGAATCATTAACCAAATCTTTGCTATAATCCGATTTCCAAATACTACCCACATCTGCAAACAAACTGCCTTTGATTCCTAACTCATTTGGCAAGCCAATGGGGAAAGAAACTTCAGCGGATCCCGTGTAGTAATAGCGGCCACCAACAGCCTCTGACCTTGTGATTTCTCTTGGTGACACACCAAAATATTCAAATCCTCGTAAGGAATCACCCCCTAAGAAAAATCGATCAACAGTTTTAATAGGCTGATTTTGCACAATCTGCATCAAACCACCACTTGCCCTTAAGGTGAAAACAACGTTTTCAGACAAGGAATAGTAAGATTTACCTTCTGTGTTATGCCGCAAAAACTTAGTTTGTCCCCCAAGGCCAGCGTACTCATTGGTGAGGCTGAGAACATATCCAGTGGTTGGGTCAATGCGGTTATCTCGCTTATCGTAAGATAATTCATGCCCCACAAGAGAAGTGTTCCGTGTACCTTGTTGCTCACGAATAATGATAGAGGCGTCGTCCCTAAAGCTGCTAACGCGATCCTGCCTTACCGTGTACCAAACTCTATGAACTAATGGCTCAGTAATATGGTAGCCAATACGTGTCGTTCCTCCATGCCTGTGGTGAATATAACCATTTTGGCTGGTTTGATCGTATCGCACTTTGAATAAATCAACTCCAGCAGAAAGGTTTTTATCCAAGAAGTAGGGTTCGGTAAAGCTGACATCAAATTCACGTGTCCTCTTAGAGATGGTAAAATCGCTGGAAAGCTGTTGCCCTTTACCCATGAAATTATTCTCGCTAAAGCGAACGTTGCCAATCATGCCTTCGATGGAAGTCACGCCACCAGCAACCGAGATTTCACCCGTCGATTTTTCCTTAACGTTCACTTTCAAATTGACTTTATCTGGAGCATCACCTTGCTCTTTTTCAACGTTCACCGTGGAGAAAAAGTTAAGATTCTGCAGCCGTTGCTCTGAACGCCTAAGCTTACTTGTATTATAGGCATCCCCTTCATATAGGCGGAACTCACGACGAACCACCTTATCATAGGTCGCTAGATTGCCATGAATGTCAATCTGGCCGATATAAACCCTTGCCCCTTCGGTCACATCAAATGTGATATCCACCGTTTTTTCTTCAGGGTTTTTCTTAAAATCAGGTTTTACGTTCACAAACGCATACCCCATATCCCCCAAATAATCTGTGATTTTATCCATGGATTTTTCAACCAAACCACCATCGTACCAATCTCTGGTTTTTAGCTCCAAAAGATGCTTGAGAGCTTTTTCATCAATATTTTTAAGCTGGCAATTGATCTTGACTTCCCCCACACGATATCGTGTGCCCTCTTCAATAGTAAACGTGATGAAGAACCCAGATTTATCAGTAGCCAACTCAGCAATGGACGAGAGAACCTTAAAATCCACATAACCATTTTTTAAGTAATGCACACGCAGCAGTTCTCTATCAAAAGCAATTCTCTCTGGATCGTAATTGTCATCATTAGTCAAGAATCGATACCATCTTGTTTCTTTTGTACGCAAAACAGATTGAAGTTTTGACGTACTGAACTTTTGGTTACCCACAAATAGGATTTTCTTAACCCCAGTCAACTTACTTTCATTGATTTCAAAAACTAAATCAACGCGATTTTGTTCTAGCTTAATAATTTTAGGTTCAACTGTTGCGGCAAAACGACCTTGCCTACGATACAAAGAAAGGATACGCAAAGTATCTGCTTGCACGCGGCTTTTGGTAAATACATCACGAGGCTTCATGTAAACCTCGCTTTTCAAAGCATCATCGTTGATGCGCCGATTTCCTTCAAAAACCACGCGGTTAATAATGGGGTTTTCAATAACGTCTACAGTCACAAGATTATGGTCATTTCTTATTTTGACATCAGCAAAAAGATTTGTATCAAAGAGGGCTTTAAGCCCTGTGTTGAGTTTAATGTCATCAATTTCATCACCGATCTTGAGACCCAAGTGATAAAGGATGGAGTCATTCCCAATTCTTTGGTTGCCATTAACTTTAATACCCGTAACTTGAGCACTGAACGCATCAACGCTCCAGGCCATTAAACAAATCAATGCTATAGCAGCAATTTTTAAGCCTGATCCACCAGACCTACACCGTTGATACAAATACCGACTTAGCCCCACAACCCTAGAAACCACTTCACAACCCCTAAATGCATTAAATCATTCCACATTGCCAACACCATCACGGCAATCACTATCGAAAACCCAACTTTAAAAGCAAACTCTTGAACTTTTTCATTCACAGGTTTACCTGTCATAACCTCCACCAGATGAAGCATGATATGCCCCCCATCCAACATAGGAATTGGGAATAGGTTAATGAGACCTAAATTGATGGATAGAAACGCCATCAGCCACAAAAGATTTGCCAAGCCCGATTGAGCTACTTCGCCTGAAATCTTTGCAATTCTTAAAACCCCACCTAATTCCTCAGATGAACGTTCGCCAATGATAATTTGCCATATTCCATGCAACATCCCAGCAGAAACCTGATAGGTATCCACGAATGAAGCTATAGCGGCTTCTTTCATTGATAACATCTTGAAATTTGGAGTCATCGCTCGAGCAATCCCCAAAGATCCAACATGTCGAACACGCCCAAAACGATCTTTGATTTCTTTTTGATCAGGAGTCGCATCAACATGATGTGTTTGCCCTTGGCGATCAATCGTAATGGAGAGCTTTTGACCTGGGTTCGATGAAATAATAACTTCAAGATCTTTAAAATTATCAATAGTTTGACCATTGATTTGACGAATCACATCTCCCTTCATCAATCCCGCATTAGCAGCAGCTGTATTAGGAAGCACTTCTGAAATATCAGCGGGTAAATATCTTTGCCCTATTACTAAATAAAGGCCAAACAACAAAATGACTGCAAAAATATAATTAGCAGCCGGCCCCGCTGCAGCCACAGCAATACGCTGCCATGGTTTTTTCGCATGCAGTGTTAACGCCTTATCCTCTTGAGACATTTCCTTTACATCAGCATTTGGACGACTGGCGGCATCAAGATCACCATACATTTTGACATAGCCACCCAATGGGATCAGGCTAAACTTCCATCTTGTGCCAACCCTATCCGTCCAACCGAATAACTCAGGCCCAAAACCGATTGAAAACACCTCAACGCGCACACCATTCCATCGAGCAACAAGATAGTGCCCCATTTCATGGACAAAAACCAAAATTGTTATGACGACTAAAAATGGTACAAGATAGGGTATAATACCTGTAATCGCTGTCATAGTTTTTTCTACTCCCGAACAAACCCTTAAAACATCTTTGAGGCAGCATTAGCTGCAAAAACTTTCACTTCCTCAGCAAAATCCATAGCCTCATCTATTGTGCCAAGAGCTGGAATCATCATCTTATCTAAAACCTCTTGTACTATAGTCATCACTTTGAGGAAAGAGATTCTTCGATCTAAAAATGCATTTACAGCACATTCATTCGCAACATTATAAACAATACAGGCCCCCATGCCTGATTTTAAGCACGCGCGAGCCATACGAACGGCCGGAAAATTTTCATCATCAATCGGCTCAAACACCATCCGTGACAGTTCATCAAAATTAAGAGGCGTTACATCCGATGAATAACGTTCAGGCCAAGAAAGAGCATGCGCAATTGGCAATTTCATACTCGGCCGACTGATTTGAAACATTTGTGTGCCATCCTTAAATTCAAGCACAGCATGCACAAAAGATTGCGGATGAACCCAGGCCTCCACCTTATTACTCGGAAAATCAAAAAGCCTACACGCTTCAATCACCTCAAGCCCTTTGTTAAAAAGTGTAGCGCTATCAATAGTATTCTTTGGCCCCATACTCCAATTAGGATGTTTTAACGCTTGCTCAACGGTCACATGCTTGAGCTGCTCCTTGTTAAACCCACGAAATGGGCCCCCAGAGGCGGTTAAGATCAATTTGTGAATATTATTCTTTTGATCGGACTGCAATAATTGGAATAAGCCATTATGCTCGGAGTCAACAGGCAGAACCTGCACATTCATTTTATGAGCGGCATCCAAAAGCCAGCGCCCTCCTACAACCACACTTTCTTTATTAGCAATCGCAAGGCTGCGTGTTCCCTCCAAAGAAGCCAGGGTTGGCTTAAGGCCAGACATCCCAACCATTGCTGCTAACACAATATCACTTGGTTGCCGAGCGGCTTCGCAGACTCCGCCTTCACCACTTAAAACAGCTATGCCAGTTCCGCTCAAAGCGCTTTCAAGTAAACCCACAAATTGAGCATCAAATATAGCAACCATTTTGGGTCGAATGGCAATGGCTTGCTTGGCTAGCGCTTCCCACCGAGTACCGGCTACAAGAGCAACCACGTCAAATAGATCCAGATTCTGCTCAATAACCTCAAGAGCTTGAGATCCAATGCTCCCTGTCGAGCCAAGTATAATTATTTTCTTTTTTTGCAATATTACACCAAAATCAAATGAACCACCGCAAAAACGATGCTTGCTGCTAACAAACCATCCACACGGTCAAAGACCCCCCCATGGCCCGGAATGATCCCCCCAGAATCCTTTACTTGGAAGCTTCTTTTCAACCAAGATTCTAGCAAATCCCCATATTGTACGGCTACAGAAAGAATAAGGCTGAGCCATACAATATTACTTTTGCCATTTAAAAAATATTGGGCGTAAATATAACTGGCACAGACCGCAGACAAAACACCACCCAAAAAGCCTGACCATGTTTTTTTAGGGCTGATACGTGGCGCAAATTGTGGCCCTTTTAATTGCTTTCCGACAACAAATGCCATGATGTCCGTTACCCAAACAATAATCATTAACCATAAAGCTTCGCTCGGAGACATTCCAATCACCACATAGGTTAACGCAAACGAACCCAAGAGAATATAACTTAGCCCCACAAACAACGCCTTGATATGCCTCGGCCTTTGCTCCTTCGCCATTGTCAACAATTCATATATACAGCCAAGAGCAACAGCCAAAAGAATAGGTGCCTTCACATACACTGGGGCCCACAAGGCACTGATCGCCAAGGGGATGAGCACTAAACTGGAAAGAATTCTTTTAAGCAAATTTTTCATGGGCTAATCTTTGTCCAAAACGTCGGCTTCTTTTGTTAAAGTCAATTAGAGCGTCAATAAATTCATTTTTACTAAAATCAGGCCATAAGGTTTGCGTAAAATAAAATTCACTGTAGGCAACCTGCCAACATAAAAAGTTACTCAAACGATGTTCACCGCTTGTACGAATGATTAAATCCGGATCTGGCACATCAGCTGTATCCAGATAGCTAGCAAAAGCTGCTTCCGTAACTTCATCGAGCTCAATAATACCATTTTTTATATCAGACCCGAGAGCCTTGATCGCCCTAACAATTTCTTCTCTACCGCCATAACTAATGGCCATTATAAGGGTTAGCCGCTGGCAATGGGCCGTTTTTTTCTCAACCACTTCAATGAGCTGATGAATATCTTGCGGCAACTTCTGACGAGAACCAATCACTTTGAGCCTGATATCATTCGTAATCAACTTGTCGACCTCAGATGTCAGATATGTCCGCATCAAAACCATGAGCTCATAGACCTCATCTTCCGGGCGACTCCAATTCTCCGAGGAAAACGCATATAATGTTAAATATTGAACGCCTGCCTCCAATGCGGCTTCAACAATTTGCTTGGCGACCATGGCTCCTTTTTGATGACCAAAGGCTGGTTTTTGCTCACGCAAATGCGCCCATCGGCTATTCCCATCCATAACGATGGCCACATGCTGCGGAACCATCAATTGGACCATATCATTCAAGGACTGCGATGGGTCTAACTTATTTCGTTTTGAAAAAATGCTTTTTATAAACTTGAGCACGATCAAACTCGTTAGACATGCATAATGTCTTTTTCTTTCTGCGCTAACATTTCATCTATTTTTTTAATAAATGAATCTGTCAATTTTTGGATCTCATCCCCGAGCCTTCTTTCGTCATCCTCAGAAATATCCCCAGCTTTCTCTTGCTTTTTAGCATGATCCATGCCATCACGGCGGACATTACGAACAGAAACCTTAGCTTGTTCAGCATACTTTCCAGCAACTTTGACCAGCTCTTTCCGCCTTTCTTCATTGAGATCTGGCAATGGCACACGCACCACTTGTCCATCTGCCGCTGGGTTTAAACCTAAGTTTGCATCTCGTATGGCCTTTTCAACAGACTTAACCAACCCTGTATCCCACACTTGTACTGTAAGCATGCGTGGCTCAGGTATGCTAATAGTACCAACTTGTGTAATAGGCATCATCGAACCATAAGCCTCAACCATAATAGGCTCAAGCAAGTTTGCTGACGCACGCCCCGTACGCAAGCCCGCAAATTCACGCGTTAGGACCTCCAAAACACCATTCATACGTCTTTTTAAATCGCTAAGTAGATCCTCCACCATTTTAAACCTCTTTAATTTGATTCATTTGTTACCAGCGTATATTGCCCATTTCCTTGAGCAACGTCAATGAGCGCCCCTGGCGTTTGAATTGAAAAAACAGCAATAGGAATGTTGTTTTCACTTGCCAGTGAAATAGCTGCCGTATCCATAACCTTTAACCCTCGAGCAATAACTTCCTTGAAGGTAATGCGATCATAACGGTGCGCGTTAGCATCTTTTTGGGGATCAGAGGAATAAATCCCATCCACCTTAGTTCCCTTCAATAACATCGTGCATTCCATTTCCGAAGCTCTCAAAGCAGCGGCTGTATCCGTTGTGAAAAACGGGTTGCCAGAACCACACGCAAAAATCACAACCCTCCCCTTTTCAAGGTGGTCTATACCTTTTCTACGGATATAGGGCTCGCAGATTGAAGGAACAGGGATTGCAGATAACACACGCGTCGGCACGCCAATCCCCTCCAAGGCACTTTGCAATGCAAGAGCATTAATAAGGGTCGCAAGCATCCCCATATAATCGCCCGTCGTTCTCTCAATTCCTTGAGCAGCGCCAGAAATACCTCTAAAAATATTGCCGCCACCAACGACTAATGCGATTTGGATACCCAAATTGGATACAGCTGAAATTTCTTCGCAAACTCTTTGAACCGTAACTGGGTCAATGCCTGAGGATAAATCCCCCATCAAGATTTCACCTGATAATTTAAGGAGAATTCTCCCAGGCACGCCCATTTTCATACGGCTCTCTCTTCGTTTTATTTAGCCAGCTGAGCAGCAACCTCATCAGCAAAGTTTGAGGCAGCTTTTTCAATCCCCTCACCTAAGGCATACCTAACATAAGCTGTAAGCTCGATGGGTTTACCCAATGCCTTTGCCTCTTGCTCAATAACTTGCGATACCTTTGTGCTTGGATCCATAACAAAGCCCTGCTCAAGAAACACGACTTCTTCATAGAACTTGCGAATACGGCCTTCAACCATTTTTTCAATAATATCAGCCGGACGCCCAGTGGACTTTGCCTGCTCGATCAAGATATTCTTCTCACGCTCCAATGCATCTGCTGATACGTCTGAAACTTTCAAGGCAACTGGGCTAGAAGCAGCAACATGCATAGCCAGCTTTTTACCCAAAGCAAGAAGCTCATCTGGGTTAGCCTCTGACTCTAAAGCCACCAAAACACCAATTCTTCCCAATTGAGGGGCAGAAGCATTATGGATATAGGTAGCAACCACACCTTTTGAGACACTCAGACAATCTGAACGACGAATGGTCATGTTTTCTCCAATAACAGCAACCAAATTGGTTAATGCATCAGCGACCGTTGAATCCTCTACCTTTGCATTTTTAAGGCTTTCCACGTCACCCTTTACGGATACAGCGGCTTGAGCGATATCACGAACTAAAACTTGAAATTGCTCATTGCGAGCGACAAAATCTGTTTCAGAGTTAACTTCAACAATCGCAGCACTTGTTGCATTAGATGCCACGCCAATGAGGCCTTCAGCAGCGACCCTGGAAGCTTTTTTAGCGGCAGCTGCCAAACCTTTAGTCCGAAGCCAGTCCACAGCTTGCTCAAAGTCACCATTTACTTCCCCAAGAGCCTTCTTACAATCCATCATCCCTGCGCCAGTTTTCTCACGCAGATCTTTTACCATTGTTGCGGTAATTTCAGCCATTTTTTCCTCCGCTATTTTTACTGCAACTCAGCAGATACTTCACTCTGCTCAGTCATGCCCATATCACCTTGGGATTCTTCGCCTAAATCAAAATCGTCTTGAAGGTTAGGCATAATCTCGGCAGCTTCCCCCATATCAACACCAGCAGATACCATTTGGGCTTGCACACCGTCCAACACTGAGGCGACGACAAGATCGCAATAAAGATCGATGGCTCTTAAAGCATCGTCATTTCCTGGAATTGGGTATGAGACACCATCTGGATCGCTGTTTGTATCAAGAACCGCAACCACTGGAATACCCAATTTATTGGCCTCTTGAATAGCAATATTTTCCATATTGGTATCAATCACAAAAATCAGATCAGGAACGCCGGCCATTTCCTTAATACCACCCAAAGCTCTGTCAAGCTTATCACGATTGCGGGTTAAGCTGAGCAATTCCTTCTTGGTCAAGCCTTTAAGCTCTTCACCTTCAAGCTTACCCTCCAATTCACGCAAGCGGCGAATAGAATTCGAAACTGTTTTCCAGTTAGTCAACATACCACCTAACCAACGATGGTTAACATAATACTGACCGCACTTTCTTGCCGCCTCTGCAATCCGATCAGAAGCCTGACGCTTTGTGCCGACAAACAATATTCTGCCACCACTTGCTGCAACATCACGAATGGCCTGAAGAGCACGCTGCAAAAGGGGAACAGTATGATCAAGATTGATAATGTGAATGGAGTTCCGGGCTCCAAAAATATAGGGTTCCATCTTGGGATTACGACGACGTGTGTGGTGCCCAAAATGCACACCAGCTTCAAAAAGCTGACGAAGCGAAACGACTGGTATAGCCATATTTAAATTCCTTTCTTCCGGTTGTAACCACCGCAGGCCTTGGTTAAGTGAGGAAACCTTACTTAACACCGGTAACCAGGCAAGGCATCCTGCGTGCTAGTTTAAATAGTGTTGTTCTAGCTTGTGTTTCATAAATTTGCAAGCTCTGATTTTGGCAAGCATTATTGAGCAGCAAGCTGCAAAAGATTCGATCGTTGTTCAAACGACAATTGATATTTTTGAGGAAGCCTTAGCTCAACCTCCCCTTCCTCCAAGGGAAGACGCACAATAATAGAGGCTTCACCTGGCTGCAGCTGCTCACAAAACCGCTTGATGGCTTCTAATTTTAACGGATCATAAATCGCAACCTCCACCGGATGATCAGCCATTTTGTTCTCCAGCCAATCAATAGATTGGGCCGTTAACCTCACTTGGTCTGCCTCAATACGGCCCGCCAGGGTCATAACAAATGACTGACCCGCCACCAATAACTCCCTGGTTTTTGATAAAATTTCTGAAAACAACACCACTTCATACTGCCCATAGGCATCAGACATTTGTATGAATGCATAGCGCTGACCGTTTTTCGAGACACGTTCTTTTGAACTAACCATCACCCCAACAGCGTTCAGCGTTGGCACACCCGAAAGCAGCGCCTCATAGAACTCATTTGAATGCACGACATTCAGCTTATGCAAAGGATACCCCTCCAATGGATGAGCTGAAAAATAGGACCCTAAAACATCAAACTCTTTTTGTAAGCGTTCAAGCAAACCCCATTCAGGTACAGGACTCAAAGATTGCTTTGGCTTATATGCTTCTGCACCAAAAAGACTCGGCGGCCTATCAGTTTCCTTTTTAACAGAGGTCAGAACATCCAATGAAGACCACATCGAGTGACGATTTTTGTGAAGAGAATCAAAGCCACCCGCTAGAACCAAACTTTCCATTTGCCTTTTGTTAAGAGCCTTTGAATCAACCCTTTCAACAAAATCAAAAACATCGCTAAATGGGCCATTGAGAGAACGAGCAGCCGACATATCTTGCATCGCTTGATAACCAACGTTCTTAATCGCACCCAAACCATAACGTATAGCTTTTTGACCGTCTGGCATAAATTCAATGCTAAAATTTGCCACTGATTTATTAATATCAGGGCCCAAGAGAGGGATCCCAATTCTCCTCAACTCTTGCTTGAAAAGATTAATTTTATCGGCATTGCCCATATCAAGAGTCATGGATGCACATAAAAATTCAACAGGATAGTTTGCCTTAAGATAGGCCGTTTGATATGTCAACAAAGCATACGGAGCTGCATGGGATTTATTAAAACCATAACCTGCGAACTTGCTGATTTGGTCGAACACAGCGCTAGCAATATTTTCGCTGACACCATTGCCCAAAGCGCCCTCTATAAATTTGGCACGCTGCGAATCCATCTCTTCGCGATTCTTTTTACCCATCGCTCTTCTTAGCAAGTCCGCTCCACCCAATGTATAACCTGCCATTACCTGGGCAATTTGCATAACTTGCTCTTGAACAACCATAACACCAAAGCTGTCTTTCAAAATTGGCTCTAACATGGGATGTGAGTATTGGACAGGCTCTTCACCATGCTTGCAAGCGAGGTAGCGCGGGATATCATCCATTGGGCCAGGACGATACAAAGCAACCAAGGCGATTAATTCCTCAAGTCGGTCTGGTTTTAAGCGCCTTAAAACATCCCTCATTCCACCGCTTTCAAGCTGGAACACACCCGCCGTTTCCACCCGATTGAGCAGTTCAAATGTTTTAGTATCATCGATGGGAATTGTAGAAATATCCAACACATTCCCAGAAACGCTTCCAATTAATTGACATGTTTTATCAATAACTGTCAGCGTTTTCAGACCAAGGAAATCAAACTTTAGTAACCCTGCTTGCTCCACATATTTCATATTAAACTGAGTAGCTGGGATAGGGCTTCGTGCATCTTTGTAAAGCGGCACAAGTTCATCTAATGGCCTGCCCCCGATAACAACACCCGCTGCATGGGTTGATGCATGGCGATACAGCCCTTCAAGCTTAAGACCATTATTGATAAGCTTCGCCACATCAGGGTCCTCTCTCATCATAGACCTCAGCTGCGGATCAATATCTAACGCCTGCTCAAGCGTTACCGGATTAGCTGGATTGTTCGGAATAAGTTTGCAGATTTTATCCACATACCCATAAGGCATTTCCAAGACTCGCCCTACGTCCCTTAAAACGGCTCGCGCTTGCAATTTTCCGAAAGTAATGATGTGCGCAACCTTATTATCACCATATTTTTCTCGGACATACTCGATAACCTCGTCACGCCTATCTTGACAAAAATCAACGTCAAAATCAGGCAATGAAACACGCTCAGGGTTGAGGAATCGTTCAAAAAGCAGATTAAACGCAATGGGGTCAATATCGGTAATAGTCAGCACCCAAGCCACAAGAGAGCCTGCTCCTGAACCTCTACCAGGCCCAACAGGTATACCTTTTTGTTTGGCCCACCGGATAAAATCCGACACGATCAAGAAGTAGCCAGGAAATCCCATCTTAATGATAATATCCAACTCATAATTCAGTCGTTCTTGGTAGTTTTCCCGAATTATTACTTTCTCCTGCTCGTCCATGACCGGCTTAAAGACTTGACGCTCTAACCTTTTTGTTAATCCATCATTTGCTTGGATAACGAGCTCTTCGGCTTCGCTCTTACCATCTGTTGTTGGAAATGGTGGCAAAATTGGTTTTGAAACCCTTGGCATAAAATGGCAACGCCGAGCGATACGGATGGTGTTTTCAATAGCCTCAGGAAGATCAGAGAAGACTTTTTTCATGGCGCTTTGAGATTTAAAATAATGCTCAGATGATACTTTACGCCTATTCTCAACAGAAACAGTCACGCCCTGGGAAATACACAAAAGAATATCATGAGCTTCATGCAGCTGAGGAGACTCAAAATAAACCTCATTGGTAGCAACTATTGGAACCCCTTCATCCATAGCAATTGTCAATAATGCTTCTTCTATCCTTGCTTCATCTGGGTATCCACACCTTGAAATTTCCAGATAGAAACGATCCCCAAAAATAGCTTTATATCGCCGAGTTAAAGCCACGGCTGTATCCACCTGTTTTTGGAGCAATGCCATATGAACAGGCCCTTCAAGACTTCCAGAGAGCAGTATCAATCCCTTGTTCCACTCATCTATGGCTGCAGCATCTATGCACGGAGCCTCGTGCTCCTTTGAATTTATATAAGCATTGCTCGCCAGCTTCATCAGACTATTGTATCCATCTTGAGATTGAGCCAATAATCCCATGTGATAAAAATAGGTCTGACCATTAGGTAAGATATCTTTAAACTTGAGTTTTAAACCAATAATACCCTGTATACCTTTTTCAGCACACGCCAAGGAAAACTCTAGCGCTCCAAAAAGGTTACCAGAATCCGTAAGGGCAACAGCCGGCATACCATGCTCCACACACAGATCAACTAGTCGCGTTGTTTTGATTGCCCCTTCAGCTAAAGAATATGCAGAGTGAGTCTTCAGATGAACAAATTCAGGCACAGCATATCCATATGATTAAACCATAATTAAAAGTTAACGGCAGGTAACAGCCCGCCTTTTTAAACAATATGACCGTCTTTTAAAGAGACAACCCGATCCATCTGTTTTGCCAGATCTGGATTATGCGTAGCAATCAATGCCCCCACATTATGACTCTTTACAATTTCCAAAAGCAACTGAAAAACCACCTGTGACGTTTGCGTATCTAAATTCCCAGTGGGCTCATCAGCCAGCAAGATTGTTGGGCGCCCAATTAATGCCCTTGCCAAGGCAACCCGTTGTTGCTCACCCCCAGATAATTTGGCCGGGCGATGGTCAAGCCTAGCTCCCAGCCCTACTCGCTCAAGCAACACAAGAGCTTCTTTTTTAGCCTGCAATGACCCAACACCCGCAATAAGGAGAGGGAGCATGACATTTTCCAATGCAGAAAAATCGGCTAGCAATCTGTGACTTTGATAGACAAAACCAATGCTTGTATTTCGAAAGCGGGCTTTGGCTTTTTCAGACCGCTCCACCATATTCATACCATCAATCAACACTTGCCCAGAACTTGGCTTCTCTAACAAACCAGCAATATGCAAAAGTGTGGATTTACCAGCGCCGGAAGGCCCGACCAAACCTGTTATTTCCCCAGGTTTTAAATCCAAGGAAACATCTTTCAAAACATTGATAGTTACACTATCGATTGAAAATTGCTTTGAAATGTTACGTAGAGAAAACATGATTTAAATCTGCCTCAGTGTATCAACAGGATCAAGGCGTGATGCGCGCCATGCTGGATAGAAAGCCGCGAGTAATGTCAAAACCATTGCCATCAACATAATGCTCATGACCTCATAAATGTTTAGCTCTGCAGGTAATTTTGACAAAAAATAGATCTCAGCCTGGAAAAGATTAGTATGCGTGATTTTTTCTAAGCCTTTTCGAATGCTTTCAATGTTAGCCGCAAAGATACACCCCAAGATTCCACCCAAGATTGTGCCAGCCAACCCAATGCTTCCCCCAATAAGTAAAAATATTTTTAAAATGGAAGTTCTAGCCGCCCCAATGGTTTTAAATATCGCTATTTCCTGTGATTTATCTTTGACAAGCATGATCAGACTAGAAATGACATTGAAAACCGCCACCACAATTATAAGCGTAAGGATGATAAACATTACATTTCGCTCAACTTTAATGGCCTCAAAATAGCCCGTGTTCGCCTTTTGCCAATCCAAAATCCCCAATTCAGGCGGCAGTTTCGCCATGAGTCCTGGCACCCTATCACTCGCTTTTGATAAATTATCCGTAAAAATCTCAACATTAGTGCATGTACCTTCAGGAAGCCTAAAAAACACTTGCGCCACCTCAAGCGGCATAAACACATAGGCGTTGTCATAATCAACCATGCCCATCTCAAAAACACCACCAACTTTAAACGTTTTGGCCCGCGGCGCCATTCCAAATGGTGTAGCCGTCCCCTGGGGAATCATAAGAGTTAGTTTACCACCAGGCAGCACCCCCAACTTTTCAGCAAGCCTTTTACCAATCAAAATGTGCTGATCGTCATTAAAGATTGATGTGCCCCACTTGACTTTGCTTGTGATCATTTCTCGCTTTTGCAAGTGCGCACTTGCGATACCATGCACAATAACAGCTGCAGCGCCATGAGCCGAGGTCACCATACCTTGCTTCTCAATAATCGGGTGAGCTAACGTTACATTCAAATGTTCCTTCAACCGATCAACCACAGGTTGATAGTAAAGGGGCTGCTGCTGCGAATGATACACTCGCAAATGACCATTAATACCTAATATCTGCCCCAAAAGCTCTTTATGAAAACCATTCATCACCGCCGTCACAATAATCAATGTAGCGACACCCAGCATAATTCCCAAAAAAGACAAAATGGCAATGATGGACACAAGCTTTTCTTGGCTGCGTGCGCGCAAATATCTTCCTGCAACGTACCACTCAAATCCTTTTCGCATTAGGCAGCCAATTGGTTAATAAAGGAGGTTAGGTCAAGCTCTTGACGCGTTCCATCGGAGCGTCGCTTAATCTCAATAATACCCTTTTCTACGGCCTTTGCACCGACAATAACTTGCCAGGGAAGACCAATGAGATCCATATTGGCAAACTTAGCTCCAGGACGCTCATCTGTGTCATCATAGAGCGTCTCGACCCCAGCCTCTTTAAGTTTTTCATATACCGCATCGGCAAATGCTACAGCTTTAGGATCATGTGTTTTAGCATTGACAATACCAACCTGGAATGGCGCCACTGGGTCAGGCCATTTGATCCCCTCGCCATCAAAATTGGCTTCAATAATAGCTCCCACCAACCTCGACACACCAATACCATACGAGCCCATTTCGACATTCACCAGCTGACCTGAAGGGGTCATAACTTTTGCTCCTAAAGGCTCAGAGTATTTTGAGCCAAAGTAGAATATATGCCCAACTTCAATCCCTTTAGATTGCTTAAGCTGATGGGGGGGCACTGGGCATGATTGCGGATCATGCTTTTCGTCCACAGCCGCATAAAGACGCACAACTTCGTCCATAACATTTGGATCATCAAAATCCAGGCTCTCAAACGCCACCTCATAATAAAGTGAGCTTTCGCCCGCCGGCGCTAAGATTTGGAACTCATGGCTCATATCGCCACCAATTGCGCCTGAATCAGCACGAACAGGGATCGCTGTAAGCCCCATCCGTTTAAAAATCTTTAAATATGTTTGGTACATACGCCAGTATGATTTTTTGGCACCTTCATAATCTATATCAAAAGAATAGGCGTCTTTCATGAGGAACTCTCTTCCCCTCATGACACCGAACCGTGGGCGAATTTCATCTCGAAACTTCCATTGAATTTGATACAAATTTTTTGGAATATCACGATAGCTTTTAATATGCTGACTAAATACTTCCGTGATCAACTCTTCGTTTGTTGGACCATACAAAAGCTCACGGTCATGGCGATCTTTGAATTTCAACATTTCTTTGCCATAACTATCCAATCGCCCACTTTTCTGCCACAACTCTGCTGATTGAATGGTCGGCATTAATACTTCCTGACACCCTGCCGCATCCATTTCCTCATTGATGATATTTTCAATCTTCCTTAGAACCCTTAAACCTAGAGGGAGCCAAGTGTAAATTCCAGCACTTGATTGATAGACCATTCCGGCCTTTAGCATGAGCCTATGCGATGCAATTTGTGCATCACTTGGTGTTTCTTTTTGGGTTGGCAGATAAAAGTGAGATAGCCTCATTTGTTCCTCAAAATGCTTTAATTCGATAATAAATTTAGAATATATGAATCCTGACTTTCAAATCAAGTGAGGAGTTTTTGGTTTGTGGTTTAATAGCTTGAATATATTTAACAAACAAATTATATTGCCATAAAATTTCTATAGACATTGGAAATTACCATGAGAAAAACGACTATATTAGCCGTACTCCTTTTAATCTTCACATGTATAACTAGCTCTGCCAACGCGGGGGTTTTAACACTCAAAAAACGCTGCACTGTGAATCGAGCACTCTTTGATATTGGATCTGGGGCCACTAAGTTTAAATTGGTCCAAGTCGATACTTGCAAGCACAAAATTCTTCAAACTTATTTCAAGAAAGATGTGAGCGTACCTTATCAAGAATCTCTTAACAATGCCAAAGATGGCAATTTTAGCCCCGAAGTTATTCAGCTAGGATTCGATACTCTTAAAGCTCTAAAAGCCAAAGCGGAAGGCGTCGCTCCTATCGATGAAGCCTTTGGTTTAGCAACCGCAGCATTTCGGAAAGCTAAAAACGGCCCGGCTGTCCTTGAAAAATTTGAACAAGGACTGGGAATCTCTATTGAGATTATAAGTCAAGAAATGGAAGCAATTCTCGGCCTCAGATCAGCTCGCTTTTCTGAAAAAGACTCTGCTAACAAGCACATTCTCGTGTGGGATATTGGCGGCGGCAGCCAACAAATCATCACCGACACGCACCAGGATGGCTTGGTTTATGTGGGCGGAGGCATGGGCGCCGAAACATTTGAAAAAATGCTTATTGAGATTATCAAGAATAATGACTCCTCAATTGTAGAGTCTCCAAACCCCATAGGGCCAGATAATATTCAACCAGCCATACAGTTAGCCCATACTCTTGTTTCTTTTCCCGCCAAAAACTCTTTGCGTATCTTTCAATACGAACAAAATTATAACCCAAAAGTTATCGGGATAGGATCTGTCCATAAATCCATTTTAAAACTCGTCAACCCTAGGAAAACTTCTTATAAGAAGGCAGATCTTTTGCAAGCGGCCACAAGATATAGCTCTAAGAGCGATGCTGAGCTCATTCAAATGGGCATAAAACCTGATTTTGTAGATCACGAGGTTAGTAACATGATCTTTGTCTATGCTGTTATGGACACCTTTAACATTAATGAAGTACACGTCATGAATGTTAATCCAATTGATGCACTCATTATCGAAGGACAAAAATTACTTGAGTCAGACATAGATAAGTTGCATAAGGATAAAGAAGGTAAAAAACAGCTACTTTAAACAATATAAATGCAATGTTCTCCCATAATCATTAATCCAAAAAGATTCTATTTTTGGCTATCTATTTTGTTTCTTATACTATCCGCCTTTTTTTCCTTTGAGGCAGGTAAACGCCCCTTAGCAAGCCCTGACGAAGGACGTTACTGTGAAATCCCAAGAGAGATGCTGGAAAGTGGGAATTACCTTACCCCTCGCCTGAACACTGTCAAATATTTTGAAAAACCTCCTTTGTTTTACTGGATGCAAGCGACATCCTTCCAGGCATTTGGCTACAATGATTTTGCTGCACGATTAGCAAACATTTTTATTGCACTGGTTGGGTGCATGATAACGTTTGTTTTTGGATGGCATATGGTTTCTCCTCGAGTAGGGATACTATCTTGCCTTATTCTAGCCACTTCATTGCTTTATTATGGCATCAGTCGCATTGTCATACTTGATATGACAGTCAGTGTTTTCATCACTGGCGCTATCCTGACAATGGCAAGAGGTTTACTCATGCCCACGGGGCGCTTACAAAAAACTTTCGTTGTAGCTAGCTATGTCTTTTGTGCTCTTGGTTTTCTAACAAAAGGCGTCATTGGTTTTTCAATTCCAGGATCAATCATTCTCATCTGGATTTTAGTTAACCGTCAATGGGGATGGTTTAGAACTGCCCTCAATCCAATTGGCATCCTCATTTTTTTAGCGCTTGTTATTCCTTGGCACGCATTAGTTAGTTTAAAAAACCCTGAGTTTGCTTACTTCTACTTCATTCATGAGCATATCATACGATTAGTAACCCAAAGCCATCAGCGTTACCAACCTTTTTGGTTTTTCATCCCCATCTTCATTGGCGGCCTTTTTCCATGGATAGGCTTTTTTGTTATGAGCCTGAAAGAATATATTTTATGCCTCAGACAAAAGCTTAACTCCCCATACAAATCGCTTTTAAACCTTTTGTGCCTATGGATAGGGTTTATCATTTTCCTCTTTTCACTGTCACAATCCAAGCTCATTCCTTATATCTTGCCTGCGTTTCCTGCGGCGGCTCTTTGGCTAGGACATTTTATCAATGAGCATATTTTAAGCGCACCATCCGATCAAAGTGCCAAACGTTTACTGGATAGGTCGTTCCAGTTGAATATTTTACTTAGCTTAGGGCTCATTGTGGTTGGATTGCTTTTACCCTTTCCTTCCCATATGCCAAGCCACATTGGTACAAACGGCAAGATCATAATCACCATCTTGATTGCTGGCGGAGCCTTTATACCTTGGGTTCTTCAAAAAAAGAAAATGCCATATGTCGCCATTTTAGCATTAATCATCGCTGCTATGGCCACCAACTTGTACCTAAATCACTTAAGCGAGCATTTCCAAAGGCCTTCTTCGCGTGCTTTGGCGCTTGCTATAAAAGACAAAATCTCACCAGAAGTCCCCATCATTTGCTTTGAATTTTATCCCCAAGAATTGCCATTTTATCTTGGCAGACCTGTTATGATTTCAGGATGGTTGGGGGAGTTAGCATTTGGTGCATCTGTTGAGGATAAAACAGACCTTATTTTTGATCATACTGTTGCAGCCAAAATATGGCATATATCCAAACAGGCTATTGTTTTTGTTAGAGATGATAACTTTGAAGCATTTCGATCAACCATAAAATCACCCTTCCATATTGTGGGACAACACTTTAATCTTTTCATGATTTCAAAATTACCTTTGGATTTAGAATGAAACATATTCATCTCATTTTAACGGCTGTATTTTTAAACACCCTCGGCCAACTTTGTCTTAAGGCTGGCATGATAAAAGTTGGGGAGGTGAATTTAACTTGGCACAAACTTCCATCTATATTGTTAAGCGTATTCCGAAACCCGTTTATTGAATTGGGCGTTTTATGCTATACGTTAAGCCTTCTATTTTGGTTGTGGACATTATCCAAAGTTGATGTCAGCGTAGCTTACCCCATGCTTAGTATTGGATATGTCTTAAGCGTTGTTGCTGGGTATTTTTGGTTCAATGAGCCCTTAGGAGCAATGAAAATTGCAGGCGTATTTATTATTATGATAGGAGTCTACCTTGTCGCTCACTCATAAATTTGAAAATAACAACGAGGCATTTCTCCCGTTTGCCCGCCCTAATATTAGTGATGAAGCTATCAAAGAAGTCGTGGATTGCCTGAAATCAGGGTGGATTACTACCGGCCCACGTGTGCAAAAGTTCGAAGAAGCGCTTAAAGATTACCTTAAAGCCCCATTTGCTCTCGCAATCTCTTCGGCCACAGCTGGCCTTTATGTGGCCCTCAAAGCTATCGACCTTGAGCCTGGCGATGAGGTCATAACCACATCCATGACGTTTGCTGCAACACTTAATGTGATTGTTTTAGCAGGAGGGAAGCCTGTCCTCGTTGATGTTTCACTTGATAATTATAATATGGATGTTGCGGCAGTGGAAAGTGCGATTACCAGCCGCACCAAGGCTATCATGCCCGTTCATTTTGCAGGCCTTCCTGTGGACTTAGACCCACTGTATGATCTGGCTCGCAAGCATGGTTTATACATTATTGAAGATGCGGCCCATGCCATAGGAGCTCATTATAAAGGGAAAATTATTGGATCATTTGGCGATATCCAAGTTTTCAGTTTCCATCCCAACAAAAATATGACCACGGGTGAAGGCGGGGCAATTACTGTTCGAGATGAGATTTTAAATCAAAAGATTGAGCGACAACGTTTTCATGGCATGGATCGTATGGCATGGAATCGTTTTACCAAAAGTGGCTCCCAGCATTATGAAATCGTCGAGCCTGCCCATAAATTTAATATGATGGATATTCAAGCCGCATTGGGCATACACCAGTTGCAAGCACTTGACTCTTTCATTGCAGAAAGAGAGAGAATTGTTAAGAAATATTATACGCTCCTTAAGGATTTTGATTATTTAATTTTACCCACTATGCCAACTTACTCCTTTAAGCATGCTTGGCATTTATTAGCCCCTCGTATAAATCCTGAAGCTACAAAGCTCTCACGAGATGATGTTGCTCAACGCCTTAAAGAGCAAAACATTGGAACAGGTCTGCATTATCGTGCGCCTCACCTCTACCCATTCTATATGGAAACATTTGGGTTTAAGAAGGGGCAATTTCCAAATGCAGAAACGATTGGGGATTCAGTTTTAAGCCTTCCACTTTTTCCAGGGCTTAAAGATGAAGAGTTTGAGCGTGTCATTTTGGCTTTAAAGAGTGTTTTTTCAAACAAGGAATAGAACATGACAGAACAAAATATTTCCAACGTTGATCTTTCAGTTGTGATCCCTGTTTATAATGAAGAGAAAACGCTGAGGAAACTCATTGAACGACTGATCCCCGCTCTTGATAAGTTGGGAAAAAATTATGAGGTTATTTTTACTAACGATGGTAGCCGCGATGATTCCTGGCCAATTCTAAAATCCATCCAGCAGCAGTTTCCTAACCGAATTACACTCGTAGATTTCAACGCGAATTATGGCCAGCATATGGCTATCATGGCCGGCTTTGATCAAGTCCGTGGGAGCGTAGTCATCACCATGGATGCTGATTTACAAAATCCACCTGAAGAAATATATAAATTGATTGAGAAAATTGATGAAGGATATGATGTTGTAGGCGGATATAGAGCAAATCGTCACGAAAATGATCATTTTGTGCGCCGCTACTGTTCGAAAATCATGAATTACATCCGCAGTAAAATCACCAATATTTCTATGATAGATCAAGGCTGCATGCTCAGGGCTTATAAGCGCCCTATTGTCGATCTCATTACTCAAACAGTGGAAACTTCCACTTTTATTCCGGCCTTAGCCTTTAAATTGGCCGGAAAGCCCACTGAAGTAGAAGTCAAACATGAACAACGAGTGGAAGGGCAATCTAACTATAGTGTTTATGAACTTATTCGCGTAACACTGGATTTATTCACAGGCTTCTCATTATTTCCTCTTCATGTGTTCTCCATAGGAGGATTGTTCATCTCGTTTTTAAGTTTTGTGCTATGCTTTTACCTTATGGTTCGTCGTCTTGTCATTGGGCCTGAAGCAGATGGAATGTTCACCCTATTTGCCATCCTCTTTTTCTTCATTGGGGTTTGCATCACAGGTATTGGTATTGTTGGCGAATATGTGGGTAGGACTTACCAGGCTATCTCTGGCAGACCCAGATACATTGTTCGAGAAATATCCCATCGTTCCTAGAAAAAGTTAGCCGTTAGCTCTTTTCACAAAGGCCTGTTTCCTCTACTATATTTGTGGGAGAACGCTTGAACGATGTTACAAAATGACTACGGACGAAATCTCTACTCACTTTTATTTTTCCTTGTTCTCCTTTTTGGGGACTTAGGTTCTCTTTACGCACAAACACCAGATTATCCTAACGAAAATGGCTGGTTTCCAATTTTAAGACAACCACCACCTGATGAAAAAGACCCAAGGCCAACCATTAGATACTCAACGACATTTAGTGGCGCTCCTTCAGAAGTGCTGGATGATCTAAAGAGGATTTCAATCCTCTTAGCTAAAAAGCGTAAGTTACCATTTAGCCGTTCTGAAATTCTATTCCGCGCCCAAAAAGATATTGCCCAAATGAAACAAGCGCTTTACGCGCTTGGGTTTTATGATGCAACACTATCACCTCAAATTAAAATGATCTCCTCAAGGTCCGCAGAAGTTATTCTCCATATTACAGCAGGGAAAAGGTATACTTTTGCCATAGTCGACTTCAAACTTGCCATACCTACAAGCGACTTTTATAACCTTGAAAAGCACCCATACCTTATCAAAAAAGGCGCCCCAGTTGTTGCCAAAAATATTATTGAAACAGAAAAGCAGTTGCTACGTATTTTTGCTGAGAACGGCTATCCATGGGCAAAAATTCTACCACGCAATCTATTACTCGATCGCAAAAATAGAACTATGATCGCGCAGATCACAATTGATCAGGGCCCTCTAACAACATTTGGTAAAATTGATGTTCTTCCCATAGAAGAAGTCGACACATCCTATATTCTCAATAGGATTAATTTAAAAAAAGATGAACTTTATAACATTAAAAGGGTAGAAGCCGTTCGTCAAAAAATTAATGAGCACGGCCTTTTCTCAACTGTTTCCATTGAACCTATTGAACCCAACGTTTCAGGAGAGCCATCTGCAACCAAAATTACTCTAAAACCAACTAAACCCAGGACCATTGGTGCCGGTGTGCATTATTCCACACTTGATCACCTTGGTTTTAAAGTTTTTTGGGCCCACCGCAATTTATTTGGCCACGGTGAGAAAATTGGCATCACCAGCAAGAGGACGACAACAACTAAAAACGTTGAGTTTGAGTTTCAAAGGCCTGACTTTCTATCCCCACGGCAAACATGGATTAATACATTTTTAACAGGAAGCGAAAAAACCAAGGCTTATACCTTTAAAGGTAATATTTTGACCACCAAGCTTGAAAAAGAACTCTCTCATGAAATCACAATTGGTGGTGGCATTTCCTATGAGAAAGAGAGCATAATTGAAGAAGACATCTTTACGCCCTATCGTTATTTTGGATTCCCTCTTTTTGCTCGTTATGAGAATACCGACTCTTCGCTTAACCCAACACAAGGTGGCCAAACATTCTTACAAATCACCCCTTTCACTGGGCATTTTGGCTCAAAAAAGCACATGCTTATCCCTGTCTTAAGGCAAACATTTCACTTGCCCCTTGATTTTAAACATTACCATGTTTTAGCATTTTGGGGGCAGGGCAGGCTGATTCGCGGCAGAGTTGAGCGACAAGAAATACCCGCCCACAGAAGACTTTATGCCGGAGGCGGTGGGTCTGTTCGCGGCTATCAGCACCAATTCATTGGCCCTCTTTCCTCCTCGCAACGACCACTAGGCGGGCGATCATCTCTTGAGCTTGGCAGCGAAATAAGGGTTCGCATTAATGAAGATGTAGGAGCCGTGGTCTTTTTAGAAGGCGCCACAGTATCCGAGAAAAACAGTATCAATTTAAGCGAAAAAAAGCTCTGGGGTTATGGTGTAGGCGTGAGATACTTCACGGCATTAGGCCCCCTACGGTTTGATATTGCACTCCCAATGAAACGAAGAACCGATTCTCTGGGCCAGAAAATTGATAAGCCGTTCCAGTTTTATATAAGTATCGGTCAAGCTTTTTAGGGAGAAGAGCATTGCGCCAACAGCTGATAGCATTATCAAAAATATTCTTAAAAGCTATGAGCTTTACCCTATTATTGCCACTTTGTGTTTGGGCTTTGCTTCAATCACCTTTGAACGAACCAATCTTAAGCTATTGTTACAATCATTGGGTTGCTGAGCCAGAAGAAAAAATTATCATCCACAGCCTAAAAGGTGTGTTTCCGTTTAACACATCCTGCCAGAGCATACAATTATACAACAAGGATACGCTATTTCTAACCATCACAGGACTTGATTGGCAAATAAGTGTATCCGACCTTTTTAAACGAAAAATTACTCTTAAGCATCTTCAAGCAGAAAAAGTGCTCATTGATATGACTGCCAGCAGTACTTCAACTAAGCCCTACAGCTTTTCGTCCCTAAAGCTTTTAGGGGTTAATATTGAAAAAGCACGAATCAAGTTTTTAGAAGTTGTTAACAAAGAACAAAATCATCTACCACTAACAGTGGAAGCTTCTTTTTATAATGATCACAGCACTCGATTGAATGCCCATGCCGTAATCTCTCAACCTGAAACAGTTCAAAAACCTCTAAATGCTCAATTTGATCTGTCTATTAATGTACCTCAAAATGCCTTCAAGCTGAAAGCCGATATAAATGACAAATCTGGACAATTAAGCCATTGGGCTCACTCGAAGGGGCAACTTCCCAGCCATTTTAAGCTTAACGGCCAAGGAAATTTATCCAATTGGTCTGGCCGCATAACTGGTCAACTCGCTGGCATTGAGGCCTTAGCAGCTGATATTAAACTAAAGACTGATGAAAATCATTCTTCCCATATTTTAGTGGATGGAGAGATAAAACTCGAAACCCACAAAAAGCCTATGCACTTTAACGTTAATGCTCATAAACCATCTAACAAACTGGATTTTGATATTTCGAGTCATGTTAATATGGTGAATGATTCGATTGAATTAAATGCACATATTTTTAATGGGAAATTAGGACGAATCGATGGCAAGTGGAACATCCAAAATCAACCTGCAGTAAACGCATTATTATCTTTACCTTCTGACTGTCAATTCCCCTCAGGCCATTTTCACGGCCAGGTTGATATGATAAAGCAATCCTTAGCATTTTCATCACATATAAATTACTTTGCATTTGGCAATCAACGATTTGAAAATATAGCTTTTGAATGTGAATCTTCTTATGCGCCGGCTAATAAACAATATCAATGGCATGTAAAGTCCAATGCCCTGAATGTGCAAAATGGCACACCGCTATCCATAACATCCAGTGGTTTTCTAGATCAGAATTTCCAAATATGGACGCTGGATCATATTCAGGCGGAGGCTTTTGGAAATACTTTGCTCATGGATGGACAATTGCAGGTATCTTCCAAATTAATTGGCAAAATGAATCTCCAACTGACGAACTCTAATGGCTTGTCTATTACCTCAATTTTAACATGTGAGAACATGCCTGGTAATCTCATGTCATCGTTCACATTTGATCACCTTTTGGTTACAAGCCCGGATCTGCCAGAGACTATCGCAACCCACGTGCAAAAGCCAGCGCGCTTAACTTTTGACATAAAATTAATGAATCCATTTGATTTACAACGCATTAATTTTTCTCACCCGGCGTTATCGATACATGGTAAATCCACCATTGATACGAACCATCACTCATTAAGTTCTCACTTTGCATTTCAATCCAATGTGGATTTGCCAGAGCATGAACTCAAGGGAAACATCTCAGCAATTGTTGATCTTTCAGGCCCCATTTCATCGCCCACCCTTAAGGCCCGATTCACATGCGATGATTGTTCTGTCGGCAAAAAATTTAGCGCTGATAAAGTTGAAGGCGAAGTTAGCGGCGAGATTTTGAAAACCATGAATATTTCAGCCAGCGCGACAAAAGATATGCATACCCTGGGTTTGATGAGTCATGTGAGTTATGATCATGATCAAATTAGCTTGAGCAACACTCAGATTCAAACAGAAAAGAATTGGCTTCAGTCTAAATTGCTCACCTACACATTTGTCGATAGAATGCTCATTGGTGATCTGAAAGTCCACATACCTAACTTGAATTCGATGGCTGTGTTTTTAGGCCATCCTCTGTCAGGATCAGCTTTTGGCGATGTTACATTTGTTACAAAGGGCCCCAAGAAAACACATCATACCATTATAAAAATGAATCTTCTTGACCTTGAAAATGGTCAAAACACCTGCTCCTTAGCTGATATTGATTTAGATATGATAACACACCCATTTGGAACTTTGCTTTCAGGTGGCGCTAAGATGGAACACATTACAACACCTCATATTGATGTTAGTGAGCTCAATATGACGGCACAGCCACTGCCACAATCCAAATCTACAAAGTTATCCCTGTTCGTTTTAGGTGACGCTGCTTTTCCATTTGAAATCATAGCTCATTCGACTGTTGAATTGACTCAGAAAAAAGAACTGAACCTTGTTCTTGATGGCCTTTCTGGCCATATCAACGATCTACCTATTACCCTTATTGGACCGGCTAAAATCACAAAAACTCCTGCCGAATTTATAGCCAATGCGAATTTAAAAATTGGAGAGGGAACCTTTAATGCTCAAGCAACCTTTGACCATGCAGCCAATGTTGATCTGAGCTTACAGAATTTACCAGCTTCCATTTTGTTGAATTCCATTAGCGTTGGTGAAGTTAATGGCACAATAGACGGAACATTTAAACTCAAAACAAACAGCTCGTCCCCTAAATTTTCCCTTTTTATTAAAGGACATGATCTTTCAATCGTTGGGTTTGAAAAAAACACCATTGACCTTGGTATTGAGGTAGAAAATTCCCGAGAAGAAATTCATGCTAAAGGGTATATTAACACCAATAAAAGTCATACTTTGACCTTTAAAATGCTAACCCCTATTCACTTTTCATATGCCAATATGTTGACCACTACGCCTGAACACATCCAGATTGAATGCGACGGTGATATTGACATTACCCCTCTAAGCGACATGCTCACGTCAGAAGAACACACGATCACAGGGATATTAAACATTCACTCTAATCTGATCTTTGGGTCAAATGTTTCCCTCAAAGGAACAGCCTTCATTAACAATGGCACCTATGAGAACATGGAATCAGGAACAATTCTTAAAAATTTCAAAGCTGCACTCTCTTTTGAGGGCAAGAGAGCAACCATTGACTTAGTTGGACTAGACTCAGGAAACGGTAAAATCAAAGTAGCTGGCGATATAGATTTTTCAAGCACAGAACCATTTTATAACTTAAAAGCAACATTGACAGGGCTCAACGTATTTCAAATGGATGATTTGCATGCTGGAGTAAGTGGCACACTGATGCTTGAAGGGAAGCCAAATAACACCAGGCCGATCCTTTTGGGAAATTTAGCCCTCACACCCTTTCACTACAACATACCCAATTCAACCAACAGTGATTTAATACCACTTAATAGCCAAGATATTGAAGAGGCCACAACATCAAAGCATGAGGCGTCATCATCATCTTCATCCATTAATATGGATATTGGACTCACATTTCCCGAATCCATTATTCTAACTGGCAGAGGCCTAGAATCTTTATGGGAAGGGAAAGTCAGAGTGCGTGGAAGTGCAGCGTCACCTATCTTAGATGGGCAATTTCAGCTCAAGCATGGCCGTTTTAATTTTGCAGGAAAAATACTCACTCTAACTCACGGCTATCTGCTTTTTGACAACAATAAAGATAACGACCCTCTCATTGATGTGAGGGCCAAAGTCAAAACACCTGAGCTACTTGCTCTCTTTAAGCTTACCCAGCGTGCCTCAGACCCATCTTTCTCTGTTCATTCAGACCCTATTAATCACACAGATGAGATCATCTCTCAGGTTCTTTTTGGTAAGAGTCCGGGCCAAATTAACTTTAGCCAAAGCTTGCAGCTTGCCTCTGCTATTCAGTCACTACGCTCTCCTGGCAGCGGTCTTACAGGAATTATGGACACAGTTCGCTCAACGCTAGGACTTGATAGTATTAGTTTGAAAGAAACATACAACTCAGAACAAAATGATACCAAAACGGCTATCAGTGTCGGAAAATACATTTCTGAAAAAGTTTACGTTAGCATTGATCAAGATGTGAGTGGTGGTAACCATGGAAGCCAAGCCACAATTGAGATCACCTTGTCCCCACAAACCAGCGTTGAAACCAACGTAGGAACAAATTTCGGTGGCGGTTTCAACTGGCGCTGGAGGTATTAGGGTTGTGTCCAGAAAATTTCGCTAATTTGGATTTGGTGAGTGCCATAACTATTCATGGGTGACATTCTCCATTGACAGATAGGCCTGATCTTTCCACTGACCTGTCAAGTATCTTAACCTAGCTGCA
>Ga0066256_1001400_pt1 | contig 33989 bp, 32 predicted proteins | sample ThiBio_1000_biof_FD_87107 | JGI IMG/M metagenome (GOLD analysis project Ga0066256, IMG submission 87107) | Wastewater bioreactor microbial communities from Cape Town, South Africa - Thiocy_expt_1000_biof (version 2) | ecosystem: Engineered > Bioreactor > Thiocyanate-remediating >... | reverse complement strand
CCTTCAGCCGCAGCGCCTCTTCCACGGAGATCTCGTCGAACGGGTTCATCGACATCTTCACATTCGCAAGCTCGACGCCCGAACCATCGCCCTTGACGCGGATCTTCACGTTGTAGTCAACAACGCGTTTGACCGGGACCAGGATTTTCATCGTCATACTCCTCCCACAGCCGGTCATCCCGACTGTCAATCGATCAATGTTCGCGCTGCTCGGGCAGCAGCACCCAGAAGGCGAAAAGCGGCCTGTCGCCGGCGCGCATGGCATGGCGGATACCCGGCGGATTATAGAAGGATCCGCCGACGCCCGGTGAGAACCAATCGGAATCGCCATGCATGAATTCGCCGTCGGACAGCACCAGATAGGTTTCCTCCGGCGCATGGTCGTGATCCGGATACCGCACCCGCGGCGCCAGCAGGCTGACGCCGAACCAGAGATCGTCGCGGTTCTCGAAGCCACCGGGACCGACGATCATGACATTGGCATGGCCATCGGCAAAACCCGCGCCGGCGGTTTCGTCGCCCTTGCGCGCCCGCCATTCGAGCTGCGGCTCCAGCGCCCGGAACCGTTCGACCAGCCGGTCGACGACCGGCCGCCCGGTGGCATTGGCGAGCGCGTCGTCAAGATGCCGGTCGCAAACGGGAAGGCGCTGGCCGATTTTCGTCCGCACCGGTTGCACGGTCGCCAGCCTGGCGAAAATCCGCTCGACCGAGGCACGACCCTGCGGATCATGCGCGCATTCGTCGAAAGCCAGGGAGGCCGCGTCGAGAAAATCCTGCAAGGCCGTGGGCCGTTCCATCCTCAGAGATCCTTCGCCAGGCGCAGCGCGTCGTAGATCGCCGCATGGGTGTTGCGGGCCGCGACCGCATCGCCGATGCGGAAGAGCTGGTAGTTGCCGGCCGGATTGTGCGCGACGGTCTGCGGCGCGCCGGACAGCAATTCGTCGTAAGAGACCTCGCCGAGGTTCTTCGAACCCGGCTTCAGCTCGAAATACAGCTCGTCCAGTGGAATGGTACCATGATTGACGACGATCTGGTCGACAGTCCGTTGCTTGGCGACGCCACCGTAATCGCTGCCGACATGGGCGATAAGCTGGTTGCCGCTCTTCTCCGCCGCTTCCAGACGGTAGGTCACGGTGAAGGTCGCATCGAGTTTTTGCAGCGAGCGCATGTAGGGCACGAGGTTCATGGCCATGACTTCGGGCGCGAAGGCGCGATCCGGGGTCATGATCTCGACCTTGCCGCCGGCCCTGGCGATGAATTCCGCCGCCTGCAGGCCGGCATGGTCTCCGGCATCGTCGAAGATCAGCACATTGGCGCCGGGCTTGACGTCGCCGGAGATGATATCCCAGGAGGAGACCACCAGTTCGTTGCCTTTGGTCAGCACGTCGGTATGCGGCAGGCCGCCGGTGGCGATGATGACGACATCGGGGTTTTCGGCGAGAACCGTATGGGCCTCCGCCCAGGTGTTGAAATGGAAGGTGACGCCGCGCTTCTCGCACTGGGCCATGCGCCAGTCGATGATGCCGATCATCTCGCGGCGGCGCTCGCTTTGCGCCGTCAGGCGGATCTGGCCGCCCGGATTGCCGGCGGCTTCGAACACCACCACCTCATGGCCGCGCTCGGCCGAGACGCGCGCCGCCTCGAGCCCGGCAGGGCCTGCGCCGACGACGACCACCTTCTTGCGCACATCCGCCCTGGGGATGTCGTGCGGCATGGTCTCCTCGCGGCCGGTTGCGGCGTTGTGGATGCAGAAGGCAAGGCCCCCCTGGTAGATGCGGTCGAGACAGTAATTGGCGCCGACGCAGGGACGGATATCGTCCTCGCGCTTCTCGATGATCTTGCGCAGGATATGCGGGTCGGTCATGTGGGCGCGGGTCATGCCGATCATGTCGACCTTGCCGGCGGCGATCGCATGACGGGCCGTGGCGACGTCCTGGATTTTCGCGGCATGGAAGGTCGGGAAACGGGTGGCGGCGCGAATCTCGCCGGCGAAATCCAGATGCGGGGCGCTGGCCATGCCCTGGATCGGGATGACGTCGGTCAAACCCGGATCGGTGTCGATATGGCCGCGAATGACGTTCAGATAGTCGATCAGGCCGCTTTCCTTGAGGCGACGGGAAATTTCAAGGCCTTCGGCCTTGCCCGTGCCCCCGGGAAGACATTCGTCGGCGGTGTAGCGCACGCCGAGGATGAAGTCGTCGCCGACACGCTCGCGCATCGCCTTGAACACGTCGAGACAGAACCGCATGCGGTTCTCGAGCGAGCCGCCATAGGGGCCGTCGAGCTCATTGGTCAGCGGCGAGGTGAACTGGTCGATGAGATGGCCATAGGCCTCCAGCTCGACGCCGTCCATGCCGCCAGCCTTCATGCGCTCGGCCGCGTCGGCGAAATCCTTGATGATGCGGGCGATGTCCCAGTCTTCCAGTTTCTTGGGAAACGCCCGGTGCGCCGCCTCACGGTGATGGGAAGGGGCAAGGACCGGCAGCCAGTCGCCCTTGTCCCAGCGGGTGCGGCGGCCGAGATGGGTGAGCTGGATCATGATCGCGGCGCCCTGTTCGTGCACTGCGTCGGTCATTTCTCGGATCCACGGAACGATCTCGTCCTTGTAGGCCAGCAGATTGTTGAACACCGGCGGGCTGTCCTTGGAGACGGCGGCGGAGCCGGCGGTCATCGTCATCGCCACGCCGCCCTTGGCCCGCTCGACCGTATAAGCGCGGTAACGCCCCTTCGGCATGCCATCCTCGGGGTAGGCGGGCTCGTGCGAGGTGACGATAATACGGTTGCGAAGAGTCAGATGCTTCAGCTGGAAAGGCTGAAGCAGAGGATCGTTCGACATGCGACGGGCTCCGGTTTATGGAATTCGGCGCGACGCTAAGCGGAAATGTACATATCTGTCAATATTCAAAAACAGACAAGTCCATAATATCGACACTCATGTACATTCTGCTTGCAAGGGGGCGGTGGGTTTGTTAGGAGATATGCATGGAACAGGCGACGAGTGACAGCGGCTGGCGTGGTTCTCACGAGGGATGGCTCGAGGCGGCTTACGATTCGCTGCTCGAATCCGGGGTGGATTCCGTCAAGATTCTCCCGCTCGCGAAGCGGCTCAACCTGTCCCGGACGAGTTTCTACTGGTTCTTCAGAGACAGAGAGGAACTGCTGAATGCATTGATCTCCCGCTGGCGGGAGAAGAATACCGGCAATATCGTCAAGCAATCCGAGGCCTATGCCGAATCCCTTGCTGAAGCGATGCTGAATGTCTTCGACTGCTGGCTGAACAAGGAGCTTTTCGATTCCCAGTTCGAATTCGCGGTGCGCAGCTGGGCGCTGCAATCACCCGATATCCTCGACGAGGTGCAGCAAGCCGACCAGACGAGAATGGAAGCGCTGTCGCGCATGTTCATGCGCTTCGGCTGCGACGAGACGGCAGCGGACGTGCGCGCCCGAACCACCTATCTCGTGCAGATCGGATACATCTCGATGCAGTCGAAGGAGGATATCGCGCTGCGCATGAAGCGTATTCCGGAATATATCGCGATCTACACCGGCCAGGTGCCGCGGCAGAAGGAGCTTGATCGCTTCTTCGCCCGGCATGGCTACAAGCCCGACTAGAGCCTTTCCGGTGAACGCCGGTTCGCCGGAAAGGCTCTAGGTTTTTGTTTTGCCGCATTATCCGACGCCGAAGCGAATCCGCTTCGGCCGGAAATGCTCGAGGAGGCGCAATTTGGGAATGGACGGACCATTGAAGGTTGGCATTGTCGGCGGTGCCGGCTGGCTCGGCGGCGCCATTGCCGAGGCGATGCTGGAGGCCGGCATCGTTCAGGCCGGGGATTTGTCGCTTTCCTATCGCAGCCGGCAGCCGGATCGTTTCACGGGGAGTTTCTGGACCGCTGACAATCAGGCGCTCGCCGATCGCAGCGACGTCGTTCTTCTCTGCGTGCGTCCGGCCGACTGGCAGGAGATGACGGTGCGCGCCGAAGGCAAGCTCGTCATTTCGGTCATGGCCGGCATCCGCCTCGACGCGCTCTGTTCCCGCCACGGCACGGTTCGCGCCGTGCGCGCTCTGCCGAATGCCGCCGCCGAAGTGCGAAGCTCCTATACCCCCTGGATCGCCACCGCCGCAGTCGGCGAGAGCGACCGGGCGATCGTGTGCGCCATCTTCGATGCCTGCGGTCTGCAGGACGAAGTGGAAAGCGAGACCGAGATCGATTATCTCACCGGCCTCACCGGCTCCGGCCCGGCCTTCCCCGCCCTCCTCGCCGAGGCGATGATGAACGATGCCGTGGCGCATGGTCTCGCCCACGACGTCGCCCGACGGGCGGTCAACACGCTGATCGTCGGCGCCGGCCGGCTGCTCGAGAGGCGTGACGACTGTCCCACCGATATCGTCGACACCTTCCTCGCCTACCGCGGCACGACGGCGGCGGCGATCGAGGAAATGCGCGCCGCCGGTCTCGATGCCGCCGTGGCGCGCGGGCTGGCGGCTGCCTTTACGAAATCGGTGCGTATGGGAGACCCTTCCTGACCCCCGTCGGAGCGGGTTCGTGGCGCCCCGTTCCTCCGTTACCAGCCGCGACAAAAGAAAAAGGGAACGAACCATGAAGAAACTGCTTGCATCGACCTGCCTGGTGTTCGGCGTTCTGGCCGGGGTCTCCGCGGCCAATGCCGCCGAATGCGGCAACGTCACCATCGCCAGCATGAACTGGCAGAGCGCGGAAGTGATTTCCAACCTCGACAAGATCGTCCTCAACGCGGGCTACGGCTGCAATGCCGAGATCACCATCGGCGACACCGTTCCGACCATCACGTCCATGGCTGAAAAGGGCCAGCCAGACATCGCGCCGGAAGCCTGGATCGATCTGCTGCCCGAGGTCGTAAAGAAGGGCACCGAGGAAGGCCGCATCATCAAGGTCGGCTCGCCGTTGCCTGATGGCGGCGTCCAGGGCTGGTGGATCCCGAAATACTTCGCCGACACCCATCCCGACATCAAGACCATTCCCGACGTGCTGAAGCACCCCGAGCTTTTCCCCGATCCGGAAGACAAGAGCAAGGGTGCGATCTTCAACGGTCCGCAAGGCTGGGGCGGTACGGTCGTCACCTCGCAGCTCTTCAAGGCATTCGATGCGGAAAAGGCGGGCTGGAAGCTCGTCGATACGGGATCGGCCGCAGGTCTCGACGGCTCGATCGCAAAGGCCTACGAGCGCAAGCAGAACTTCGTGACCTACTACTGGGCGCCGACGGCGCTGCTCGGGAAATACCAGATGGTGCGCCTGCAGGAGGGCGTCGACAACGACCCGGCCGAATGGAAGCGTTGCAACACCGTCGAGGCCTGCACGGATCCGAAGCCGAACGGCTGGCCGGTCGATACGATCGTGACGCTGGTCGCCAAGCCCTTCTCCGAAAAGGTCGGCCCCGAGGTCATGGATTACCTCGGCAAGCGCTCGTGGAGCAACGCCACCATTGCCGAGCTGATGGCCTGGATGACCGACAACCAGGCGAGCGGCGAGGACGGCGCCAAGCACTTCCTCAAGGAAAACGCCGATATTTGGACAAAATGGGTCTCGCCCGAAGCTGCCGAAAAGGTCAAGGCCGCGCTATAAGTCGCCGCATCGACACCGGTGCGATGGGCCTGAAGCGCCCATCGCATCTTTCTTGCCGGAAACAACAATAAAAACGGTCGGCGCTATTCGAGAAGGGGAACCGAATGGACTGGTTTTACAAATTTCCGCATATGGACGACGATGCACTTCGCAATCTGAAGAAGGCGATCGACGACGGGTTTCGCGCGTTCACGCGCAGCTATGGCGATGCCATCGAAAGCTTCTTCACGCCCTTGCAGAAATTCCTGATCGGCGCCGAGCGCTTCATGACGCTGACGCCATGGCCGATCATCATCCTGCTCATCCTCGGCATCGCCTGGGCGGCGACGCGCAATCTGCGCATCGTCGCCGGCTGCCTGGTGACGCTGATGCTGATCGGCTATTTCGACATGTGGGACGACACGATGCGGACGATCTCGATGATCTTCGTCTGTACCGTGCTGTCGATTGCCATCGGCCTGCCGATCGGCATCCTGATGTCGCGCTCCGACCGGGTGCAGCGCATCGTCAATCCGGTGCTCGACGTCATGCAGACCATGCCGAGCTTCGTCTATCTCATCCCCGTCGTCATGCTGCTCGGCATCGGCAAGGTCCCCGGCCTGATCGCCGTCGTCATCTACGCGATCCCGCCGATGATCCGCCTGACCGACCTCGGCATCCGCCTGGTCGACAAGGACGTGCTCGAGGCAGCCGACGCCTTCGGCGCCGACAAGCGCCAGAAACTGCTCAAGGTGCAGTTGCCGCTGGCCCTGCCGACCATCATGGCCGGCATCAACCAGACGATCATGATGGCGCTCGCCATGGTGGTCATCGCCTCGATGATCGGCGTGCAGGGCCTCGGCCAACCCGTCCTGAAGGCGATCGCCAACCAGTATTTCACGCTCGGCATCTTCAACGGCCTGGCCATCGTCGGCATCGCCATCATCTTCGACCGCGTCAGCCAGGCCTATGGCCACCGGCTGCAGAAGCATCGGGAGATCGTCCATGGCTGATCATGCCCTCGGCGGCATCCGTATCCGCAATCTCTACAAGATCTTCGGCCCCGACGCCGCCAAGCATATCGAGGCCGTCAAGAACGGCCTCACCAAGGCGGAACTGAACGAGAAATTCGGTCATGTGCTGGGCTTGCGCGACATCAACATCGAGATGCCATCCGGCTGCATCCAGGTGATCATGGGCCTGTCGGGCTCGGGCAAGTCGACGCTGATCCGCCACGTCAACCGGCTGATCGACCCGACCGCCGGCGAGGTGCTGGTCGACGGTACCGACGTCGTGAAGATGAACGAGACCGATCTTCGCGAATTCCGCCGCCACCAGACGGCGATGGTGTTCCAGAAGTTCGCGCTGCTGCCGCATCGCAACGTATTGGACAACACCATCTTCGGGCTGGAACTGCAGGGCGTTGCCCGCGCCACCTGCATCGACACCGCCATGCGCTGGCTGGAGCGCGTCGGCCTCAAGGGTTTCGAACAGAAATATCCCAACCAGCTCTCCGGCGGCATGCAGCAGCGCGTCGGCCTGGCGCGCGCGCTCGCCAACGACGCGCCGGTGCTTTTGATGGACGAAGCCTATTCGGCGCTCGATCCGCTGATCCGCACGGACATGCAGACCGTGCTGCTCGACCTCCAGAAGGAGATCAAGAAGACCATCGTGTTCATCACCCACGATCTTGACGAGGCGTTGCGGCTTGGCGACCAGATCGCCATCCTGCGCGACGGCGAGGTCATCCAGCAGGGCACAAGCCAGGATATCGTGCTGCGCCCCGCCGACGCCTATGTCGCCAACTTCGTCAAGGAAGTGAACCGCGGCCGCGTCGTCCAGGTCGAGGCCGTCATGAGCCCGCTCGGTCCCGCCGCTGCCGGCCATGGTCCGACGATCGCCGCCGACGTCACCATCGAGGAGGCCGTGCGGGCGCTGGCCTCCGCCCCCGAGGGCGACGTCACCGTCGTCGATGCCGCCGGCCAGCCGATCGGCCGCGTCACCTTCCGGCAGCTTGCCGGCGCCATGGTCAATTCTCACGAGCCCGGCCACCGCGCCGTCGCCTGACCAGAACGGCCGGCCGCAAGGGCCGGTCGTCCGTCCGCCCGAATGGGCGCGTCCTCCCCCTGTAAAATCCAGGACTCACCCTGCCCGGGATTGCGCGATGTCCAAGAAATTTCCTCGCCTGTTCTCACCGCTCAAGCTGCGTTCGCATGTCCTGAAGAACCGGATCGTCTTTGGTGCCCACACCGCCAACATGGCGGTCGAGGGCCTGCCGACCGAGCGCCATGCCGCCTATTACGCCGAGCGGGCGATGGGCGGGGCGGCGATGATCGTCGTGGAGCCGATGCCCGTCCATGCGGCAGCCGTGCTCACGCGCGGCAATTTTCGCCCATCCGATGACACCGTCATCCCGCATTTCAAGCGCGTGGTCGAGGCGATCAAGGCGCATGGCGCGGTGGCGATCCAGCAGCTTTACCATATCGGCGCGCATGGCGATTCCGACAATTCCTTCCATCCGCACTGGTCGCCCTCCGGCCTGCCCAGCTATCACGACAGCGACGGCTCGCACGCGATGACCGAGGCGGAGATTGAGGAGACCATCGATGGTTTCGTCCAGGCGGCGCGGCGCTGTCGCGAGGCCGGTTTCGACGGCGTCGAAGTCTGGGCCGCCTATCTCGGCATGGTCGATCAGTTCTGGACGCCGTGGTGTAACCGGCGAGCGGATCGGTGGGGCGGATCGCTAGAAAACCGCACGCGCATGTCGCGCGAAATCCTGTCCCGTATCCGCGCCGTCTGCGGCCCGGATTTCATCGTCGGCCTTGCCGTCAGCGACGAGCCGGACGTCAAGGTCGCGCTGCAGCGTGACGAGCTTGCCGAGATCGTCAAGCTGCATGACGACCTCGGCCTCATCGACTACGTCACCTGCGGTTCCGGCGGCTATCTCGATTTTTACAAGCTGATGCCGACCTTCCTCTATCCCGAAAAGCTCGGCGCCGATCTCGCCGCCGTGTTGAAGGGCGTCGTCAAGAAAGCCGTCGTCATCGCCGAAAGCCATATCCGCACGCCCGAAAATGCCGAGACGGTGCTGGGCGAAAGCGCCGCCGATCTCGTTTCGATCGTTCGCGGCCAGATCGCCGATCCGCATCTCGCCACCAAGGCCGGGGAGGATCGCCCCGACGACATTCGCGGCTGTATTTCCTGCAACCAGATGTGCTGGGGCCGTCGCTCCCGCGACTACTGGATAAGCTGTCTGATCAATCCCTCGGTCGGGCGCGAGGCCGAATGGGGTGGCGATCGTTTTCGCAAGTCCGGGGAGCCGAAACGCGTGCTGGTGATCGGCGGCGGCCCGGCGGGGCTGGAAGCGGCAAGAGCTGCAGCCGAGCGCGGCCACTATGTGGTGCTGTCGGAGGCGTCGAGCCGCCTCGGCGGCAATTTCCTGCTGGCCGGAATGCAGCCGCGGCGGGCGCAGATTCTCGATCTCATCGCCTGGTATGAGCAGCAACTCGAAAAGCTCGGTGTCGAGGTCCGCCTCAACACCTATGTCGAGGCCGGCGATATCGCGCCGGCCGATTTCGATATCGTCATTGCCGCGACGGGCTCCTATTCGCCCGAAACCGGTTTTCAGAAGGCGCTGCCGACCGTCGAGACGCTGCCGGGCATCGAAAACGGCAATGTCTTCACCGTCGAGGCGATCATGGCCCGGCAGGCAAGGCCCGGCCATCGCGTGCTGCTCGTCGACGAAGGCGGCGGCTGGCGCGGCGGCGGCACCGCCTGGAAACTCGCCGAGGAAGGCCATGCGGTGACCATCGCCACCCCGGACCCCTTCGTCGGCAAGGAGTTGCAGCGAACTGCCGCCGACGTGCCGATGCGCCAAGCGCTCAAGAAGCTCGGCGTGCAATGGATCGTCGAAGCCAGCATCGCCGAATGGCACGGCAACGGCGCGACCCTCATCGATCACAATACCGGCGACCGCCGCTTCGTCGAGGCCGACACGCTTGTTACCGCGACCACCAACATGGCCGCCGACTGGCTGATGCCGGATCTGGCCGCACTCGGCCTGCCGATCCGTCAGATCGGCGATTGCGCCGCGCCGCGGCAAGCGCCTTACGCATTTTTCGAAGGCAGGAAAGCGGGATTGGAGATCTGACATGGCGGATATCGTCGAACTCGGCCAGGCCAAGGCGGAAGCGCTGGCGCTGAAGGCCTGCCTCGGCGCCGGCGTCAGTCCGGCAACGGCGCGCGCGCTGGTCGACGCCACGCTTTCGGCGGCGCAGTTCGGGCCATCGACGCTGGGCTTCCCGCATATGGTCGACTACCTCGACAGTTTTCGTGAAGGGCGCATCAATGGCGCTCCGCAGCCGAAGCTGACGCGGCCGTTTCCGGCGTTCCTGGCGTCCGACGCCGATGGCGGCATCGCTCAGCTCGGCTTCGATCTCGCCTTTACCGAGATCGTCGAAGCGGCCCAAAACTTCGGCATCGCCATTTTCACCCAGTCGAACGGCTATACCACGGGCGAACTCGGCTATTACGTGCGCCGGCTGGCAGAGAAGGGGCTGGTGGCGCTGGCGGCGACCAATGCCAATGCCATGCTCGTCGCCAGGAGCGGTGGCCCCGCCGTTTACAGCACCAATCCGATCGCCTTCGGCTTTCCGCTCGGCGAGGCGACGCCGCCGCTGGTCATCGACCAATCCGCCAGCGCCACCGCCTATGTCAACCTGATCGCCGCCGCGGCCGAGGGTCGGTCGATCCCCAAGGGGTGGGCCGTCGATGCCGATGGCGCCGATACCGAAGATCCGGAAAAGGCGCTCGCCGGCGCGCTGCTGCCCTTCGGCGGGCGCAAGGGCGCGAATATCGCGCTGATGGTGGAAATGCTTTCCGCCGGCCTGTCCGGCGGCTTCTGGTCGCTGGACGCCGCACCTTTCAATACCGGCAACGCCTCGCCGGCCGTGGGCCTGACGATCATCGCCATGATGCCCGGCCCGGCCGAAGACGGCCGCGTCGAGCGCGCCCACGGCCAGACGCAGCGCCTGCAGCAGCTCGGCGTCCACATTCCCGGCGTCAGCCGGCGCCGGGAACCGTCTTCTCAGAAAAGCCTTTCGATGCCGCGCGCCGTCTTCGAGGCGTTGAAGCGCTTCGCCGAGGGCTGACGTCAGGACTCCAGCGACATCTGCAAGCCCTCCGGCGCGGCGTACATCGCCATGTTGCGACGCGACAGGTCGAGATGGGCGCGCACCAGCACCTCGGCGCGGTCGGCATCATGACCGGCGATGGCATCGACGATATCGTCGTGCTGGCGCGAGGCCTCCTCCAGTTCATCGACCATGCGCGCATTGCTGGGGCGATAGAAAATCTTGCCGATGCGGGCGTGGTCGATCAGCAGCCGACGCAGGCTCGGCAGCAGGAAGGCATTGTCGGCGACCTCGCCGATGCGCAGGTGAAAGCGGTCGTTCTGGAAGACGCGGCTGTCGACATCGTTGTTGCGCACTGCTGCGCGAAATTCATCCTGAATGTCGCGCAGACCGGCGATATCGGCCTTCGAGGCGTTCTCGGCCGCCAGCCGCGTCGCCGCCACATAGATCATCGGCGCAACCAGGAAGAAATCGCGCAGCGTCCGGTAGCTCATCGAGGCGGCGCGCGCCGGTCGGTTCGCTTCCAGCTCGATAAAGCCTTCTCCGGCAAGCTGGCGCATCGCCTCGCGCACCGGCGGCCGCGACAGGCCGAACTCCTCGCTGAGCGCCACTTCGTCCAGCACCGCGCCGGGCGCCACCTGCATGGTCAGGATCCGTTGCCGCAGCGTGGTGCTGAGCGCCGTCTTCCTGTCGGCCCCTTGGCCAAGCGCGCCGGAAAGATGGTCAATCGCCATGGCGGCCTCCGAGATTTGTCTACAAAAGATAGACCTAACAGTTTCAAATGGTTTTTTCCAGAGTGACGGAAAGCTGCAACGTCCGACGCCTTGACAGTCTACCAATTGTCTATCTATTGTATTATCAATGATCGGCGACGAGCAACCAGCCGCCTTGATCCACGCCAGCGATGCTCGCCCCGATGAACCGGCACCCGATGCCCAAGCCCGCGGACCCGTGACATGACGAATTTCCCCTTTCCCGGACTGAATCTCGCGATCGCCACACCCTTCGATGCCGAAGGCCGTATCGATTTCGCCAGACTCGAAGAAAACATCGAGCGCTATCTGACGCTTGGTATTCCCGGCTTCGTGCTCAGCTCCGGCACCGGCATGCATGTCTATCTGTCGCGGGAGGAATCGAAGGAACTGGTGCGGCGCGGCGCAAAGATCATCAACGGTCGCGCAAAGGTCATCGCCCAGACCTCCGCCCTGCTGACGGCCGATGTCGTGGATCGCACCAGATTTGCTGCCGACTGCGGCGCCGATGGCGTCATGGTGCTGCCGCCCTTCTTCGAAGGCCCGACCGACGACGAGAGCATTGTCGCATTCTACACGGAGGTCGCCGCCGCCGGCCTGCCGGTCATCGGCTACAACGTGCCGCATGCGGTCGGGGTGACGGTGACGCCGGCGCTGCTGAAGGAACTGTGCGCCATCCCGAATTTCTGTGCCGTCAAGGATAGCGGCGGCGATCTCGGCAAGCAGGCCTCGCTGATCCGCACCGGCCTGCCGGTCATGAACGGCGCCGACAATCTCGTGCCCTTCGCCCTGTTTGCCGGCGCCAGCGGCCTGATCTGGGGCGGGGCGAATTTCGCGCCGCGCACCTGCCTCGCCCTTGTTGCTGCGGCAACCGCAGGCAAGTGGGACGAGGCGCGAAAAATCTGGTCGGCGCTCGAACCGGCGATGTCGCTGATCTGGGAAGGCGACTACGTCCAGTCCGTCTATGCGGCGGCGGAACTGACCGGCTGCGGCGCCGGCAATCCGCGCAAGCCGTTGCGCCCCCTGCCCGCCGAGCGCATCGAAACCCTTCGCGCCGCCCTCGGCGATCTCATCGCGCTGGAAGCCTGAGCCGATGGTCGCGGCCGCCAAGACGGTATTCGTGGCCGCGAGGCTCCCGAAGAATAACGGGGTCTCCGCCTGGGTCGCGATGCTCCCGCCCCGCAAGGGCAATCCCCCGCTTCAGGGGCACGCGACCGCCGATATCGTCATTCTCGGCGGCGGCTTTGCCGGGCTTTCCGCGGCGCGACGAATTTCCGAACTGGACCCCAGCCTCACGGTCGCCGTACTGGAGGCGGGCGTGATCGGCGAGGCAGCCGCCGGCCGCAATTCCGGCTTCATCATCGACCTGCCGCATGACGTCTCTTCAGACGATTACGGCGGGGACACCATGACGAAAAGCCGGGAAGCCATCGAGATCAACCGCACCGCCATCAGGCTGGCCAGCTCGATTGCCGCCGAGCAAGGCTGGGGCCGGGACATTTTCGATCCCTGCGGCCGCTACAGCGTCGCGATCAGCAGCGCCGGCGACCGGCATCTCATCGACTACGCCAGGGCTCTGATAAACCTCGGGGAAAAGCATCAGCTCCTCAGCCAGCGCGAGATCGCCGAAGTCACCGGCTCGCGGGCCTATACATCGGCGCTGTTCACCCCCGGCACCGTCATGGTGCAGCCGGCGGCCTATATCCGTGGCGTGGCGGATTGCTTGCACGATCCCGTCCACGTCTACGAACGTACGCCGGCCGTCCGGCTGGAGAGTTCCGGCAACGGCTGGCTCGTGAAAACACCTGAAGGATCGATCAGCACCGGCCGGATTATTCTCGCCAACAATGGCCATGCGCAAAGTTTCGGCTTCTTCAAATCCGAACTGCTGCATATTTTTACCTTCGCCTCGATGACGCGCGAGTTCGATCCCGGCCATCTGGCGGGACAGCGCCAATGGGCCGCGACCCCTGCCCTTCCCATGGGAACCACCGTCCGGCGCATTCCCGGCGAAAAGGGCGACCGTGTCCTCATCCGCTCCCGCTACACCTACCATCCGACCATCGAGGCCGGCGAGAGCACGTTGCGGCGCGCCGGCGCGGTGCATGACCGCAAGTTCCGGGCGCGTTTTCCCGGGACCGGCGATATTCCCATGGAATATCGCTGGGCAGGCGCGATGGCCGTGACCTGGAATTCGGTGCCGGCCTTCGGCGAGATCGAAAAGGGTATTTTCGCCGCCTGCGGCTGCAACGGCGTCGGCGCGACAAAGGCCACCGCCAACGGCATCGCGGCCGCCGAGCTGATGCTTGGCCACACATCGCGGCTGACGGAGATCTTCGCACGCTTCGATGCGCCCAGACGCCTGCCGCCGCAACCCTTCACCACCATCGGCGCAAAAGCCAATCTCGCCATCAAGGAATGGCGGGCGGGCGGCGAATAACGCCGCTTACGATGAAACCTCGGACAGGCTTTCTTCGCTGTCGCGGCGCGCGGCGACGCGGCGGTTGGTTTCCGAGGTCAGGGCCTTCGGCGCGATGAACAGCTCCATGTTCTGCCGCGACAGATCCCAGTGTTCAAAAACGAGATTGATCATCGCGGTCTCGTCGCGCTGCGCCAGCGCCTCGATCATCCGGTCGTGATGCAGGCAGGATTTGGCGAGGTTGTCTTCCATCTCCGCAGTCGCGGGGCGGAAGAAGGTATGGCCGATGCGGGCATGGTCGATCAGCAGCCGGTTCAGTGTCGGCTTCAGAAAGGCGCTGCCCGCCATTTCGCCGATCAGTTCGTGGAAACGGTTGTTTTCCATGACCATCTTTTCCGCGTCGCGCGCCATCACCGCAGCGCGAAACCGCTCCTGACAGGCCCTGAGGATGTCGAGCTGGCCGGCGCGGCAGTTCTGCACCGCAAGCCGCCCGATCGCCTCGTAGATCATCGGCGCGACGAGGAAGAAATCGCGCAAGGTGGAATGATTCATCGGCACGACGCGAGCGCCGCGGTTCTCGCGGATATCGACATAGCCGTCGACCGCGAGCTGGCGCAGCACGTCGCGCACCGGCGTGCGCGAAATCCCGTATTCCTCGCTGAGCTTCACCTCGTCGAGATCGCCGTCCGGCTCCAGCTCGAGCGTCAGGATCTGGCGTTTCAGCGTTTCATGGAGCGCCGACTTGCCGCCCTTCATCATTGTCACCCTTTTTTACGCCTGCACTGCATCCGCACGCTCTGCAAAACATCGAATAATTATCCTTGTATACAGATATCGCAGGCCTCGGGTGGTTTCTAGGCCGCGAGCGCCGCAAAGGGCGGTTATCCGATCTGGAATCCATGCGCGAGCGGATCGCGGTCATCGACGAAAATGGTGTTGTGGCCGATGATGCGCGCCCAGCCGCCGACGCTGGGGCGGATGCCGGCGAAGGGGCCGACCGCCTCCTCGGCCTCGATCCGGCCTTCGAACACCGTGCCGATCAGGCTTTCCTGGCGGAAACGGTCGCCGACCTTCAGGCGACCCTTGCCGTGAAGCTGGGCCAATCGCGCCGAGGTGCCGGTGCCGCCGGGGGAACGGTCGATCGCCTTGTCGCCGTAGAAGACGGCGCCGCGCCCGTCATTGCCCTCGCCCTTGGGCGCATCGCACCAGATCGCATGGTGCACGCCGCGAATACGGGCGTCCTCAGGGTGGACGGGATCGCAGACTTCCGCCAACGCATCGCGCAGACGGCGGCTGAGATCGACGATATCGCCGGCCGACATGCGGTCGAGGCCGGCCCAGGCCGCCTGCGGCTCGATCACCGCATAGAAATTGCCGCCATAGGCGATATCGACGACGAGCCGGCCAAGCCCCGGCACCTCGACCGCGACATCGGCCGCATGAAGATAGCTCGCGACATTGAACATGCGCACGGATTCGACGTGCTCGCCCGGCTTTTCATAGCGGATATCGACCCGGCCGGCCGGCGTTTCGAGTGAGAGCTGGCCGGGCACGCGCGGCGTGATCAGCCCTTCCTCAATGCCCGCCGTGACGGTGCCGATGGTGCCGGCGCCGCACATCGGTAAGCAGCCGCTGACCTCGATGAACAGCACGCCGACCTCGCAATCCTCGCGAAAAGCGGGATAGAGAATTGCGCCGGACATGATGTCGTGGCCGCGCGGCTCGAACATCAGCGCCTTGCGAATCCAGTCGTGATCGCGCACGAACAGGTCGCGGCGATCCGCCATCGGCAAATGCGGCAGCAAGGGGCCGCCGCCGGCGACGAGGCGGACGGGATTGCCGCAGGTATGGGCGTCGATGCAGAAGAAGCTGTGGCGCATGGTTTTCCCTTCAGGAGGATTTGGCTGTCGCGCGCGGCCGGTGGAGCGCGCCGCGCGACAGCCGGTCGAGCAGGATGGCGACGGCGACGATGGCGAGGCCGGCGCGCAGGCCCAGCCCCATTTCCATGCGCGTCAGGCCGCGCGTCACCTCGGCTCCCAGCCCGCCGGCGCCGACGAGGCCGGCGAGGACGACCATGGCCAGCGACAGGAGGATGCACTGGTTCAGCCCAACCAGAAGCGTCGGCATGGCCGACGGTATCTCGATCTTGAACAGGATGGCGCGCGGCGGCGCACCGATCGCCTTGCCAAGCTCGACGAGATCGCGCGGGATCTGGTTAAAGGCGAGCGTCGTCAGGCGCAGCATCGGCGGAATGCCGTAGACGATGGTAGCGATGATCGCCGGCACGCGCCCGAGGCTGAGATCATCACCGCCGGAATGAGATAGACCCAGGGCGGCACCGTCTGCATGATGTCGAGCACCGGCCGCAACGCCGCCTCCAGCCGCTTGTGGCGGGCGGCGAGGATGCCGAGCGGAAAGGCGATGGCGACGGAAATCGCCACCGCGACCGTTACCAGCGCCACCGTCTGCATCGAGGCCGGCCACAGGCCGGCCGCCAGGCAGAAGCCGAGCGCTACGGCGGTCATGATGCCGATGCCCGGGCTGACGAATATGCCCGCCAGGATCGTGGCGATGGCGATGACCGCGTAGGACGGCAGCGCGACGAGACCGTATTCGATGGCGCTGAGCAGCGCCTCGATTGCCCGCGTCACCAGGTCGAAAACGGCGTGAAAGTTGGCGTTCAGCCAATCCACCGACGGCGCGAGATAGGCGCCGGGCGAAAACTGCAGCGATTCCAGGGTCATGCTTTCCCTCCCTTACCGGCGCTCTGCGTCAGCCGGTCGAGAACCATGGTCAGGATCACGATGGCGATGGCGGCATTGATCGAGGTGGCGATATCGAGCGTGCGAACCGAACCGTAGATGGTTTCGCCAAGCCCGCCGGAGCCGACGATGCCGGCGATGACCACCATGCCGAAGGCCATCATCAGGCTCTGGTTGATGCCGGCCATGATGCTCGGCAGCGCGAAGGGCAGGCGGATCTTGGAAAACATCTGCCAGCCGGTCAAGCCGCTCGCCTGTCCCAGCTCGATGAATTCACGCGGCGTCATGCGCATGCCGAGCGCCGTCAGGCGGATGGCCGGCGGCATGGCGACGATAACGGTGGCGATCAGCGCCGTCGCCGGCCCGAAACCCATCAGCGCGATGGCCGGCAGCAGGTAGATATAGGGCGGCAGCGTCTGGATGAGGTCGAGCACCGGCTGCAGGATACGGTCGAGCGTGGTCAGGAAGCCGGCGGCGATGCCGAGCGGAATGCCGGCGGCGAGCGCCAGCACGGTTGCGGTGACCACCAGCGCCAACGTGCCCATGGTTTCGCCCCACAGGCCCATCAGCGCGCAGACGACCAGCGCCACGCCGGCGGCAATGCCGAAGCGCAGGCCCACCAGCCGCCATCCGAAGACGGCGGCGATCGCCGCAATGCCGTAGAACGGCAAAAGCTGCAGCAGCCAGAGAACGCCGTCATAGGTGCCTTCGAGGATCGCCCGGATGAAATCGAACAGGCCCTCGCCATTGTCGCTGATCCAGGACAGCGCGTCGTCGATGGCGCTGTCGAAAGTGTCCGGAAGCGTCGACATGTCCATGCCCTTCCTCCCTCGTCAGGCGGCGACGCCGCGAAGCAGGTCGCGGGTCGTCACCACGCCGATGACGGCGCCGTTGTCGACAACCGCGATCGCATCGTGTTCGGATTGCATGGTCAGCTCGATCAACGCGCTGATATCCGCTTCCGGCGCGGCGCGCGGCAGCGCGTTTATATCGCCGCGATAGGCGGCGACCGGCTGCATGATCGAATGCGCCTTGACGAGATGGATGCGGGAGATGCCGGCGACGAAGTCCGCGACGTAGTCGTCGGCGGGCTTGGTGACGATCTCCTCGGCATTGCCGATCTGGACGATGACGCCGTCCTTCATGATGGCGATGCGGTCGCCGATGCGAATCGCCTCTTCGAGGTCATGGGTGATGAACACGGCCGACTTGCCGAGCGACTTGGTCAATTGCCGGAATTCGTCCTGCAGCTGCCGGCGGATCAGCGGGTCGAGGGCGCTGAACGGCTCGTCCATCAGGATGATCTCGGGATCGGCGGCAAGCGCGCGGGCCAACCCGACGCGCTGCTGCATGCCGCCGGAAAGCTCGGACGGATAACGCTCCGTCCAGTCGGAAAGGCCGACCTTGTCGAGGGCAGCACGGGCGACTTTATTACGCTCGTCCTTGGCGACGCCACGTACTTCGAGGCCGAAGGCGGCGTTTTCGAGCACGGTGCGATAGGGAAGCAGCGCCACGCTCTGGAACACCATGCCGATATTGCGCGCCCGCATGTCGCGCAAGGCCGCCGCATCGAGGGACGCGACATCCTTGCCCTTGACCATGACCGTGCCGAGGCTCGGCTCGATCAGCCGGTTGAGCAGGCGGATCAGCGTCGACTTGCCGGAGCCGGAGAGACCCATGATACAGAAGATTTCACCGCGGCGGACCTGCAGGTTGGCGTCGGAGACGCCGACCACGCAATTGAATTCCTTGAGGATGTCCTTCTTCGACAGTCCGCGCGTCTCGACGGCTTCGATGGCCGCCGCCGCGCGCGTGCCAAAAATCTTCCAGACCGAACGGCAATCGACCAGGATCTCGCTCACGTCTTTGTGCGCAATGTTCATGATGTTCCCCCACGAGCCGGTTCCGGTCGGCTCCTTGTTGTACGGCTGCTGGCGAGCCGCGCGCGGCGCGGGCGGCTCGCCTTTGCGGGATCATTCGCCCTTGATGTTTTCCCAGCGCTTGAGGAGATCGGCATGGGCCGTGGTCCAGTCCGACACCGCCTGGTCCATGGTCTTGCCGTCGCTGACGGCGCCGTTGATGCCGGTGATATCGGCAAGCGGCACGTAGACGCTGGCGATCACTTCACGGGCATGGGGGTTCTTCTCGGAAAAACCCTTCTGGCCAATCCAGTAATAGCTCTGCGGCGGCGGGAAGACGGCCTTCGGATCCTGCAGGAACTTGACGTCGTATTTCTGCATCATCCAGGAGGGTTCCCAGATGGTGACGGCGATCCATTCCTTGCGGTCGATGGCGGATTTCAGCGCCGCGGTCATGGCGGCGGTGCTGCCCTCGACGAGTTGCAGCTTCAGGCCATATTCCTTCACCGCATTGCCGGTGTCGCGCATCAGGCCGGCGCCCGGCTCGATGCCGACGATCTTGCCGCCAAACTTGTCGGCATTATCGTTGAGCTGGTCCATGCTGTCGATGGTGACGTATTTCGGCACGGCGACGCCCTGGAACAGGCCATGCGACACCGGCGAAATCTTTTCCAGCTTCTTCTTGTTCTTGTTCCAGTAATCCTGCGCGACATAATCGGTCTGCGAAGCCAGGATCTGGACGTCGCCCTTGGCAAGCGCCGCATAGGCGATGCCCCACTCGGCGAATTCCACCACCTTGACGGTGTAGCCCTGGTCTTCCAGCACCTTCTTGGTGATGCCGGTGATCGGCGTCAGGTCCTCCCAGGACATGGTGCCCATGGTGATCGACTTTTCCTCGGCACGAGCCGGCAGCATGGTCAAACCGACCATGGCGGCCGCACACAGCACCTTCCACAACGTCTTCATCATTCACTCTCTCCTCTTGTCTTGGTTCCCACTCGCGATTTCCGGCACATCCGGTCGCCATTGCGCGGCCAAGGTCAGCCCTCGCGGCCGGCACGCAATTCCTGCAGACGGATCACCGAATTGATGCCGAGCCAGGCGAAGGGCTGCGGCGGCAGCCGCGCCGGCTGCGGGTGATCCATGTAGTCTTCCAGTTCGCGCGACCGGGTTCCGGTCGCCAGTTCCGCCGCCATCATGCCGGCCAGCGTGCTCTTGACGGTGCCGAGCCCGTTGTCGCAGCAGGCGGAATAGAGCCCCTGCTCGACCTCGCCGAAGGCCGGCACATGGTTGCGGCTGAGGCAGAGCCGCCCGGCCCAGCTATACTCGAAGGGGACGCCCGCCAGTTCCGGAAACCGGGCGTCGAGGGAGCGGCGATGCTCCTGCGCCATCTTCGCCAGCCGGCGCGCGGAGAGCGAAACCGTGGTGTCATAGGTGTAGCGGGTGCGGATCGCGATGCGCGCCTTTCCGCCGGAGGGGATCTTGCGCACCGTCGCGCCCATGGCGTCGGCCGGCAGCAGCGCCCAGCGGTCGCGGCCCGCCGCCCCCGCCGGCAGCGGCGCGGTCATCGAGGCATAGGCGAAGATATGCATCAGCCGCCCGCGAAAATGGCCGAAATCGTCGATATGGCCGTTGACGCAGACGATCGTTTTCGGCGCCGTCACCGTGCCGCGCGGCGTCACCGCCGTCCAGGTGCCGCCGCCCCGCCGGAGCGCGGTGACCGGCGAGCGCTCGAACAGGTCGGCGCGGCGGACAAGGCCGGCGGCGAAGGCGCGGACGTAATCCGCCGGCTGGATCAGCATTGCGCCCGGCGTATAGAGGCCGCCGAGGTAATAATCCGAGCCGGTGATGTCGCGCATCTCGCCGGCATCGAGGAAGACGTGCTTTTCACCGGCCCCGCGCAGCGACTGGCCGAAGCTGGCATTCAGCGCCATGCCCCGGGCGGTTGCCGCTGCATTGATCTTGCCGGCGGGATCGACGGTCTCGCGCGACATGCCGTATTCCTCGGCGGCGGCTTTGGCAAAGGCGATGGCGGAGCGGTTCTGCGCCATTTCCAGCCGCGTTGCATCGGCGCTTCCGCTGGAATATTCGCTGGACGACAGATTGTGCGGCACATCGATCATGAAGCCGGAATTGCGCCCGGCCGTGCCCTTGCCGACCTCGCCGGCTTCGAGAATGACGATGCGGTCGTCCGGGCGCAGTTCCAGCAGCCGGCGGGCCGCGGACGGGCCCGCAAAGCCCGCGCCGATGATCAGCCAGTCCGCCGTGACGTTGCCTTCGAGGGTTCTGGCGGCAAACGGCCGAGCGCTGATCGCCTCCCAGCCGGAGACGCCATTTTCCACCGGCAAGCGCCGGACGGACGTCGTGCTCATCGGACAGTCTCGTCGAGGGAGCGTTCGGAAATGTCGATCCAGATGGTCTTCAGCTCGCAGTAATTGTCATGGGCGAAGACCGACTTGTCGCGCCCGCCGAAACCGGATTCGTTGTAGCCGCCGAAGGGGGTGGAGGCATCGCCCTCGCCGAAGCAATTGACGGTGACGAGGCCGGCGCGGATATCGCGGGAAAGCCGGATCGCATGGCGCAGGCTGCCCGTATAGATCGACGCCGTCAGGCCGTAATTGGTGTCGTTGGCAAGCGTCACGGCTTGCGCCAGGGTCTCGAAACTCGTCACCGACAGGATCGGCCCGAAAATCTCCTCCTGGAACAGCCGGCTTTTCGGCGTCACGCCATCGACCACCGTCGGTTCGATGAAGGCGCCCTCATAGGTCTCGCCGCCATGGGCCAACGACAGCTTTTCGGCTTTCACGTCATCGAGGAAGGACTTTACCTTCTCGAAATGGGCCTTGCTGACCAGCGCGCCGATGCGGTTTTCGGGGTCGAGCGGATCGCCGGTCTTCCAGTCGCGCATATAGGCGCCGATGCGTTGCAGCAGCTCATCCTTGATGCTGGCATGGACGATCAGGCGCGAGGTCGCCGAGCAATTCTCGCCCATGTTCCAGAAAGCGCCGTTGACCACCTGCTCGGCGACGAGATCGAGGTCTTCGGCATCGGCCAGCACCACCGCCGGGTTCTTGCCGCCGCATTCCAGCACCACCTTCTTGAGGTTGGAATCGGCCGCATAACGCAGGAAGCGCCGGCCAGTCGGCGTCGAGCCGGTGAAGGCCACCATGTCGACATCCATATGCAAGCCAAGCGGTTCGCCGACCGCGCTGCCGCCGCCGGTGACGACGTTGAAGACACCCGCGGGAATGCCGGCCTCATGCGCCAGTTCGGCGACGCGCAGCGTGGTCAGCGTCGTCTCCTGCGCCGGCTTGACGATGACCGAGCAGCCGGCGGCCAGCGCCGGGCCGATCTTCCAGGCGAGCATCAGCAGCGGGAAATTCCACGGCAGCACGCAGGCGACGACGCCGATCGGCTCGCGCACCACCATGGCCAGCGCATTGGCGCCGACATTGTTGGTGTTGTCGTAGAGCTTGTCGATCAGCTCCGCGTGCCAGCGGATGGTTTGGATCGTGTCGGGAATATCGACCGTCTGGCATTCGCGCACCGGCTTGCCGCTGTCGAGGCTTTCCATCACCGCCAGTTCATGGCGGTTGTCTTCCAGCAATTTTGCGAGCTTCAGCAGCGCCGCCTTGCGCTCGCCGGGCGAGAGCAGGCACCAGCGGCCGTCATCGAAAGCGGCCTTGGCCTTGGCGACGGCGAAATCGACGTCGCCGGCATCGCAGGCGGCGATATCGCCGAGCACGGCGCCGGTCGCCGGATTGGTGGTCTGAAACGTCTTGCCGGAATTGGCCGGCCTGAAGGCGCCGTCGATGAAGGCGTTGGTCGGCAGGTCGAGGCCGGCGGCGATGGCCTTGTATTCGGCTGCGGTCAAGGGTTCATGCATGGTTGGCTCCCGACGTGATCTGGGCGACCGTGCGCTTCAAGGTGGCGACGACAGTCTGGAGGGTTCGCTTTTCTTCGGAGTTCATGGGGCGCAGCGGCGCGCGCACCGGCCCGGCCTTGAGGCCGATGATCTCGCAGCCATGCTTGATCGACTGCACGAACTTGCCGCCTTCGAGGAAATCCATCAGCGGCAGCATCGCCGTCATGATCGCCCGGCCCTTGTCGAAGTTCTTTTCGAGCACGCAAGCCTCGTAGAGCGCCACATGCTCGCGCGGCAGGAAGTTGGAGCCGGCGCAGACCCAGCTCCTTGCCCCCCAGGCGAAGAATTCCAGCGCCTGGTCGTCCCAGCCGCAAGAGAGCGCGATATGCGGAAATTTTCGGGCCAGCAGGTGCATGTTGGCGGTTTCGCCGGAGCTTTCCTTGATGGCGACGACATTCTTCGACTTGCCGACGCGGGAGAAATACTCCTCACCCATCATCACGCCCATGCGGGCCGGATAGTTGTAGAGCATGATCGGCAGATTGGCGGCGCGATCGACGGTCAACGCATGCACGGCGTTTTCGCGCTCGGTCGGCAGGGCATAGGGCGGCGAGGAGACGAGGATGGCGTCAGCGCCGATCTCTTTCGCGGCCTTGGCATATTCGACCGAATCCTCGGTACGCGTCGCCCCGGTGCCGATGACCAGCGGCAGGCGATTGCCGATCACTTGTCTGGCGTAAGCACCGAGATCGAAGCGCTCCTGTGCCGTCTGGGCATAATATTCGCCGGTCGAGCCGCCGACGATAATGCCATGCACCTTCGCCTCGATCAGCGATTCCAGCACGACGGCGAATGCCTGCCTGTCTATCTGCCCGTCCGGGTCGAGCGGCGTTATCGCCGGCGTATAGATGCCTTCGAAATTCAAGACGATCTCTCCATGGTTGCGGCAGGCGCGTCGAAACGGGCGTCCGCCTTCATTCCTCGCGGCGCGATGAACATCTCCATGTTCTCGCGCGACAGTTCCCAATGTTCGAAAACCAGGTCGACGACGGCGTCCTCGTCCTGCGCGGCGATGGCCGCGATAAATCCGTCGTGGTGATCCACGGCAAGCTGCAGGCGGCGACGCATGTCCTCGTTCTTCGGCCGGAAGAAGGTGTGGCCGATGCGGGCATGGTCGATCAGAAGCCGCCCGAGGCTCGGCCGCAGATAGGCATTGCCGGACATCTCGCCGATGATCTCGTGGAACCGGTTGTTCTCGATAACCATCGCATGGGCCTCGCCCGACAGACTGGCACGGCGGAAACGCTCCTGCGTGTCGCGCAGGTCGGCGAGCTGGCGCGGCTTGACGTTCTGCACCGCCAGCCGGCCGATCGCCGCATAGATCATCGGCGCGCCGAGGAAGAAATTGCGGAGGGTCTCGTGGTTCATCGGGATGACCCGGGCGCGCCGGTTTTCGCGAATCTCCAGGTAGCCGTCTCCCGCCAGCCGCCGGAAGACATCCCGTACCGGCGTACGCGAAAGACCGTAGCGCTCGCCGATCAGCGCCTCGTCGGGATCGAGTTCCATCGTCAGGATCTGCCGCTTCAGGTCGTCGTAGAGATCTTGCTTGCCGCCCTTCACCGGCCCCTCCTCGGCATCGGCTTGTCGATGGAGGAAAGCTCTCATGGCGCGGTGGCCGAGTCAATCAAAATGTATAATTCTGTTATACATCAGAAACTATCTGAGAATACATTCTCCAAGGACCGCTTAGGTTCTCACGAAATAGCGCAGTTAAAACAACGGCTTGTATTCGACCCGCGGCCACCGTCACCGTTGAAAAAAATTTCGTCTATGAAGGAGAATGACCGCTGCTGGCGGGCGAAGCGCCCCAGAACCCCTCCGAAAGGATGGGGTAAATTTCGGCGCCTGCCCTCCTTTCGGATCGGGACAAGGCGGACGGGCCGTATTAGACCTCCTATCCGCAACAGGATACGGCGTCATGACAACCGGCTACGTCTTTCACGAGCACTATCTCTGGCACGATACGGGCACCAGCGCCCAGATGATGCCGCCCGACCGGTTCGTCGAGCCGGGGCTGCATGTCGAGGCGCCCGCCACCAAGCGGCGGTTGAACGGCCTGCTGCATGTCAGCGGCCTCGCCCGCCATCTGGTGCGCATCGAGCCCGAGCCGGTCACCGCCGAGGATCTGGCCCGCGTCCACACCCGCCACCACATCGAGAACATCCAGGAACTCAGCAAGGTCGGCGGCATCTATGCCGGGCCGCAGGCGCCGATCGGGCGCGGCAGCTACGAGATCGCGCTGCTGTCGGCCGGCGGCACCTGGATGGCGATGGCGACGGTGCTGAGCGGCCGCGTCGACAATGCCTATGCGCTGGTGCGCCCGCCGGGCCATCATGCCGAGCCGGACAGCGCCATGGGATATTGCCTGTTCGGCAATGCCCCCGTCGCCATTCGCCGGCTGCAGGCGGAAGGCCTGCTCGGCCGCGTCGCCATCGTCGATTGGGATGTGCATCACGGCAACGGCACGGAATCGGCCTTCTACGACGACCCCTCGGTGCTGGCGATCTCCATCCATCAGGACAATCTCTATCCGATCGGCCGCGGCGCCGTTGCCGACAACGGATCGGGCGACGGCGAAGGCTTCAACATCAATATTCCCTTGCCTCCAGGCAGCGGCACCGGCGCATACGAAGCGGCCTTCGACCGCGTCGTACTGCCTGCCCTGCAGGCTTTCCGCCCCGACATGATCGTCGTCACCTCCGGTTTCGACGGCGCCGGCTTCGATCCGCTGGGGCGGATGATGCTCAACAGCGAATGCTATCGCCGCCTGGCGCGGCGGCTGGCGGGGGCTGCGGCGGAACTCTGCGGCGGCCGCCTGGTGATGACCCATGAGGGCGGCTATTCGGAAGGCTACGTGCCTTTCTGCGGCCATGCCGTCATCGAAACGCTGGCCGGCGTGCGCACCGAGGTCGTCGATCCCCTCACCGACCATATCGACGAATGGGGCTGGCAGGCGCTTCAGCCGCATCAGGACGCGATGATCGCCAAGGCCGAGGGCTTGGTCGATCGCCTCGCCGCCCGTCTTTCGGCAAGGACGGGCCGGTGATGGACCTTGCCGTCACCACCCTTCTCAATGCCCTGACGCTGATCAGCATCCTGGCGCTTGTCGGGCTGGGGCTGACGATCAGTTTCGGGCTGATGAACGTCACCAATCTGGCGCATGGCGAATTCGTCACCGTCGGCGCCTTCACCGTCTATTTCGTGCAGAGCCATGGCGGCTCCTTCTGGCTCGGGCTGGTCGCGGCCCCGGTGGTCGGCGCCGCCGTCGGGCTGCTGCTTGAAGGCATCATCCTGCGCCGCCTTTACGAAAGGCCGGTCGGCGCCATCCTGGCCACCTGGGGCGTCAGCCTCATCCTGCAGCAGGGCATCGAACTCACCTTCGGCCTGGGTGCGAAACCGGTGGTGCCGCCGCTCGATGGCGTCATCGATCTCGGCGTCTCCGCCTATCCGGTCTATCGCCTGATCCTCATCGCCATCGCGCTGCTGACACTGGCCGGTGTCGTCTTGCTGGTCGCCCGCACCCGTTTCGGACTCGATATCCGCACCGTCATCCAGAATCGCGACATGGCCGAAGCGGTCGGCATCAACACGCGCCGCACCTACGCCGTCGCCTTCGGTTTCGGGGCGGCGGTCGCCGGGCTTGCCGGCGCGCTGATCTCGCCGCTCGCCACCGTCCTGCCGCAGATGGGCGTCAATTATCTCGCTAATGCCTTTTTCGTGGTCATTGTCGGCGGCGCCGGCTCGGTCTTCGGGTTGATTGCCGGCAGCACCTTCGTCGGCGGCCTGACGAGCATCCTCAACTACCAGATTTCACCGTCGCTGGCGCAGGCGCTGGTGCTCCTGTCGGCGATCGTCATCGTCCGTTTCCGCCCGCATGGCCTCGTTTCCATCGGAGGCCGCGCATGAGCAACCGCACCTGGTTCGTCACCTTCGCGACGGGCATCCTGCTTCTCGCCTTGCTGCCGAATGTCGTCGACGGCTATATGCTGGGCGTCATGCGCGATGCGCTGATCTTCGGCCTGTTCGCCGCCAGCCTCGATTTCTTCTGGGGCCGCACCGGTATTCTCTGCTTCGGCCATGCCTGCTTCTTCGGCCTTGGTGGCTATGTCATGGCAATCGTCAGCATGATGCCGGACCTGGCACAACAGACGCTTTTCGGCCTCGTCGCGGCGGTGGCGGCCAGCGCCCTGCTGGCCGCCGTAATCGGCTACTTCATGTTTTTCGGCGGGGTGCGCGGCAGCTACTTCACCATCGTGACGCTGGCGCTGGCGGTCATCGCCCAGCAGGTGGCGGTCTCGTGGAGCGACGTCACCGGCGGCGATACCGGCCTGCTCGGCGTGCCGCCGCTCGCCTTCGGCGCGCTCGATCTCTCCGGCGACATCGCCAGCTATGCCGCCGTCGCCGTCATCTTGGTCGTCTGCCTGCTCGGCCTGCGGCTGGTCTCGGTCGGGCCTTGGGGCAAGGTGCTGACCGCCATCGGCGACAACGAGATGCGCGCCGCCGCCCTCGGCTACAACGCCGCCCAGCGCCTGACGCTGACGTTTACGCTGTCGGCGGCCATCGCCGGCCTTGCCGGGGCGCTCTATGTCGCCATGGCCGGGCTGGTGGCGCCCGATCTCATCGGCCTGCTTCTGTCCACCGAGGTCGTCGTCTGGGTGGCGATCGGCGGGCGCGGCACGCTGATCGGGCCGGTCGTCGGCGCGGTTCTGGTGCAGCGGGCGCAGCAGGAAATCTCGAGCTACAATCCCAGCCTGTGGCCACTGATCATCGGCTGCATCTTCGTTCTGATCGTCTTCCTGCTCCCGGACGGCATTCTCTCCATCGCCCAGCGCCTGCGCGGCGTTCTGCCGGGGAGGACACGATGACGGCGCTTCTCGAAGCGAAGGATATCGGCGTGCGGTTCGGTGGGCTGGATGCGCTCTCCGGCATTTCCTTCTCGATTGCCGAACGGTCGCTCGCCTGCATCATCGGCCCGAACGGCGCCGGAAAAAGCACCTTTCTCAACGTCCTGACCGGCACACAGAAACCGACCGCCGGCAGCGTCCTGTTTCGCGGCAATCCGATCAGCGGCCTGCCGCTGCATCGCATCGCGCGCGCCGGCATCGCCCGCAAATTCCAGATACCCTCGGTCTTTCCCAGCATGTCGGTCGCCGATAACCTCGACATCGCTCGCCGCGGAACCGGCAGCGCGCCGGCGCTGGAGGGCGATGTCATCGAACTGATCGGCCTTTCGGCCAAAAGGGAGGTCAAGGCCGGCGAACTGCCGCATGGCGAAAAGCAATGGCTGGAGATCGGTATGGCGATCGCAACCGGCCCGAGCCTGCTCCTGCTCGACGAACCGACCGCCGGCATGACGCCGCAGGAAACCCAGGCGACCGCCCGGCTGATCCACCGCCTGCAGGCGAGGCTGGCGATCATCGCCGTCGAGCACGACATCAGCTTCGTGCGGGCGCTGGACGCCGATACGCTGGTTCTGCACCAGGGCCGTTTCTTCCGTCGCGGCCCCTTCGCCGAGATCGAAGCCGATCCCGCCGTGCGCGACGTCTATCTGGGGAGGCGCTAGATGCTCACGGTTTCGGGGCTCAAATCCGGCTATGGCGCGCTTCCCGTGCTGCACGGCGTCGACCTAGCGATTTCGGCCGGCGAGGTCGTCGGCCTGCTCGGCCGCAACGGCGCCGGCAAGACCACGCTGCTGCGCACGCTCGGCGGTGCGCTGGTCGCGCAAGCCGGGACGATCCGCATCGATGGCCGCGATGTCAGCCGCAGCCGCACCTATATGCGCGCCCGCGCCGGCATTGCGCATGTGCCGCAGGGACGCGGCATTTTCGGCCGGCTGACGGTGGAGGAAAACCTCGAAGTCGGCACGCGCGCCGCCGGGAAGATCGATGTGAAACGTCTGCTTGACGAAGCCTATGCCCATTTTCCGATCCTGCGCGACCGGCGTCGGCAGATGGCCGGCACCTTTTCCGGCGGCCAGCAGCAGATGCTGGCGATTGCCCGCGCCTTGTGCGGACAGCCGAAGGCGCTGCTGCTCGACGAACCGTCCGAGGGCATTCAGCCGAACATCGTCCAGGAGATCGGCGAACTCGTGCCGCGCCTGGCGCGCGAACGCGGCATCGCCGTGCTGCTGGTCGAGCAAAATCTCGATCTCGCCCTCCATGCCAGCGGTCGCTGCATCGTCATGGACAAGGGTCTGATCGTCCATGCGGCCGAGACATCGGCCTTCCGCAATGAAGAGCTTCTTGCGCAGTTCCTGGCTTTATAAGCGGGACCAGGCCCGCCTTGACGACGAAGAGGGTGTAACGATGAAGACCATGATCAACAGACGCGATCTCCTGAAGCAAGGCGCGGGCGCGGCCATGCTCGCCGGCACCGGGCTTTCCTTCCCCGGCATCCTGCGGGCCGCCGATACCGTGAAGGTGGGACTGTCCATCCCCGTCACCGGCCTGCAGGCGATCCTCGGCGAGACGCTGATGAATTGCTACAAGCTGGCCGCCGACGAACTCAACGCCGCAAACGGCATTGCCGGCCGCAAGGTCGAACTGATCGTCGAGGACAACCAGACGACCACCAAGGGCGCCGTCGACAAGGCCCGCAAGCTGATCGGTCAGGACAAGGTCGACGTGGTCATGGGCACCATCATCTCGCTGGAGCGCAGCGCCACGCTGTCGGTCACCTCGCGGGCGAAAAAGCTGTTCTTCTATCCCACCAATTTCGAAGGCGGCGAATGCGACAGATACTTCGTCGCGACAGGGCCGATCCCGATGCAGCAGGTCGATCCCATGGCGCCGTGGATCGTCGAAAGCCTCGGCAAGACCGTCTATATCATGGGCTCTGACTATGCCTGGCCGCGCAAGATGACCGAGGCGATCACTGCGGCCCTGGAAAAGGCCGGCGGCAAGGTCGTCGGCGCCGATTTCTATCCCTTCGGCACCCAGGATTTCGGCCCCGCCTTCCAGAAGATCAAGGACAGCAAGCCGGATATCGTCTGGTCGATGGTGGTCGGCAACGATGCCGTCACCCAGCTCAAGCAATATCGCAGCTTCGACATGCGCCAGCCGCTGATCGCGCCGCTGGACGAGGTGTTCAACAAGGATGCCCTGCCACCCGGCGTTGCCGCCGGCACCTATGCGCCACAGCCCTACTGGATGTCGATCGACAGCCCCGCCAACAAGGCTTTCATCGATGGCTTTCGCCAGCGCTTCGGCCAGGACAAGATGGTCAACGGCATCGGCGAGGCCGGCTATAACGGCCTGCATCTCTATGCGCTCGCCGCCGAAAAGGCCGGCAGCTTCGAGGACGCCAAGGTTCTGGCCGCCCTGCCCTCGGTCGAATTCGACGCGCCGCAGGGCAAGGTGCGCATCGATGGCTCCAACAATCATTGTGTCGTCAATTCCTTCGTCGGCAAAGCCAAGGACGACGGCGTCGGTTACGAGGTGGTGAAGAGCTTCGGCGCCATCGAGCCGGTCACGCCTTACTGCAAGCTCTGACACCACGCCGATCAAAGACCGAAACGCCGCCCTGCAAACATCGTGGGGCGGCGTTATTCTATTGTTTTTAGAGAATTTTTTTTGCGAGGCGAAGCCACCGATGAAAACCTTCTACACGTCCGACCACCATCTCCATCACAGCGGCATGGAACTCTCCTTCGGCAAGATCGTCGAGACCTTCGAAATGCCTACGCGCGCCGAAATCGTGCTGGCTCGCGTCCGGGAAGTCGGCCTCGGTCCGGTGGAGACACCGGCGGAATTCGACATCGCCCTCATCAAGCGGATCCACGACACCGGCTATGTCGACTTTCTGCGCAGCGTGTTCGACGAATGGCGCGCGGCGGGCCGGGACGGCGAAGTCTGGCCCTATAGCTGGCGGCACCGTTCCATGCCGCCGATCGATACGCCCCCCTCCGGCCTCGATGCGCGACTATCTTATTATTCCTTCGACATGGCCGGATCGATCACCGAAACGACATGGAGGGCGGCCAAGCGTGCGTCCGATACCGCGCTTGCCGGCGCCGAGATCGTCCGGAACGGCGCCCGATCGGCCTTTTCGCTGTGCCGCCCGCCCGGCCACCATGCCGGCCGCGATTTCTTCGGCGGCTATTGCTACCTCAACAACGCCGCCATCGCCGCGCAATATTTTCGTGACCAGGGGGCCGGGCGTGTCGCCATCCTCGATATCGACTATCACCACGGCAACGGCACGCAGGAAATCTTCTACGACCGCGACGACGTGCTGCTCGCCTCGCTGCATGGCGATCCCGACTTCGAGTTCCCCTTCCATCTCGGCTATGCCCGCGAGACCGGGTCAGGTGCCGGAACCGGCTACAACCTCAACTATCCCCTGCCCTCCGGCACCGACTGGCCACGCTGGCGGAATGCCTTCGAGGATGCCTGCGCCCGCATTGCCGCCTATGGTGCGGACACACTTGTCGTCTCGCTCGGCGTCGATACGTTCAAGGACGATCCAATCTCGCAGTTCAGGCTCGAAAGCGCGCATTTCGTCACCATCGGCGAACGTATCGCAGCCCTCGGCCTGCCGACATTGTTCGTCATGGAGGGCGGTTATGCCGTTGAGCTGCTGGGTGTCAACGCCGTCAATGTGCTCTCGGGGTTTGAACGCGGTTCGGCCTGACGAGGCCATCGGCTTCAGCCATCCGTCATGTCGAGCGCCTTTCGCCTGTATGGGCGCGCATCAACGCCATCAGCATCGGTCCCGGTGAAAACCGGCCGGTCGCCGCCTTTCGCGTGAGGTCGCGCAGATAGCCGCCGGCATTGTTGATCTGCCCTGCCCTTTCGAGGATGCAGGACATGGCGGTCGCCGCCCTTTCCGGCCCCATGACCGCGCAGGCCTCCTGATAGGCCGAGGGACTGACGCCGAGCGCCGAGCGAATGACAGCTGCCGCCGACATCAGGTCTCGCCACTGCGTCACCCTCCCATCCGGTGCGTAGTTGCTAACCTGGGGGCAGGCTTTTAGCACCATGCCCAGCGGAAATGCTTTTGGCGCCTGGACGAGGTTGGCTACATTTCGAACCGAAATGTCTTTCCCTGGTGGCTTCGTTTGCGGTTCAGATTCAGGAATGGATTCGGGATGTGAATTCTGTATGTGGCGACCATTTTGGATGTCATTGGCGGCCGTTTCGCGCAATTTCATCTGTTTTTCCAAAGCGTTGACGATTTCCTCGCGCAAAGCCTCCATTGCAGGCAATACCCCTTCGACATCCACGAGACTCGGCACGCGCGGAAGACGGGCGGTGAGGTCGGCATAGCGGGCTTCGATCGCCAGCCAGTCGCCATCGGCGCCTTCCTGAAGGGCTGCCGAGATCAGTTTTCGCACGTCGCGGCGGCAGATGGTCAGCGTCTCCCGGGCCTGGCGCAGCAACCGCCGCTCCTCTGCGACCTCCAAAGCGAGACGGGCGAATTCGTCGGCGCGGCTCAGCAATGGCGCAAGATTGAAGCCGAACGCCTGCTCGATATCCCCTGCCCTGCCCCGGCGCGCATACCGCTTGCCGTTCGGGCTGTCGCGCCGATGCACGATGCCCGCCTCGACCAGTGTCGCCAGATGCCGACGCAGCGTCGTGCCGGCGATGCCATGGGCACGCAGCGATAGCTGGGCATTGGAGGGAAAGACCACGAGGCTCTGCCGTTCGCTCAGTTCCGTGCCGGGATAGAAACTCAGCAGCGCATTGAGCACGGCCAACGTCCGGTCCTGAAGACCAAGGATTGCCCTTGCCTCCGAGAGATCGCGAAACACCTTCCATTTGTCGGCGGCCTTCGGCCCCCTGATCTGATTGGCCTTGACCTGTCCCTTCATCAAGGCAAGCGTCATCGGCCGCCGCCCAAAGGGCGTCGTCACACTTCCACTTCGCATCGTTCTTCACCTTTTCCCAAGGCAAAAGAAATTTGCTCACCAAAACGGTGCCGAAACTCTTGACGAAGATTCATGGAAATGCGATTCTCGAACTGCGACATACGAGGAAGGCTTCCATGACGGAAACGTTTGGGGGCCTTTTTCTTTTGCTGTGCGGTCTCCTGTCTTCAAATGGCGGAATTGTCAGGTGACAATTCCGTTAGCTGTTTGACGAAGCTGCATTTTCCCGCTCGAAAGCCGAAACGATGTCCGGCATTTTCGCAGACAGAAAAGCAGCGAATTCTCCCGAGGTTACGGTGATCTTCGCGCCGCGTCCGCCATGCTCGATCGTGGCGAGCGGCTGGCCCTTGCGGGTGCGTACCGTTTCCGTGGCCTTTTCCTTCTTCCTGGTTTCGCCAGTCACCTTCCAGAGCCGCTCGAAGCGGGCATTGGTGTCGGCGCTGCCGAAATCGGCGATCCGCATTTCGCGATCCGCCCGCCGGTTCAGCGCCGGATCTTTCAGACGGTCGGCAAGTGCCAGCCAGCGAGGACGGCCGACCTTGGGGGCCGGGCCGATCGCAAGGATCATCGCGGTCGGAATGCTGTCGGCCACCTGCAGCAGGCGGGAGGCTTCCGGCTTGTCGACGGAGAGGGCGCGCGAAATCGTTTCCCGGTCGAAACCATGCTCCTGCATGCGCCGGGCAAACAGCGCGCGCTCGATGAAGCTCAGGTCGACACGGGCGCTGTTTTCCTGTCCCTGCGCGAGGATTACCTCCTCGTCGGTCAGCGTCTTGACGATGGCTCGCACCGGGCGGCCAAGTGCCGCCGCCGCCCGCAGCCGGCGATGGCCATAGGCGGCCTGATAGTGTTTGTCGCGGCTTGGATGCGGCCGCACCAGGATCGGCACCTGCTGGCCATGTTCGCGGATCTGCTCGACCAGCATGGACAGGTCCGCCGGATCGATCTCGAGCCGGTCCTTCACGAAGGAGCCGTCGATCAGCGTCGGATCGATCTCGACGATCGTCTGGCCGGCGGCGAGTTGCCGCTCCAGATCCTGCGCCCTCTCCACCTTCTCGGTGATATTGCCGAGCGTTTTGGTGATGCCGCCCACGGGCGAGGCCGCCCGCATCCGCGGTGTGAGCCCGGCGATCGGCCGGTCGCTGCCGGTTGTCGCGCCGGTCTCCGGCCGCAGCTGCAACGGGGTGGACACCTCGATGAGATTTTTGCGCGCCATCGATTACTTCCTTCCCCAGGTCGAGCGGATCAGCGCTTCGACCTCGCCATTGACGAGGCCGAGGGATTCCATCGCCCGATCGTATGTGCCGCGGTTGAACTGCGAACGATCGACTTCGTACAGGGTCTGCTTGGTCACCCCGGCATCGGCGACCGCCGTCGACTTGAGCATGGCATTCTGCAGCATGCGATTGCCGAAGATCGCCCGCATGAAACCGGTCATCTGGCTCTGCGGACCGTCATTCGGCTCGAAGCGGGTCACGAGATAGCGCATCCAGTCGTAGCTGGTGCGACCGCCGGCACGCTCGACGACGGACATCAGTTCGCTGGTCATCGTCAGGAACTGCGACATCGACATGACGTCCAGCATCTGCGGATGCACCGTGATCAAGACTGAGGTCGCAGCGCACAAAGCCGACATGGTGAGGAAGCCCAGTTGCGGCGGGCAGTCGACGACGACGATATCGTAAAAACTCTCGAT
>Ga0066256_1001398_pt1 | contig 34046 bp, 47 predicted proteins | sample ThiBio_1000_biof_FD_87107 | JGI IMG/M metagenome (GOLD analysis project Ga0066256, IMG submission 87107) | Wastewater bioreactor microbial communities from Cape Town, South Africa - Thiocy_expt_1000_biof (version 2) | ecosystem: Engineered > Bioreactor > Thiocyanate-remediating >... | reverse complement strand
AGCTCGGCCGGGATGTGAAATTGCGGCTGTGCCGCCTGGTCCGCCAAAGCGGTGGGTTTGGTCTTGCGTGGCATTCATGCTCCTTGTCGACATGCTATGCCTCACACACAAAATTTCTGACAAGCTCGCAGAACCGACCTCGGCGGGGCGCCTTCAGGCTGGTTGCAGCCGCCCCAATGCACCATGTGCGACTGTCCGCCCACACCGAAAGCTGTCATTGATGTTCAAGCTCGCATCGATCTCGCCGATGAAGACCTGACACCGTCGGCACGGGTAGTCTTCGACAGTCTGGTTCTCAGACATGCGAGCCAATACTCTCTCATCCCATGAGCTCAGCCAGCCCCATAGCCATGCGCGACGGCGCAATGCTGATGATCTCTGGCTCCACGACATGGTGCTTCACAAACGGGTCTTCTTCCACCAATGCTGTCACCTCGGCCTTGCTGAGCTTGACTGCCAGCAGCGCACCGCCTTGCGCATTCTCTAGAGACCCGGCGAGCAGGAACACCCCGTCGCTGATTCCCTTTTCAATCCACTCCTTGTGTCCGGCCACCCATTGCGCGGCTTGAGAACGATTGGGTCCGAACTTGAGCAAGACAATGTGCATGAGAACTCTCTCCTGTTGATAGCGATTTCAGAGTTGGAATCCGGATCTACTTTTGCGCGCCTTGACCCGCTGCATCCAGCACCCAGGCCTCGATCTGCTTGACCTCATGGCGGATGAAGGCCTCGTCATGGAATGCGTTTGCCAAGGAGGCAATGCCTTGGCTTCGCGCCAACAGGTGCATCGCCAGAACATCGGCATCCTTGATGCGACCCAGCTCTACAAACTGCTGCGCCAGCCAGCGTCGAAACTGCCCAAAGATCATTCCCGCCTCGCCTTGTGAGGGGTGTTCGAGCTTTGCCAGTTCGGCGCACAGTGTTCCCACTGGGCAACCGAAGCGCTGAATGTCCTTGCGGTTGTCGATCAGCATCTGCGCAAAGCATTTCAGCCTCTCGATGGGCGTACGCCCCTTCAGCGCCCAGGCGTCCAGCATCCCCTGCGTCTTGGTCGCCCTGTAGGCGATGACTTCTTTGAGGATGTCGTCCTTGGTTTTGAAGTGGTAGTAGAAGTTGCCGCGCGAGATACCCACTGCATCGGCAATGTCCGCGAACGAAGTGTTCTCAAAGCCGCGTTGATAGAACAGGAGATCCGCTTTCTCGACGATTTCCTGCCGTGTACTGGGTTTGGGTGCAGCGGATTTCATGCTGTGGCCATTGTTGAACGCGATTGCTCAGTGGCCGATGGATAGTCCGTGTATCCACGCTCGTCTCCGCCATAGAACGTGGCCGGATCGGAGTGCACGAGAGGAAGATCTCGATGCAGCCGTGTGACCAAGTCCGGATTGGCAATGAAGGGCTTTCCGAAGGCAATCAGGTCGGCAGTGCCTTCCTCGATAGCTGCCATGGCTCTGGCTCTGTCGTAACCGTTGTTGGCAATGTAGGTGCCGCCAAAGCGGCGCCGCAGTTCACGATAGTCCACCGCCGGGACAGTGGCCGACATATCCCCCTCCAGCACATGTAGATATGCCAGGTGTAATTTGGAAAGCTCTTGGGCGTAGTACCCAAAATGTGCTGCCGGGTCGCTGTCGCGCATGTCGTTGAAGCGGTTTTCTGGACTGAATCGCACACCGATACGTCCCTTCGGCCAGATCTCGCTGACGGCAGCCACGATCTCCAGCAGAAACGTCAACCGCTTTGCGGGTGATCCTCCGTACCGGTCGCTCCGTTGATTGCTTCCGTCTCGCAGAAACTGATCAATCAGATATCCATTGGCGGCGTGGATCTCGACACCGTCGAAGCCCGCAGCTTTTGCCACTGCGGCGGCCTTCCTGAACTGATCCACCACTTGGGGGATCTCCGCGGTGGTCAGCTCTCTTGGCGTTTCGAACGGCTGCATCCCAGCATAGGTGACTGCCAGGCCCTCGGGCTTGATCGCTGAAGGGGCGACTGGCAGATCCGCGTCCACCTGAAGACTGGGGTGTGAGATACGACCGCAGTGCTGTAGTTGGGCAAAGATGTGCCCACCTTTGGCATGGACCGCGTCAGTGACCTTCCGCCATCCCTGCGCCTGTTCCTCCGTGTAGATCCCGGGCGTTCCGGGATATCCAACCCCCTGAGCCGACACGGGGGCAGATTCGGAGATCACAAGCCCAGCGTCTCCACGCTGTCCGTAGTGGATCGCCATAAGAGGGGACGGCACGCCCTCGGGTGCTGCTCGGTTGCGCGTCATCGGCGCCATGACGATCCGGTTGCTGAGCAACATGTCGCTCAGCAGGAAGGGGGCAAAAAGCTCATGCATGCAAGACTCCACAGGCTTAGGTCATTTGTCCTAATATCGTAGGACGAATGACCTAATCATGTCAACATGCGCTTGGATGCTCGATCAGCTCAAGCCGGTAACCATCAGGGTCTGCAACGAATGCAATGTTTTCTGGAACCTGCCGTTGTGGGCTTGAATGCGTCATGGGACCAGGGGCGCGGACGACCCGCACGTTGGCCTCGGCCAGGTACCTGCAGGTCCGCTCAACGTTCGCGACCCTCAGGGCAACATGCCCAAACGCCGATCCATGTTCGTAGTCCTGTGTGTCCCAGTTGTGGGTGAGTTCAATGGCTGCAGATTGATCTTCATTGCCGTACCCGACAAATGCCAAGGTGAAGCGCCCTTCGGGGTACTCTTCCTTGCGGAATAGCGTCATGCCAAGTAGTCCGACGTAGAAGGCGATCGACCGATCCAGGTTACTCACACGCAGCATGGTGTGAAGTAGCGCAGATGGGGTGAGCGCTTGTTGTGGGTGTTTCTGTGTGCTCATGTTTTGAATCCATGGACTAAGAAAGGCCACGTCGGCAGCACCGAGGTGGCCTAACAATCTGACGCGACTAGCCCTTTGCGATTGCTTCGCCGATTTCGGCATTGGTCAGGGACTTCCCGCCCCAGTTCCAGGCGCCATCAACCGCGTGTACCACGTTGATGTAGACCTTGTCCTTGGGATGTTGGTAACCAGACAGCTCATGAACGATGGCAGTCGCCTCATCGAAATACCCGATCTGCACTTCGCGATTGGCGAAGGCAAATGAGGGCACTTTCCACTCGATGAACACCACCGGCGTTTCCTGCATGCCAGTGAAAGTGGCATCCCGGGGCAGGACGTGGATCGACCCGACGACATTCGACGTCATGGTTTGATTGCCCTTGAGTCCGTGCCACTTGAGCATGGCTTCGGAAAGGCGCGAGAACGCAACTTTCTCCTGGCCTTTGGGAAGAACCCCTTCTGTCAATGTGAGGGTGAGAGGCATGTGAACACTCCAAAAATGTTGAGGACATAGACCGGGGATAGTCCTGCGTCCAGGCGATCCCAATCCATTTAAATAACGATCGTTACGTGAATAATAGATAACGATCGTTATTTGGTCAACTACAATTCCCGCATTCCATTCCCTGGCAGGAGAAGTTCCGCATGTCCCGTCTTGAGCAGAAGTCCCAGACACGCCAACGCATCGTGGAAGCTGCAGGCCGCAGTTTTCGCAAGGGTGGATTTGGCGGTGTGGGTGTTGACGGACTGGCGAAGGAGGCAGGGGTTACATCCGGAGCTTTCTACGGGCACTTTGGCTCGAAGTCAGATGCGTTCCATGAGGCTGTGGTGCACGGGATGGCGGATCTGAAGGCTGGTGTGCTGTACTACCAACAGACGTATGGAGGCTCGTGGTGGCCAGAGTTCGTGAAGTTCTACCTGGGCGCCAAGCGACGTTGTGACCTGGCAGAAAGCTGCGGTCTACAAGCGCTTTCTCCTGAGGTGGCCCGGGCTTCCCCAGAAGTCAGAGAAGCTTTCGAAGGCGGCCTGAAGGAAGTCTCTGCCGCAATCCTCTCGGGCCCCAAGTCGCCCAAGGCACCGCGTGATGAGGCTGGAGCGTGCTCAGCACTCGCTGCATTGGTCGGGGCTGTCACCCTGGCGCGGGCAGTGGGTTCGGAGCAGTTTGGTAACGCGATCGCCGCATCGGCTGGTGTGGCGCTTCTTGGGGAGCTTTGGCAACCTAGGTAGGTGCTCATGCGAGCGCCTGGTTAGTGGGGCAAACGGGAAATATGCGCGCCGCCATCAATAGTCTGCAACTGCTGCAGAACCGAGCTCGGCGTGGCGGCTTTAGGCTGGTTGCGGACGCTCGTTTGGCGAGGGTGAACGTCTGCGCTCACCAAAACCAGCCACTCGACCGCCACGGCATATGGCCGCCTTTATTCCATTCCCGCGAGAGGCGAATGCTGCACTCCATCGACAGATTGCCTAATCCTGGCCTTTACAGGGGTCTGCCTAGCATCGATGATACGCACCGAATATCAGAATTCCTCCGCATGAACGGAGGCGAAGGGAGGGCAGTATGAGCAGCGCCAGCGCTGCGGCGGAGCTTTTGGCCGTCGCAAACGATCCTAAACACTCAGAGTCTGGCGGCGGTCACGGGGCCAAGGGCGTCGATTTTTCGCGCATCTGGGCCGTCTTCCGAATGATGGAGTTGGAGAAGGCCAACGAGCCTGACTTCCTCATCCTCTTCGAGTCCGTTCAGGACGTCGCCGAACTTGACTCCGTCACAGCGCCGACGCGGGCGAAGGTCTACCAGGTCAAGAAGAAGGATTCGGGCACTTGGACTTGGTCCATACTTACGGGCACCGTCGAGCCTAAGGCCCCCTCGAGCAAGGCAGCCAAGGCAAAGGCTGCGCTACCAAAATTTCCTAAGGCACCCGACTTCAAGAAAGTCCCGGAATCCGTTCTCGGCAAGCTGCACCTCAGCTTGAACGCATTTACGGCACTTCCAGTTGAGGGGATCTTCCTCTCGAACCAAGGGTGCGACTTCCCCCTTGAATCCGGCGGGTCAACCGCCACAACGATGCCCTGCTCGCTCGCTGACCTAGCCGCGGGTCATGTGCAGTTGTTGACTGATGCCTTCGCTTCGCTGTCACCCGGCGGCCCACCGCCAGACCTGACCCGTGTGAAGCTGCAAAAGGTTGCCATACACCCGGACAACCTCAACGCACCTGCAATTGAAGCAGCACTGGACCTGCTGAACGAGCGCAGCCCGGGCCACGCAGGCCAAGCCAAGGCCTTCGTCGAGTCGCTCGTGATGAAAATTTCGCCCCTTACTCGTCGGACCGATACCTGCCTGTCGTTCGCCGAACTCGTCAAAGAGCGTGGTTTTTCCAGAGGCTCATTTATTGCAGCTTTGGCAGCGCTGGAAGCCGTACCGGACCGCAATGCGTTGTTCAACGACTGGATGAATCAGCTTCAGACAGAAGGGGTGGACTTCATGACCATCTCGTCTGTGCGCGTCGCGGCCACGCGAGCTCAACGGGACCGACTTACCGGAGGAACTGACGTCTCCAGAGAAATCGACGACTTTAGCGATGCTTGGATTGCGGCCAACCCGCCCACATCGAAGTTGCGGCCTTACGTCGAGGCCGCGCTAACCGAGCTTAAGGCCCAGTTCATCGCACATCGCGACAACGACCTGATGGCCCGATTTGTCATGAGAGCCATAACCAAATGCGTGGACCCGAACTGAGACTACTCGTCCGAAGCCTGAGAACCAAAGACTATGCATCGCTTCCGATTCAAAAACATCTGGCTGCTCTCACATCAGGAGCACAAGGCTCGCCACGTGGAGTTCCATCCGAGGAAGAACCTGCTGGTGGGAAGGAACCACACCGGCAAGACGACGCTGATTCGGAGCCTGTTTGAGACGCTCGGTGCCACGCCGCAAGGAAAGCTCGAACAATGGGATGAGAATGCTGTCTCGCTGCTTGAGTTCTCGGTCGACGAGAAGTGCTATTTCGCGCTCCACCAAGACGGACGACGCGCTCTCTTTGATGCGTCGTTCAACCTACTCATCTCCACGGCCAAGTTCGGCGAATGGTCTAGGCGCTTCTGTGAGATAACTGACTTCAATTTGGTCTTCTCTGACAAGAAGCAGGCGGAGATCGTCCCAGCCGACCCGGCATGCTTCTTCGCTCCTTTCTACATCAACCAGGACGGAAGTTGGCAGGCAGAATGGAACACGTTCGGCGGCATGAAGCGCTTCAACGCCCCTTTTAAACCGATCCTCGAGTACTTCACCGGCGTCTGCCCGCCTGAGTACTACACGGCGAGCGCAGAAAAGTCCCAGCACGCCAAGACGCTCGAGGAACACCGTCGCGAGTACAAGCTACTCGAGCGCACCATAGAGCGGTTCAGCAAGTCCGCACCGCTGGCAGCCCCCAAAGTCAATGCTGACAACTTTGTCTCGGAAATTGAGCAGCTAACCAAAGAGGTCAGTGATCTCAACGCCCGGCAGGAGGGCATTCGAAGCGTTGCCGTCCGTGAGCAAGAGCTCCTGAAGAGTCTGGACCATCAGATTCATCTCGCTGAAGGCGCCCTGGCGGCATATGACAGTGATGCGAAGTACCTACTCAAAGAAGGTGCAGCGCCACTCATTTGTCCAACATGCCACGCCGAACACGAGAAACCTTTCCTCGACCTGCTGGAGTTCGTTGAAGACGCTCGTGTCCTCCGGGAGCTCGCCGCTAGGCTCCGCGAAGACGCCGCAGAGGTCCGCAAGCGAACCCAGAAGGCATTCTCGGAACTGAGCTCGCTTAACGAAAACTACTTGCGTATCTCGCGGCTGCTGGACTCACGTAAGGGGGAAATGAAATTCAAGGACGTGGTCGAGAGCCTTGGTGCAGAGTCCGCGTTCGCGGCCTTCGAAGAAGAACGCAAGCAGATTCAGGCAGCAATTGACGCCGTGGTTCTCACCGTCGATACCCTGGAGACCAGGATGGCCGAACTGCGCTCGCTCAAGCGTACGAAGCAAATTCTGACGGATTTCAGAGAGCACTATGCGGCCTGCCGCATTGCATTACAGCTGCAGTCAGTGCCGACCAAGACCATGCAGCTAGCGTCCCGTCCTTCTCTTTCAGGCAGCGGAGGGCCGCGCTCCATCTTGGCCTATTACGCCGCCATCTGGCGCACCGTGCAGGGCAAGTCGGGGACATATGACGTCCCGGTGGTCATCGACTCTCCCAACCAGCAGGCTCAAGACGACTTCAATCTTCCAGCCGTTCTTAGCTTCATCGCGAGGGACCTGCCCGCCGATATGCAGCTTATCGTTGGCCTGGAGACCCCAACCGACTTCTCCTTCGACCGCGAAGAGACTCTTACGGATAAGTACGGGATGCTCACGGAAAGTGACTGGGAGCCGGCGCTGGGACTAGTGGCACCGCTCCTTAAAAAAATGTACGACGCGACCCTGGCGCAGAGTCAAGGGTAGCAGCGGTTCAAAAGTGTCTGGTTCGACCGGATAGATTCAAACCGAATCGCACTGAATCGGCTGGAGGCGCACTTGATGAACTTGATATGCACCAAGTTTGGTCCCCACGAAGTCGTCACTGCGGTAGATGCTGCACCACCTTCGCACGGAGCTAGGGCGAAGTTCATAGCGATCGAGCGAATAGAACATCGGCGATGTCTTGAAGTACATTGGTCTTGACCACAACGAGGAGGCGCGAGATGGCAGATCTGCAGCAGTTGGGACAAGCTTTGCTGGACGATCCAGATGCCTTCTGCGTAAGCTGGATTCAGCGGCGACTTCGAATAGGCTACAACAGTGCTTGCACGCTGCGAGATGAGGCCCTTCAGACGGGTATGGTGGTGCGCGTTACGCGCGTGTCTACCGAAGGGAGCAATGAATACGCCTACGCTCAGCCTGGGCGCGAGCAGAGCGAGGCGCTGGAGTGGTTTCAGACCTGAGCTTGCTTGCCAGCATACCCCGGGAGTTTCAGATATTGGGGTTTGCTGGATGGCACAGACAAACTAGCCAGCCAGCAATACAGTGTTGCGGTCGCCTGCCATGCTTTCGGGCAGGAGATGACGTAGGACGCTGGTTTGCCTTGCAGCTCCCTCAGGGCCGTTGTCCGCTTCTGGGCCATTACTTCTAGAGGCTTGAAGCGTTTGTAGGAGCTGCTCCCAACGAGCTTGTTGTGCGCATTGAGCAGGTGAGCAGGTCCTTTTTTGGCGTCATAGGCCAACTCCACAACGAGATGCAAGTAGTACCGCCCGATGATGTCTTTGCTCGTGGATACAGGCTTCCTCAGTTTTTGAACCGCTCTAATGCGTTCGCACAAGATAGTGGTAGGACTTTGGCACAGGAAGTTGGCCTTCAACTCAACCACGACAGCCTGCTTTACGAAGGTGTCATGTGGGCACAAGGAGATGTCAAACCGCTGGCCTTCCGCTTCTGTGAAGGCTAGGCAATTCGTCGACTTCTCCAAAAAAGGAAGCAAATGCGCGCGGATTGCAAATTCAAATCCACCATTGCGAGCCACGGTAAGGGCGCCCTTGGATTGGGCCCAGTTGCGAAGGCCCGCGTCCAAACCGTTGATCAGATCCTGTTCAAAAGCCATACAAACCTCTGAGAGGGCAACCTTCAGAGGGATTCGTCTGGCCTGCCCATCGCATTCATTCTCACAGACAGTACCTACTCACCACTTGATATCGTTGGCCGAAGGCGTTTTGAGGAGCTGATTGATCAGGCTTAGTAGGGGGGTGCGGATAAAAACCTGTATTGGTTTTATGCCGCAAGTCCAAAACTCACCCTGTATTCGATCGGGCTGAGGGCCCCCAAGGATATCTTGATCTGCTCCTCGTTGTACCAGCGAATGTACGAGTCGACCACTTCAATGAACTGCTCGATGGTCGCGCCCTGCCAGCCCCGAGGATAGAACAATTCGTTCTTCAACCTGCCGAAGAAGCCATCGCAGGCTGCGTTGTCCGGAGAACAGGCCTTGCGGGACATGGAGCAGGTAAGGTTCGCCTCGCTTCTCTAATGCCAGCCTGGCCAGCTGTAGTGGCCCCCCCGGTCGGAGTGGACCACAGGCCGGTCTGCGCAACAGATACGGCTTGCAGGTAGTTCATCAAAGCGCCCGTCTGCATGCCCCATCAGTTCACGGCAGGTATACCAAGAGCATTCAGCGTAGGCGTTGTCATGGTCCCGGTCTTAGGAAATCCCTTCAGCTCTTGGAAGTGCTTGAGTGCCTCACGCAAGCCGTCATTCATCATCCCATCAATCGATCCCTCGTAGAGGCCCAGGCTGCGAAGCTTGATCTGAACTCGCATGATCTGGAGCCGCAGCTTCTCTGGATGAGTCAGCTCATCTGACGCTTGGGGCTGCTTGCCCGGTTGTGATGACTGAGACACGCCATTCTTCGCAGGGGGGTTGGATCCCGATGCATTGTTCGAATCCAGAAACTGCCGAGGTGCTCCCGGGGCTGGCGCAGACTCCGGAACGTAGCGGTTCGTCGCAGGAGGAGATGCTGGGGCAGGGGATGGTGCTACGTACGATGGCGCCGGGCTCGGCGCTACGTATGCGGGTGCCCGGTAGCTCGAGGCGCCGCTGGAGCCTGAGTAGTGAGAGCTGTGGCTTGAGTGCGATCTGTGGCTGGAATGCGAGCGATGCCCTGCAAACAGATTATCCGATTCCAAGTTCAATGGGCGCAACGGCACGGCACCGGTCGAGTCGAGCGGCTCCATCTCTGCTCTGGGTGCGGGTGCCGCTGATACGCTCTTGGTGACCAGTAAAGGCAACCCCGCCACGAAAAGAGAGAGGTTTCGGACGAACTTGCTCATAAATTGACCTCGCTTGTCTCCATTGTTCTTAGGGGCGCAGGTTTCCACCCTCGCTCATGCCAGGCAAACAGCCCGGAGCAATCCTGTCTTGCTACACAACCCTCACATTCAGGTGCGAAGACATTCTTCCAATCCGAAATGCTCTTCTGCGCCTGAGGCCAAAGAGGCTGAGGCAATGCGCACAAAGGCGTGTTCATCCAGACGTGGGGAATCCGGTAAGTGCGAAGCACCCTGCGGGTTTGCTGTAGTGTTGTGCCCCAAGCGACCAGGTCTACTTCGCATGTGTCTCGATTGGCAAGAGCAAACCCGATCGGCTCGCATCCCATCAAAGCCCACTCCCGGATGAATGGGAGGTTTCGGGCGACGAATAGGGCTAGCTCCGGCAGCACCTCCAAGACAGGAGAAATCAGCACAGAGCGCAATTGGATCTCTTGTTGGTGCTCCTGGAGTGTGAGCAATCCATCAATGGTCTCGTCAAAGGCGCCGGGGGCCTGCACCACAAAGTCATGCAAAAAGTTGGCATGCCCGTACAGAGGCACCAACCAACGGACCTTCGTAGTGAGGCCGGACAACACCTCCTGCACCACAGAGGCATCTGCAAACAACCGGCCATTGGTCAAAACTTCTACCGCTGTCTGGGGAAGACTCTTGCCAATGACATCCAGAACCCTCCGCAGGCCTGCTCCCAGCAACAATGGCTCGCCACCAGTCAGGCCGATGGTCTGAGGATGCCAGTTCAGATGGCGGATGGTCTCCAGGGCTTCCTCAACGAGCCAATCGTCGTTTTCCTTGGTCGGCGGTTGGGAGCACATTAAGCAATTGCTGTTGCATCGATTTGTGAGGAGCAGCGCGTGATGGGTATCAGCTTCACGTAGCAGGACGATCAACTCTCCCTTGAATGGGCGCGCGACTACGATGTCCCCAATCTCCAGCTGATCGCTTACGACCCATGCGAGGTTGTCGAGGCCTGTGTGCTGCAAGTCCTCAATCGAACGCCTTTCGTCGGGACTCTGGACTCGCACCAAGAAATGGAGAGACGGTTCCCACTGAGCCGCAAAGCCCTCGAAATCCACCACCCGACGCACACGCGCACCGCATCTCTCGTCTAGGTCGGCAGACACTCTACGCATTGGCACATGTCTCCCGCACTTGAGCCCACTCGTGCAATAGCGCAGACGTATCCTCGTCAGCTGTGCGCAGGGTCGAGAAAATGGCATCAAAGAGAGCCGTATGCCGCTGGCAGTGCTCAGTTGTCCCCGCCGCGACGTTCATTGTTCCGTGTTGAGCCTGGGCATCGACGGGATTGGGTGAGCAGTACAAGTTGTAGGCGCAGTCAAGGCAATCGCTCATGAAACGAACATCGCTGGCCTCTACCAATTGCTGCCGTACCGGAGAGTTGAATAGCTCGTTCAAAGATTCACCAATACGACCCATTCGCAGCGATCGATCCCCTGTCTCTGCGAGCATCCGCGCTTCATCGCTGGGATAAACGAACCCGTCGTAGTTGTAGACAAGGACACTAGAGCCAGCCCCTGTTGGACTTTGAAGATCCACGTAGCCCGCATCAAACGTGGAAAGCATCTTGTTCAGCAGGATCGATGCGTAGACCTCTCGTAGCTCCAAACCGCGCTGGTTCCAGTACATCACGCGATCCAGACCGCGCCGGTAGAAATTCAGGAAATCCTGGACAGAGTACCCAAGCAGGTTTTGATTGCGTTTGGCGAATCCATAGCTGCTGAGCGGTCGCAGAAAAATCTCGCGAAACCCCTGGCGAACATATTCGTCAACGATCGCCTCAGGGAATGCCAGAGACGCTTTGGTTGTCGTCATCAAGGCGGCAACGGCATCAGCTCCTATTTTTTCTCGTGCGAGTTGGATGCCAGCCAGGGTACGTTCGTAAGCATTTCGACCAGGGGTCGGTCGATTGGCGTTGTGGAGTGCACGTGGCCCATCCAAGCTGGTCGACATGTAGACGCTGTGTTCCTTGAAAAAGGCACACATCGCGTCGTCGAGCTGATGGAGCGTTGAAGCGACTACAAAGCGAATTCGACGATTCGCCGCTGCTCCCTCGCGGATGCGTAGGATGGCGTGCTTGACTAGGTCAAATCGCAGCAGCGGATCGCCGCCTTGAAACTCGACGGTGAGCTGATTGGATTTGCTTTCGAGAATGGTGTCGCATGCTGCATTCAGATCCGAGAGCGACATCGTATGCCCATTGTCGTCGAGAGACCTGCTTACTTGGCAATACTGGCAGGAGTGGGCGCATTGCAGGGTGGGCACGATGATATGAAGCGATGGACCTGCGGTAACGGTCTCCCGCTTCGCTGCAATACGCGAAGCCAGCAAGCGTTGCATTCCCCTTGACATAGCTCCATCAGTGAGCAGAAAACGGGCGCGCAAGTCGGCTTGTTTTCGAAGGTCAAGCCTATGCGGGAATGTGCGAAATCGATCGAATTCTTCGCTATCGAAGAACGCGAAGTCCCCCGCAGCTCCGGTCACGACGATGTGGCCATCGGGAAGTAGGCGGTGCCTAACCGGCATAGCCCGAGGTGCGTACATCACCCGAGCGTCTGCAAGGATTGCCTGTCAGTGGACACCCCACCCTTGACTTTGATCAAGGCGAACATTGTGTTTGTGCGAGCCATGTCTCCCTCCTGTCCTGAATCTCGTGTTCAGAAACATTGTGCAACAACAATTCCCAAAGTCACACCGAGAAATGTGCGGCTTGGCAAGGTGCGTCTTGCTCCTATTGAAGCGTTGAGGATCGCTGGAGTGAAAGACTGCTTCGTGCCAGAAAGCAGTAAATCATCTGCGGGCTGACACCGGCTGCAACCGCTGCAAACCAGACAACTCCGCGCCCTTTACCGGAAGCGGTTCATGCGGACGTATGAACGACAAGGAGTCGTTAATCCGCGCACTACCTCGGGCTCAACAGGCTGGACGTCAAACCACACGTTCCTGAATCGGCAAGCGCTCGCGCACCGCCATGAAGTCGGCTGAGGTCTTCAAACCGACATCAAAGAAGCCAGACCAATCGGTTGGACGCGGTGTCAACACCAGTCTCTGGCCATCGCGGCGGATGAATACCTCACGGACAGAATCGGCAAAACTGCAGCCGGGCGGCAACACTACCGTCTGGGAGCCATTGCTCCAGCCGACGCGGGCTATCAGCAAAGGGTTGGTGGTGTGCTTTTTCGGCATGTCATCCTCCAGCAAAAAGACTGCTTCTGCGAACAACTGCCCCCTTCGGCAGATCATCATCGGCCATTGCTTGCACCGCCGCTACCTGTGCCGGATGTAGCAGCCCATCGTCGGGTGCGTAGCCCTGGGCCACTCTCGCTGCGGACCCGCGTCGCTGATCATCAACCCGAGCGGGCCCGGGTGCGACGTAGCGACTATCGGAAGATGGGTTGGTCATGACGATCCGATGAATAGCCAGTCCAGGGCATCAGGTTGCCCAAGCGTCATCACCCACAGTCCATTGCACCTCATCCACCACCCTGCGCATGATCCACACGCACTGCGCATCGGTGCACCACCGCTTGGCCAGCAGGCCCTTCAACGCCGCCTTCACTGTTGCCTCCTGGTTGCCTGCGTAGGTGGCGAGTTTTCTCAGGCAGTACGGCACCATCTGTGAGACCAGATCGTCACACATCTGGAAGGCCGCCATGACCTCGCCTGGCGACGTGCCCGGGGCATAGAACTTACCACCTTCTTCGACCAGGTTCATCTTCGGCTGGGCACCCGCAACGGCGGACGGCACTGCGGTCACCGGAAAGTCTTCCGGCACTCCTGGATAGTTGGCACGGTCCATCGACATATCGACTCCTTGCTAGCTGATGTGCACCATACAACCGGCAGCCGGTGCGGTGCAATCGGTTTGCTTTAAAACGGCGCAGGCGACTCCACCAGCACCACAGGCCCCTGTCCCGAGTACAGCACCTCTCCCGAGTGCTTGACGGTCACCTGCCAGATCTCACCCTCCTGAGTGACCGCATATGCCTGCGCCTCCAGCGGCAGCACGGTCTCCGTCGGAAACACACTACCAGCTCTGCCCGGCGGCGTGCACATCCACGTCGGGTAGTTCCAGGGCACGTTGATCGGCATGGCGTGTCCCCAGTGGACCTTCACCCTCACACCAGCCGCGCTTCAAAGTACGCCCCATCCCCTTCCCCCAGATCCCGGAACCCCGCCTGCTTGGCCACCGCACTGGCCTTGCCCCAGGCCTTGAGCAACGTGAGATCGCCAGGAGACACCACCTCGGGTGGCGACTCTTCCAGGCTGTGCATGGTGTCCAGGGCAGCCGCCACCTGCTCGGGGCCGCCGAGTTGCTTTTCCAGAGCCTGGGCGTACCGGGTTTCTGCGGCAATCCGCTCCTTGGCAGGGATCTCTTCGGGGTAGTCGCGCAGGGTGACGACATAGGTGGATTCGATGACTTGCATGGCGCTGCTTTTCCTGTGGTTGAATACTGGATAAATATACAGCTTTTGCCGCAAATGCGCATGTAGGATGAACCCAAGGAGGCCTCCCCATGGAGCACTCTTTCTTCCCCCAGAGTCATGGCTTCAACCCCTTGGTCGGGACAGCCTCCTGGTCGGACAAGACCTTGCTCGACTGCGGCAAGTTCTATCCGCATGCGGTGTTCAACAACTGCATGGAGGACAAGAGCCAGCTCAATGCGCGGGAGTTTTTGGATGCCTTAAAGGCAAGTTGAAGGCCGGGTCAATGAGAAGCGAAGGCGCGGAGGTACGGCGCAGAAAGGTTCCGAGAGATTGTTTTCAATACTGGAACAGTTAGTTTGCGACCAGGTGGTTTTTCCCTGAACACCATCGGCGTACAGTTCATCCCATCGATGAGCCGAACCCGCAAGGCGACTCACCGAACCCGGTTCAGGAATGGTTTTTGACCCGGCTTTTTTGAGACGCTTTTTTAACTTTCAAGGATTTTCATCATGAACAAGACCGCCCGTTTCCTCTCTGTCGCAGCTGTTGCTGCTTTCGCCGCCTTTGGCGCCCACGCTGACGAAGCCGATGGCTCGCAATTTGCCCTGAAGTTCGACACGAACCGCACCCGCGCTGAAGTGCAAGCCGAAGCCGTAGTGGAAGCCAAGACCCACAACATGGAACCCGCAGGCTCGCGTGTGGTGACCTACAAGTCCAACGCCGACCGCGCTGCCGTGCGCGCCCAGGCTGCCGAAGCCGTGCGCACTGGCCAGATCCCCCACGGCGAATTCAGCGCCATGTAATTGGTAGACCGACTGCTTGAGTTGGATTGAAGCAGTTGCGGGACTTCCCATGGCGGTGGCACTTTGCATTTGCGGGTGCTGCTGCCATGGGGAGTGTTAACTGAACCGCAGGGGCGGGCAGGCAGATCGGGCTCCCTTTGGGAGCCCTTTTTGTTTGTGGACCCCATCTCTGCAAGCAGCTGTAAAACCCTGCGGGATCCGAGCATTCGGGCCAGAAGCGAGAAGTGAACGGTGCTCCAATCGGGCTCCGTTTTGTTCGACTCGATATCTTCTTCTGTGAATCGTTTGTTCTCTTGGCCAGGCCATGTGCGCTTGGCAGCTGTGCTGGCCCTGTCTCTCGCCAGCGTTGCTCTCCCGAGTCTTTCCTGGGCGCGGTCTCCGCAGTTCGACAGTGCGGCCCTGCTCACGCCCGAGCCCACCTCCTTTGCCCAGTGCCCGCAGTTCTTTGCAAATGGCACACCACCGGCCATTGCGCCCCGCCCGCAGTTGCGCGAGCTTTGCTATGAAGCCTTTGCGGTGCTGCACTCCGGTACCACCAAGACACCGGTGTTCGTGGCCCAGCGCCTGAACCGCAAGCTCATCGAGGATGCTGACGAGAAACGGGCCAAGCGGTTCTTTGCGGATGCACGACTCCCGAGTGGTGAGCGAGCGGAACTGGAGGACTACAAGAACTCAGGGTACAGCCGTGGGCACATGGCACCTGCGGGAGACATGCCGACGCCGACGGCCATGTCGCAGAGCTTCAGCTTGGCGAACATGGTTCCCCAAAACGCCCAGCACAACGGTGGCGCCTGGAACAAGATCGAGCAGGACACGCGGCACTATGTGAAGCGGGCCAAGGGGGATGTGTTTGTGATCACCGGGCCGGTGTTCACGGATGCGGGGCCTCGCATTGGCGCCAATGGGGTGAAGGTGCCGACTTATCTGTACAAGCTTGTGTATGACGCCACCAGCCAAAGGGCCTGGGCGCACTGGCAGGAGAACCGGGAGGGGGAGACGGTGGGGCGGCCGATCAGTTACCAGGAGCTGGTCAAGAGGACAGGGATGGAGTTTCTTCCGAACATGTTTCCTCCGCCCTGATCTTGCCTTCAAGTTTGTGGATCAAGACGAGCACGCACATTCAACAGGGCATCTGCACCAGACTACGAAAGACACCTAGGTTTGCCCCCGCAACTGCAATCACTCCCGTCGAGCGAGCAGCTACTGTAGACACTCTAGCGCCGCGATAAGAGCGGTTGCAGCGACCTTGTGCTGAGGCGACCGATCTAGCAATGCGGCGAAACGTTGCACGAGTTGGGGATGGCGCTCCACAGGCACATTGCTTTCTTGCAATAAATTCATGAATTTTTGCAAATTATCGGTAATGAAAGTGAACTGACCTGCCTCAAATCTCGACAGCTGCCCCACATTCACCCCGGTTCTATTCTGTACATCTTCCAGCGTATAACCGCAAGCCTTTCTTGCCTGTTGCAGGTGAAAACCGATTGCTTCGGCTTCACTTCTTGACTTGCGCTCTCGTGTCATTTTGCATAATATACATCGTATCTACTCGATTGTATGCCGCACTGCGGCGCGTCTGGCGGCCGCGCTTCGCCTGCGTCCACCAGGCGCGCACTTGGCGGCTAGCTGCTGAGAATCACTGACGGCAGAACCTCAAGGCCCGCAGATCGCGGGCTTTTTTCATGCGGTACGAGTTGCACAACGGTCCTACATGGTGCCCTGCGGCCCCATACCCCCGCCCCAAACCTACGACACAAGGTCTCCGGCCCGGGTCCCCGTTTGTCTCTCAGGAACAGTGTGCTAGCTTCGGCGGTATGGATTCAATAAATTGGGCGGTGGAATGGTTCCAGCGGCATCCATGGGCTGTGTCGTTTGGACTGGTGAGCCTGGCGGCAGCACTGACACTGTGCGGGCTTCGGCTCTGGCGTTCACGGCGGCGCCGGATGGGGCGGGTACGGATACGGTCTGAGGCTGCCCAGGCCCGTTTTCAGTGGGTGCAGACGGTGTATTCCCCGAAGGCGTACCGGAAGCCGCGACAGTAGGCGGAGGCTTCACCGTGTAGTGATCGAACGGCGGTGCATCCATCCATTTTTTGCACGCTTCGCTAGTCAGGCCCGCAACGGTGCCCTGCTGCGTGTAGCACTTGCAGCCGCCGTTTTTACAGACCCCACCGGCCACGATAGGCATGTTGACAATATGGCGGAGCGCGTCATAAGCGGGGGCAGATTCCGGGACCGTGGAAACACGCGGGAAGAAATCCACGCGATCATCAATAAACGCGGCCTTTGCTGGAGACTGCGGGGCCTGCTGGCTCGGCTGGACAGAGCCAAGAGGTAGATTGCCAAGAGGTGCAATAACAGCGGCAGCCGGGGCGATCTTGCTGGAAATATTGCCGTAAACCATGTGAGCCAGGTAGGCCACAGCGACCAGGGCCAGGGCCAAGACCACCACGACCTTGGGGAAGCTGCGAACAGGCTTCACATGGATGGAGGCGCTTTTGTACTGCCCAAACACGTGTTTCGGAAGCCGGTAGCGCTTTTTGATGGGTGCAGATTTCCAGCCGGTGCGGCAGTTATCTGCGGTCTCTGGCCACTCATACCACCAGCGGCCAAGGAAACCAATATCCCGCAGGTGAACATGACGCCCTACCAGGGCGCGCACGTTTGAATGCACCAAGTTTGGCCCCTGCGTGATGATGTAGAAATCCAGCCCGCGGTGCCTGTGAGTTTCAAGCTTTGCGATATGGTCGGGCACCTTTTGACCGGGGCCAGACGGACGCCACACTGTCTGGCATTCATCAATAACGATGATGGCGCCATCGGGCACAGTGTCGGGCCAGGTTGTGGGGTCATCCAAGGCCACATGGGGTACCGCCAGGTCAGGGATGCCATGGCAATAAATGGTGCGGTCTTTAGCCAGGTCAGCGAGCATAGCGACCAGGGCCGCCGATTTTCCCGCGCCAGGTCCACCGGTAATTAAAGTAATCATGTTCCCGATTGCAGAGCAAATTTCTTGAGGACAAGCCAGGCCAGGCCAGACACCAGGCCACCAGAGGTTATAGACATAGCGTCGAAAAACCCGGACATGGCGATTATTTGCAGAACTTCGGAGCCAATACCAGCCAGGGCCATTTTTGCATTCGACAGCGCCATTTCCAAAGCTGATTTGGCTCCGGTATATGTCACAGTACCAACACCGAGCGCCGCAAGCACTCTAGAAACGATGGGCCAGGTTATATCGGCAAGCCAGGATGCGATTGTGTCCATTATGCGCGCCTCCCTATTCCCATAAATGTAAATGCGGCAGCTAGCCAGGCAAGACCAATAACGACCGGACGAATACCGTTTGCAAATTGGCAGAGTAAATCAAACGGCATTTGCAAAGTAAATCCGTGCACAGTGACGCTTTTAGGCGCTGGACACGCACCAGGCCCCTGCCCCCACCCACTATCAGGGGTAATAGTCATATCCTTATTTTCATTGGGCACTGGCTTTGCTTCGACAGGACCGCCGAGAGTTTTACAAGCAACGATATCGGGGTACTTCTCGCACAAATCAGGCTGTTCCTCCTGATCGCTAGGTTTGTCGCCAGGCTCGTTTTCTGGGTCTGTCGCGGGGTCTGGTGTGGGCTTCGGCCTTGAAACTGGCTGCACATCAACCCGCCAAGGTTCGGCAATTGTCGGACTCGGGACTATGCGAATACCTGGCTGCACCCATGGTTGATTTTGTTCACTTGGCGGGGCATTCGGGTCATAGTTGGGATTTGGCACAGGGTCACCGGTAGGAACAAAGCGAGGCCGATGACTTGGGTTTGAACCAGGCTCAGGATTAATCCAGGGCGACGGCTGCTCAATTGGCAGCGGTGTAGGCTGCGGTAATTCCTGCGGCACTTTTTCAGGCATGGGCTTTGGGGCCAATGCATCTTCAAATTCCTGTTGGCTTACTTGCTTTGGAGGTGGAGTCTGCACACAACCCGCTGGAGTGACGTACCAGCCAGCCGGACAAGTAGAACTAGCAAATTTTTCTACGCCAACTGTGTAATTGCCTGTGCGGCCATCACTCATTCGATATGTCAAATTACACTGATATCCATTGCTAGTAGAGCTCAACGAATAAGTGACCGAGGCATTAGACATATATGCGGCGCGAGCTGTGCACGCTGCATCGAGCGAATAATGATAGGTTGAAGCTCCAGGCCAAGCCAAATATCTAGAACCGTCAGAAACATAGGAATTTGCATCTGGCGCGATAGATTTCCAAGACTTGGAAGCTTCGTCCCAAACCAATTTGGCGGCTATTAACCAGCCCGCGATTGCAACACCTGTGCGCACATACGGGTGGGCATAAATGGCTGCGGCAGCGATGCGGGGCGCATTGGCCGCGAGACGATACGCTGCGGGCATCCTCACGGACTGGCCCCCTACAGTGGTTGTAGGGCCGTTGGGTGAAAAAATGATGCGCCCATAACTGGCGTCATTTGCTGCGGGCACGTACTGCCCAGGCGTCCAGCCAGGCGGGGGCGCAAGCTGGGCATAGCCAGCATTGGCGGAAGCAGCGAACACCCCGAGGGCGGCTGCAATTACCAGCTTGAAACGATGAGCCATGCGGACCCCAACAGGCCGACGAGAACGGCCCAAAATTCAGGTGTTGCCATAGTTGCTTGTGGTTTCGCCCCGGAGGGTCCGGGCTATGAACATGACGGAGAAGGCAGCAACCCAGGCAGCGACGATCAGCCAGCCCATTTGCAGGCCATCAGCAGCAGTCAGGAGGCCGCAGGGCTCAGGTGCAAACGCCACAGATTGAGAGGGGGGAGCGCCGCCAGCGAGGGGATGAAAGGTGTACACAATGCCGGTATCAGTGCCGGTAGCTGTCGCTATGTACCCTGCCCCGCCATGCTGGACGATTGCACCGGTTTGACCCGATGCAATCGCCTGCAGGGCGGCTGTCGGCGTGCTGTAACAGGCTGCGCCGACTTGGTACATCAGAAGCCCTTGCGCATGAACTTGAAGGCCACAACAGCGATGATGGCGACCAGCACCAGGCCGGCCACCGTCAGCGCGTCTGCCTTCATATCCGTCAATGCGGTGGTGACAGAAGCGGGCACTTCGGCATGGGCCTGCGATGCCAGCACCAGAGCGCCAGCGGATGCGGCTTGAGCGATGCGACGGGTTTGAATGTTGAGCTTGTTCATGAGATTTTTCCTTGTCCCGGTCAGTTAATGAAGGTACGCAGCGGGACCGGGGGCCGCTGTGTTTTGAGGTTCTGGAAGCCACGAGAAAGGCCCTGCGGGGTCGATCTTTCGTGGCGTGGTGCGGATGCGTATAAAGCTGCAAAAACCGCCGCCTGTTGGTGCGAATTCAGCAAGCAAAAGCTCTCCTGTTTTGTCATTGACATAACCGCCTCCCGGCGCAGGTCGAAATCGGTCTGTGATCGCAGCATTGCCCTGCACATAAGCAGGCCAAAGAACCCAGCGGCGAATAGAACGGCCCACAGGGTCAAGGCCCCCAGCGCCGTGAATGCGTGCTCCATGGGGAAAGCTCCCAACGTTTTTTGATTCAATCTTTGAGGCGTACTTCATGAGGTACGCGACGGGGGCGGTAGAGCGCAGGCGGTTAGACATGCCGTGCGCCCACATGGGCGGATGCCACTGCTTGAGGCCCTTGCGGTCTTTGCTGTGCCAGGGCTGATCGGGCTTGGGCGGGGTCAATCCAGAGCCGAGCCATACGATCACGTGGTAATGGATGACGCCGCGTTGCTGTAGCTCAGCGACCCAGGCATAACGCACGGCTTTGGAGCCAGTGCGGGCGTAGTGCCACTTACGGAGGGCATCGAGATAGCGGCTGATGTGCTCTGGCCTCCACTGGCGGTTGTCGCCTTTGTAGGTCAGAGTCTGCATCCAGATCGTTTGGTTTTTTTCGCCCTGGTTGTGAAGCTGCTTCGCAGCAATACCGAGGCCCTTACGAAGCCGGGTTACGCGGGATGCCTTGGGGTCAATCGTGATGCAGTTTTCAGCCCAATCAACAACTACAGAACCACTCCTGCAAGTTGTTGATACTGAGACAAGCCCAGCCGCTGCGCGGCTTTCCTGATCGGCGCGCCGTTGCTCGAAACGAGCGCAGGAACGAGCATGGGCCACGCGGGCGGCGTGTTCCATGCGGGGGCTGACGGCTGCGGCGACCATCAGCAGGCCCTAGCCAGGTCGACAAGCCACGCAGCGAAAGCCTCGGGCGTGCGTTCACGTTCAGGCCTGCCCATGCGCTCCACGGTGGTAGCCGTTGGGGCGTTAGCCAGGTAGGGGATTTCCGGCACTGGGCCAACGATGTACAGACAGGTTTTTTTCGGGGCGCGGTGCCCCCACCAGCTCTGCATGACAGGGACAAGCACTCCGCCGTGCTGATCGCGAATGCCAAAGCCGAGACAGCCAGCTGCGGCCCAAAGGCGGGAGCAGTAGGGATGCTCCAAGACGCCGCCGAACTGACGAACCTTGCCCATGGCCCAGAGGCTTAGCTCTTTTTCGCCAGGTCGTGGCTTTGCCATGTGGGAGAGCTGGCCCCATGCGCGGCATGGAGGATGGAACACGCCAGGTACACCCCCCGGCCAGCTCAGTGCATCGCGTTCGGCGTCGTAGCAATCACATCCGAGAGCGGCATAGTGATTGACTTTGCGGACAAAAAGAGCGGCGACCATCACAGGAGCGGACGCGCCACAGTGGCGCAGAAAGGATTGGAGAAGGTGACCAGATAGCCATTCAGGCGCAGGGCCTGGATGTAGCCGTCAAAGGCTTGCACGCTGGTGAAGAGCTTGCATCGAAGGGGACCCCAAAGGGTCAGCCCTTCGGAGGCCCACAGGCGGTATTCAGTCGCCAGGATGTGGCCGGTTTGGGGGTTCAAGCGCCCTCCCCGCCCACAGGCATACCGTTGGCTGTGTAGATGACGTCAAGGCCGGTTGTCTCGCCGTCGAATGCGAGAGTGACGGAGACACCGTCCACGTTTTCGAGGTGATCGCCCCGCTGTTCTACGAGCAGGGCGAGCAGTGCCGATTGAGCAGCGACCAAGCGGGCCGCGTGCATGGCCTCTTGCATGATGCTCAGGCCGCTGCGGCTTTGGGCTTCAAGGCGACGAGGCGCGGGGCGATTGCGAGATTGCCCGAGCGGTCCACGTACACCGAGGAAGGAGCAAGGGTGTATTCACCGACAGGCCAGAACAGGGCTTGGCCCTGCTCGTTCTTTTCCAGGATGATTTCGGACTTTTCGGGGTACGGGTTTTTGTTGCCTGCACGGTCATGGGTGTGAAACCAGACGGTTTGGAAGTTGAGGTCATAGGCCTTACCGCTGGCCTTGGCTGTGCCGCGTTGGTTGCGCACTTCGGTCGACGTCACCGATACTTGGATCATGTGTTACTCCAGTTGTTACCGTTAACAAGGTTGTTAACTGGCTGGAGTGTTTGTTAACAGAGGTGTTACATGCAATACGTAAACTCACTCATTGACAAGGCGTCAAAAGTGTGCGGCAACGACTCCAAACTAGCGGAGCGCATGGGGATTCACCGGGTTGCAATCTCAGAAATGAGAGCAGGAAGGCGAACAATTTCGCCAGCTACAGCGGCAGAGCTGGCGGATATAGCGGGAGAGGATGCGAGGGGGGCTGCGATCGCAGCGGTGATCGAGGGCGCAAAAGGGACACGCCGTGAAAGCGTGGTGCGTGAAATCTTGGGAAAGGCCATAGCCGCTGGCGTGGCGGGTCTGTTGGTGTTTTCTTACAGCGGAGACTCGATTTCCGCTACGAAATCAATAGCAAAGAATGACGCCAGCATTAACGATTCTATTATGCAAATCAGTATGCAGATGGTCAAGATACTTTCCCCATGCTTCACAGGCATAGCCAACTGAAACTTGGCTTGAAGAGCGCCTACCATCAGGACTGCAAATCACCGACAGCAAGCTGAAGAGTTCCAGAGGTCACACGATGCGCTACAGAGTTACTCGCTCCACCAGAACACGTCGCGGCCAGATCCTGACGCCGGCGAATCTGGCTGCTCGTCTGGCGCAAACCCTCCAGTTGAACTCTGGCGATTGGTTGGAACTGGGCTCAGGCTCGGGCCGCCTGCTTGAGGCATGCATTACATCGCACGCGATCAATCGGTATGTGGGCGTCGAGTACGACCACCGCCTAGCTGCGCTGTGCCCGACCCCTCCTGCGGCAGAGTTGTTCAAGGCAGACGTTCTGCAACCTCAGAGTTTGCAATCACTTTTGGGTGATCGACGCTTCTCATGCGTACTCGGCAATCCGCCCTTCGGGGGCGAACAGTTGCCGCCTGCGTCTGTTGAACGTCTACGCGCCCTTTACCCCGACGCTCGGATCGTCAATGGTTGGGCAAGGTTGGACCTCTATTTCATGCTGGAGTCGTTGTCACGGCTCAATCGCCCCGGGGAGGCAGCTTTCATTGTCGCAGCGCCCATCTTGCAGGATCCAGCGCTTGCATCGTTCCGGCAAACGCTGATCGACTCAGCCACCGAACTGGAGTGCTATGAGTTGCCACACAAAACGTTCGACAGGCGAGCGGAAGTCCAATCCTTCCTGATGGTCGCGCGCTTTGGCACACGACGTGGCGCAACTGTGACGGTCGGGCGACTGGTGGGACCCGATTTCGGCATCACGCAGACGCGATTGGTGAGCCGCGAGGCGGCGATCCATCGCCTGGACCTCGCACACTATGAGTTCGTCGATTTCAACCAGACGCTCACTCGGCGCAATGGATTTAGCTCTCTGGCCCAGCTTGGGGCTGGTATCTGTCGAGGCAGCCGCTCCCGTCATCAGTTCGAAGCGATGGAGTTGGAACACTTCCATACAACCGACTTCCCCCATTCTGGTGGAGACGTTTCGTTCGGCAGCGCTTCCCGGCGCGAGTTTCAGACGGCTACGGCCGGGCACATCCTCGTTCCCCGAGTGGGATCGCGCTGCATCGATCGCACAGCCTTCGTCATCAAAGGGCAGCGACCTTTCACTGAAGCCGTCTACCGAATCGTTGTGCCGGAAAGAGCGCGCACGGCGGTCTTTGACTGGATGACCAGCGAGGATGGCAAAGCCTGGCGGCGCCAAGCTGCCCTTGGCTCATGTGCCAAGCACCTGACCGTATCTTCGTTGATGTCCATGCCGGTACCGGCGTGAAACTCAGGCGACCTCAAACCAGTGGGTCCGATGGACGCCGTTGGTTCGGCCGGCCTTGCGCTCTGGATGGTCATACACAGCGCGCATGACGTCGCTTTCCACACAGTACAACGCCGCGCCGATTGCCGCTGGCTTGGTTCCGAACGGTGCCACTGCCAGGCGATTGCACTGGCTTCCACCAAGACCTCGGTGAACCTCCTGCAGTAGCAGGTACGCACTTCGGGGATTGTTGGCACCACTGAATCGTACAGAGGGACTGTGCTGTTCAATTAAGCGGGTGTTGGCCATAAGTGCGTGCATGTCCCATGTGGCCTGAAACGGTGGAATACCGAATACCACAGTGACATCCGTATAAAAGTGCCCCTCGTCATCACTGAGTACCCGCGACAGACGCGCACCTTCAAAGCCCAGGAAGGCCACCAGGTGAGCTTTATTACCCCTGGACAGCATGGGAGTGAAGGCGGGTATCGCGTTCTTGGCCCGGAAGGCCAATGTAAGGTCGAACGCGCTACCAGGTGCAGCTGCTTCTCCCGTCGGGCGACGAACATATTCAGCAGGCTCGGTGTAGATGAACACACACCGTGGCGACGCGAACGCAAGTCGCCTGTATGCACGAAGGATCAATGCGATTTCCGGGAACTCCATCGTCGTCGCATCTAGGGCAATGGTCGCCGCCGGGAACTTTCGCGGCAGGTCCTGGAGTTCATCGGCACGGAAAACCTCATCGCCGATCTTGAGTTCGAAGCGCAGCGGATCGTATTGAACCAGCGCGGACTGGCGCGCCAGCGAGCGCGTCTGGGGAGCCGAGAACCTGCTTCGGTCGTCCAGATCTTCGCGGCCAAAGAAGGCCATGTCGAACTTGCCCACCTCCTTCGCCAGGTCGGCGGCCCCCACTACATCTTGTCGTATGAACTTCATGGAGGCGATCAGAAGAGCTGCCCGGTTCCGCCTTGCGTGCTTCGCTCGGGCTCGACCAACTCTTTCAGCAGAGCCTCGAAGGCCAGCGATGACTGACAGAGGATGGTATTAACCTGCGTGGCCTTGAGCGTAATCTTGCGCCGCTTTCGGTAGCTCACCCCGAAATGCGGCGCAAAGATGCGGTTGAGCACCCAGTCGGACTGCGCGATATCGTAGTCACGCTTGTTCTTGGTGTCCGGTTCTTCGTAGAGCACGGACCATGTTCGCGCCTCCTTCAAAATCAGCAAGGCGGCTTCACTCAGCCCCTCCTTATCTGCATGATCAATCGAGAAATGGTTGACCTCTGGTTCACTTTGGCTCGGTCGGCGATTGAGGGCTTCGAAGATCGTCCCGAGCCGACGCACCATCTCACGAAGCCTCTCCCCATGCAGGCCGAGCTGGGGCACGTCCTCAAACATCGCATCAGACACCTGGCGGGCTGCTTGCGCCTGGTGCTTAAAGCTCACCGGCTCGATGTCCTGGCGGTCCGAGCGCTGGAACGCGAGCAGCAGCGTCACATGGCACAACTCCTGGAAGTAGCGAAGACTGGGGCGTGCGAGCTGACAGAACCGTTCGAATCCGGCATAGAGCAGATTCTCGCGCTGGGGTAGACCGGCATAGAGATGGAACAGACATCCATATAGATTGTTGTCTACCCATCCACCCGACTTGTAGAAGAGGTCGTTAGGACCACTGCTTTTGTCTTCCTTGAGCGCTTGAAAGGCCTGCAACAGCGAAGACGGATTGTTCGAACGGTTCACCAGTGCGCCCAGCACAATGCTCGCTCTTGGCTTGGCGGCATCGGCCAAGGATGCACCGTCGTATGCTCCCTTGAGAGCGTGCCGACTCAACCCCTTGTCAATCATGTCTATCAAACGCCGCTTGAGCGGTTCGTCCCTGAACACCTCGTGGGCGATGTCGGTGGAAGTCAGGCGAGGGAGGATCTCGCGCACAAGTCCCACCACTTTCGCGCGATAGTCATCAGACAGTCGATACGCCAGATGCTTCAGGTCATAGAGCTTCTCGGGGGCGAATGCCGGACAGTCGAAGCGGACACCTTCGAGGTGCAGCCGCAGGAGAAACAGCTCGGCGGCGAGTAGCTCAAACTCATTATCGACAGACAGCTGTTCTTCGATGTCGATCTTGCGCAGGTCATGCATTTCGACGATGCGCTCATCGCTGCTCGTCTTGAAATCCGTCACCGCTCCGCGTTTGTGTGCGATGTGGACCGCTAAGCGAAGCCCGGGGTGCTTAATGGTGTCGCATACGACCATCCGCTGAACCTCGGCCAAGTTTTCGAACTCATCGATAAACGCACGGAACGAGAGATCCTTGAGGCGGGGGATCGACTTCGCCAAGTCTTCTGCGAGTCTAGGCAGCACAGTCGAGAACGAGAGAAACATCGGCTCTTCGCAGCGCTTGGGGTTGCGCACCCAGAGTTCAAGCTCGCTCTGCTTCTCATCGACAAACACCCCCAGGTCGCTCACCGTCGAAACCTGATTGTTGAATTGCAGCGCCAGCGCGGAGCTGATCTTTTGCTCCATCGCGTTCAGCTTTCCGGCTGCAAGGTCGGCTGTAGAGATGTTTAAGAACGCCTGATAGGCCTCGGACAAGAGCTGCAGCGTGATGTAGTGCGAAAACGCCAGCCGTGACTGTTCTGGGCCCAGCCAGGAGGACGTCATCAGTGAGCAAAAGCCGGTATCCGGCCGCATGTACAGCCCCACACTTTGCAGTGCAGAATCATCAATTGCTCGTCTATTAGGACTGAATGTGGTGCTATGGCAGAAGTGGCGGATAAACATCGTCTTGCCACATCCTCGACCCCCTAGTATGCGTACCGACTCGGTGTCGGCAAAGATGCTGATGCGGTTGAAGAACGGCGGAACGATGAATTGATCTGATACGTCAGCCGGCAACTGCTCGGCTCGGTTCTTGAGGAAAGCCTCAGCAAGGATAGACACGCTTTTTCCTTAGCGATCAAACAGGGGCTGCCACTGCGCTGACTTGATTGAAAGCATGGGCAAGGAGTTGTTTGGGACTGCATGCTCAAAAGCGACCACAAGATCCAGACAATGCCGGGTATGCGGCGGAATGTTGTTGCGCTGACACAGGTCACTGACATGATCGCGCACGTCCTGCACGGTATTGACGCTATCTACTCCCCACACCTGGGGCGCTGCAGCACAACCTCGAAAGAACTGATGACTGCTGTCAAGCGTCTCAACAGGGAGGATCTGCAGCCAAGGCAGCGCCTCCCGCAATTTTAGAAGTCCCTGATCGAATGCAAGGAGGGGACAGTAGACCAAGCATCTCGTCTTGGCATGCACCTCAAGCTCGTAATGCTTCGCGAAGCTCTTGAACTGCTTGCCTGTACCTACCAGGTCATCAATAAAAACGAGCACTTTCACCGTGTCTGGAAGCTCCCCCAGCCTTTCAGGCCGACAAAGCAGCGCCTTCGAGACATTCAGATGACGCTTGAACTGCCGAATCATCACGCCGCCGCTCTTGCCTGGCGTGGCCTCGAAGGTGCCGTCCACTGCAACGATGCGGATTGGCAAGGCCAGGTCGCCTTCGCGCAGGGCTGTGTACAGAGCTTCGAGGTCGGGGAATGGGAAGTTGCCTTGTCCACGCAACAGGCTTGGAAGCTCGCAGTCCATGAGGTGTTGGAAGGAGCTTTTGACCATCGCGTCGGAACGATATGTCAGGCCGTTGAGGATATGTCCGGCCAAATACTTGTCTTCAGCCGTCACGAAATTTGCCAGCCAGTTATTCAACCGGATGGGGTCAATGCCCGAGATGATCCCCTTTCGAAGCAGCAACCGGAATCGATGATCGACGTCCGTGAAAAATCCTTGACGGTCTTGGGGAACATGAAGCGCCATCTGTCTTGTTTCTCCCTTCGCTCACAGTCTATCTGCAGCGGTGGCATCCGCCGTAAACTCGTCATGCTGGCTGAAGAACATAGCCGTCAGCGGCTACGCCAGGCCAAAGCTCATAGTTCACCAAGGGCTTCTCCAAGCCACCGTTCTTTGGGCTCGGGTTTATGCCCAAGGCCCTCGCTGCTGCAATACTGATCTCACCAATCCTATTGGATGGTCCCTTGTCGGCAACCACACACTCCACGGTGACATCTCCGTAGGTTGCGGTCGCCCGGCACCCACGCACAACGCCAACCGTGTTCTTCACGATAAAAGGCGGCACCACTATGTAAGGAACGGTCTCCGAATCTACATAGGCGCTGGGATCATCTGCTGGCACATCAGGAAACTGGTACCAAGTTTTAGAAGCGATGACCCCGTTGGGAAAGACTCGTGGCTGCCCGTCTGGGCCCAGAATTGCAATGGCTGAACTGCCCGTGCGAACAACTCGCCCACCTAGCAAACGCATTCCTCCGTTCTGCAGGTAGTCGGTGCCTGTGTCCGTGTCGTTATAAGCCACAGGTTGCCCATGTTGGCCGTTCGCGCCATCGGCGTCGATTGAGGCTCCGGCTCGATACCAGACTCTACCGTCTGGGTCTTCATAGATCTCAACCCCGGCAATGGATCCCAAAACTTTTGCCATATGTCGCCCTCCACGTTTCAATCTAGCGCATGAGGCGGGACGCGGCAATTCATTTCTTGCCACGGGTTTCAACCTTCGACTTAGACAGCGCTCATTCATCGCACAAGCGCCATCAAACTTGGGGTCAATCTTTCGCGGGCCTATGGAACGTCGACGAGCGCATTTTTCTGTAGCGCTGAAAATGTTCACAAGCTATAAAAGCGCCACGTTTAGCCTGCCATTTGCAGATCTAGAACAGCGCAACACAACGGGAGCGAAGGTACATGCGAGCATCAAAACTAGCGGTTGCAACTCTTGCTCTGGTCAGCATTTCCGGCTGCAGTGCATTTCGAAGCTACACGATGCCGGACGAGGAGAACCTACTCAGTGGAGCTGGGTCTATCGTGGTGAAGAGCCCTGGCACGGACCAACCAGGTCGAGCCGAGAGTTTTGAGCTGATCAACATTGATCAACTCCTCGCCACCTATGGACTGGACGACATTGCAACCGTCAGTGGAAACACGAACCACGAAGGTCTCAAGTACCGCCGCAATGACTTGCAGGATCGGCTTATTGCCGCATCCAACCAGCGCTGTGCGACTTACCTGCGCATGCTGACCGCATCGAAAGCACAGACACAAATGGGATGGGGTGGTTTGGCGACATTGCTTTCGGGCGCTGCCGCAGTAACAACCCCCGCAGCTGCAGCTAAAGTCCTTGCCGCTGGCAGCACTGTTTCGAGTGGCCTACTGAGCCAGTTCAACGAGGCCTACTTCAACAACTTGACTGTACAGGTGATCTCCACCGGGATCACAAAGCAGAGAGAAGCTGCGCTCGTCAACATCCAATCTCAGCGCAATGCGTCTTTGGTGAACTATCCCGTCAATCGAGCTGTAGCTGACGCCCTCAACTACCATGCAATGTGCAATCTCGTCACAGGGCTGGAAACTGCTGCTGCTGCGACCAAGAATGCAACTGCAGCAGACTTGGCGAGAACCTCAGCCTTGGTGCCAGCGAACTAGTAGCTCACGCCACTTCTTTGGCGGGCTCCTATCTACGTGAACCAACGCGGCGAACAACTAGTGGCCCTCCTATGAAGAAAAGGGAGGCGGCGGGGCGGCATCGCTAGGACCCGCGCGCCACCCTTGGAGACTCGTGAACTCTCGCGAGCAGCCCGAACAAACCAGGCGGTAGGCGTAACGCATCGCCCCGGTCGAATCGCGCGCTACAACGGGGCGGTAGCTGGTCGCGCCACAAACACCGCAGCGATTCACGGGAGCTGGTTGGTCGGAGTGCATCTGAAAGACTCTACTTCAGAGGCATCATCTCAGATTAGGCGTGGCATTCCGAATCTGCGTACTCCTCGGCGTACTAACTCCAAACCAAGGTTGCGAGTGCGGCTGCGCAAGCTGATCTACACCAAGTTTCGAGATACATCGTGCGCGAGGAGTTCCTATTTGCGCCGAAGATGGGACCCAAAACACTCGTTTGGCTGGGAGACACTCAGCTTCAAATGACAGCCCTGTTGACTGTCACTCCCCTCTCATGCTCGCAATGGGAGGGTCTGGCCCAACCGCGTACCACGCAGCTCGCGAAGATCGAGGAGTTTGTGGGGACAAGGTCCGTCAGGGCCGAGAAGAAGATTCACAAGGCAACGAAAGCCTGCGCAACATGGAGCCCTTCATGCGGGGCGCACCACCCGCCAGGGTCTAGGCAAAGCTGCCTTTCTGGATCTGCAGAAGCGTTGCTTGAACCAAGGTCAGCCCGTCAGGTTCTCGGAGCACATCCCATGGACTGCGGTTTCCAAAGGCGGGGAGTGGGGCTGCTAGCCACTCTTGCAGCCAAGCCTGGGCGCTAAATCCTTCGAGGTTACCAGACTCCATCACGATCTGCTGGACCAGATCTATCAGAACCTGCGGGGGCACGGCGTCTTTGGGGTGGGCCATGCCGCATTCTGGTCTCGCGCACCGACCCTCGCAACTTTGGGGTCACGCCGCAACGTCAAACGCCCGACCGGCATATTGCCTACCACGCGCGTGTTATCTACCACGCGCGTGTTATCTGCGTATTCCGGGCGCACCTGAACACTGAGTCCATTTCAATCTGACCACTGTGTCGGCACCGATGACAAGGCCACCAGCCGCCCTGTCCAGGCGCTCTTCTACGGCAGCATTCGGCCGCAGCAGTCAGTGGTGGCAGGTGGAAGCGGACGCACAACGGACAAGGTAAGCGGCCCGCAGAATGCGGGTCCGCTTGACCGCCGGGTCAGAAAGGCAATTTAACTAGCAAAGTATCATTTCTTTTTTGGGGGATTGCTCGACTTGCTAGGTTTGAGGTCCGGTGTATTCCCTGGTGTCGTTTTGTTATCACGGCGGCGCTGATCCGGCTTCCCTGTTGAATCTGCTATGGGCTTTGGTCCTGGTTTAAGTGCCATAAGTTATCTCCTTTGTGGTTAAAAAATGCAGTGTTAGCATACCCCAAACGTGGTGTATCCCGCAAAACCTGAGGGATAAACTGGACCGTGCGAGGTATTCTAGACATTAATTTCTCATGAAGTGGCATGCAGCATGGGCTTGCAGGCGATTACCTGTTTAAACATCTTGGTATAAAAAGTCCGCGAAACCCGGCAGACACCGACGGCGGAAACTATTGCTGCTACCAGGCAGGGGCCGAGCACCCAGAAAGAACGATTTTGGCTGTCAGGCAGCGGATAGCGTATGAGTGGCAGCTTCGCGGTTGTGTTATCCAACGTCGGCTCAGGGCCCAATTACAGTCAGCTCGATATGCTCAATTTGTAGGTGGGAATGAGGAATGACCGATATCAATCTCTCAGAACGGCCCTTTTATGAAGCCGCATGTCATTGTGGTACTGTGCAGTTTTCTTTGCGTTTAAAAGATGGCCTGAGAACAGCCCTTAGATGCAACTGCTCCTACTGTCGGATGCGAGGGGCAGCAGCTGTATCAGCCGACCTAGACGACATTCAAGTCACGCATGGTAGTGAAGCACTCACCCTGTATACGTTTAATACGGGAGAGGCCAAGCACTATTTCTGCTCAAAATGCGGTATTTACACCTTCCACCAGCGTCGATCGTCGCCAGACCAATACGGAGTCAATGTGGCTTGCATCGAAGGGATGAGTCCTTTTGACTTGGCAGAAGTGCCAGTCAACGAAGGCAGAACACATCCGAAAGACCGAATTGGAGGAGGCTCTGCGATTGCAGGATGGCTTTGATACGAAGCCAACCCCGAATCCAGCGAGAGAGCTTCTGTGTAGCAAGTTTGGCGTCCGGCTCTGGTCGCTGACGGCCACCGACTAAGGATACCTGCTGCGGGTGTTCATGGTGCTGGGTTGACCGGTCATCAGCACCGGAACGCGCATTGGTTCGGCAATCTGCCTTCCTGAAAAGACACCCCAATGCCTGCGAAAGACCTGCAGCCTGTGATCGCATGTTGCTGCGTCAAATGCTGGGAGATCTTGGTCGCCGCGCCAAGTGCGTCTCCCTCTGCACCCGACCTGCGACTTGGTCCGACGAAACCACCCGCCAGTCGCATAAACTCTTGGCGTTAACAGTTTATGGATAGGCCATGCTGATTGCCAGTGTGGTTGTCTCGCCACCCAAAACGCCCTGCGCGAGGGCGCTGCTATCGCGTGAGTTTTACTAAATTTGATAGTTTCCCAGTTGATGGGCGCCTGTACCGATTGATCGCCACGGGCCGAAGGTATCCGTCTCCCTTGGACCAACAAACACGTCGTGTAATGGTCTATCTCGCCGAAATGGAAGAGCTGACGACAGGGGACGCCATCTATGCGCGCCGAGAAGACGGTTCAATCAAATTTTTGGTGATCGACGAGGCTGCAGGGTCAATCCCCAGTCTGATCCTCGGCTCCTTTTGGCGAGATAGGACTATTCAGCCGGACGACCTCCAGAACTGGGTTCAAGTACGAGATGCCATTCTGCCCGAGCAGACATGGCAACTGACCACGATAGGGGCCCTGGGTTTGTCCACGAATCCATCCAGCGATTCCAAAGGCTTACCGCTGGCAGGAACTGACGCTGCCGGAAAAGCTATCAACGTAGGGAGAATGCCCGTCCTCTACGGCCAGACAGAATCCGGATTGGACATTTACATCCCCTGCTACGAAATTTTTCGCCGTTTTTTCGGAATCACCACGGAATTGGCCAACGCCCTCGTGGGTGGACGCTGGTCCAACGAGGTCGGCAAGTTGGTCAACTTGGAGACCACCCGGGTTACGGAAGAAGGCGACTTCGAAATAGAACCTCTCGTGAGTCTGAGCAATGTCGCATGCCGTGCGATTGCACTCTTTCAGACTGCCCCCCACGCGCTCACCCGGGCCGCCGCGATCTACGTCAATATTGTTAACGCGATTCGAGCGCTTGATGACTCACCGTGGATCGAGGCTTGGCCTCCATGGCAGAACCAGGAAATGCGAATTTCTTTCATGGGCGAGCCGCTTCCCGGCGGAGGAGTGCTCGCGTTGTGGATTCACGATGCGCAGTTCCCCAAGCTTCCATACCCAATCACTCGCTTGACTCAGCAGATCATCCCGAAAGCTGAACCCGAAGCGCCCACGGGCGCGGTCGAGCCAGAGCAGAAAACACAGCAAGATGAAGATGAGTCAACCTCCATTACCAGGCCAGGGGACGTGCGGCCTATGGGGAGAGCAGTGCATTTAGCCATCCAGGACACGTGGAGTGACCTGGAGCCTTTACGTCGCCGGGTCATTTCAACGCGGACCATACCGTACGACCCAGGCAAGCCGAAGCGCAAGCGAACACCACCCAAGAAACGGGTCGGAACCGGAGCGCGCAGTAGGCAGGGTGAGGCGCCCCCCGGATCTTTTAGCAGCGAAGATCAGGCGCGGGTTGAAGACCGGTTTAGCGGAGTGTGCTGAGTAGGTGGTTCAGCAAAAGCACTTGCACTGGCTTACGCACTATTGCCTCGTAAATCCAGTGGACACCGCGTCGGCCAGACACTGTGCGTTGCCAGCAAAAATCGGAGGCGTGGGCCGGCCTTGGGCCGTCGTCGAAGAACGGCCTCGAATGTGCTGGGTAGTCGAATTGACCCGAGCTGATGGACAACTGTTCTATTGGTTGGAAACCGAATCCCGAGGGGAAAAGCACCATAGAGCGCTCCTCGTGCGAATGCAAGAGAACGCTTCCTTGCCCGCAGCCACCTTGGACACGCTCTTGAAGCAAGCCGTTCTGAACAGTGGCGCCTGGAAGCCTAAAGATCTCGCGATCAATCACAATGCCTTGACCACGTGCACGGTCAATCACCGCTATGGGATGGTGAAACCCTCGCTCGTCCTCCACAAGATGGAGCAGCTTGCGGGCATCCCTCAGCCTTGAGGCTCATGCATTGAGCTTGTTCAGGTGATACTGCACTGCCGCAGTGCTCAAATGATCCGAAGCCATTCGACCGGGAAACACCCAC
>Ga0066256_1001396_pt1 | contig 34132 bp, 29 predicted proteins | sample ThiBio_1000_biof_FD_87107 | JGI IMG/M metagenome (GOLD analysis project Ga0066256, IMG submission 87107) | Wastewater bioreactor microbial communities from Cape Town, South Africa - Thiocy_expt_1000_biof (version 2) | ecosystem: Engineered > Bioreactor > Thiocyanate-remediating >... | reverse complement strand
CCAAGTTGAAATTTGAACTGGAACTGGAAACAGAAATTATGAGAGCCGTGGTTATTCTATGCGGTGGAAATCCCGACAATGCTCCGCATCTATTTAGTTCTGCCTGATAGGTTTCGAACACTTGTGGAGCCAGACCAGTGCCAAGGTATTACTTATTTAAAAAATGTGAACAAAGGAACAACGGCAGCGCCGCCCACAGCAATAACTATGGCGCTATCGCAGACATCAAAGACCAGGCATCGGGTAATTATGTATATAATGCTATCGGCGAATTGAACTACGACCGTATCAGCTCCATAGACAGCATAAAGTGGAATGTATATGGCAAAATGCAGCATATTTATAAGCATGCTGCCACCTACGGCACAGCCGCTACGGGACTGCATTATTACTATGATCCATCGGGCAACCGTGTGGGCAGGGCAGTGCTGTATAATCCCTCCACTTCGTACAACAGCTACACGTGGTATGTAAGAGATGCACAAGGCAATGTGCTGGCTGCATACAGAACTATAGGCAGCGACATCACAACCAGTACACTGAAACTGATAGAGCATCACATGTATGGCAGCAGCCGGCTGGGCATTATAAACCGTGATATGGATGTTGACCAACCGAGGCTTACGGCAGATAACAGCAATGCGCATTTGGGAACAGCATATTTATCTATCTTTACGCGTGGGAACAAGCTCTTTGAATTAACGAACCACCTGGGCAATGTGCTGGTAACGGTAACAGACGTTAAAACACCCACTCCCAAATCAGGCACACCATCGCAGGTAGGCGGCTATACGGCTAATATGGTAGTAGCAACAGACTACACACCATTCGGTATGATAATGCAGGGCAGGAACTACAACAATGCTGCGGGAGATAAATACAGGTATGGATTTAACGGGCAGGAGCATGATAATTCCATCAAAGGCACGGGCAATCACTTCACCGCCGAGTTCTGGGAATATGATCCGAGAGTGGGGAGGAGATGGAATTTGGATCCGAAACCAAATGCTTCAATTGGTGGTTATTCAGCATTTACGAATAATCCTATATTGTTTAGTGATCCTCATGGTGACACTATTGTAACTGGAGCGGGAGGAACTCAGACTATAGATATAGATGAGAGAGTGCATGCATTAGAGTTTTACGAAAAAGGGGTGTATACTGCTGGCGGTAAGCAAGTTTTAGTGCAACCAGGACAACTACGTTCAATTACAAATAGCTTTGGAACATATAAAGCAAAATGGAATACCAGTGGAGCAATTCCAGTATTTGTTGGATATAGTAATGACAAAGGTGAAACTATTGAGCAGGCGGCCGAAAGATCTGAAAGAAACGCTAAAATCTCTGCAGCATTCGACTTCTCAGGAATGTTACTAAGGTGGGCTGACGACAATTATCAAGAATCGCAAAAAGATGCAGTTGGCTGGAGTGTTAAGTTTTCGACTAATCTGCTGGTAGGCTCAGCAATGAGTGCAATTGATCCGATTCCATTAGGAAACGGTTATAATCCAAGTACCACTTTAAGGGAAGGGGCTGGTGAATTAGAGACGATGTTAGCCATTGCTGCTAAGGCGGGCTGGAAAGTTGGAGAACCAATAACAAATCTTACTGCAAAAGGAAATGTTCCTGCTTGGAGTACGGTAAGACAAAGATTTTGGAAAAATGAAGCCTTTCTTAATGGAAATACTTATTCAGAATCCAATTTATTAAGAATGCAAAAAGGCTTAGCCCCTCAATTTAGAAATACTACTACTGGAGTATTGGAAAGTATGGAATTACACCATACGATTCCGCAACGAAATGGCGGACTATTTGAATTCATAAAAGTTACGCCTGAACAACATCGTTTAATTGACCCATTTAGAAGATAAGATATGAGTAAAATAGTTTTTGAAGAATTTTTCAATAAGTCAGAGGGAAAGCCCTTCATATATAACGGTAAGGAAATAAAAATGTCAGATAAAGTTTCTTTACCCGCAAGTAAAGCATCATTGCGAGTGGAGTTTATTTCTACTAACAGTCATTGGAAACAAGGAATCGTTCTGCAAACTAAGGGCGATTTTGAAATTAATGAACAAAAGTTGTCAAATAAAATTGTTCTTTGGGAGCATACAGCGCCTACCCAAGTGGACATAGTTGTAAAGTCAAAAGACAAGACACTTTTTATATATAATGTTTGGGATACAGGGGACGGCACTATGCATTATGGGCATAACGGCGGTGCTTTATTCATAGAGCAGGTAAACAAAACCACAATTTACCATTGTAATGACGGATATGCTGATGACGATTTTGACGACCTTATTTTTAAAGTAGAGTATCAATAAAACAACGCCACTAAGGTGGGAATAAAGCTATTTGGCAAAGAAGTAGTAACGACTACAACCCGTATGGGAAGAGATGGTAAGGCGGTTGAAGTAATATTTAAGGACGGGACTAAAATTGATATTAATGCAGCTCGTGTAAAACAATGGATACCGAATACACACCCGAATGCCCCTAGTTCTACGCAGAGTGGGGTTTCTTTGTCCCCTGTAAAATAGAGGTTTTCCGCAGTGTCTGCCCGTGACAAGCTTGTGTGTTGGCAGGCGACGCTGCGGTAGGCGGAACATCAAAGGTTGTAATTAAAACTGCTGCCATATATAAAAAAGTAAGTTAAATAAAAGAGAGACGATGAGTTTGCCTCGCAGAGTCCAGCTCACGCACAAAAGGCTCGGAGTTGAGACTGCGGAGAACCAAAATTGACGTAATCAAATGTATTACAATTAATTGTATAAGGTTGGGTGAGTACAAAGTTGTACCTGAAAAATACTCACCTTTTACTCCCCTTTAGATTGCTTTTTTGAAATGATTGGACAGGAGCAAAAACAAAAATCCCTGTAAATCAATGAAGGCTTACAGGGATTGATGTGATTTGACATCGAATTAGTCGGGAGGACAGGATTCGAAAGTCCTCTATAATTAATTCATTTTCAATCTCTGGAAGTCTCGCTACAATCACTCTCACCGAATTACGCACTGACGTAATTAAAAGCAATTTAAAGGTATGAAGTTTTAAAGTTGCATCTAAAATTTTATAGTCAAAATAGATTTACATTCGAAATAATTAAGGTATTGTTAGTGTTTTAATCTGTCAAAAAAGAGAAATAGTTTTTAGCTATTTTTTCATGTTACTGTTATGTAAATATGGAAGGTTTTCCTGTCTTGCCCTTATGTCCATTATAAAGCCAATTATCCGTACTTTATTGTTTGTATACCACGCACCAATAACAAATACTTTGGCTAATAGCATCAACATTATCCATTAATTCTTATTCGGAATTCAATTAATGAGCTCACTCAAACTCGCTCCTCCTGCAGAAAATACAAACAATTTAATGGGGGGTGAAATCAATATTATATTCAACACTTTTAGCTACTGAAAAATAATACTATAAATGTAAATAAAAGTAACAGTAATATGTTTTTTGTGAAATTACATTTGAGTACTAAAATAAACTTATCCATAATATCATTTCATATGACATCTAAACAAAAAGTAAAACACCCTCATAGAGATCCTTCGTTTGTTACCGGCGCATATTCTGATGCTGTAATAATAAATGGTTTTGCATTTGTAAGCGGACAGGCTGCTGTTGATTTTAAAACCTCCGAATTTGTTTTAGGTACAATAGAAGAGGAAACACGTCGAACACTGGATAACATAAAACTCATTTTGGAAGAAGCGGGTACCACAATGGATAATGTTGTGAAATGTACGGTACACCTGGCAGATATAAATGAGTTTGACAGGTACAATACTGTGTATGCCGAATATTTTCCTGGTATAAAGCCAGCAAGAACAACGGTGCAATCTGTTTTGGCCGAAGGCATTAAAGTTGAAATAGATTGTATTGCATTTATTCCTGATCAACAGTAATATGATGAACAAAAAGATTACCGTACAAAATCCTACAATTGGTATTGTTGGGCTGGGGTTGATGGGTAGCAGTATTATTGCTTCATTGCTGGCTCTAGGGCATCCGGTTAAAGCCATAGCGCCAATACATGGCGAAAAGGAAGTTGGCTATAAACGTATTCTTGAGCAATTGACCCTTTGTGAAAAATTTGAAATTTTAAAGGCACCGTTTCAAGATTATCTTTCTTTGCTCACCGTCTCCTCCGAGTATGACGCGTTGCATGATTGTGGTTTAGTGGTAGAGTGCATTGTGGAAAATTTAAGCATAAAAGAAACTGTATTTAGAAAGATTGCAGCCGTTACCACCGATAAAACTATTCTCGCCAGTAATACTTCCGCCATCCCAATAAGTATATTGCAAAAAACAGTGCCTTCGCCACAAAGATTTATAGGCATACATTGGGCTGAACCCTCATTCGCAACCCGTTTTCTTGAAATTATATGTGGCAACAAAACCGATGAGCAAACGAAGGAAGCTGTTGTAGCGTTGGCGCTAAGCTGGGGCAAGGAACCTACGGTACTTAAAAGAGATATCAGGGGTTTTATAACAAACCGTTTAATGTATGCGGTATACCGGGAGATTTTGCAATTGGTTGAGAAAGGAGATACAAATTTTGCAGATGCAGATAAATGTTTTCGTTATGATGCCGGCTCGTGGATGACATTAATGGGTATTTTCAGACGTATGGATTATGAGGGGCTGAAAGACAATTATACGGCGTGTAAAAATATATTTCCGTTACTTTCAAATACGGATGGCATTTCGCCACAGATGCAGAAAATTGTAGACGCTCATTCGCGGGGTATACAAAATGGAAAAGGTTTTTATTCCTATACACGCCAGGAGGCAGCACAATGGTCTGAAGCTTTTTCAGCTTTCAATAAGGATATATTTTACCTGGCAGCTAACTATCCTGAACGTATAGGTGAAGTAGCCAACAAAAGTTAAACACTATTATGCGTAAATTAAATTATACTGAATCGGCAAAATTATTAGAGCGGGCAAGGAAAGTATTGGCTGGAGGTGTTTCTTCAGAATTTAGAAAATACAATTACCCTCATGCCCTTTTTTATACACATGGAAAGGGAAGCAGAATATACGATATTGATGGTAATGAATACCTCGACTTTACCCTGAGCCAGGGTCCTTTGATTTTAGGACATTCGCACCCAGAAGTGGTTCAATCTATCGCTGATTACTCAAGAGATGGTCAGCTGTATGCCGGGCAACATATAAAAGAAATAGAGCTGGCGGAAAAAATGAATGCAATTATTCCTTCGGCAGAATTGATGCGTTTTTGCCTGGATGGTTCTACAGCTGTGCAAACAGCTTTCAGAATAGCAAGGGCAAAAACAGGTAAGCAAAAATTTATTCGTTTTGAAGGGCATTATCATGGATGGCTTGATAATGTGAGCTGGGGCAATGCTGCCGGGTCTTTGGAAAGCATGGGAGAACGTGAACATCCAGTAGCAAATCCCTGGTCAAAGGGTTTAGCAACAACTTCGCAGGAAGAATGTATTGTATTGCCGTGGAACGATTTGGCTTTGCTGCAAAAGAAACTAGCTGAATTGCATAATGAGGTTGCTGCAATTATCACCGAGCCTGTAATGTGTAATAATAATTGCATAGAACCTGTAGCAGGGTATTTGCAGGGTATAAGAGATTTGTGTAATCAATATAATATCGCACTCATATTTGATGAAGTGATTACCGGATTCAGGCTTAGTTTGAGCGGAGCTCAGCAATATTTTGGCATAACGCCAGATATGTCAGTGTTTGCAAAAGCGATGGCGAGCGGATATCCTATAAGTGCGGTTGTGGGTAAGCGTGAGTGGATGAAATTACTTGAAGATGGTACTGTAATTCATGCCGGTACCATGAACTCTAGTAATGCTACTGTAGTTGCTGCTTTGTCAACCATTGAAATATTGGAAAGAGATAAGCCTCACTCCCTCATGTTTGAATTGGGTAAAATTTTTATGGCTGGGCTAAGAAAAGCGGCTGCTGACTCTGGGCAAAATTTATTGGTGCAGGGTCCCGGGCCAATGTTCTGCATATCATTTACTAATGCAGAAAGCATTAATGATTACCGCGATACTTTTAATTGTGATAAAGCAAAGCTTGCTAAGTTTATTGCTGCAATGCATGATAGGAATATCAGGATTATCGGTAGGGGACTTGTATATATAAGTGCGGTGCATACAAGGGAGGATGTTGAACAGGCGATTGCCGTAGCCGCAGAGGTTTTAAAAGTCATCTAAACCAAAACCAATGAAATACTTGAATAATAAAAATATATTAGTAGTAGGCAACGGTAGAATTACGGCAGGCATTGTAACAAACCTGTTGCAGTCAGAAGTTGATATTATTTATTTTGGGTCAGATGATATTGCACAGAGTAAACAACATATTTATCACAATATAGCAGACTGCAAAGAGTATGAGAATAGTAATATCGATATCGGCAGGTTGAAGTTTGTTCATACTGCTTCGGAAGCTGCAGATATACATTTGGCGATTTGCCAGCTTGATGAAGATCTTTTACAAAAGCAGCAGGCTGTTCAACAATTGGAAGACCAGCTTTCAAATAAAGCAATAATTGCAGTTAACACCGGGAGCTTTTTGCTAAGCGATATTAGTTCATTGGCAAAACATCCCGAAAGAATAATAGGATTGAATTGGTGTGACCCGGCGCATACAACTTCATTTCTTGAAATTATTGCTGACAAAACAACTGCAGCTTTGCTGGTAAAAAGTGTGGAAGATTGTGCAAGAGCATATTGGCATAAAGATCCTGTAACGGTGTATTGTGGATATAGCGTCAACAAACGGTTAATGAGTGCGCTTGTTAGAGAGGCTTTTTCACTGGTGGAAAATGGGTATGCTTCTATTGAAGACATAGATCGGGCATGCAGAAATGATGCTGGATATTATTTGCCATTTGCAGGTAATTGCCGGTATATGGATTTGATGGGCACTTATGCGTATGGGCTAGTAATGAAGGATCTGAATAAAGAATTATCAAAAGCCGATACTCCGCCTGTTTTTTTTAGCGAGTTGGTGAGCGAGGGTAAAACAGGGATGGACGCAATGTCTGGTTTTTATACTTACGATAAGGATGGAGTTGAACAATGGGAGAATAAGTTTAGAAAATTTAGTTTTGAGATAAAAGATATTATAGAAAGATATCCTTTTGATTATAAAAAAGAGGAATCAAAAATGATTAATTCAAAAATTACGCTTAATGAATAGGCATTTGATTTTTGATGCTCATCTTGACCTGGCAATGAATGCTATTGAATGGAATCGTGATCTTTCGCGACCAATAGATGAGATCAGGTTAAGGGAAATGAATTTAAGAGATAAGAACGACAGGGGAAAAGGAACGGTTTGTTTACCCGAGCTGCGTAAAGGAAAAATTGGATTGGTGGTGGCTACACAACTGTCGCGGGTAAACGCTGCCGGAGGAACTTTGCCCGGATCAAGCTGGAACTCCCCACAGCAGGCATGGGCGATGACGCAGGCGCAACTGGCGTGGTACAGGGAGATGGAAGCCATAGGGGAGATGGTGCAGATTACAAACCTTAAACAGCTTGACGCACACCTGGTTTTATGGAATGATGAATCATTACCAGACGATAGAAAACCCATTGGTTATATGTTAAGTTTGGAAGGCGCAGATTCGCTGGTTGATATTTCCTACCTGCATAAAGCATATGCTTATGGATTACGCGCCGTAGGTATTTCTCATTTTGCCAACGGACGTTATGCGCCCGGAACAAAAATGGAAGGCCCGCTTACGCCGCAGGGTGTGGAGTTAGTGAGGGAAATGAATAAGCTGAATATGATACTGGATGTGACTCATTTAACGGATGAGGGATTTACCCAGGTTATGGATTTGTATGATGGACCTGTGTGGGCAAGCCACCATAACGTTCGGAAAATTGTACCAACACAAAGGCAACTTACTGATGAACAGATAAAGCTGTTGATTGAAAAAGGTGCAGTAATAGGCGGTATGCTTGACTGTTGGGCTATGGATAATCGTTTTATTGATATGGTTTCTGATCCATGGCAATTGAATATACGATTGGAAAACCTGGTTGATCATTGGGATCATATATGCCAGATAGCAGGCAATAGCGAGCATGTTGCTTTCGGTACTGATCTTGATGGAAATTTTGGCACCGAACAATCTCCCTGGGATATGAATTCAATCGCTGACTTACAGAAGTACCATCAAATTCTTTTGAGGCGCGGTTACAAAGAACAGGATGTTGAAAATATTTTTAATAAAAATTGGCTGAGGTTTTTGAGGAAAGCGTGGGAGTAAGCTCCCCCGGCTTCTTAAAAGGAGAGGATACCTAAGCATAAGGCCAATTTTTTGTAGATGTTTGATATGAAAGGAAATTGTCAATTGTTGCAGAGCAACATTACAATAGTTGAATTGGAATAGTATTCATTAAAAAATATAGTATCGATCTCTTTCCAAAGGATCGAGAAAAGGAGAGATAGGCTTTAAATTCTTACATCATGAATCATTCATTTCTGGCCGGCGCTGCTCAGGTAGATATTACTCCTCCGTTAGGAACAATTATTAACGGTGAGTTTGTTGCTTTTTATGCGCATACTATTCATGACCCTTTATTTTCAAAAGCGTTGGTATTGCAAAATGAGGGAGTTCAACTTGCGGTAGTGATGGTAGATATCTGTGCAATGGACAAAGAGTTTATAACTGAAGTAAAAAAGGATATTAATGTATTAACAGGTATACCTGGCGATAATGTTTTAATCGCCGCTACGCACACGCATTACGCAGGCTCAATACTTGATTTGCTTGGAGGTCCCTGTGACTTGCCTTATAGAAAAAATTTGGGAAAAAAAATTGTACAATCTGTAGTTGATGCTAAGAACAGACTGGAGCCTGCAAAAATAGCTTTTGCGGCTGTAGATGTTCCGGAGCATGTTGTTTGCAGGAGATATTTTATGAAGCCTGGCTATAAGGCGGTTAATCCCGTAACAGGAGAACTGGATATTATTAAAACCAATCCCGCCGGCGGCGAAGATTATATTGATAGGCGTGCATCTGAAGTTGACCCTGAGCTAAGTGCTGTAGCCATACAATCAATGAAAGGTGAATGGATTGGATTGTTGGCAAATTATTCTATGCACTATGTTGGCGATTGCAGCAACGGTACTGTAACTGCAGATTATTTTGCTGTGTTTGCGCGGCATATTGCTGCTAATGTAAAAGCAGGTGAAAGTTTTGTAGCCATGCTCAGCAATGGTACCAGTGGTGAAGCTAATATATGGGACTTTCTTCAGCCTGATCGTTATCCTAAAGAAGCGCATCAAAAAAAAGAAGTGATAGGGAGAGATTTAGCTGCAAAGTTGAGTAATGCGTTACAGAACATTAAATGGGAGACTAATATTTCTCTGTCGGCAAATTTTTCATATGTAACACTTGCTGTTCGTAAACCATCAGCAGATGAAGTTGAGGCGGCAAAAAAAATTGTTGCACAAACCGATTATCGTCTTATTAACCCCGACGTTGAAGCAATGGGAAAAATTTATGCACGAGAACAGGTTTTCTTAAATGAATATCCTGACACAATTGAATTTCCGGTGCAGGCATTAAAAATCGGTGATATAACCATTGGTGCATTGGGTGGAGAGTTTTTTGCAGAGACCGGGCTTTCTTTAAAGAAGAATATCGGCACCGGTAAATATTTTACTATTACAATGGCAAATGGTTATATAGGGTATATACCACCTGCGCATGAAATTGAAAAAGGCGGTTATGAAACCTGGCGATGCAGAACGAGCCATATTAAAGAAGAGGGAGAAGACATTGTGCGAAATGCATTGTTTGAGATAGCAAAATAAATTCTTTCATATCGGCGCATAGCATTTTATACTATCAACCCTTTTGTAATGAAGACCACTTTTATTCCTGCATTAAACAAAAGCATTAGCCAGATAGGCTTGGGTTGTGTTACGTTTGGAAGAGAAATTGATGATTTGTCTTCTTATGCAATTATGGATTACGCTTTTGACAAAGGGGTAACCTTGTTTGATACCGCGGCAGTATATAGTGCGGGGCTTTCTGAAGAAATTGTGGAGAAGTGGTTTGAAAAGAATAATGGAAAAACTGATAGTATTGCTTTGTCAACAAAAATTCTACCACCATTTGAAAAAGGCAAACTGACATTAAGTATAGAACAAAGTCTTACCCGTACTAAACAGCAAACTATAGACATTTTGTTTGTTCACTCCTGGTATCAGTCAATTGAAGATGCAGAAGTTTTGCAGGAGCTAAACGAATTACTACTATGTGGAAAAATTCGCGCCATTGGTGTAAGTAATTTTAATGCAAAGCAATTACAATCAATTCTTGATATACAGTTACGAAATAATTTTATTCCTGTTTCATTTGTTCAGAACAATCACAATATTGCCATTAGTGATGTTGATGATTCATTGCTGCAGTTGTGTGAAAAATTTGCAATAAATATTATTACATATAGTCCATTGGGTGCAGGCTTCTTAACAGGTAAATATCGCAATGCGGTAAACCCTGGTGTACGGTTTGAAATAATACCAGGTCACAAGGATATTTATTTTAATGAAGAGGCATGGAGGCGTTTGGACATCCTGGTTGGTTTGGCTGATGCAAAAGGTAAATCCTCAATAGAGCTGGCACTCGCATGGGCATTGGGTTTTCATAAGGCTACATCTGTGTTGGTGGGTTGTCGTTCAATACATCATCTTGATCAGGCATTAGCTGCATTATCTGTTGATGCAGAAGAGATTTTTAAAGCATTGCCAATGGCGATAGCTCATTAATAGTTTTTTTAGTGATTTTGATTTCCGCTTGCTACGCTAAATAATACACCCCGGTTTTATTCATCTCGGAATACTTATCCTGTTCTATTCATTTCAACAGTGTGTCTGTAATGCAGCTTTTGATTTGTATGCTGCGATGCAGTTCATTTAATACTGAACATTTAAACCTGAAGTTTAGCTAAGATGATTTTGTGTTTTTATTGACCTGTTATATAACAAAAATCCTTTTTGAAAAATAGTATTAAGAATGTAAATAAAAGTAGAAGATTTTGAGTGTTACTAAAATTAGATTTGGAAATGAATTTATTGTTAACGATAGTACTCTTATGATGATTAGAAAATAATTAATAATCATGCTGATTTCCTTAAACTAAAACTGCGATTATGACACGACAACTTTTTAGAAAACAACTATGTTTATTGTCTGGTGGCTTTACAACTAAGTGGGCATTTTTTCTGCTTTTTTTTGTATTCAATGTTGCGTTTGCTCAAGGACAAGCGACTGTTACGGGCAAAGTAACAAATGAAAATGGTGAGCCTTTGGTTGGTGCAACTGTGAGAATTAAAGGTGCTGGCGTTGGTACTACCACAGATGAGAGTGGTAACTTTAGTATTAATGTAACAAGTATTAATGCAACAATTATTGTTAGTTCTGTTGGTTTTCGGGAACAACAAATTTCTCTTGGCGGCAGATCCTATGTGAATATTTCTTTATTAAGTGGATCAGATGCCTTGTCTGAGGTTGTGGTAGTTGGTTTTGGTTCGCAACAAAAGAGGAGTGAAATAACAACCGCAGTTTCCAAACTGGATAATAAGGTATTGGAGAATATACCATACTCCAATGCTGCTGCTGCATTGCAGGGTACACTCGCCGGTGTAAGAGTGCAAACCAATTCTGGACAACCTGGCGCCGCACCTAATATTATTGTGAGAGGCGGTACTTCTATCAATAGTCCTAATAGTTCACCGCCCATATATATTATTGATGGAGTTTTGCGCGGTAATATGAATGATATTAGTGCGCATGACATTAAATCTATACAGGTATTAAAAGATGCGGCTGCTACTGCAATTTATGGTGCCCAGGGTTCTAATGGTGTAGTGATTGTGGAAACAAAGTCAGGTCAATCTGGTAAAACACATGTCAATTATAAGTTTGATTTAGTTAGATCTGAGGTAGCAAAAACCTACGATGTACTAAGCGGTAAAGATGAAGCGTACTTTTCCAGATTAGGTATCCTTGCAACAGGAAGAATCAATCCTGCTTTTTTTGATCTTTTGGAGGGAAGTACATACCTCGGTGGTGCGGGTAACGACCTTACTAACAATACAGCAGGCTCACTCCAATATTTAACGCCGGAAAATCAACATAAATTAAATGAAGGCTGGGAGAGTATTCAGGATCCAACAGATCCGGCAAGGACTTTAATTTTTAATTCTGTCGATTGGCAAAGCATGCTTTTTAGAAAATCGCTTTCACAGAATCATGCTATTTCTATTTCTGGGGGGACTCAAAAGTCAAGATTCTATTTAGGTGTTGGATACATGGATAGTAAAGGTATTGCGATAGAAACAGACTATAAGCGATTTACAATGAACCTTAGCGGAGAGCTGAATATTAATGATAAAATAAAGATATTCTCAAGAGTAATGTATGCTAACTCAAGGAATACACAGGTGCCGGGTGTAGATATTTTCAAGGGTAATGTGTTAGCACCCTCAACAGATAAGTTGTATTTGGAAGACGGTACATTGTCTCCGGGACGTGGTTTGGGGCAAGCGAACCCGTTTTATCGGATATCTACAGCCAACCCAAGAAACCAGGCAAATGACCTAACAATTATTGTAGGGGGGCAGGCAGAGATAGTTGAAGGGTTAAGCTTCAGTCCGCAGGTGTCTATGCAATATGTAGGCGGCTATTCCAGGAATTTTTTAGGAACGTACCTGAATGGACCGACTACGCTAGTAACATCCCGCACAGCTTCGGGTGCTTATTCCGAGAATTTCAGGCCACAAGTAAATGCTGTATTCAACTATAGTAAAGTTTTTAACAAGGATCACGATTTTGAAATAAAAGCAGGGTTGTCTTACCTGTGGGCAAACAATATTTCGTTGTCGGCAACAGGACAAAATGCAGCAACAGATATTATTCCTACCCTAAACGCTTCTGCAACACCAACGGCTGTTTCCAGTATAGAAACAGAACACGCTTTGGTTGGATATTTTTCAAGGGCTACGTATAATTACAAAGGAAAGTATCTTTTTGCTGCAAGTTTAAGATATGACGGTGCTTCTAATTTAGGAACTGATAATAAATGGGGCTTATTTCCGGGTATGTCTGCAGGATGGAATGTTGACAGGGAAGATTTCTGGAAATTTTTACCAGCAGGATTGGTAAAGTTGAAGTTGAGAGCGAGCTATGGTGTAACAGGTAATATAAGTGGTTTGGGTTTATACCAGGCGCAGGGTGAGTACAATGCTTCTTCAAGATATTATGGTTCATCTGGTATCATGATCTCTACGTTGCCGAATCAAAATCTTAAATGGGAACAATCAAAAACATTTGATTTTGGTGTTGATCTCGGATTGTTTAATAACAGGGTGAGTGTGATTTTTGATTACTATAAAAGAGTTACAGAAAATCTTTTGACATCACTGACCTTGCCTCCATCAACAGGCTTCCCAAGTATTTTAACAAATTATGGATCACTTGAAAATAAAGGATACGAAGTAGAATTGTCTGCGAGAGTGCTATCCCCCGAGTCTGCCGTTCAATGGAATATTGCTTTGAATGCTGCAAAGGTTAGTAGTAAAGTTTTAAAGTTGCCTGAAAATGGCATTGAGAATAATAGGGTAGGCGGTGTATATGTGTACGATCCTAAAAAAGGTGATTATGCATGGCTCGGTGGTTTGCAAGAGGGGCAGCCTATAGGAAATTTGTATGCCTACCAGCAGGTAAGTATTTTTTCAACAGATGCAGAAGCTGCTAAGGCACCCATAGATAATGTGCTTTCGCGTGCAGACAAAACAAAATACGGAGGGGATGTAAACTGGCTGGATGTTGATCGTAATGATACGCTTGATACAAGAGATCGTTTGTATATGGGTAATTCTATTCCACGAGTAACTGGCGGTTTTACAAATACGGTTAACTATAAAGGGCTGAGCCTTACAGTTAGAATGGACTACACTTTAGGTGCAACGATTTATAATGAAGCTGCTGCAAGATTGGAAGGTAATTTTTCCGGGTCAAACGCTATAAGTGCGAATATGTTGAGATCATGGCAAAAACAAGGGGATATTACAGATATACCCAGGTATTATTGGGCAGATCAAAACGGACAACGGAATGTTTATAGGGCAAGTTCACGTTTTTATCAGAGTACGGATTTCTTATGCTTAAGGGAAGTAACACTCTCCTACAGGTTGCCTCAAAATCTTCTAAAACGGATAAAAATTGCTGATATAACATTAAATCTTACAGGAAGTAACCTAAAATATTTCACCAACTACGAAGGGTTAAGCCCAGAACAAACAGATTCTGATACGGCATATCCCAACCCTCGATCATTCATTTTTGGTGCATCAATTACTTTCTAACCCAATAACTGTAATACAATGAAAAAAAATAACATTATAATATTTTCGGCTCTGATAGTTTTATTAGGAGCAGGTTGTACAAAAACACTGGAATTGGAACCGGTAAGTTCTATTTCAACAGCATCGTTCTGGAAAACTGAAGATGATGCGAATGGGGCATTGAGAGGTATGTATATTAGATTAAGAGCTGTTACAGCTTCTAATTTGTTTCTTTGGGGTGAAGCCCGTAGTCAGAATATGAAACAGTCGGTTGGGTATGATGGTGGTAATTGGAATATATTTTACAACGAACTTAATTCCACAAATGCGGGTCGCAATTGGAGTGAAGTGTACAGGGTAATCAATGATGCCAATTTGATTTTGAAATATTTGCCGAATATCCCTTTTAAAACGGATGCTACCAAAAATAGCTTACTGGCCGAGACATATACGATGAGAGCCTATTGCTATTTTATAATGGGCAAAACATGGGGAGATCTGCCCCTTGTTATTGAGCCAACTGAAGGATATAATCCCGATGTCATTTATAGGGAGAAGACTCCTGTTGCCGCAATATTTACGCAAATAAAAAGTGATATAAGCCAGGCATTATCACTTTTTCCGGATAATAGTTTTCTTGCCGGGCGAAACAGATGGTCGAAGCCTGCTTTGAATGCATTAAAAGGAGATGTTTTTTTATGGACAGCAAAGAAAATGAATGGCGGCAATAGCGACTTAACAGAAGCTCTCAGTGCTCTTAATGATGTAGATGCAGCAGATGTACAATTGCTGGATAATTTTGAAAGAGTGTTTGATTATGATAATAAAGGGAATAAAGAGGTTTTAATGGCGAACAACTTTCAACTGAATGAATCTGTTTCCACATTAATGGCAAATATGTATATAGATGCATATCCTCCAAACTCCGACCCTGCCGCTATGGCAATTATTGGTGCAGTAGGTGGCGCTAGTTATTGGACATTAACAGACGATACAAGAAGTAAGTTTACGTCAGGCGATCAGCGCAAAGAGCTTTCTTTTACTGAACTGTATAGTTTCGAAGAGTCGACCAGTGACTATACAAAATTTTACGGCTGTATACAAAGGAAGTTCAACGGTATGATTAACGGTGGACTCAGGGTCTTTATTGACGATGTAATATTATATAGATATGCAGACGTCCTATTGATGAAGGCCGAAGCGCAAAATGCTTTGAGTCAGGATCCTTCTGCTGCAATAAATGCTGTAAGAAAAAGAGCGTTTGGAAGTAATTTTGTCGGTAACGAATTTGTTGCCGGTTCAAAAGATGATAATGATAATGCGATACTGGAAGAGCGGTTACTGGAGTTTTTGTATGAGGGAAAGTATTGGTGGGATATTTTAAGATTCGACAAAGCTTCTGAGCTGATACCTTATTTTCAGGATAACCCCTCGCATACATATAAGTATTTATGGCCAATATCATTAGATATATTAAGTGCTGAACCGAAAGTTATTCAAAACCCCGGGTATACAAACTAATATTTAGACTAGCTAACCTATTTTTAAAACAGGAATGTAACTTAGAAAATACAGGGTATATTCAGGGGTAATAGTGAGAAGGGTTATAAGAAATGTACAGAGAAAATGTTGCTGGGAATATTAATAAAAACAATTGAACAGTATGCCATTCTTAAGAAAAATGATTTTTACAGCTAGTCTTTTTATCTGCATTTTTCAAAATGCTTTGTTTGCTCAAAATGCTTCTATTATTAATATAGGAAGCAACCGCGAGCTCTTTGTTGACCAGTATCTGATAGAAAAACTGAGCAATATTACACAACAACTTCATGAACCTAAAAATGAAGGAACTGTTTTAAAGTTTGATAAATCCTGGGAAGGCGTTTTTGCAACGTACAGTACAATTATAAAAGACGGAACACTGTATAGACTTTATTACAGGGGTATGCGTGAAGGAAAAGATGATAGTGTAGTGGGGGTAACCTGTTATGCAGAATCATCTGATGGCATTAACTGGATAAAACCGAACCTCGGAATCTATACAGTAGATGGTGCAATTGATAATAACGTCATTCTGGCCAATGCAGAGTCAGCATCCAATAATTTTACTCCTTTTCTTGACAAGAATCCTGCTGCAAAGGCCCTCCAAAGGTTTAAAGCGTTAGGTGGCGATAGGGTTACTGGCTTGTTTGCTTTTGTTTCGTCAGACGGTATTCATTGGACGAAAATGCAAGATTCGGCTGTGATAAAAATTGGAACTTTTGATTCCCAAAACGTCGCTTTTTGGTCGGAGCATGAGCAGCAGTATGTATGTTATTTCAGAGTTATGAGCGAAGGTCCTTTTCCGGGAAACAAGGGGGTTCGATCCGTTGCCAGAACCACATCCAGAGATTTTATTAATTGGTCAACACCGGTACGTATGACTTTTGGCAATGGCCCCTTGTATGAGTTATACACGAACCAAACCAGTCCTTATTTCAGAGCGCCACATATTTACTTAGCAATAGGTACAAGGTACATGCCTAAACGGCAGGTACTTACTGATGAACAAGCCCGGGCATTACATGTAGATCCCGGCTATTTTAAAGATTGTTCTGATGCTATTTTTATGGTAACCCGTGGTGGAACAGTATATGATAGAACGTTTATGGAATCTTTTATTCGTCCGGCAATCGGTTTAGAAAACTGGGTGTCCCGCTCCAACTATCCTGTATTAAATGTTGTACAAACCAGTCCAACACAGTTATCGGTGTATGTAAATGAAAGCTATGCACAGCCCACATCGCATATTAAGCGGTATTCTTTGCGGTTAGATGGTTTTGCATCATTAAACGGAGATTTTAAAGGGGGTGATGTAATTACGAGACCTTTTACATTTAGCGGGAAAGAGCTTGAGATCAATTATTCTACTTCTGCCGCAGGTTATGTTAGGGTTGAAATGCTTGATGCCAAAGGAAAACCTCTTCCAGGTTTCACATTCAACGATAGCCAGGAAATAATTGGTAATGAAATCAAAAGAATTGTTACATGGAATGGGAAAGATGAGGTTTCATCTCTTTCAGGGAAAACAGTCAGGCTGAAATTTTACCTGAAAGATGCAGACTTGTATTCTTTTAAATTTAATTAGTGAACGTGGAGAAACAGCTAACCAGGTATATTACAACCATAAAACAGAATCAATGATGAGGTTTTCTTACTATTCACATTATGTTCGATTGTTTTTGATAGTGCTGATCATAGTATTTGCTACGCTTCCGGTTCTTTCTCAAATAAAAAAACTAAAAGACGTAGTTGTATATAGCGATACTGCTTTTTATACAGCCTTTCCTTCTGTTGTAAAACTTCAAAGTGGTGAATTGATGGTGGCATTCAGAAGAGCGCCTAATCGCATTATTTATGGTGAGAAAGGCAACAATCATGTTGACCACAACAGTTACCTGGTGTCTGTTAAATCAACAGATGGAGAAGACTGGACGAAAGATCCGGAACTGATATATGCTCATCCATTTGGAGGATCGCAGGATCCCTGTTTATTACAATTAAAGGATGGTACTTTATTATGTACCAGTTATGGCTGGACCACTGTTGGCACTGACGCTATAGCAGGGCTGAAACAACCCTATTTTGAAGCAGGCGGATATATTTTTTTAGGGGGCTACGTAATACAATCAACAGATGATGGAAAAACATGGAAGGGTCCTTACTATCCCCCTCACGTAAAGACTGAGCTTTTTTTTAATGCGTACGGTCATGAATTGCCTGCCTATAACAGAGGCGCCTTGTACGAATCAAAAGATGGAAGGATACTATGGATTGTTGCGGTGAATGATAGTCCAGGGAAGACTTCTAATTATCTGCTTGCCTCAAAGAATAAAGGGGTAACATGGGAATGTGTAAGTGAAGTAGCGAAAGATGCAAAAGTTTCTTTTAATGAAGCTTCCGTTTATCAAACGCCCAAAGGAGATATTATTGGCTTTTTACGTACCGGTGATTTTGGAGATCAGGCAGTAATAGCCCGGTCTACAAACGGTGGCAAAAGCTTTTATTGGGAGTCAATGGGTTTTAAGGGGCATCCGTTAACAGCCATGCGGCTGCCAGACAATCGGGTGTTGTTGGTATATGGTTACCGGCATAAGCCCTATGGTATAAGAGCTCGTATTTTAAACGCAGAATGTAACGACTGGAAGACAGCAAAAGAATTTGTTTTGAGAGATGACGGAGGAACAACTGATATAGGTTATCCATGGCCGATATTGATTTCTCCAGATAAGGTTTTGGTGGTTTATTATTTTAATAAAGAAAATGCTAATCGATATATAGCCGGAACAATTATAGAAATTCAGCCATAATTTTTAGCTTGTTAAATAGAATGATAATGCATGTTCGGAAAAATATTTTATTATGTTTTGTAGGTATTTGCCTTACCCAAATTAGCTTGCCTGCCCAATCTGGCAAAACACTGCAAATAGACAGTAACAGGGAGCTTTTTGTTGATCAGTTTTTAATAGAAAAATTGAATAACCTTACCCAGGAACTGCATACACCTATAAATGAAGGCTCAGTTTTGAAGTTCGGCAATTCCTGGGAGGGCAATTTTTCCGGCTATAGTACTATTATTAAAGATGGGACACAATACAAGCTATATTATAGAGGCATACGTGAAGCTGGTAAAGATGGTAATTCGAACGAAGTAACCTGCTATGCCGAATCAACTGATGGTGTTAACTGGACGAAGCCTTGTCTTGGCATTCACAATATAAATGGCACAACTAACAATAATGTAATCTTAGCAAACGCGGCTCCTGTCACTCACAATTTCAGCCCTTTTCTCGATATGAGCCCCAATGCAAAAGCATCAGAAAGATTCAAGGCTTTGGGAGGCGTAGCTAAAACAGGGTTGTTCGCTTTTGTTTCTCCCGATGGCATTCATTGGAAAAAAATTCAGGATTCCGCAGTATATAAAACCGGTATATTCGATTCTCAGAATGTTGCTTTCTGGTCGGAAAGTGAACAGCAGTATGTTTGTTATTTCCGCACATGGAGTGATGGCGGATTTACACAATACAAAGGCTTTAGATCAGTAAGCAAAACTACTTCAAAAGACTTTATCAACTGGACAGAACCAGTTAAAATGACTTTTGGTGATGCACCATTAGATCATTTGTACACCAATCAAACCAGTCCGTACTTCAGAGCACCACATATATATCTGGCAATTTGTGCGAGGTTTATGCCTAAGCGACAGGTGTTAACGGATGAACAGGCAAAAGTATTAGATGTAAATCCGAGTTATTTTAAAGATTGTTCAGACGCTGTTTTTATGAGCAGCAGAGGCGGCTCTGTTTATGACAGAATCTTCCTTCAATCGTTTATTCGTCCGGCAATTGGATTGGAAAATTGGGTGTCACGATCTAATTATCCTGTTTTAAATGTTGTACAAACCAGCCCTACTGAATTGTCAATTTATGTAAACGAAAGTTATGCACAGCCTACTGCACATATTAAAAGATATTCCTTACGGTTGGATGGGTTTGCTTCTATAAAAGCTGATTTTAGAGGAGGCGAACTCATTACAAAACCATTTGTGTTTAAAGGTAAAGAATTGGAAATTAATTATTCAACCTCCGCTGCAGGTTATGTAAGAGTTGAAGTGCTGGATGCAAAAGGAAAACCTGTACCAGGCTTTACATTTACTGATTCGCATGAAATTATTGGAAATGAAATTAAACGTGTTGTATCATGGAATGGAAAGGAAGATATTTCATTATTGGAAGGAAAGCCTGTTAAGTTAAAGATATATTTAAAGGATGCCGACTTATACTCATTGAAGTTTAATCAATGAAATATTGCATTCTTTCTCAATAATAAGCGGGTAAGTTCAATCCCGTCGATTTATTGACGCATCATTCTCTTACTATTCATAGGGATGGTGCAAATACAACTGCTAACAGAACAAGAAAAGCAATGGAATTTATTTTCGTCAGTGTTTCTGCAAAAGAAGATAAGGACGCGAAAGAACAATATGAGAAACAGCTACATTAAAGAACGTGAAAACATAACTGATAAATGCTGAGATTTATAAAATTTGCTTTGCTAAAAACTGGTTTTGTTTTACTGTTTTGTTTTACTGTTTACACAATACAGGCACAGCAAAGTTGGGATAGTACTTACCGCCCGGAAATATATTATCCCCGGGTGCATTTATTTAAGTTATTACCTGCAAGTAAAAAGGATATTGTATTTGTTGGAGATAGCATTACTTTTTGGGGTGATTGGGCCGAGTTTACAGGAAATAAAAAAGTTAAAAACAGGGGCATCCCAGGCGACACCAGTTTTGGTTTGCTGGAAAGAATTGCAGACGCTGTAAAACATAAGCCTTCAGCAATTTTAATAATGATTGGTATAAATGATTTGGCAAGAGGGGTACCTGCAGATATCCTTCTTTCGAATTATAGTCGGATGCTTGATACAATCAGACAATACTCACCACATACAAAAATTATTATTCAGTCAATATTACCGGTAAACGAAGCATTTGGGAAATTGAGTAATCATTATAAAAGGGCTTTTGAAATTCCTGCCATTAATAAAAAGCTGAGAGATTTAGCACAAGCTCAAAATATTGAATATCTGGAACTGTACAAAGCATTTGCTGACGAAGATGGAAGGTTGATAAGAAGATTGTCATGGGATGGGGTTCATTTAACCATTGAAGGATATTATACATGGTATCAAATTTTAAAAACCAATAAAATTTTGGGATAAATCATAAACAGTTACAATGAAATTATTGTTTAAATTTTTCTTTACGATTTTGATATTTATGAACGCATGTCAATCTGAACAACAAAAAAAGAAAGAGCAAATCAATATTTTAAAAACTGATGCTGTTAACACCCTGCGGGATATTTTAAAGAACCAACAGGGATGGGTTAAGGTTCACGCAGCGGAATTTTTAATATGGACAGGCAATCCCCAGGGTGTTAAGGAAGCATATTTAAATGAGTTGGAACTTTTTGCTGATAAGCCTCAATACCGTATTGGTATATGGCGGGTATTAAGCCAGCTTAGCGCTGGTGAAGAGGAAGGAAAATATAAAAGCCTGGTTGAAAAAGCTTTTATAGATACGGCAGGTAAAGACAGGATACATGCTATTGAAACAATGGCAAAATTGAAAATGTCCCCATTGCCTGAACATAAAGCAATAACAAACGCCGCACTACATAGCGATATCAAAAGCCTATCTGCATACACACATTGGGCGGTTGCATATACCAGTGAAGATTCCATGAAAACAGCAAGGCAATTCTTTTTATCAAGAGTAATGGATACAAAGGAGGATTTGCTGACACGGCGTATTGCAGCATATGTTTTACGAAATAGCGGATGTCTTTCGAAAAATGATTGGATTGCTTTAAGCGAAATGGTTGTGGCTATGCCTAAAGAAGGAGAGGGACGTCTTAGTTTTCTAAATGCAGCGCTTCTTACTGCTACGGAAAACGAAAAGCAAACAGGATTGTTTGAAAAGATATTTGATGAGTTTATTGTGGAAGGAAATAGGAAAGATAAAGCTGCCAGGATGGATATTGCTGCAGGGCTGGCAATAATAGGTTCCGGGGATCACCTGCCATTGTTGGCAGGCTGGATGCATAATGTTGATGAAAGTGGAGTAGCGGCAGACGACGCGGATGTACAGGCTTCGGCCGCATATGCGATTTTAAAAATAGCTGAAAGAATATCAAATAATAATTAACCAGGATAGCCATGTTATATCAGAAATCACCTAGTAATACGGACATTCTGCTCGCAGAAAATTTTAAACATTTTATTCCGGATGAAGTGTTTGATATTCATGTGCATCCCTATAACGCAAAACATTTTCCCAAAGGAGACTGGTCTTTTTTGAATGGTATTGACGAGCTTGGATGCAGTGATCATCGTAGCCGTTTACAAATGTATATGCCGGTTAAAAAGATGCATGGATTGTATTTTGGCATGCCTAGGTATTCGGCCGATCGTTCTGCCATGAATAATTGGGTACTTGAAGAGGTTAGGCAAAATGGAACTCCTGTAAGCCGATCGTTATTGGTGGTGTCGCCATCAGATGATCCTGTTGCAATCGCTGAACAATTGAGAAGCGATTCTTGCTGTGGAATAAAAGTATATCACTGTTATGCCGGCAGAAAGGATACAATGAATGCGGGGTTAACCGAATATGCTCCTGAATGGATGTGGGAATTGCTTAATGAGGTTGATGGTGTAATGATGCTTCATATTGTTAAGAATGATGCTATTGATGATGTAGATAATCAACAGCAATTGCGCAGGTTATGCAGGGCTTATCCTAAAGTAAAATTAATACTGGCACATATTGCCCGAAGCTTTAACTATCGCAACGCCCGTAGTGGATTATACAGTGTTGCAGATTTGGAAAATGTTGTTGTAGATACTTCTGCCATTTGTGAAACAGAATCTTTTAAAGCGGCGCTTAAAATTCTTGGACCGCAAAGGGTGCTTTGGGGCTCAGACTTTGGCGTGAGCGAAATGCGGGGACGCTGTATAACAACCGGAAATCGTTTTTTCTGGTTACATCCTGAATTGATAGACACAAAATATCAAATACCTACGGAGAGCAGTATGACGTTGGTAGGTATAGAATCGCTGCTGGCTTTAAAAGAAAGCTGCGAAGATAGTGGGCTCAATCGTTCTGATATCAATGATATTTTTCTGAACAATGCGCTGCGTTTATTAAAGCCGCATTTGAAAAATCATATTGATATACCTGTTTTCGAGAGTAGTAATATATGGCAATCTGCGAAGCAGGTAATACCAGGCGGAACAGGGCTATTATCTAAAAGAGCAGAGCAGTTCAATGCGGAATGGCCTACATTTTTCTCAAGAAGTGCGGGATGTGAAGTGTGGGATATGAACGGAAGAAAGTATATGGATTGTGCGGGAGGAATAGGTGCTGTATTGTTAGGCTATGCTGATGAAGAAGTAACTGCTTCGGTTACCCGAAGAATGATGTTGGGTACTTATTCTTCATTGGTGAACCCGCAGGAAATTGAACTGGCGGAGAAATTATTGCAACTGCATTCCTGGGCTGGTAAGGTGCGCTTTGCGCGAACAGGTGGTGAGGCGATGACTGTTGCCGTACGTATAGCCCGTGCTGCTGCAGGTAAAAGCGGTATTGCTTTTTGCGGTTACCACGGATGGCACGATTGGTACCTGGCTGCCAATATTGGGGAAACGAATGCACTGGATGGTCACTTGCTGCCAGGGCTGCAACCCAAAGGCGTGCCGAGAGAATTGGCCGGTACTGCAGTACCCTTCAGATATAATGATTGGCAATCGTTTGAAGATGCTGTAAGTAAACTTGGTAATAATTGTGGCGTGGTTGTAATGGAACCTATGCGTTCACAATTTCCCGAAAATGATTTTTTACAAAAGATCAGGAATTATTGTGCTCAAAAAAATATTGTTATGGTGGTTGATGAAATCACCAGCGGACTGCGGTACGGCTATCCTGGAGCTTTAGCACACTACGATGTAGTGCCGGATATTGTTGTATATGCAAAAGCGATGGGTAACGGAATTCCATTTGCTGCCATTGTAGGTAAAGATGATGTAATGCAGGCTGCAGATGATAGTTTTATATCCTCAAGTTACTGGACAGATGGTATAGGCACAGCAGCAGCATTAGCTGTATTGGACAAAATGGAAAAGGAAAATGTTTTTGGATCTGTTTGGGCGAAGGGCGTTGAACTACAGAATAAACTGAAGGAGATTGCAGGTAGGTATACACTATGTAAACTAATTGTTGGGGGAATGCCTTCTTCTCCAACCTTTACTTTCGCATCTTCACATGCAGCAACAGCTAAACAATTATTCATTACAAAAATGCAGGAGAGTGGGGTGTTAGTGTCAGGAATTTTTTACCTGATGCACAAGCATGAGCCACAGCACTTGCAATGGTTTGTGGAAAGTTTTGAAAAAACACTTCAATGTATTGAGAAATCAATTAGGGAAGGCCTTGTTAAGGAGGATAATGAAAAACGTTTTCAACATGGATTTACTCGGCTGGCATAATCAAAGGTAAAAAATATAAATTATCATCATGTTTCCCTTTTTACAAATTTTTTCAGACTCACTATCTTCACTTGATTGGATAGTGTTGTTTATATATGGCGTCGGCATGTTGGGCATAGGCTGGTATTATCAGCGAAAAAATAAAACTAAAGAAGAATACCTGTTGGGAGGCCGAAAGATGAAATCCACCTCTATAGGTATTTCTCTTTTTGCTACACTATTAAGCACATTAAGTTATTTAACATATCCTGGAGAAATGATACAGCATGGTCCCATCATATTTGCTGGGGCTCTTGCTTTTCCACTCGTTTATTTTATAGTAGGCTGGTGGATAATACCAGCAATTATGAAAACCGGTGTTACCAGTGCTTATGAAATACTGGAACAAAAATTAGGGCTATCGGTTCGGCTACTGGGTACCGTTATGTTTTTACTGCTGCGCCTATTATGGATGGCAACCATTATATATGTAACCGTGGATGTGGCATTGTATTCAGTAGTACAATTTAATAAGGCTTACGTGCCGTTAATAGCAGGCTTACTAACATTGGTAACTATTGTCTACACTACAATGGGTGGATTGAAAGCTGTAGTCGTTACGGATATAATTCAATCTGGTATTTTTTTGGGAGGAGCATTGCTTAGTGTAATTGTTGTTTGCTGGCAGCTTAATCCCGTTAGTGCTATTTTTCCAGCCGAATGGCCTGCGCATTGGAATACTTTTAAAATAGGATTTGATCCTTTGGAACGGACAACATTAGCGAATGCAATCTTATCGGTGTTGGTATGGTATGTTTGTACCAATGGCTCTGACCAAATGGCCGTGCAGCGCTACCTTGCAACGCCAGATGCAAAAACGGCGCGAAAATCTTTTAAGATTGCATTGATGTCAGATGTGTTTGCCTCTACATTGCTGGCATTGGTGGGTTTATCTATGCTGGCATATTTTACCGCTAATTCTTCCTTGCTGAATAATAAGCCGATAGTAGAACAGGCAGATACTTTATTCCCGAGATTTATTTTAATCGGTTTACCGGCAGGTATATCCGGATTGCTGATAGCAGGGTTAATGGCTGCGGCTATGTCAAGTTTGTCCTCAGGATTGAATAGTGTATCGTCAGTAGTATCTGAAGATTTGATTAATCGGTTTCGCAAAAGCGTAAATAAAGAGGATTCGTTACGGCAAATAAAACGGCTATCTTTTATAATGGGTATTATCATTTTACTCCTAAGTTTTATTATTGGTAAAGTGCCCGGCAATTTGCTTGATGTAATTATGAGGGTGGTTAATCTTTTTGTTGCTCCATTATTTGTACTTTTTTTTATGGCACTCTTTGTTCCATGGGCTACAGAAAGAGGAACTTTTTTAGGTGGAATTATTTCTATTGCAGTGGCAGTTGCTATAGCTTTTTTTGGCGTGTTTGGTATAACAGTATTGTGGATTATGCCTGCGGCTTTAATAACAGGCATTATAAGTGCAACAGTATTTAGCTATATAGATTCAACCGGAAAAAAAAATAATCTCAATGAAAATTATTAGCAGGGGAGTAATTCCAACTCCGGTGCACAACCATTTTAACAGTAACACATTTCCGCAAATACAAAAACTCCCTTCAGGCAGGTGGCTTGCTTTGTTCAAATCGTCTGTAAAAAAAGGGGATTGCGAATTTATGCATGCGGTTATTTGTTGGTCTGATGATGAGGGATTGTCGTGGAGTGTTCCTCATGAACCGGTAAAGTTGCCGGATATTGATGGCGTGACAGGGCAGAGCAGGATAGCGTATGTTCTGCCATTGGGTGGCTCAAGTGTTTTAATGGTTTTAAATTGGGTAGACTGTTCAGATGTTTCAACACCCTATTACAATCCTGAAGAAGAAACATTAAAAGATACAAGAATTTTTTATTGCTTTTCCTATGACGATGGTGCATCGTGGTCTAAACCGGAGTTGATGAATATTGCTGGTATCAATGCCCCAATACCTTTAACTGGTCCGCCTTTGTTGCTGAAAGATGGCACAATTATTTGTCAGTTTGAGATCAATAAAGCAATAGGTGATAACAGTAAATGGGTGCATCGTTCCGCTTTTGTTTTTTCTTACGATGGCGGCAATACATGGAAAAATTCTGTAATGGTTACAGAGGAGAAAAATATGTACTACTGGGATCAACGCCCACAAGTATTGAACGATGGCATTTCAGTGATTGATTTTTTCTGGACTTTAGATGGCGTAACAAATCAATATAAAAATATTCATGCGCAATTGAGTGCTGATGGGGGTAAAACCTGGGGCAATATTTGGGACACAGGTATTTATGGGCAACCCGGTCAACCTTCCACCTTTGAGGATGGCAGATTAATAACAATAGATATTGATAGATCGATAAAGCCTATAATAACAGTAAGGATAGCTAAAAATAAAGAAAGCAAATTTGATGATGCTATCGTTATTTACGAAGCAGAATTTGGAAAACAAGATAGCCGGGAAATCAATATGAATGATGCATGGGATGAAATGGTTAAGTTTTCTGTTGGACATCCGGGGCTAACTCATCTTGAAGGTAACGAAGTATTGGCCTTTTATTATGCCGGTCCATCGTCAGATAAAACCAATATAGAGTTTGTAAGACTGCTTATAGATTAAAAAGTGAAATAGCAATTTAAACTTCAATTGTTGTTTAGAATTTAATAACTCCTGTCGGTGAGATGACTGGTAATAGTCAGACTATTTGTTATGTAGAGGAAGGCAGGTATTTTCGACCATCGTTAAAGACGTAAGGTTGTGCTTGGCCGGTTATCTTCGTGATGTAAAAATTAATCTCAATATACTTTTCCAGGTAGCTTCCTTATTATTATGTGTGGCGGCATTCTCTTTGTATCTGTTAAAGCGATCTGTGCAAAAAAAAGATGAACAGCAATAAGATATTTATAATAAAGGCTTTGCAATGAGTTAATTTTAAAAGAAGATTCAGGTAAAGGCGAATAGAGAATAATACATGAAATTAAAATTGTTGATATATGCAGATGCGCAAAAGTAAAGTACTGCAAAAACTGAGAAACGGAGAAAATGTTAGTTGTATTAAAATCAATCTTACCGATGCAAAAGTATGCGAGATAGCAGCATTGGCAGGCTTTGATTGTGTGTGGGTTGACCAGGAGCATATTGGGCAGGATTGGTCGCAGATTGCTGCTGAAATATGGGCTACTAAGGCGCATGATACTGATATATTGGTAAGAGTGCCGAGGGGAGCGTATAATAATTACATTAAACCTTTGGAGTTAGATGCAACTGGTATTATGGTGCCGCATATTATGAGCCTTGCAGATGCAAAAGAAATTGTTCACCATACCCGCTTTCACCCGGTGGGCCGAAGAGCGATAGATGGTGGTAATGCAGATGGTGGTTATACCGGGGTTGATTTTAATGAATACTTAAAAGTGGCGAATGAGCAACGGTTTGTAATACTGCAGATAGAAGATCCTGAACCATTGGAAGAACTTGAAGCTATTGCGGCGTTGCCCGGCTACGATATGTTGTTTTTTGGTCCTGGTGATTTTAGTCAGGGCATTGGTGCACCGGGTGTATGGGATCATCCGAAACTGCTTGAAACAAGAAGAAGAATAGCTGAAGTTGCAAAAACTAATGGCAAGTTTGCAGGCACTGTTGGCGGCCCGGCAAACTTAAAAGAGTTAAATGAAATGGGTTACCAGTTTGTAAGCATAGGCGCCGATGTTGTAGGACTAAAAAATTATTATGCATCGTTGCTGCAGGTATTTAATAGTAGTTCACCGGTAAACAGCAGTTCCTATATAGAAAAGCAATAAGTATGCAAAAGAGGTATTTAGGCAGTACAGGAATAATGGTATCTGAAATTGCATTTGGTGGTGTTGAAATAGGGTTGCCTTATGGTATAGGCGTAAATGGTGAAGAAGATATGATACCGGAAAAAGATGCGATTCGCCTGTTACAAACCGCAGTAGACAAAGGGTTCAATTTTTTTGATACCGCCCGCATGTATGGGGTGAGTGAAAATATAATGGGAAAAGCGTTTAAGCATTGCCGTCAGGATATTGTGCTGGCTACAAAATGTCGTCACTTCAGAAATGCAGCAGGTGTTCTTCCCTCTGATGCGGAGATAAGAAACTTAATACATAGCTCTCTCAGGGAAAGCCTGGATGCTTTGCAAACTGATTATATTGATGTGTATATGCTTCACCAGGCAGATCTCGAGATATTAAACCGGCAGGTTATTACCGACGAAATGCTAAGGCTTAAATCTGCGGGTGTAGTAAGGGCTATAGGAGTATCTACATACAGTGTTGATGAAACCCGTAAGGCTATAGAGTCGGATGCGTGGAATGTAATACAGCTACCTTTTAATCTAATGGATCAGCGTCAGCAAACCCTATTTGATTTTGCAGTAAAAAGTGGAATCGGCATAGTTGTTCGTTCTGTTCTGCTGAAAGGCTTATTAAGCACAAGGGGAATCGGATTGCATCCCGCTCTTCACGAAGTGGAATCGCATATTAAAAAATATACCCGGTTATTACACAACGGAACGTCGCTCCCCGAAACAGCAGTGAAATTTGCGCTATCCTTTCCGCAGGTATCTGCAGTATTGGTTGGTATAGATAAGGAGTCTTATTTGTTAGAGTCTTTGCGTGCAGCAAACGGGCATTACATGAATAAAGCAGGATTGGAACAAGCTCATTCGCTTGCGTATCCCGATCCATCATTTTTGAATTTGCCTTATTGGGATAAAATGGGATGGCTTAAGTAGGAGGCTTGTACTTAATGGTTGGTGTTTTTTATTATGGGTTGTAACAAAATAAAATTTTCATGAAAGGCTTCGGCCGCTCCGGTTCAAAAAGAATTATATGTTGAGAATAGGTATAACTGGTATGAGTGCAGGAAATGCACATCCTTATTCATGGTCGTCTATTATAAATGCAAAGTACGATGGCAAGGAAATTTCAGCACTGGGCTATCCCGCTGTAGCTGATTACCTGGATGCCAACAAAGATACATTAGGCATTCCTGGTGCTGCGATTACCCATGTATGGACCCAGGATAAGTCAATTTCTAAAAGTATAGCTATGTCTTCGGGTATTCAGCATATTGTTGAAAAAGCAGAAGATATGATTGGCAAAGTAGATGCGGTTATACTTGCCCGTGATGATGCTGAATTTCATGTTGAAATGGCAAAGCCATTTATTGAAGCTGGAGTACCCATTTTTATTGATAAGCCATTGGCTACTACACAGCAAGACCTGGATTGGTTTGAAGCGCAGCAGGCATCCGGGAAGTTTATTATGTCCTGCTCGTCTATGCGCTATGCCAATGAATGCCGGATAGTAAAGCAGAATTTAGCCGCGTTGGGTAGCCTGGAACTGGTTACAGCCGTAGGAAAAAAAGATTGGCTGAAATATGGTGTGCATATCATTGAAGCAATGTTGGCAACGCTCAATGACCCAAAGGTTGCAACCGTTCAACATATTGGTGAAGTTGGCAGGGATGTGGTACATCTTACTTTTGAAAATGGGTTGCCTGCAACTATTCATTTATTCATGAATATTTCCGGAACATTTCAGATTTCTTTTTTCGGGCAAAAAGCATGGCAAATGGCAGACATCAAAAATTCATATTCTATGTTCAGGGATAATATTATTGAATTTGTACGTAGCGTAGAAGAAGGCAAACCAAGATTGGATTTTAACAAAACAAAAAATATAATTAATGTGGTGGTGGCTGCTGAAACAAGCAGGCTATCGGGCGGCAAGCTTATACATTTAAAATAATTACCGATGAATGTAATGCAGTTATTTAGTTTAAAGAATAAAATTGTTTTAGTTACTGGCGGTGCGGGTAATTATGGGCGCTCCATTACGGAAGGTTTGGGCGAGGCAAGTGCCACTGTGATTATTGCTTCACGCAATATTGAGAATACAGAAAAAGTTGCAGAAGATTTTCGTGGAAAAGGGTTTGATGCTTTTGGTATGCAGGTTGACCAGGCAGATCCTGCTTCTGTTGCGGCGCTCAAGAAGAATATTGTAAAGCAGTTTGGCCGGCTCGACGTATTTATCAACAACGCGGTTAGCAGACCCATGAAAGGATATAATGCTCCAATAGAACAGTTTGATGAATCGATGAAAGTGAATGCAACCGGCATGATGGATATAGTGAGGGAAATGACAGATTTAATTATCCAGTCAGGAGGAGGAAGTGTAATTAATATCAGCTCAATGATGGGAATGTATGCGCCTTTATATTCTAATTATGAAGGTATTGCCGGAATGGGAGATATTGCGCCCGACTATTGTTTTCATAATGCAGGCTTAATAATGCTTACCCGGTTTATGGCTAAAACACATGCAGGTAAAAATATTCGCTTCAACACTATTAGTCCAGGTGGTTTATTTAATAATCAGCCAGAAAAATTTGTAGAGAATTATTGTAATAAAGTGCCGCTTAAAAGAATGGCCAACAAAGATGATATAAAAGGGTTGATTGTTCTCTTGTCTTCAGACGCAGGTGCATATATTAATGGTGAAAATATTCTGATTGATGGAGGATTGAATGCATAAATAAATCGACCATAACAATTTGCTTGATCTATGAAAATAAAAGCAGCAGTATTATACGAAAAGGGCAAGCCGAGACCCTATAATCAATTAAAACCCTTACACCTGGAAGATGTATATCTTGGTAAGCCTTTGCAGGATGAAGTATTGGTAAAAATTCGTGCAGCAGGGTTATGCCATTCTGATTTATCCGTAATTGACGGAAGCAGGCCAAGACCATTGCCGATGGTGATAGGACATGAAGCTGCAGCCGAAGTGGTGGAATGTGGCGCTGTTGTTACAGATTTAAAAGCAGGAGATCATGTAGTATTTTCTTTTGTTCCGGGTTGCGGGCATTGTATGCCATGTGCGTCTGGTCGTCCCGCACTTTGCGAGCCGGGTGCGGCAGCGAACGCAAAAGGCGAATTGCTGAGCGCAGGAGTGAGGCTTAAAAATTCAGATTCACAAGATCTGAAATACCATCTAGGTGTGTCAGCATTTGCAGAATATGCCATCGTATCGAGACGTTCACTAGTTAAAATCGATAAAGAAATTCCTTTTGAAATTGCTGCATTATTTGGTTGCGCTGTATTAACAGGTGTAGGCGCTGTTATTAATACCGCCAACTAATGGTTGACGTGATGTTGACGGCGCCTTTTATTGCAATAAAGCATGTATTACACTATATGAAGCAAAAGCAATTTGGACGTATCATAAATATGGCTTCTGTAAACGGGTTGATTGGCCTTGCAGGTAAAGTAGCTTATAATAGTGCCAAACACGGCTTAATCGGATTAACAAAAGTAGCAGCTTTAGAAACGGCTACGCAAGGCATTACCGTAAATGCTGTTTGCCCGGGTTATGTGGATACGGAGTTGGTGAGAAATCAATTGGTTGATCTTGCTAAAACAAGAAATATAACACTTGAAAAAGTGCTGGAAGAAGTAATATACCCACTAGTGCCGCAAAAGCGGCTGTTACAGGTTGAGGAGATTGCGGATCTTGTATTTTTTCTGGCTAGCGAAAAGTCCGCAGGCATTACAGGACAGTCTATGGTTATTGACGGCGCTTATACGGTGCAATAAATTTATATCTCCAGCATTTTACGATATTCTGTCGGCGTCATATTTTTTAGTTTTTTAAACTGCCGGTTGAAGTTGGCTAAATTATTAAAGCCACACTCGTAGGCAGCTTCAACAATATTTTTTTGCGGATTATTCAGCAGTTTACAGGCGTGCCCTACTCTTATTTCGTTGAGGTACTCAACAAATGTTACGCGGTAATGACTTTTGAAAAAATTACAGAAAGTGGTAATAGACATATTGCCAACTGCGGCAACTTCTGCTAATGTAATTTCATTATCAAAATTGCGCATAATGTACTCCGTTATATTATTAAAACGGTCAGACTCCTGTAATGCAGAACTATTGGCAAATGCGGGGCTTGCCAGAGGTTCATACTCCCGGGTGCGGGCAAGCTGATCAAAAATGGCGAATAAAAGACTGAAGCGCTGAAGTCCCGAAGCATCGGGCATCTGCATCATCATTTCCGTAATGCGTTTTCGTGTTTTGCCTTTTATCTCAAGTCCGCCTTGCGATAATTTCAATATTTTTTTTAGCCCCTCTATCTCCGGTAACTCAAGGAAATTTTCTCCTAAAAAATCTTGTACAAATTGCACCACAATCGCGTCTGCAGCTTCCTTATTTGTTCCGCTTATAAATTGATTGTCATTTACCCATACATGAGGCAGCATGGGTCCCATCAGCACAAGGTCTCCCTCATTAAAATAGCCTATATGATCACCGACCATTCTTCTGCCGGTGCTTTTTGTTACAAGTACTAATTCATATTCAGGATGATAATGCCAGGGAACAGGAAAAAAACATCCGCGTTCTCTGAATACTATAAATGATTTATCAAATTCCTTGGGAAGCCTGTATTCTACCGCCTTCATATCAATGCACTTTAGGGATTAAAAATTCAAGATTTGTACTAAAATATATGGATCAAAATATATCTAATAAATTTATTGATTTTTTCTAAAACTGCCTCCTGGAATAGTGAAATTTTACTGATTTTTTGTGACTTATTTTGAATAGTACATTAAATCATCAATGCAAGTAGTATATGTTACTTCAGGAACTATACCATGCCCCTGTTAATATTCCCTGGCATCACATATGCTTTGCTTTTAGGCTTACATTAAATAACCGAAGAGCGAGATGTCAGGATTGTTTCAAAACTGTTTGAATTCCCATCTTTTGCAAATAAATTGTAGATGAAAATAAAGCCCTTATCTTTATTTTAGTTTGAATAGGATTGCACCATTTTGTAGTGAGTATAGAACTAACTTTTAACCAATTATCAAATGTCTCTTAACCGACGAAAGTTTTTATCCGCTACTACCACCGCTGCAGGAGGTGCTATATTAGCTTCATTTACCCAAGAACAGCTCATGGATAAGCCAGATTTTACGATACCGCCCGATTTTAAATTGAAAATTTTGGCAACCAACTGGGGCTTAACTGCCACTGTGGATGCCTTTTAGTTCTACGCAGAGTGAGGTTTCTTTGCCCCTGCAAAATAGAGGTTCTCGCAGTGTCTACCTGTGAATAGCCTGTGTGTTGGCAGGCGACGCTGCGGTAGGCGGAACATCAAAGGTTGTAATTAAAACTGCTGCCATATATAAAAAAAGTAAGTTAAATAAAAGAGAGACGATGAGTTTGCCTCGCAGAGGCCAGCTCACGCACAAAAGGCACGGAGTTGAGACTGCGGAGAACCAAAATTGACGTAATCAAATGTATTACAATGAATTGTATAAGGTTGGGTGAGTGCAAAGTTTGTACCTGAAAAATACTCACCTTTTACTCCCCTTTAGATTGCCTTTTTGAAATGATTGGACAGGAGCAAAAACAAAAATCCCTGTAAATCAATGAAGACTTACAGGGATTGATGTGATTTGACATCGAATTAGTCGTCCTGTCGGGACAATTTTCGAACCACTTTTTGGAGGATTTGAGGAAATTGGTTTCAGAAAAAAGCTATTAATACCAGCTAAATATGGGGGTTGAAAAACCCTGTATTTTTTATACAATGTTGC
>Ga0066256_1001394_pt1 | contig 34182 bp, 30 predicted proteins | sample ThiBio_1000_biof_FD_87107 | JGI IMG/M metagenome (GOLD analysis project Ga0066256, IMG submission 87107) | Wastewater bioreactor microbial communities from Cape Town, South Africa - Thiocy_expt_1000_biof (version 2) | ecosystem: Engineered > Bioreactor > Thiocyanate-remediating >... | reverse complement strand
GGGGGGGCGCGCGGGGACCCCCGGGGGGGGGGGGGGTGGGGGGGGGGGCGGGTGGGCCGCCCCCGCCGGGCGGGGCCCATTCGGGCGTCCGCACGCCCCGCCCGCCTCCGCTTCTGCTTGGCAATGCTCTGCGCGATCCTCGGCTTGCTCGTGCCGGCCACGGGACACGCCCAGCAGGGGACCGAGGCCTGGCGACCGGATACCCGGGTGGCGCCCGGTGGCCCTCCGGCGGGCAACAGCGTCTTTTCCCTGCCGCCGAACGTGACCGTGGTCCCGCGTTCCGCGCCGACGGGTGGCGCGCAGGAAGTGCAGCTCACGGCGTTTCTTACGGACGATGCGCCAGCCATCGATCAGGGCCTCGTCTGGCACATCTTCCAGGATAGCGAGAAGGACGGGGCGCCCGTCCGCCATCACCGTACGGTCCGTGATGCGAACCCCGTGATCCGGCTGGCGCCGGGGCGCTATCTCATCAATGTCTCCTTCGGGCGCGCGAACCTGACGCGCACGCTCGTCGTCGAGCAGGGCGCGACGCTGAACGAGCGCTTCGTCCTCAACGCGGGCGGACTGCGCGTGAGCGCACACCTCGGCAATGGCACGCCGGCGCCCGAGGCCGCGGTCAGCTATGACATCTTCTCCGGCGAGACCGATCAGCTCGGCAATCGGCAGCGCATCATGAGCGGTGCGCGGCCCGGACTCATCATCCGCCTCAATGCCGGCATCTTTCACATCGTCAGCCGCTACGGCGACGCCAACGCCGTCGTCAATGCCGACGTGACTGTCGAAGCGGGCAAGCTCACCGAGGTCGCGATCACGCATCCGGGCGCGACCGTGACTTTCAAGCTCGTCACGCGCCCAGGCGGCGAGGCCCAGAGCGGTGCGCAGTGGTCGATCCTCGATCCCGACGGCGAAGTCATCAAGGAGAGTGCCGGCGCCTTGCCGACCCACGTCCTGGCGGCGGGCAGCTACGTCGTGACGGCGAGCCATTCAGGCCGCGTGTTCCGGCACGGCTTCACCGTCCAGCCCGGCGAGACGACGCAGATCGAAGTGGTGATGAAGTAGCAGTCGACGGCCTTCGAAAAGAAAACGGCGCGGCTCACTCTTGGAGTGTACCGCGCCGTCTTGCTTCTGAAGCGTCTGCTTACTTCTTGGCCGGAGCGCCGTAGTCGTCGTCCTCGAGCGACTGCTGCTTTTTCTGCTGCTCGATGATTTTCATGTGCTGCTCGGACATCGGCTTTGTGCGTGCCGCCTCATTGAGCGTATGCGGCAGCCAGGTGGCGATCGGCGGGAACGCGACAAGGAGCGCAATCGCAATGATCTGGAGCATCATGAACTGGAACATGCCCTTGTAGATCGTGAGCAGGCTCCAACTGTCCGCGACCTGTTTCAGGTAGTACGCCGACATCGCCACTGGCGGCGAGAGGAACGCCGTCTGCAGCACGACGGCGACCAGGGCGCCGAACCAGATGAGGTCGATGCCCATAGCCTTCACCACCGGATAGAAGATCGGCAGGAAGACGAGCACGATCGCCGGCCATTCGAACGGCCAGCCGAGAACAAAGATCAGGAAGAGGATCAGCACGAGCATCATCGTCGGTGGCAACTGGAGGCCGAGAAGGCTCTCGGTGATCCAGTTGGCCGTGCCGAGGCGTGCGAACACGGCGCCGAAGACGTTGGACGTGACGGCCAGCAGCAGCACCATGCTCGACGTCGCCATGGTGCTGAGCAGCGCCCGCTTCAGGCCTGCAAATGTGAACTTGCCATAGGCCACCGACAAGAGCAGGGCGCCGACGGCGCCGACGGCGGATGCTTCAGTCGGTGTCGCGAGGCCCGCGAGGATCGACCCGAGCGTCGCCGTGATCAGGCCGGCGAGCGGCACCACGCCGAGGAACACCTCCTTCAGAATGACGCCTGCGGAATGGATGCGCTCCTCTGGCGGTACGGGCGGCCCGAGCTTGGGATTGAGGATCGATCGCCCCATCAGGTATATGAGATAGATGCCGGCGAGCATGAAGCCCGGGCCGAAGGCGGCGGCATAAAGATCCGCGACCGACACGCCGAGCACAGGCCCCATCACGATCAGCATGACCGATGGCGGGATGAGAATGCCGAGCGTGCCGCCGGCCGTGATGGCGCCGGCCGAGAGCTCGGCGTCGTAGCCCGACTTGTTCATGATCGGCGAGGCCATGATGCCGAGCACGGTCACGGCGGCGCCGACGATGCCGGTCGCCATCGCAAATACCGTCGACGTCAGGATCACGACGAGGAACAGGGCGCCACGCAAACGCGACAGCAGGAGCCGGAACGCGGTGAAGAGCCGCTCCATCAGTCCGGCCTGCTCGGTGATGAAGCCCATGAGCACGAAGAGCGGCACCGCGGCGAGCAGCTCCTCCTTCATCATGCCGATGGTCTGGAAGTAGGCGAGGTCATAGACCGTCGCGCCGATGCCGATGTAGCCGAACGTGAGCGCGAGGAACAACAGCGTGAATGAGATCGGCACGCCGATGAAGATTGCGCCGATCAGCACGCACAGCATGATCAGGCCGATAAGGGCTTCGCCGCTCATACTTCGACCTTCTCTTTTTGCTCGAGTTCGATGCCCGTGCGGGCGGCATAGATGCTCTTGATGAGCTCAGAGACCCCTTGGATCAGCAGCAGAAGGCAGGCGAGCGGCACGACGGCCTTGAATGGCCACAGAAGGGGCCGCCACGGCGATTGATCGGACTGTTCGCCGATGTTGAAGGAGTAGAGAGCCTCGCCGAACCCGATGTATCCGAGGATCGCCAGCGCCGGGAAGAAGAAGAGGACGTAGGAGATCGAGTCGATGATGCCCTTCGTGCGCGTCGAGAACTTGTCCCAGAAGAAGTCCGTCCTCACATGCGCGCCCTTGTGCAGCGCATAGGCGGCACCGAGCATGAAGAGGGTGCCGTAGAGCATGTAGGTGAGATCGTACGCCCAGGTCGTCGGTGCGTGAAACACGTAGCGGGAAATGACCTCGTAAGCGACGGCGCCCACAAGCGGCAGGGCGAGCAGCGCAATGAGGAGGCCGGTGGCATCGGTGAAACGATCGATGACACGAATGAGCGTCAGCAACGACCGCGGTGGTTCAGACATTTTAGGAATCGTTCACGACAACGGGGGGAGGCGTCCGGACCCGCCCCGCACATCCTTGTCCCTTGGCGAACTAAGTAGCCTTACGACGGACGTAGTAGTTCGCCATGAAGGAGTAGGGCGGGAAGTAGAACCGCTTGTACGGCACGACGATCGAGGCGTAGGCCTTCTGGCTCTCGAGCACCTTCTTGAAGAAGGGGTTCTTCGCCGATTCCTCTTCCGCGATCTTGTCCCAGCCCTTGATGAACTCGAGGAGGATGTCACGCGGCGTCTGGAGGATCTGCACGCCGTGCTTCTCCTGCAGCTCCTTGAGTGCGTCGGCGTTCTGGCGCTGCCACTTCGCGTGCCAGATCACGTAAGCCTCATTGGCCGCCGACTTGATCCACTCGTGCTCCTGGGGCTTGAGGGTTTCCCAGACGTCCTTGTTGAAGAGGAGCTCGCCAACCGTCGTGTTCTCGTGCACGCCCGGCGAGTAGTGGAACTTCCAGACATTGTGGAAGCCGAGACGGAGATCCTCGACGCCGCCGACCCACTCGGCGCAGTCGATCACGCCGCGCTGAGCCGAGGGAATGATTTCGCCGCCCGGCATGTTCACGACGGTGAAGCCGAGCGCCTTCCAGACCTCACCCGCGATGCCCGTCTGGCGGCACTTCATGCCCTTCATGTCGGCGACCGACGTGATGGGCTTGTTGAACCAGCCGAAGGCCTGCGGGCCCGAGGGCAGCACGGAGTACGCGACGACGTTGAGCTTCAGGTGCTTCTGGAAGAACTCCTGATAGAGCTCCCAGCCGCCGCCGAAATACATCCAGCCCATGAAGTCGGTGAAGTCCATGCCGAACGTGCCGCCCGGACCACCGGTGAAGAGCACCGCCGTCTTGTCCTTGCCGGTCCAGTAGCCGCCCCAGGCGTGAGCGCCGTCGAGCACCTTCTTGTGCGTTGCGTCGAGCACCTCGAAGGCGGGGACGACCTGTCCCGCTGGCATGGCATTGATCTTGAGCGTGCCGGCGGACAGCTTGTCGACACGCTCGGCCCAGTATGTGAAGTTCTCGTAGAGGGTGAGAGATGCGGGCCACGTGGCCTGCATGTTGAGGGTTCTGGTCTGAGCAGTAGCAGGCCCGCTGAGGGCAACGGCCGCGCCAAGCGCCAGCCCACTCAAGACGCACTTCGCCTTCAATGGTAACATCAATATTCCTCCCTTTGGTCTTAGAACCTTTTTGTTGCGTCATAGAGAGCACGGCGCGGTGCGGTGCGTCAATCGTGTAAATTTCATGCTGGTCAAGAGGTATGGTGCCGCGGGCTTCCTGCCCGTTTTGGCAGCATGTCACTCACGTTGCGCGCCCCGCGCGCATATGCTCTATCTCGCGAGCAGGAGGGGTTTACCATGCCGACGCCGACGCTCGGGACGACGCAACTTCTGGACCGCGCGAGCGCCCGGCGGCCCGATGCGGAATGGATGCGCACACGTCGCGTCAGCGACGCCTCGCGCTTCATGATCCTCGTCGATCTGAAGCTGGTGATCGCGCCTGGCGTCGATCGCACGAGCGGTGAAATCCGCTGGCTGAGCTTGCGTGAGGTCGAGGCGCTCGCACTCAATACGGAGGATGCGCTGTTCCTCGGTCTCGATGCGCAAGGACACGCGTATTTCGCAATTGCGATCACGGATCATCTCGCGCGTGCGACGCCGGACGCGGTGCAATATTTCCGGCCCGCGGTCGATCTCAGAACGCTCGCCATGCAGGGCGTGCTCACGCCCGAGGACCAATCCCTTGCCGGTCAGGCGCGCGCGCTTGCCCAGTGGCACGAGAACGCGCGCTGCTGCGGAAAATGCGGCTCGGCGACCAAGGTCAAGGACGGCGGCTGGCGGCGCAAATGCTGGGCTTGTGGCGCCGAGTGGTTTCCGCGCACGGATCCTGTCGTGATCATGCTCGTCACCGACGGTGAGCGCTGCATCCTGGCGCATGAGCATCGATACGTCGCCAAGATGTACTCGACGCTCGCCGGCTTCATCGAGCACGGCGAGGACATCGAGCACGCCGTGCGCCGCGAAGTCGGCGAGGAGACGGGCATCCGCGTCGGCAAGGTCGAGTACCATGCCAGTCAGCCTTGGCCCTTCCCGCATTCTCTGATGATCGGCTGCATTGCGCACGCCGAGACAACGGATCTCAAGGTCGATACGACCGAGCTGGCCGATGCCCGCTGGTTCTCGCGCGAGGAAGTGCGCGCCATGTTGGAGAACCGCCATCCCGATGGGCTGACCGCGCCCGGCCGCCACGCGATCGCCAATATCCTGTTGCGGCACTTCGTCGGCGAAAGCTGAGGACGTGCCGGTGAGAGGCAGGATGCCGCGCGCCGCGACGCGGTGCGCTTCGTCCGCGTTTAACTGACGACCGCTTATCTGGAATGGAGTCGCACAATGTATGCCGTCGAGGTGCGCGATCGCATCATGATCGCCCACAGTCTGCCCGATCCCTTCTTCGGCCCGGCCCAGCACATGCATGGCGCGACTTTCGTTGTCGACGTGGCGTTCTTCCGTGAGCAGCTCACGGCGCAGAATGTCGTCGTCGACATCGGTGCCGCGCTCGATGTGCTCGGCAAGACGCTGAAGCCGCTCGCCTACAAGAACCTCGACGAGATCGCCGCCTTCAAGGGCAAGCTGACGACCACCGAGTTCCTCTGCCGGCACATTTTCGATGCGATCGTTGCGGCCGCGAAGTCGGGCGCGCTTGGCGCCGACGGCAAGGGCCTCGCAAAGGTTCGCGTCACACTGCACGAGACCGATCTCGCGCGGGCGTGGTTCGAAGGCCCGGTCGGCTAGTGCGATGATCGAAAAATTCGCCAGTGCTCGCGGCAAGGAAGCGAGCGAATCCTCTATTCCAGTGTCCCTTTTGATTCCGAAGTTCGCTCGGGGCGCCAGCGGCAAGGTTATGCGAACTTCGGAGTCGGGACACTAGCCGATGGCCGCGGCCGTATTCGCCATCCCCGGAGACATCACGCTGCCGACCGGCGGCTATACCTACGACCGGGAAGTGCTGGCGCGTCTGCCATCAGCGGGCGTCGAGGTCATGCATCTCGCGCTCCCTGGCGGCTACCCTGATCCATCGCCCGAAGATATCGCGCGGACAGCCGAGCAGATTGCGGCTACGCCGTCCGATGCCGTGCTCCTGATCGACGGCCTCGCCTATGGCGCCATGCCGGCCGCCCTGATCGAGCGTTTCGATCGCCCGATCGTCGCGCTCGTGCACCATCCTCTGTGTCTGGAGGCGGGCCTTGCGCCCTCGCGGATCGAAACACTGCGCGGCCTCGAGACGGCGGCGCTCGCCCGCGCGCACCGCGTCGTGGTGACCAGCCCGATGACCGCGCGGACGCTCACTGCGGATTTCGGCGTGCCTCCTGACCGCATATCCGTTGCCGAGCCAGGAACCGATCCCGCACCGCGCGCGCGGGGAAGCGCAGGCGACGGCTTGGCCCTGTTGGCGGTCGGCTCGATCGTGCCGCGCAAGGGCTATGACGTTCTGGTGCAGGCGCTCGAGATCGATGCCAAGGACCATCGCGCCGACTGGAAGCTCGACATCGTCGGCGCGGTCGATCGCAGTCCGGCTACGGTCGCGGCATTGCGTGAGCAGATTGTCAGGGCCGGGCTCAGTGCGCGCATTGAAATTGCCGGCCCGAAGTCGCGCGCGGATCTGGATGGGCTGTATGATGGCGCCGACATCTTCGTTCTTGCATCGCACTATGAGGGCTATGGCATGGTGCTTGGGGAGGCGCTGGCGCGCGGCCTGCCGATCGTGACGACGACCGGCGGCGCTGCCGCGGAGACCGTGCCGGATGGTGCGGCGCTGAAGGTGCCGCCGGGCGATGCCGAAGCCTTGCAGCAGGCTCTCCGCTGTATCATGGGCGAGGCGCCGCTGCGCAGAGAGCTTGCCGATGCCGCATGGGCCGCGGGCCAGAACCTGCCCTGGTGGTCGAATACGGCTGCAACGATCGCCAAGGTCATCAAGGAGGCGCGAGAATGAGTGGCTTCTCGCCGGACTGGCTGGCGCTGCGCGAGCCGGCGGGTGTGCGTGCCCCCGATCCGGGCTTGCTTCTGGCGCTGGCCGAGCACCTGGCCGGGCGCGATCCCATCGAGGTCGTCGATCTCGGCTGCGGTACGGGCGCCAACATCCGCACGACCGCGCCGGCGCTCGGCCCCGTGCAGAGCTGGACGCTCGTCGATTACGACCCGGTTCTGCTCGATGCGGCGCGCGGGGCGCTGCTCGATTGGGCCGATGAGAGCTCGGAAAATGGCGAGTCGATCGCGCTCAAGAAGGAGGGGCGCGCGATCGCCGTGCGCTTCCGCCGGGCCGATCTCATGCAGAACCTCGAGGCCGTGATCGGCGGTCAGCCCGATCTCGTCACCGCTTCGGCGCTCTTCGATCTCTGCTCGGTGGACTTCATCAGGCGCACGGCGCGTGCTGTCGCGGCGGAGGGCGCGGCCTTCTACACCGTGCTCACGTATGACGGTGTGCAGACGTGGAGTCCGGCGCATCCGGCCGATGCCGAGATGACGGCCGCGTTCAATGCGCATCAGGAGACGGACAAGGGCTTTGGCAGTGCCGCCGGGCCGGCGGCCCCCGAAGCGCTGGCACTCGCCTTCCGCGAGCAGGGCTATGCTGTCCAGGAGGCGTCGAGCCCCTGGCGCATCGACAGCTCCGAGCAGGCGCTCATCGAGATGCTCGCCGACGGGTTCGCCGGTGCGGTCGCCGAGATCGGCCGCGTGGCGCCGGACGTCGTCGCCAACTGGCTTTCCGTCCGCCGCACAGGCTCCATCGTCGGCCATACCGACACGCTGGCGCTGCCGCCAGCCTAAGCTTCGCGCTTGCCGCCGGCGCTTGGCCACATGCGCGCGAAGATGCCATCCTTCAGGATGATGCGGTGCATGAGCGCGGCACAGACGTGCGTGAGCGCGATCAGCCCGAGCAGAATGGCCGCCCAGGCGTGATACCAGAGGATGGTCTCACCGAGCGCCTGGTTCTGCGGGATGATCTCCGGCAGCTCGAAGCCGAAGGGCGTTCCGCGCGCGCCGTACGCCGACACGCCGGTCCAGCCGAGGATCGGGACGATCACGAGCAGCGCGTACAGGGCGAAGTGCGAGACGTTGGCGCCGAACTGCAGGACGGGATGGATCGGCTCGGGCGGGGGCGCGCCGCGCAACCACCTCACGGCGACGCCCCGGACGAGCAGCCACAGCCCGCACAAGCCGATGAACTTGTGCCAGCTATAGAGCGTGTTCGTGAGCGCATCGAAGTTCGACCAGGCCCCGCGCTGCACCATGTAGATGCCGAGAGGAACCATCACGATGACGGCGGCGGCGATGATCCAGTGCAGCGTGCGCTGAAGAGGCGAGTAGCTATGTGATGTGGCCATGAGCGATGCTTCCCCTTGTCATGATCTCAGGTCGCAATCGAACAGGACGTCGCCGTCATCCAAAACGTGGACGTCGGCAGGCGGGCGCAGCGCATCGGCTAGGCGCGCAATGGGCGGCAGCAGAAGTCCGGGCTTGCCCGAGCCGAGGATGACAGGGGCGACCAGCACGTGCAAGCGGTCGAGCGCACCGGCGGCGAGGAAAGCCGAGACCGTGTGCGCTCCGCCTTCGATGAGCATCGAGCGCAGGCCCAGTCGGAACAGCCCTTCGACAATGGCGTTCGGGCACAGGCGGCCCGCATTGCTTTCAATGCGCAGCTCCTCGACGCCCTTCGGCAGCGGGCCATCGCTCGCGCGCACGATCACGCGGCGGCAGCCGTCCTCGCCGAGGAGGCAGCGGGCGGCTTTGGGCAGGCGCCCGTTCGGATCGATCACGACGGGGGCGGGATTGCGCCCGGGCACATGGCGGCCATTGAGCATGGGATCATCGGCGGCGACGGTGCCGACGCCGACCACGACCGCGTCGACGGCCGCGCGCACGCGGTGCACATGCGTCAGGGCGGACTGGGCGTTGATCCAGCGGCTTTCGCCACTCTCGATGGCGATCCGACCATCGAGCGACTGGCCGAGCTGCGCGACGACGAAGGGCCGGTCGCGCGGGGCCGACAGAATGCGCGCGATCGGCGGAAATGCCGTACGGTCGGCAGCATCGTGGCGGGCCGTTGCGGTCGTGCTGGCGGACATGCAGGGCCCTTGCTCGGCGTCAGACTGCGCACTCAAATCACAATTGTGCGGCGATTCTGCGAAAGCGCGCGACGCGTTCACCCGCGATTGCCGCCGAGAACCTTCCGCGAAATGACGACACGCATAATCTCGTTCGTTCCTTCCAGGATCTGGTGAACGCGCAGATCGCGCACGAGTTTCTCGAGGCCGTAGTCCTTGAGATAGCCGTAGCCGCCATGGAGCTGGAGCGCCTCGTTGCACACCTTGAAGCCAAGGTCTGTCGCATAGCGTTTGGCCATCGCGGAGTGCATGGACGCTTGCGGATCGGCGCGGTCGAGCGAGTCGGCGGCGCGATAGATCATAAGGCGCGCGGCTTCGAGATCCGTCGCCATGTCGGCGATCTTGAACTGGAGAGCCTGGAACTCGCCGATCTGCTTGCCGAAGGCGCGCCGCTCGAAGACATAGGCCTTGGCCTTCTCAAGCGCCGTCCAGGCCGCGCCGAGCGAGCACGCGCCAATGTTGATGCGTCCGCCATCGAGGCCGGACATGGCGAGACGGAAGCCCTGGCCCTCGACGCCGCCGACGAGGTTCGCCGTGGGGACCTTCACGTTCTCCATGATGCCCTGGGCGGTCGGCTGGGCGGTCCAGCCCAGCTTGCGCTCGTTGGCACCGAATGAGAGGCCCGGCGTGCCTTTCTCGATGGCAAAGGCCGAGACGCCGTTCGGGCTGCTGTCGCCCGTGCGCGCGAAGACGAAGTAGAAGTCGGCCGCGCCGGCGCCGGAGATGAACTGCTTCGTGCCATTGAGGATGTAGTGGTCCCCGGACTTCTCCGCGCGTGTCTGCAGCGCAGCGGCATCCGAGCCTGCGCCGGGTTCCGTCAGGCAGTAGCTCGCGAGCCATTCCATGGAGGCGAGCTTCGGCATCCAGCGCTCGATCTGCTCGGGCGTGCCCGCGCGCGAGATCATCCACGCGACCATGTTGTGGATCGAGATGTAGGCCGAGATGGCCGGGCAGCCCGTCGCCAGTGCCTCCATGATGAGCGCGCCATCGAGGCGCGAGAGGCCGGTGCCGCCCTTGTCCTCGGGCACGTAGATCGCGGCCATGCCGAGTGCGGCCGTCTCGCGGATCACGTCGACGGGGAAGTGGGAAGTCTCGTCCCAGGCAGCGGCGTCCGGCGCGATCCGCTCGCGGGCGAATGCGAGCGCCGTCTCCTGGATCGCCTGCTGCTCTTCAGTGAGGGAAAAATGCATGGGCAGCCTCGTGAGGGTGCGTTTCCGGATGGTTGCGGCAAGGCCTAGCGCGTCGGTGCCGGCGTTGGAAGCACGGCCTTCTCGCCTCGCGCGCTACTGTCCCCTCTCCCCGCACGCGGGGAGAGGGCCAGGGTGAGGGGCGGCGGCACACGCTGACGTCGCGCAAGTTCCCGCCCCTCATCCCGACCTTCTCCCCGTAAGAACGGGGAGAAGGGGAAGTGGGCGCCACACGCGAGCGCTGTCCGCATGGCCGCCGCGGGCATGGCATCACGGAAGAATGCGATAGCACCTCTTCCCAGCAGCCCGCGGCCAGAAAACAAAGCTACCGCCGCGGGGCGAGGGGATGCAATTGGCACCGGCGCGCGACGGTCATGAGCGCGCGACTGCGCGCCGGCCGGTAGGCCGTATCAGGAAGCCGAAGCACCTCTTCCCGGCAGCCCGCGGCTAGACCAAGAACGGGTTGCTCTGGCGCTCCATGCCGAACTGGCCCATGGGGCCATGGCCGCAGATGAACGCGATGTCGTCGCCGAGCGGGAAGAGCTTGGTCTTGATGGCGTTGATCAGGGCGTCGTGGTCGCCATAGGGGAAGTCGGTGCGCCCGATCGAGCCGCGGAAGATCACATCGCCGACGAGGGCGAAGCGGTTCGGCCGGTTCACGTAGACCAGCGAGCCCGGCGAATGGCCCGGGCAATGGAAGATCTCGAAGTCGTGGCCGCCGATCGTGAGCGTCTCGCCCTCCTCCATCCAGCGGTCGGAGGTGGCATTGCGGATGCCCGTCAGGCCGTAGCTCGCCGCCTGCTTCTCGGCGTTCTCCATGAGGAACTTGTCGGCAATGTGCGGGCCTTCGATCTTGACGCCGAGCTTCTCCTTGAGCTCGGCAGCGCCGCCGACGTGATCCAGATGACCGTGCGTGAGCACGATCTTCTCAACGGTCATGCCCACCTGCGCGATCGCTGCCTCGATGCGATCGACATCCCCGCCCGGATCGATGACCGCGCCGCGCTTCGTCGCCTCGTCCCAGATCAGCGTGCAGTTCTGCTCGAAGGGTGTGACCTGGACGACGGCGGCCTTGAGACGGGGCTCGTGGGCGGGGGTGCTCATTCAGTCAGGATCCTTCCGGTCGCTCATTCTCCCCCCTCCATAGCTGAAACCGCTGTCGGGTCCAGCCTGTTCCGCCCTCTCACAGCATCCCGAGCGCGGTCGCCCGCTTCGGCGGCGGGAAGGCACCATCGAGCTCGGCCAGGTCTTCTGCCGTCAGCTCGAGGTCGGCCGCGACGAGGTTCTCGCGCACGTGCTCAGGGTCCGAGGCCTTGGGAATTGCGACCACATGCGGATGGCGCATGGTCCAGGCCAGGGCGACCGCAGCCGGGCTCACACTATGCCGCTGTGCGACTTTGCCGAGCGCGACATTGCGCAGGATGCGGCCCTGACCGAGCGGCGAGTAGGCCATGACCATGATCTTCTCGTCGGCACACTGCTTGATGAGATCGAAGTCGATGCCGCGCGAGCCGAGATGGTAGAGCACCTGGTCGGAGACGCAGTTCTTGCCGTTGGGCACACCGGCCAGCTCGTCCAGATCCTCGGGATCGAGGTTCGATACGCCCCAGTGGCGGATCTTGCCGTCGGCCTTGAGGCGCTCGAAGGCCGCCACCGTCTCGGCGAGCGGATACGAGCCGCGCCAGTGCAGCAGATAGAGGTCAATGCGGTCCGTCTTGAGCCGCTTGAGGCTCCTCTCGCACGCGGCAATGGTGCCCGCGCGCGAGGCATTGTGCGGATAGACCTTCGACACGATGAAGGCTTCGTCGCGACGTCCTTTGACGGCTTCTGCCACGACCTCCTCCGCGCCACCCTCGCCGTACATCTCGGCGGTATCGATGAGCGTCATGCCGAGATCGAGACCGAGCTTCAGGGCTTCAGCTTCCGCGCCGCGCTGGCTCCGCTGCTCGCCCATGTGCCAGGTGCCGAGGCCGAGCTGCGGGATGGTCTCCCCGCCTTTGAGTGTGACACGTCGCATGAGCCTCTCCTGCCAATTCGGAAATCGGGCGCCGATCCGCGTCTACGCGGCGCGTGACAGCATCGCACTTTTCATGGAACGATGCACCCGACCCAAAGCAACGGACTTGAAATTCACCTGAGCTCGAGGCTAGGCGAGGAGTGAATTTCAAGTCCAAAGTTGCTTTGGAATGTTATGAACCTAAAGCGTCTTTGGACCTTGAATGCGACTGCGAGTCCAGTCCAGGCACCGGTCGCATTCAAGGTCCGACGCTTTAGCCCACATGATGGCCCACCGCCGGGAGATCCTCGATGACGAAGCGCGTGCTGATTGCCGGGTTCAAGCACGAAACCAACACGTTCTCGATCCTGCCGACGACGCTCCAGTCCTACGAGGCTCGCGGATATGTGAAGGGCGCGGAGATCGTTCCCTTCTTCAAGGGCACAAACACCGAGGTCGCGGCCTTTCTCGATGGCTGCACGAAGTATGGATGGGAGCCGGTTCTCTCGCTCGTTGCGGATGCGACGCCCTCGGGCAAGCTCACCAAGGACTGCTACGAGACGATCGCGAACGAGATCGTCGCGGATGTCGCAAAGGCCGGCAAGCTCGATGCCATCCTGTTGAACCTGCACGGTGCCATGGTCGCCGAGCACACGGATGACGGCGAGGGCACGCTGCTCGAGCGCATTCGCGGCAAGACCGGGCCGGACGTGCTGATCGCGGCGACGCTCGATCTGCACGCGAACGTCACCAAGGCCATGGCGAAGCACGCCGACATTCTCGTCAGCTATCGCACGTACCCGCACATCGACATGTACGACATCGCTGCGGAGACGGTGGAGATCGTCAGCCAAGCGCTCGATGGCGAGATCAAGCCGAAGACGTACCTCGCACGCCGCGCGCAGATCTATGGCGCCGATGACGGCCGCACGACGAGCCCCGGTCCGATGACCGAGCTGCTCGAACGCTGCGCAAAGATCAAGGCGTCCGACGCGGGCGTGCTGGCGGCGTCGATCAATGGCGGGTTCTCCTGGGCGGATATTTCCGAGGTCGGGCCGACGGCGCAGATCGTCGGCGATGGCAATGATCCGCGCTTTCAGGCCTACGCCGAGAGCCTCGCCGATGAAATCTGGGAAGGGCGCCACCGCCGCACAGTCGAGTTCGTGACGGTCGCGGAGGCGCTGAAGCGCGCGCGGGCGATGGGCAAGGTGGGCAAGCCGGCCGTGCTTGCGGACTTCGCCGATAATCCCGGTGGTGGCGGCTACGGCGACACGACGGGCTTGCTGCGCGGCATGATCGAGGCGGGTCTTGAGAGTGCAGCCATGGCGGCGTTCTATGATCCCGAGGCGGCCGCGGCCTGTCACAAGGCCGGTCTCGGGGCGACGATCACATTGAAGCTCGGCGGCAAGGTCGATCCGCGCTTCGGCGCCCCTATCGAGGCAACCGGCACGGTCACGCACCTGAGCGATGGCCACATGATCATCGAAGGGCCCATGATGCGCGGGCTCAGCCTCGAAATGGGGCCGACGGCGACGCTGAAGATCGGCGGCGTGGAGGTCGTGATCAACTCGCGGCGCTTCCAGAACTACGACCGGAACTTCTTCCGCGCCGGCGGCATCGAGCCGACCGAGCGGTCGGTCCTGGCGGTCAAGTCCTCACAGCACTTCCGCGCGGCCTATGCGCCGATCGCCTCCGAGGTGATCGTCGTCGATGAGGGCGGCGGCGTCATGTCGAACAATCTGCCGAAGCTGCCGTTCACGCGCGTGCCGCGGCCGGTCTTCCCGCTCGATCTGGACTAATGCTGCGGCCGGGATGAAAGCCCGAGGCGATCCACGTAGGCGATGCCGATCGCCGACAGAATGAACACCACGTGGATGATCGTCTGCCAGAGTACGCCCTCGGCGGTGGTCGCGGCGCCCGGAAGGCCGATGCTGCGCGCTTCGATGAACGTCTTCAGCAGGTGGATCGATGAGATGCCGATGATCGCCATGGCGAGCTTGATCTTGAGCACGCTGGCGTTCACGTGATCGAGCCATTCCGGCTGATCGGGATGGCCTTCGAGCCTCAAGCGCGAGACGAAGGTCTCGTAGCCGCCGACGATCACCATCACCAGCAAGTTCGAGATCATCACGACATCGATCAGCGCCAGCACGCCGAGCATGATCTGCTGCTCGCCGAACGTGCCGGCGTGCGTGATGAGGTGCCAGAGCTCTTTCAGGAATATGACGACGTAGATGGCCTGGGCCAGGATCAGCCCGACGTACAGCGGGAGCTGCAGCCATCGCGAGCCGAAAATGAGGCCTGAGATGACCTTGTGAGTCTGAGGCTGTTCGTAGAGCACGTCGGAGGAAGCTTGTCTCGACTTCAGGTTGCTCATGGGTGTGCGCTCGGCGCTTGTTGAGGCGGGCGGGACTTCAGCTTGGAGTTTGGAGGAAAGTCAATTGGGCACGGCGGTGCCGGGCCTCAGATCAGAACAATCGTGTGGCCAAAATCCAACCTGTCACGAAGATGGGCGAGAGCGCCGTCGAGACCACAACCGCGGTCGAGATGAACTCGCTCTCGCGTTTGTACTCGGCCGCGAAGATCGCGATGAGCACGCCGACGGGCGTTGCCGCGGCGACCACGATCACATCCTGAACATCGCGCGGCAGACCCATGGCGTGGCAGATCCCCCATGTGATCACGGGCGCCGCGATGAACTTGAGGAACAGGATCAGGGTCTGGGGCACGAGCTCGAAACGAATGGACTTTGCCGCCGCGATCTGCGCGCCGAGCGTGTAGAGCGCGAGCGGCGTGAAGATCGAGCCGAGAAATTGCATGGGCTGCGAGACGACCGTCGGGAGCTCCACCTGGAAGCCGCGCAGCGCAAGGCCGATGACGACGGAGGGGATGAGCGGCGTCTCGAAGGCCGTCTTGAACTTGGCGATCTTGCTGCCGCCGGGCGGCGCAAGCAGCGCGACGCCGACCGTGCACACGAGTACGGCCATGAGCGCCGTCAGCACGGACTGGTAGAGCGGGTACTCGGAGCCGAACGCGAGCGGCGTCACCGGCCTGCCGAAGAAGCCGACATTGGCGTAGGGGGGGCCGAGGCCCCGGACCGGCCGGAGAGGTTTTCGCTGGCGAAAGAGGATGACCAGCAGCCAGCCGAGCGGGATCAGGATCATGAACTGCACGATGCCGAAATACACGACCGGCCAGACGACGGAGAGCGGCTGCTTTCCCGACGAGAGGAAGTGCAGCAGGAACGCCGGCATGACGACGTAGACCTGGATGCGGTTGAGCGTCGGAACGTCGAGCTTCAGGCGGCCTTGCAGGGCCCAGCCGAGCGCGACGAGGGCAATGATCGGCAGCGTGACGCGGGTTAGAATGTCGGAGAATAGATCCATGACGCCTTGTGCGGAGGCCACCCCGTTCAATTGGATGACGGCTGATAACTGCGGCGTCCCACGCGGGCAAGCGTGATGACGCACTTGTCTTCAGCCTCGCCTCACGTCGGCGATGCAACCGAGTTCGCCATTCGTTCGACCTAATCGCGTGCGCTGATGCTGGCTGTTTGCAGCGCTTCGGGGCGCCAGTTAACGGCGCCTTAACCTTGAAGGGGCAGGCTCTCGGACGTCGGATGGGCATTGCCCTCCGGTGAGGTCGTGGGCCAACCTGCGCTGCTGTTGAGTGCGCGGTTGTCAGTTCGAGAGTGGCGTTTCATGAGCGTTCGTCGTGCGCGTGGTGTCGCAAAAATCGATTCCATCCTGGTCGGGGACTGCCTCGCCGAGCTGAAGAAGCTCCCGGATGCGAGCGTCGATCTCGTCTTCGCCGATCCTCCCTACAACCTGCAGCTCGATGGCGAGCTGCTGCGGCCGAACAACACCGTCGTCGACGGCGTCGATGATGCCTGGGACAAGTTCGACACCTTCGAGAGCTACGACCGCTTCACGCGCGCCTGGCTGACGGAATGCCGGCGCATTCTGAAGCCGGATGGCGCGATCTGGGTGATCGGCTCCTATCACAATGTCTTCCGGCTCGGCGTCGCGCTCCAGGATCTCGGCTTCTGGATCCAGAACGATGTCGTCTGGCGCAAGTCGAACCCCATGCCGAACTTCCGCGGCAAGCGCTTCACCAACGCGCACGAGACGCTCATCTGGGCCGGCCGCGATCGCAAGTCGCGCGTGACCTTCAACTACGAGGCCATGAAGGCCGGCAACGACGACCTGCAGATGCGCTCGGATTGGCTCTTTCCGATCTGCTCGGGCCCGGAGCGGCTGAAGGACGATGGCGGCCGCAAGGCCCATCCGACGCAGAAGCCCGAGGCGCTGCTCCACCGCGTGCTGCTCGCCTCGACGCGTCAGGGAGATACGGTTCTCGATCCCTTCTTCGGCACCGGCACGACAGGCGCCGTCGCGCGCCGGCTCGGCCGGCACTACATCGGTATCGAGCGCGATCCCGACTACGCCGCCGCTGCGCGTGAGCGGATCGCACGTGTGAGGCCGCTCGCGCCGGTCGATCTCGAGACCATGCGCTCGAAGCGGGCCGAGCCGCGCATTCCCTTCGGCGCCATTGTCGAGCTCGGCCTTCTCGAAGCCGGCACGCGCCTCACGGACGAGCGCGGGCGCAGCTGGACCACCGCGCGGGAGGATGGCCAGCGCGTCTCCGAGTGTGGCGTGGACCACGAGGGCTGGATCCACGCCCTCGGTGCGGCGGTGCAGGGCAAGGCCGCGTGCAATGGCTGGACGTTCTGGCACCTCGAGGTCGAGGGCAAGCTCAAGCCGATCGACTCACTTCGGGAACTGGCGCGGCGTCAGCTCGCGGTCGTGAAGCCGCAGCCCCTCATCGCCGCCGAGTAGGCGAAGCAACTCCGCGCCCCCGATCCCGGGGCGCGGCCGGGCGCACCCAACTCCTGGGCGACCTGCTGCGCGCTACTTCGTGTCCTTCTGGACCTGCGCGACAGCCTCGCCGAGGAGCTTGAAAAGCACATCCCGGATCTCAGTGTCGCTCACCTGGATGCCCTTGGCGTCGAAGTCTTTGCGAAGCTTACGAAAGACGTCGTCGTCGCCCTTTTCCTCGAGATCAGCTTTTCTGACAGCCTTGATGTAGTCGTCGACAGCTTCACCCGTCAGACCGAGCTTCGTTGCGGCCCATTCAGCGACCATTCTATTGCGCCGTGACTCAGCCCTGAACTTCAAATCCTGATCGTGTGCAAACTTCTTCTCGAACGCCTTTTCCCGCTCGTCGAACGTCGTCATAGAGATCTCCGGTTGAAATCAGGACTATGGCACACGCCGGGGCTGATGACGCGCACAGCAAGCCCATGCATTGCACGCCAAAGGCATATCGTGAGCCGCACCGGCAAATCAACCATGCGGCATTTGTGAACAGTGTCCATTGTGCGCGGTCCGGGGTCGTCGTTGTTTCCGCGGGGCGGTTCGGATAGTCTCCGCCCCACGGGCTGACATGAGCGTTTGGGACGGTGGCGCGCTGCGCGAGCCAGGCTGGGCCGGGTAATCCGGCTCGGATCATCGAGGCAGTAGAGCGAGCCGCAACCGAAGACCCGGACGAAACAGGGATACCACGAAGGATCCATGAAAATGAATAGGCGGCGTCGCATCTACGAGGGCAAGGCCAAGGTGCTCTACGAGGGTCCGGAGCCCGGGACCCTGATCCAGCATTTCAAGGATGACGCCACAGCTTTCAACGCGAAGAAGCATGCGCTGATCGATGGCAAGGGCGTCCTCAACAACCGCATCTCCGAGTACATCTTCCAGCGGCTCGGCGAGATCGGCGTGCCGACGCACTTCATCAAGCGGCTCAACATGCGCGAGCAGCTCATCCGCGAGGTGGAGATCATCCCCCTCGAGGTGGTCGTGCGCAACGTCGCCGCCGGCTCGCTCGCATCCCGGCTGGGGCTCGACGAGGGGAGCGCGCTGCCGCGCTCGATCGTCGAGTTCTACTACAAGAACGACAAGCTCAACGACCCGATGGTCTCGGAAGAGCACATCACGGCCTTTGGCTGGGCCACGCCCGCCGAGATCGACGAGGTCATGCAGATGGCGCTCCGCGTCAACGACTTCCTCGTCGGCCTGTTTCTCGGCATCGGCATCCGGCTCGTGGACTTCAAGGTCGAGTTCGGGCGCCTCTGGGAGCAGAACGACAACATGCGGATCGTCCTCGCCGACGAGATCAGCCCGGACTGCTGCCGCCTCTGGGATGTGTCGAGCGGCGACAAGATGGACAAGGACCGCTTCCGCCAGGACCTCGGCGGCCTGATCGAGGCCTACCAGGAGGTCGCGCGCCGCCTCGGCGTCCTGACCGAGAACCCACGGCCCAAGGGCTCGGGCCCGGTGCTCGTCTCGACCAACGGCATGAAGCCCAATTGACTGGTGATTGTACGCTGACATCCAAAAGCCGGGCCCCGTCGAACTGGGCGCCCGGCTTTTTCTGTTTTCAAAGCGTCTTGGACCTTGGATGCGACTTCGAGATCGGCCCAGGCGTGGGTCGTATCAATTGACGCGTTGCCAGAGCGGTCCGGTCTGGGGTATCGAGCGCAGGAACCCAAGGGCACGACCGCCGAGTCCTGCTCCATCTCTAGAATCGGACGAGCGCCGTGGCCGAGACCGAGATTCGCCCCTTCAACATCAACTTCGGTCCGCAGCATCCGGCGGCGCACGGCGTGCTGCGTCTGGTTCTGGAGCTCGACGGCGAGGTCGTGGAGCGCGTCGATCCGCACATCGGCCTCCTCCACCGCGGCACCGAGAAGCTGATCGAGCACAAGTCCTATCTGCAGGCCATCGGCTACTTCGACCGCCTCGACTACGTCGCGCCCATGAATCAGGAGCATTCCTTCTGCATGGCGGCGGAAAAGCTCCTGGAGCTCACGATCCCGAAGCGCGCCCAGCTCATCCGCGTGCTCTACTCCGAGATCGGCCGCATTCTCTCGCACCTCCTCAATGTCACCACGCAGGCCATGGACGTCGGCGCCCTGACGCCCCCGCTCTGGGGCTTCGAGGAGCGCGAGAAGCTCATGGTCTTCTACGAGCGCGCGTCCGGCTCGCGCATGCACGCCAAGTACTTCCGCATTGGCGGCGTGCACCAGGATCTGCCGCCGGAGCTGATCGCCGACATCCACGCGTGGTGCGATCCCTTCCTCAAGGTCTGCGACGATATAGAGGGCCTGCTGACCGACAACCGCATCTTCAAGCAGCGCAATGTCGACATCGGCACCTTCACCATGGCCGATGCCATGGCCTGGGGCATGTCGGGCGTCATGCTGCGCAGCACTGGCGTTGCCTGGGACCTGCGCCGCGCCCAGCCCTATGAGTGCTATTCGGAGCTCGAGTTCGACATTCCGATCGGCAAGAACGGCGACTGCTACGACCGCTATCTCATGCGCATGGTCGAGATGCGCGAAGCAGCGCGCATCATGAAGCAGTGCTGCGAGAAGCTCGCCTCGGCCGAGGGCCAGGGCCCGCACGTCTCCGATGACAAAAAGGTCGTGCCGCCGAAGCGCGCCGAGATGAAGCGCTCCATGGAGGCGCTGATCCACCACTTCAAGCTCTACACCGAGGGCTTCCACGTGCCCCCGGGCGAGGTTTATGCGGCAGTTGAAGCACCCAAGGGCGAGTTCGGCGTCTATCTCGTCGCTGATGGTTCGAACAAGCCCTATCGCTGCAAGATCCGCGCGCCGGGCTTCCCGCATCTCCAGGCGCTCGATCCGTTCGGCAAGAAGCACCTTCTGGCCGACGTCTCCGCGATCCTCGGCTCATTCGATATCGTGTTCGGCGAGATCGACCGCTAGGCGGCCGCGCTCCCTCCAGAATTTCGAAGGTCTGGTGCGCCCGTAAGGGTTCGGGGAACCAAACGCGCGAGAGGCGGTTGACGCTACAGCGCTCAGGAGGTTTCAAGGGCGCGGGGTTACCGGTGATGGTGGGCGCGAAGAGGGGTCGGACGATCCCTGCTATTCCGCCATCGTCGCCACGCCATGCAGGTGGCCGCACGGATTGGCCGAATTTTAACCATAAAGTTCGACCAGGAGCACGCCGCATACTTAAGAGGGTATGACCGGCATGCGTGATGCAGAGTACGGCCGCGATAACCTGCAATTAAGAACAACAGCACCTGTGTTCCGAGAATGACCAACAAAGATCTGAGCCTCATCATCCCCGGCAATCGCGTCGGCCTGCTTCTTTTCCACGGCCTCGGCGGGACGCCGATGGAGCTGCGTTATGTCGCCTATGGCGTCGCGCGCGCCGGCTACACCGTTCATTGTCCGCTGCTCGCCGGCCATGGCGGCAGCGTCGATGACGTCGCCAACACCACTTGGCAGGATTGGTACACGAGCGCGGAAGCCGCGCTGCAGCGTATGCGCCAGGACTGCGACGTCGTTTTCGTGGGCGGCCTCTCGGTCGGCGCCGTGCTGGCGCTCCTGCTCGCCGCGCGCAATCCGAAGCTCGTGCAGGGCACGGTGTCCTACGCGCCCATCTTCTGGCTCAATGGCTGGGTCATGCCGTGGTACGCGCGCTTCTTCAATCTCGTGCACCACAAGTGGTTCGCGAACAAGCTTCGCTTCGAGGATGCCGACCCGCACGGGATCAAGGATCCGCGCGTGCGCGATCTCATCGCCAATGCCCTGAAGAGTGCCGACAACTCCGTCTCGGGCATTCCCTACACGCCGGGTGGCGCCGTGCTCGAGCACCGCTGGATGGTGAAGGCCTTTATGCGCGAGGCCGCGAAGGTCACGCAGCCATCGCTCGTCCTCCACCCGCGCGAGGACGATCACGCCGACATCAACAATTCCGAGTATCTGCAGCGCCATCTCGGCGGCCGCGTCGAGCTCGTCGTTCTCGATGATAGCTATCACATCATCACGATCGACCGGCAGCGTCAGGTGGTCGTCGACCGCACCTTCTCGTTCATGAACCAGGTCGTGGCCGAGATCGATGCCGGCAAGCCCGCCGTCCGCGAGCGCAGCAAGTCGGCGCGCGCCGATCATCATCTCGAGGCGCGGGCCGGCCGCGCCTGACCGCTAGCGTAGGCCCGGGTACCGCCGGTGGCCGATCAGGCCGCGCGTGGCCCCGGGTCATCATCGTCGGGCCCATCCGAAATTTCGCTAGCTCGGCTGTGCCGCGTCTGCGCGCCATGGATGAGCCGCAAGCCCGTGCGGTGATTTCTGAGCCGCGCCGCTTCAGGCTGGTGCACGACGCGCACGACATGCAGCACGTCGCTTTTCCCGTCCGCTTCCTCCACCGCGATCGTGTCGCCCTCCGTTAGGCCCAGCAAAGCGAGGCCGTAGAGGCTCGAAATGGAGAGCGCCGTACCGGGCAGCGCGCTCTCGCCGCCATGTGTCAGGACGCACGTCTCGATGCTTCCACTGCCGACGCGGAACTGAATGCGGCTGTTGATCGTCGCAACGCGCGGATCGATGTCATCCCGAAAGCAGATGCGCGCCGCAGCGAGCTTGCGGCCGAGCAGTCGCGCCATGGCGCTGTCGGCCTGCGACTGCGCCTTGAGCCGATCCATCATGCCTTCGAGCACGCTCATATCCTTCGCCGTGAGCTGGCAGGGTGGGTTGTTCGGCATCACCCGTCCTCCGCCGGCGGCTCGACGTCGAGGATGGTCAGCTCCTGCTCGCGCCCGTCGCGGGCCTGCCAGCGTATTGCTTGACCGGTCGAGAGGCCGATCAGGGCGGCGCCGATCGGCGTCATGACGGAAATGCGTCCAGTATCGATGTCCGCATCGCCCGGAAGGACGAGCGTCACGCGTCGCTCGGCGGCGCCGTTCGTGCTGAAACGCACGGTGGAGCCCATGCGGACGGTGCGCGCCGGCACTTTGTGCTGAGGCACGACCTTCGCGCGATCGAGCTCGGCGAGCAGGGCTTGGGATACCTCTGGCGCGCGCTTCTCCATTGCGACGGCAAGTGAAACGAGATGGCGATGATCGACTTCGCCGATGACGAGCGGCGGTTTGGCGCCGACGGGCGCGCTCTGGTGCATGATCGTGCTCATATGAGTTTGTGAGCCATTGCAGCGCGAGACGCTCTCGCGGCGGCAGGCTCATCAGTTGATGTCGGAAATGGCCGAGAAAGGTGGAAGCCGCGCGAGGCTCCGCTTTTCCCCGAAGCTCGGGGCAAGGCCGCGCCGAGCTCGGGGCTAGAAATGCGCGATCAGAAGGATCCGCTGAAGATTTGCGCATTCGCTCGTCATACGGGACAGGTTGGCACCCTGGGCTCAATTGTCAAGGCGAGGCTCTGCGCACAGCCTGCGACCTTTGCATGATTGACGGCGCGTCGCGTCGGGCGTATTCCCCCGCGTGGGACACCCCTCCCCAACGAGGGGCTTCTATCTGGAAGGATAGGCTCACATGACGACGACGACGCGGCCGCAGCAGCGGCCTGATTGCGCTCATTTCTCCTCCGGCCCCTGCGCCAAGCGCCCTGGCTGGTCCCCCGAAGCCCTCGCAAAAGCATTCCTCGGCCGGTCGCACCGGGCGAAAGAGGGCAAGGCGCGCCTGAAGCTCGCCATCGACAAGACCAAGGCACTGCTCGGGCTTCCCGCCGACTACATCTGCGCCATCGTGCCGGCCTCCGACACCGGTGCCTTCGAGCTCGCCATGTGGTCGATGCTCGGCGCCCGCGGCGTCGATGCGCTCGCCTGGGAGAGTTTCGGCGAGGGCTGGGTCACGGATATGACCAAGCAGCTCAAGCTTTCCGACATCCGTGTCATCAAGGCGCCATATGGCGAGCTGCCGGACCTGAGCACGGTCGATTTCTCGCGCGATGTGCTCTTCACGTCCAACGGCACGACCTCGGGTGTACGCGTGCCGGACTACAACTGGATTCCCGCAAATCGCGCCGGCCTCACGTTCGCCGATGCGACCTCGGCCGCCTTTGCCCAGCCCATCGACTGGTCGAAGATCGACGTGCTCACCTTCTCCTGGCAGAAGGTGCTCGGCAGCGAGGCGGCGCACGGGATGCTCGTTCTCTCGCCGCGCGCGGTCGAGCGTCTCGAGACCTACAGCCCGCCCTGGCCGCTCCCGAAGATCTTCCGCCTGACCAAGGGCGGTAAGCTGAACAGAGCCATTTTCGAGGGCGAGACGATCAACACGCCGTCCATGCTGGCGCTCGAGGACTATCTCGATGCCCTCGCCTGGGCCGATCGGGTCGGCGGCCGCTCGGGCCTCATGGCGCGCGCCGATGCCAATGCGAAGGTTCTCTATGACTGGGTGGAGCGCACGCCTTGGATCGCGTCGCTCGCGGTCGAGCCGAAGACGCGCTCCAATACGAGTATCTGCCTGAAGTTCACCGATCCTGCGATCGCTGCACTTCCGCTCGAGGCGCAGGCGGCTTTTGCCAAGAGCGTCTCGGGCCTCCTGGAAAAGGAAGGCGTCGCCATGGACGCGGGCTACTACCGCGATGCGCCTCCGGGTCTCAGGATCTGGACGGGCTCGACGGTCGAGACGCGCGACGTCGAGCTGCTCGTGCCGTGGATCGAGTGGGCCTACGCGGAAGCGCGTGCCTCGCTCGCGAAGGCTGCCTGAAAGCTGCATCGAGGGGCGCGCGCCGCCCCTCACCCAATTCCGCATCAGAAAATGCACCCGCGCCGCAGCATCGCGAACGGACGTGCCGGCGCACATTCATTCAGGATCATGACGCCATGGCTCCCAAAGTTCTCATTTCCGACGAGCTTTCCCCCACCGCCGTGCAGATCTTCAAGGATCGCGGCATCGACGTGACCTTCGAGCCGACGCTCGGCAAGGACAAGGAAAAGCTCGCCGCGATCATCGGCAACTACGACGGCCTCGCCGTCCGCTCGGCAACCAAGGCCACCGAGAAGATCATCGCCGCGGCGACTAACCTCAAGGTGATCGGCCGCGCCGGCATCGGCGTCGACAACGTCGATATCAAGGCCGCGACCGCCAAGGGCATCATCGTGATGAACACGCCCTTCGGCAATTCGATCACGACAGCCGAGCACGCTATTGCCATGATGATGGCGCTTGCCCGCCAGCTCCCCGAGGCGGATCGCTCGACGCAGGCCGGTAAGTGGGAGAAGTCCCGCTTCATGGGTGTCGAGCTCTTCGGCAAGACGCTCGGCGTGATCGGCTGCGGCAATATCGGCTCGATCGTTGCGGCCCGCGCCAGCGGCCTCAAGATGCGCGTCATCGCCTTCGATCCCTCCCTCTCCGAGGAGCGTGCCGTCGAGATCGGCGTCGAGAAGGTCGAGCTGCCGGCACTGCTGCAGCGCGCGGATTTCATCACGCTGCACACGCCACTGACCGAGCGTACGCGCAACGTCCTCAATGCCTCAGCTTTCGAGCAGATGAGGACCGGCGTGCGCATCATCAACTGCGCGCGCGGCGGCCTCGTCGACGAGCACGCCCTCGCAGCAGCGCTCAAGGCGGGCAAGGTCGCCGGCGCGGCGCTCGACGTTTTCGAGGTCGAGCCGGCCAAAGAAAACGTCCTTTTCGGTTTGCCGAACGTCGTCTGCACGCCGCATCTCGGTGCCGCGACCTCGGAAGCGCAGGAGAATGTCGCCCTGCAGATTGCCGAGCAGATGTCCGACTACCTGCTCAAGGGCGCGATCTCCAACGCGGTGAACTTCCCGTCGATCACGGCCGAGGAGGCGCCGCGCCTGCGTCCCTGGGTGAAGCTCGCCGAGCAGCTCGGCCTCTTCGCCGGCCAGCTCACGGAATCGAGCATCAAGGGCATCCGCCTCGAATACTCCGGCACTGTCGCCGAGCTGAACGTCAAGCCGCTCACGGCGGCCGGCGTCGCGGGCATCCTACGCCCGTTGCTGTCGGATGCCGTGAACATGGTCTCGGCGACGACGACGGCGAAGGATCGCGGCATTGTCGTCGAGGAGACGACGCGCACGCAGGACGGCGCCTTCGAGGGCTACATGCGCCTGACCGTCGTCACCGACGACTACGAGCGCTCGGTGGCCGGCACGGTCTTCAGTGATGGCCGCCCGCGCATCATCCAGGTGCGCGACATCAACATGGAGTTCGAGACCGCGCCGCACATGCTCTTCGTGCGCAATTCCGACAAGCCGGGCTTCATCGGCAACTTCGGAATGCTCATGGGCAAGGCGGGCCTCAACATCGCGACGCTCAACCTCGGCCGCGACAAGCCCGGCGGTGACGCCATCTGCATCGTGACGCTGGATGAGCCCATGCCCGAGCCCGTTATGAATCAGGTGCGCTCGCTGCCGCATGTCGTGAGGGCCAACCGCCTCGCTTTCTGATAAACGGGGCTGATGGCTCAGAATATCTACGACGATCCGGAGTTCTTCGCTGGGTACAGCCGCCTGCCGCGTTCGGTGGGCGGCCTCCCTTCAGCGCCGGAGTGGCCTCGCCTGCAGGCCATGCTGCCCGATGTGCGCGGGCTCAGGATCGTCGATCTCGGCTGTGGCTTTGGCTGGTTCTGCCGCTGGGCGCGCGAGAACGGGGCGGCCGACGTGCTCGGCATCGACCTCTCCGAGAACATGCTCGCACGCGCCCGCGCGGCGACGCCGGACGACGCGATCACCTACCAGCAGCATGATCTCGCGACGGTGGAGCTGCCCAAGGGGCGCTTCGATCTCGCCTACAGCTCGCTTGCCATCCACTATCTCGAGGACGTGGCGCGGCTCTTTGCTGAAGTGCACGCCGCGCTCATTCCCGGCGGCCATTTCGTCTTCTCGACCGAGCATCCGATCCTGATGGCGTCGCGCCGCGCTGAATGGCTCCCCCATCTGGATGGCGCCCCGACATGGCCCGTGGACAGCTATCTCGCCGAAGGTGCGCGCACGACGGAGTGGTTCAGGCCGGGCGTCGTCAAATATCACCGCACGCTCGCGACCACGCTCAATGTGCTGATCGGCGCGGGCTTCGCGATTTCCCACGTTGAAGAGTACGGCCCGACGCCGGAGCAGATTGCGGCTCAGCCCGAATGGGCCAAGGAGCGCGAGCGGCCGATGTTCCTCCTCGTCTCCGCGCGGCGCAATTAAGGCGCCCTCGCGCGCGGGTTGTCGCACGGCCGATCCATTGAAAAAGCTATTCCGCATTGGGCGAGACGGATCGCCGCCGCGCGCGCCGTTTGCCCTGGGTGTGTTGTGCGTGAAGCAGATCACCTAATGAGGGATGAGTCTGATGAAAATGCTGAAGTTGGCTTCCGCGGTCCTGGCGCTCTCGATGACGGGCGCGATGGTCGCGCAGGCGGCGCCGGGCTTTACGACGGCCAATGTGAACCACAGGACGGGACCCGATACGGAGTTCCCGAGCATGGGCGTCATTCCCGAGGGGACATCCGTCGACATTCGCGGCTGTCTCAGGGACGAGTCCTGGTGCGATGTGATCGCGGGCGGCAACCGCGGGTGGGTATTCAGCGAGTATCTGGCCCTCAGTCGGCGCGGCGAGTACGTGCCCGTGCCCGACATCGGCCTCAGCGCGGCGCGGATCCCCGTCGTCACGTTCCTCGCGGCGAACTATTGGCGCCAGCACTACACGGGTCGCCCCTGGTTCAAGGAGCGCGACCGCTGGGTGGCGTTCAAGCCGCGGCCGCGTCCGGGCTGGCGGGCACCGCCTTCGGGGCCGCGCAAGGCCGGCTGGTGGCGTCAGGGCTATCAGGCTCCTCCCGGCATGAAGGGACCGCCGGATCGCGGCTGGAAGCGGCCCGATCGCCCCAGGGGAGACCGCCCCGGGCCTGATCATCGCGGCGATCAGCGCCGCTAGCCGCTAGATCGGTCCACATTGCGATCCATAAGGGCCCGGGCTGCCAGGCGGCTGCTCGGGCCTTTCGTTGAATTGCCTGAATTATTGACACCAGCGGCCGCTCTGCCCCATATAGGGCCCATGTCGATCTATGCGAACATCCGTGAGCGACGTCGTTGGGGCTGCGGCCCGCGGCAGCGATGACGGCGTGGTGAGACCAGCCGTCGTTGTCCGTGCCGCGCAGTCGCGCGGCCTTTTTCATTTTGGACGCGCCGGCCAAAGCCCCTCTTTCTTCTGAATTCGCTGCCACTTCCGACCTGATCCAGCATTGGAAAGAGCCTCACAGATGTCCGCCGCAACCACCGCTGCCTCTTCCGGTCCTTCGCCCGCCGTCATGGGCACCTATGGCCGCTACGACGTCGTCTTCGACCGGGGCGAGGGCTCCTGGCTGATCGACACCAAGGGCGAGCGCTATCTCGACTTCGGATCCGGCATTGCCGTGAACGCGCTCGGCCATGCAAACCCCAAGCTCATCGCCGCGCTCGCCGAGCAGGCGCAGAAGCTCTGGCACACCTCGAACCTCTATCGCGTGGCCGGCCAGGAAAAGCTCGCCGAGCGCCTCGTCGCGACGACGTTCGCCGACAAGGTTTTCTTCTGCAATTCGGGCGCGGAGGCCTGCGAGGGCATCATCAAGCTCGCACGCCGCTACCAGTTCGCGAGCGGGCATCCCGAGCGCTGGCGCATCATCACGTTCAAGGGCTCGTTCCACGGGCGCACGCTCGGCACGATCGCCGCTGCCGGCAACGAGAAGTACCTCGAGGGCTTCGGCGAGCCGGCGCCCGGCTTCGACGTGCTCGAGACGGTCAATGACCTCGCCCTCGTCGAGAAGGCCATCGGGCCTGCGACCGCGGCGATCATGGTCGAGCCCATTCAGGGCGAAGGCGGCATCCGCGCCTGCACCAAGGAGTTCCTCCAGGGCCTGCGCGCGCTCGCCGACAAGAACGGCCTGCTGCTCATTCTGGACGAGGTGCAGACCGGCGTCGGCCGCACGGGCAAGCTCTTCGCCTACGAGGCCGCGGGCATCAAGCCGGATGCCATGGCGATCGCCAAAGGCATTGGTGGCGGCTTCCCGGTCGGCGCCTTCCTCGCGACGACGGAAGCGGCGAAGGGCATGGTGCCCGGCACGCACGGCTCGACGTTCGGTGGCAATCCGCTCGCCATGGCCGTCGGCAATGCCGTGCTCGAAGCCGTGCTGGAGCCGGGCTTCCTCGAGGAAGTGCAGCGGAAGGCGCTGCGCTTCAAACAGCTCCTCGCGCGCGTGCAGGACGAGCATGCCGATATCGTCGAGGGCATTCGCGGCGAAGGTCTCCTGATCGGCGTCAAGACCAAGGACAAGGTCCTGGCTGGTGACGTCGTGAAGGCTTGCCTCGCCGAGCATCTGCTGACGGTCGGCGCCGGCGACAACGTCGTGCGCATGATCCCGCCGCTGACGACGCCGGACGAGGAGCTGGCCGAGGGCGTCGTGCGTCTCTCGCGCGCGCTCACGAACGCGAAAAAGCAGGTGAAGTAGAAATTTCGTAATGCGGCGCTGCCGTTTCTGCCGATGGCAGGGGTGGCGGCGCCGATGGCTCTATCTTCCGATCTCGAACGGCGAGACCGCCATGGATGCCCGTATCGGCTTGAAGCCGCCCCGCCATTTCCTCGATCTCGATCAGATCGATGCCCGCGTGCTGCGCCGCATTGTCGACATGGCGCACGAGATGAAGAAGGCCGGCAGGCGCGTACCCCAGCATCTCCGGCCCAAGGACATCGAGGACATGGTCCTCGTGATGATCTTCGAGAAGCCCTCGACGCGGACGCGCGTGTCGTTCGATGTCGCCATGCGCCAGCTCGGCGGGCAGACGATCGGCCTGAACAACACGGACATGCAGCTCGGCCGCGGCGAGCCGATCTCGGATACGGCGAAGGTGCTCTCGCGCTATGCCGACGCGCTGATGGTCCGCGCCAATGCGCACCAGACATTGGTCGATCTCGCGGAGCACGCGACCATTCCGGTGATCAACGGCCTGACTGATCTGAGCCACCCCTGCCAGATCGTCGCCGACATCCTCACGTTCGAGGAGACGCGCGGCAACATCGGCGGCCGCACCGTCGCCTGGGTCGGCGACGGCAACAACGTGGCCGCTTCCTGGATGCATGCGGCCGTGAAGTTCGGCTTCAAGCTTCGCGTCGCGACGCCGGCACAGCTCAAGCCCGAGCAGGCCGTGATCGACTGGGTGAAGGCCGAAGGCGCAAAAGACAGCGTGCTTTTGACGGACGATCCGGCCGAGGCCGTGAAGGGCGCCGAGTGCGTGGTGACCGATACGTGGGTCTCCATGGGGCAGGACGATGCCCCGCGGCGCAAGCAGCTCCTCGGGCCCTATGCGGTCGATCAGAATTTGATGGACCGCGCAGGGAAGGATGCGATCTTCATGCATTGCCTGCCGGCCTACCGGGGGCATGAGGTCTCGGCCGACGTGATCGACGGGGCGCAGTCTGTCGTGTTCGATGAGGCGGAGAACCGGCTCCACGCCCAGAAGGCCATTCTCGCCTGGTGCCTCGGCGTCGACTGAGCAGGACGATGGAACGATGACGATCAGAGCGGGCCGAACGGACATCGGCGGGCCGCCGGTGCGCGATGACCTCGTGCTGCCGTTCGGCACCGTGCGCTCGCGCGTCGCCGGACGCATCGTCCGCCTCGGTCACGTCATCGACGAGATCCTGTCTTCGCACGACTATCCCGAGCCGATCAGCGTCGTTCTCGGCCAGGCCATCGCGCTGACGGCACTCCTCGGCCAGCAGCTTCAGAGCGGACGTCTCATCCTTCAGACGAAGTCGGACGGGCCTCTCGGCTTTCTCGTCGTGCAGTACGAGGTGCCCGGGCGGCTGCGTGGCTATGCGAGCTACGACCCCGAGCGTCTGGAAGCTCTTCGCAAGTCCGGCGGCCTCTCGGACGGCAGCCTGCTCGGCAATGGCCGCCTCGCCATGACCATCGATCCCGGCGGCGAGCAGGAGAGCCACCAGGGTGTCGTGCCGCTCGAGAGCCGCGGCCTTGCGGACGCGGCAATCACCTACTTCCGCCAGTCCGAGCAGCTCCCGACGTTCATCCGCCTCACGGCCGTGCGCCAGTTCGTCGGCCGCAGTGGGGACGCGCCCTCGCGCTGGCACTGGCGCGCCGGCGGGCTGATCGTCCAGCACGTGCCGGCAGCGGGCGGCGAGCAGAAGCCCGAGCTCACAGGCGAAGCGCACGACGCGAGCCTCGCCGGCGAGCACGATGATGACTGGAACCGCGTCGAGATCCTGGCTGCGACCGTCGAGGATCACGAGCTGATCGATCCGACGCTCGCGCCCGAGCGGCTGCTGCTGCGGCTCTTCCACGAGGAGGGCGTACGCGTCGCGCCGATCGTGCCGCTCGAAGCCAAGTGTCGCTGCTCGCGTGAGCGCATTGGCGCGTTTCTCGAGGGCTTTCCCGAGAAGGAGCGCGAGACGCTGCGCGAGGCGGACGGCGCCATCACCGTGAAGTGCGAGTTCTGCTCGACGAGCTACCGCTTCGAGCGGGACGACGTGATCGGGTGACGCAAATTTTCCCCTCTCCCCGCTCTTCGCGGGGAGAGGGTTAGGGTGAGGGGCGGGAGCTTGTTCGACGCTGGCAATTGCCGCCGCCCCTCATCCTAACCTTCTCCCCGTGAGCACGGGGAGAAGGGACCTGTCGCGCCCGTTGCAGCGGTTGGTATCTTGTCCGCATGGCCGCCGCGGGCATAGCACAACAGGAAGGTTGCGAAGCACCCCTTCCCAGCAGCCCGCGGCACCTAGATCAAGGCCATTTCACCAACGGCGGCATCGACGAGAGGATCGAATCCACGTTGCCGCCGGTCTTGAGGCCGAACACCGTGCCGCGGTCGTGCAGCAGGTTGAACTCGACGTAGCGCCCGCGCCGCACGAGCTGCTCGTCGCGCTCCGCATCGCTCCACTTCTTCTTGAAATTGCGCCGGACGATCTCCGGGTAGATGCGGCCGAAGGTGCGCCCGACATCCTGCGTAAAGGCGAGCGCGGCTTCCCAGCCGCCGGCCGCCGGCTCGGGCGTGAGGTAGTCGTAGAAGATGCCGCCGACGCCGCGCGGCTCCTTGCGGTGCGGCAGATAAAAATACTCGTCGCACCACGCCTTGAGGCGCGCGTAGTCGACGATGGGGTGCGGCGCGCAGGCCTCCTGCATGGCGGCATGGAAGTCGCGCGTGTCGGGATCTTCCTGCGTGCGCCGCGTCCCGAGAACGGGCGTCAGGTCGGCCCCGCCGCCGAACCACCACTTCGTCGTCACCACGAAACGCGTGTTCATGTGCACGGCCGGCACGTGCGGGTTCTGCAGGTGGGCGATGAGCGAAATGCCCGAGGCCCAGAAGCGGGGGTCTTCCGATGCGCCGGGAATCTGCGCGCGGAACTCGGGGGCGAACTCGCCATACACGGTCGACGTGTGGACGCCGACCTTCTCGAAGACGCGCCCGCGCATCATGCTCATGAGCCCGCCGCCACCATCGCTGCCCGTATGGTCGCCGCGCCGCCATTGCTGGCGCGCAAAGCGGCCCGCGGGCCGGTCCGATAGCGGCGCGCCTGCGGGCAGCTCCTCCTCGATCCGCTCGAAGGTCATGCAAATGTCATCGCGGAGGCGCTCGAACCAGGTGCGCGCGGTCGCCTTCCGGAGGTGCATTTCATCTGGAGGCATGCTAGTCACGTGACACCTCTCTTTCGACGCGCGCGACGTCTCCCCGCTCGATGAGCGGCGTTCCGTACGTGGACATGATGTCGTCACGACCGGCACGTAGAGAGGCCACCCGCGCGCCGCCCCCCGAGGACGGAGCTGCATTCTCAGCTTCCCTTTGATACGTCAAGGGATCCGGTCGTCACATTGACCGGGATCAACCCGGCGCCTCGGGTGCCCAAAAGTGGGGCAATAGGAATCCAGTCCCTGGGCCCGGCAACGCGCCCATGGCAGGGCGGCGCCGATGCGCGCCCCGCAGACTGCAGTAACTACGACGAGCACAGGCCATGTACCGCTGGTTCGAGAGCCGTATCGACCCCTATCCCGAGCAGGCGCCCGAGCGCCCGCCGGCGACGCTCGCCGCGTTCTATCGCTACTTCATCCAGCCCGTGTGGCCGGCCTTTGCCGTTCTGCTCGTCGTCGGCTTCATCGGCTCGGTGATCGAGTTGTCGCTGATGGCGTTCATCGGCAGCATCGTCGACCTGATGCGGGCCTCGGAGACTCCGCAGACTTTCCTCGCCGATCATGCGGCTTGGCTGCTGTTCATGGGCTTCGTCGCGCTGATCGCACGTCCGATCATCTCGACACTGCATGATCTGATCAAGAACCAGGTGATCGCGGGGCCCGTCACGACGCGCGTGCGCTGGCTGACGCACCGCTATGTGCTGCGCCAGAGCCTGTCATTCTATCAGAACGACTTTGCGGGCCGCGTCGCCAACAAGATCATGCAGACGGCGCCGGCACTGCGCGAGTCTGTCGTGCAGGTGATCGACGCCGTCTGGTTCGCCGGCATCCAGTGGATCGGCGCCGTGGTGCTCTTCGCCGCCGCCGACCCGCTGCTGCTCGCGCCGCTCGTCATCTGGCTCGGCGCCTACATCCTGGCGATGATCTACTTCGTGCCGAAGATCCGCGAGCGCTCGACGGCCGCGGCCGAGGCGCGCTCGATGCTGACCGGGCGCATTGTCGACAGCTACACGAACATCCTGACGGTCAAGCTCTTCGCGCATGCCGATCGCGAGGACACCTACGCCAAGGCCGCCATCGACGAGCAGATGTCGAAGTGGCAGGCCTCGCTGCGCCTGCTGACCAGCATGGAGTTCACGCTCTACACGCTGAACGGCTTCCTGATCGTCGGCGCGAGTGGCCTCGCCATCTGGCTGTGGAGCCTTGGCGCGGTCTCGATCGGTGCGATCGCTGTGGTCACCGGCCTCGTCATCCGCATTGTCGCGATGTCGGGCTGGGTGCTGTTCACGGTCGCCGGCATCTTCGAGAACATCGGCGTCGTGCAGGAGGGCCTCGAGACGATCTCGCGCGACCAGGAAGTCGTCGATGCACCCGATGCGAAGCCGCTTGTCGTCAAGCGCGGCGAGATCCGCTTCGAGCACATCCGCTTCCACTATGGCCGCCAGTCGGGGATCATCGACGACCTGTCGCTGCGGGTCGCTCCGGGCGAGAAGGTCGGGCTCGTCGGCCGCTCGGGTGCGGGCAAGTCGACGCTCGTGAACCTGCTCCTGCGCTTCTACGATCTCGAGCACGGGCGCATTCTCATCGACGGTCAGGACATTGCGCACGTCACGCAGGACAGCCTGCGCGAGAACATCGGCATGGTCACGCAGGATACGTCCCTGCTGCACCGCTCGGTGCTCGACAACATCCTCTATGGCCGTCCGGACGCTAGTCGCGAGGCGGCGACGGCGGCTGCGCGCATGGCGGCGGCGCATGAGTTCATCCCGGCACTCAGGGATCTGCGCGGCCGTGCGGGCTACGACGCCCACGTCGGCGAGCGCGGCGTGAAGCTCTCGGGCGGCCAGCGCCAGCGCATTGCGATCGCGCGCGTGTTGCTCAAGAATGCGCCGATCCTGATCCTCGACGAGGCGACGAGCGCGCTCGACAGCGAGGTCGAGGCCGCCATCCAGGAGCAGCTCAACAACCTCATGCAGGGCAAGACCGTGATCGCGATCGCGCATCGTCTGTCGACGATCGCGGCCATGGACCGGCTCGTGATCATGTATCAGGGCCGCATCGTCGAGGAGGGGCCGCATAAGGTGCTGCTCGAGCGCGGTGGGATCTATGCGGAGCTCTGGGCGCGCCAGTCGGGCGGGTTCCTCGCCAAAGAGGCGGCGGGGGAGTCGCGCCCGCCGATCGCTTCGCGAGCGGGGGCTAGTCCCCGCGCCCGCGCTAAATCTTCCGGGCAACAAGCCGCAGCCGTGGCTTCGAGCGAGCGGGACCCCCTTCGCGTC